>Ga0209523_1000028_pt1 | contig 8426 bp, 7 predicted proteins | sample TexAe_OM3H0_M1_FD_187942 | JGI IMG/M metagenome (GOLD analysis project Ga0209523, IMG submission 187942) | Forest soil microbial communities from Davy Crockett National Forest, Groveton, Texas, USA - Texas A ecozone_OM3H0_M1 (SPAdes) (version 2) | ecosystem: Environmental > Terrestrial > Soil >... | reverse complement strand
CTTAATGAGCGCGATTGTCGAAAGATTCACCGCTTGCGCGGAGTCTCGTCGCGACTTGCTCACAAAGTGGCAACAGCCTGTACAAGTTCCAGCTACCCCAGCAAGTAAGGCAGGATGCACAAAATCACACCAGAGGCGACGAGGAATAGCTCCGCATTTGTCCAACCTCCCTGAAGGTCGGTGGTCGACCATTGAGTGGGCGAATCTAGCACTACCACGCCATCTCGAGGAACACCGTCTGTAGGAACCGTGTCCTGTGGAAGATATTCGCGGTAGTCCGTCGGTGAATCCAGGTAGTAGATTTCCGCCCAAATGTAACAATCACGGACGTGAACCGGCTCTCCACCGATCTGTTTATTTTGATTGAGCATTAAGAATGTACCAACCTTACACAAACGTCCTTGTATGGCCAGCAGGGAATTGACTCAACTGGTAATCCTTACAGAAGCGGCAGCACGAACATTCAACTTGAAAAGCAGACGCTCGCCTTGTCGTGAGCGAGGTCCGTTCGTTTTGCACTGTTACTACTGACAGTTACGAACCAGGGTCTAGTCTACCTACACTGCGGGGTACCGATACGGAAGTCGAGAAATCGCCCTGCTTGATGCTTATCGACGCCCTACTCGGCCTGTAGCGTACGACCACCTGGGTGCTTGGGAAATGAGAATCGCAGGCTGTATTCAGCGCTTGTTGCTCATCGTTGGAGTGATGTTGCTCGGCATTTTTGCGGGCGCCTATATCCATCAGGCGGTTATGTCTCGGGTGGCAGTGAGTCGCTTCAAGGATCTCGAAGCGAAAACCCACGCCGAGAACGCCGAAGTGGTTCTCTCAGCGTCTGGGCTGAAGGTGGATTTCAAATTGTGGGCGCAGAAGCGGATCGACGCATATGAACAGAGTCTTGCTGAGCACTTCGACCCACCCTTGGCGATTTTGCGTATCGCCAAGCTCAACCTCGAGGCGCCGGTGCTTGAGGGAACTGATGATCTGACCCTTAACCGAGGCGTAGGTCACATTCAGGGCACCGGTCGTCCCGGGGCGGAAGGAAATATTGGGATTGCGGGTCATCGTGACGGGTTCTTTCGCGTACTGAAGGATATCGGGCCCGGGGACACGATCGAACTGGTAACCGCCAGCCGAAAAGATGTCTATACAGTTGATCAGATCGTGCTCGTGACTCCTAAGGATGTATCTGTCCTGCAGACGCGACCGGGCCGATCGCTAACTCTAGTCACCTGCTATCCGTTCTATTTCATCGGGAGTGCGCCTCAACGCTACATCGTTCAGGCATCCGTCAGGACTGCCGGGGACGGCGGAGTCGAACGCGGCAGCGGATCAAAGCTGCAAGCTCAGAACAATTGAACGATAGAAAGTGACCATGTCTTGGGACTGAAACAGCACCATGAACTTAAATCCACGATAGCAAAGGTTACTACTAAGGAGAAAACACGATGAACTCAGCAACTGGATGGACACGAGTGTGGCTAGTACTTGCGGTGGGGGTGATGTGTTTTGCTTTTGCGATAAGCATGAGCGCACAGGTGAAAACAACAACCGACACGACGAGCGGACAAGCTACCCACGAGGTAACTGTGGAGCGAGGTGAAGTTGTCGTTGTTCAGGGCAACGACCTAGTGGTGAAAATGGAAGACGGCACGATCCGCCACGTTGCCAACGTTCCCGAAAGCGCGAAAGTTAATGTTGATGGTCGGGAACTCGGGATCCACGATCTGAAGCCAGGAATGAAGCTGCAGCGCACGATCACGACGACAACAACTCCGCAAACCATCACCACGGTGAAAACGGTGACGGGAAAAGTGTGGCACATTTCCCCTCCGAGCTCCGTGATTCTGACTCTGGAAGACGGCACCAACCAGCAGTTCAAGATTCCTAAAGGCCAAAAGTTCACGGTTGATGGACAGCAAATGGATGCTTGGGGTTTGAAGAAAGGGATGAGAGTTTCTGCCACCAAGGTCGTGGAAGAACCCGTGACTGTGGTCGAGCGTCAAAAGCAGTTAACCGGCTCGATGCCGCCACCACCGCCACCGCCACCGCCCGACGTACCGATCTTGGTTGCCGTAGCAGAACCGGCGCCGGCGCCGGCCGCTGCTGCTCCAGAACTGCCGAAGACCGGAAGCGCGCTGCCACTCATCGGGTTGCTAGGCAGCCTCTTTTTCCTATCCTCGATCGGACTGGGACTGATTCGCAAAACGTCATGATTCAGCAGGGGTTCGGGAAGGCCAGCGTTTCCGCTTCAGCCGCCTCGAACCCTTTTTTCACCGGAACAAGGCAAACCAGAAAGGGCCTGGGCCATTGAACCCTCTGCCTGTCGAAACAGACAGCATGCGAACGCTCAATTTCCCACAAGGGCGGGGTGGCTTGGCTAGTAAAAATACTAGAGGTCCGATGTAACGAGCAGTGGTAGGCTATGACTGCGTTTTGGAAGCGTTCTTCAAGTAGACACCAGGTTCCAGCGTCAAAATGTTGCTGGTCAAGTCAATTTGTCTCTCCCATGTCCAGCCGCGGAACTTACTTTTGATCGGCGGTTAACGGTTCCGATAGGAGTACGAGGTATGATCAGGAGAAATCTTCCACGAATACTCATCGCTGACGATCACACCCTGGTCGCCGAGGCCTGCAAAAAACTTCTGGAAGTTGACTATGATGTCGTTGGCACCGTCGGCGATGGACGATCTCTGGTTCGGGCTGCGGTTGAATTAAGACCTCACCTTATCATTGTGGACGTTTCCATGCCGCTCCTAAACGGCTTGGATGCAGGCCAGCAAATCAAGGAGCTACTGCCCGGAGTGAAGTTGGTCTACCTGACCATGAATCACGATGCCGATTTGGCAGCTGAGGCATTTCGCCGTGGGGCATCAGGGTATTTGCTGAAGACGTGTGCGGCCACGGAGCTGGCTATCGCTGTGCGAGAGGTTTTGCGGAATAAATCCTACTTATCTCCCATGATCGCGAAGGATACAGTCGATTTCCTGCTGCGCCAGGACAAAAAGCTGGTTGAGGAAGGCCAAAAACTGACGGACAGGCAGCGAGAAGTGCTTCAACTGCTGGCCGAAGGGAAATGCATGAAGGAAGTCGCCGGCGTGTTAAACCTTACAACTCGCACCGTGGCCTTTCACAAATACCGCATCATGGAAGTTCTTAACGCCAAGAGCAATGCCGAACTGGTGCAGTATGCGATCAGACACCATTTGATTGCGGTCTGACCGAATTGTGCAATTGAGGTTTTGTCCGTCGCTCTGAGGGAGTTGTCCGCGGAAATCTCCCAGTCCCGAAGTCCCGAGACCCCACCCGTCCATCCTTCCGCGCAACGTCTAGCTGTTTTGGGCAGGAAAAGCTCTCAGCCGCAAAGCCGATCGCATTCAAATTGCGAGGGACGAATGCCACTCGCGCTTATTCGGCGATTTCGCCAGGTCTTAGCCATGCTCAGTCGATTTCTAGAGGGATGTATTCGAATCGATGCTGTCGTTCGATCTGTAGGACCGCACTGGTACCAGGGCTCAATTTGTCGAGCGCGGATCGTAAGCCCTCAACACTAGTCACTGCCGTTCCGTTCAGGGAGCGAATCACATCACCCGACCTCAACTCGGCATCGACATCGGTTCCGGACAGTTTAGCAATCACAACAAGGCCGGAGCTGGAGCGCAGTAGCGTTCGTGAGGGAGCTCGGTGCTGGTCGAGAGGAGTGCATACTACGCCGAGTCTCGCAACCAGCCCGCGCTCCAAGTCCGTTGGATCCGGGAGTGTCTCCGCGTCAGGAAGGCGCTCGCGCTCAGCGACTGAGACCGTCAAGGCAAGATGCCGCGATCCACGCACGAGATCGATGTGAACGTGACTTCCAGCTCGCCTGCCATAGAGGGTTGCAATGAACTGAGGCACGGTTGCCAACGGTTGTCCGTCCATCGCCAAAATCAAGTCTTGAACTTTGACACCGGCTTTTTCCGCGTAGCTTCCCGGAGAGACATCGGAAACGATCACTCCCCAGTCCTGTGAGAGGTGAAGTCCTCGAGCGAGAGTCGGCGTCACGTTTTGAACCTTAATCCCAATGTCGCCGTAAGTGACGTGGCCACTAGTTTTCAGTTCTTCGAAGACCGACCGCACAACCTTGCTTGGCAGGGCAAAGCCCAGTCTCTGGTTAGCATCGTGCACGGTCACCATAAAGCAAATTATGCCAACCAGGTCGCCGTTAGTATCGACCAGAGCACCGCCGCTACTGCCGTGGCTTATGGCCGCATCAGTCTGTATGAAACTGCTGCCTTCATTGCTTTCACTGTAACGACCAACCGCGCTGACCACGCCCATGGAAACCGAGTTCTTGAAACCTTCCGGACTTCCCACTGCGAATACCAATTGCCCAGATCGAACCTCGTCGGAGTTCGCGAAAGAAATAGCTGGTAAACCATTCTCGTCTATTTTTACGAGAGCCAGGTCCGCCTCTTCGAATACTCCCACAACTCGTGCATCAAATGTGATGCTGGTGAGCTCACCGACCGTATGTGCATGGGACGATCGAAGCGTTTCATCAAGTGTGACCCGCACGATCCGAGCTCCTTCGATCACGTGCGCATTTGTGATTATGTAACCGCTCGTATCGACGATGACGCCTGACCCGATTGTGTGGGCCTTCGATAGCTGTTGGCGGTCATGTTGCGCGGAACTAGGACTATTGTCATCTTCATCCGGACGCACATAGGCCACAACATCCAAGGTGACCGTCGCAGCCGCCACTCTGGTGACAACTCGCTCGAAAGCCTGGCTGAGTTGCCTCATCACGTCGTGTTGTTGAGCCGTCGGCCCTTGTGCACGACAGGTGACGAGGGATAAGAGCACGACAGCGCGAGGCGCTAACGCTTTCAACGCTCGCAGGATCATTTGCGCGTCCTCAACATCGAGTGCCGTAGAGGCCTAATTTGCGGGCTTCGATCGGGCAGACTGGCTGCCAGCGAAGATGCTTTGGGCATTCCATAACCGCTGGACACCGTTGACGCGGAGTTCTGCTCTGCTTGTCTCACAGGTGCTTTCCCCCGGTGGGCGACATCTGCAAGCCGTTTACTTCCTGAACTTCGAACACCGGAGTTTTGTAGTTCTTAGGCAGATAGCTTTCCGGAATGGTGATCCGATTGCCGTCCCGTAGCGAAGTGTAGTGTGGAGAGTTGATCTCGACCGCAGCCTCATTGAACTTGTCCTGTATATTCTGGTGAAGGCTCGAGTATATGTTTTGCATGTTCTTGGGATTGACCGTGTATGCGTTCAGTTCGTAGGCGACATAAAAGTCGTTCAGTGCGGTTTGTACTACAAATGGGGCGGGTTCCGGGAGCACACCCTCGGTAGCTAGAGCGGCAGAAATCAGCAATTCGTGAACCTGTCGCCACGGTGCGTTGTAGCCAATCGTCACCGTCGTATGGAAAATCACACCTTTTTGTCGGGCTTCAGCGCTGTAGTTGATCACTACGCCACCCAAAACTGTGCCGTTAGGAATCGTAACGACCTCTTTCTTCTGAGTGCAAATGCGAGTCACGAGTAATGTCTTTTCCATGACCTCCCCAACGTCGGTCCCGATCCTTACGAAGTCTCCAACCTGAAAAGCGCGCATATAAGTGAGAATGGTGCCGGCTACGGCGTGCGCTACAGCCGAAGTAGATCCTAGTGATAGCAGGACTCCAAGGAATACAGAGATGCCCTTAAATGCAGGGCTTTCGGATCCGGGAAGATAAGGGAACGCCACAATCACAGCGGCTGCGAGGATCAAAGTTCGTGTCAGTTTAGCAGTCGGCTCTGCCCAGTCGGGGTAAAAGCCACGGATGGTGATTCTTTGGTTGCTGATTTCCTGAAAAATGAAGTGATTGAGTTTGATGAGATAGGAAGTGACCAGGCAAATGCACAGAATGAGGAACAGGTTCGGGATGTAACCGACGCACCTGCTTCCGAATGCTGCAAACTCCGAAAACAGCCAGTTGGTGATGCGATATGAGGTGTATTTGGTGGACGGAAAGAAACGCAAAACGAGAGTCACATAGCTCTGCAAAAGCCCGAGGACAATGATCCAAAAAAGCGTACGAAATATGGCAGTGAATGGTGGACCAAGGTATCGGCTGAGTCGCAGGCCGACTGATAAGGGTGCTCCCTCGGCTTCGCGGCGAGCCAGCCATTGTTCTATCTTGGATCTCGCCCTTCGCCGAATAAAGAAAATGATGACCAGCAAAACAACAATGCTGACGCTGGCTAAGGCCGTGTAAAGCACTCCCCACCAATAGCGCTGCCAAGTGTGGTCCTCACGGTACTGTTTCACGACCAGGCGAAGGACTTCGGTGTATTCTTCGGCCAATTCAGCTCTCGGACGCTCTGCAGCCTTCGCGTCACCCTCCGTGACGCCCATAATGCGGTTGTTTCCGGCGAGTATTTCTGTCCACGTGCCACGGTCTTCCGCGTGGATGGTCTCGATCACCGTATTGGCGTTGTCGCTGACGCTGAGGGCGATGATGCGCTTTTGGATGGCGTTCGCTCGTTCTTGTGGAGTGAAACCTCCAATGGGTGCGTAAATCAACAGAATCGGCTTTCCATCGATTTCAACCGGCGAACCATTATTCTCGATGACAACGGAGTCAGCAACCGCAGAGGAGTCGCGCGCGGTTTCGCTGCTTGTCTTTGGACTTGCAAATAAACAGAAGAGGCTGACGAAAGCACACGTCATCAGAAAACGATGTGCCGTGGATAGTCCCGACCGATTGCTTATGCCCAAGCCATGTCGCACAAAGCCTGAATACGCGAAGTGCGATGCCAGGATGAGCGTTGCCATAAACCACCGAAGAACCCACAAGGCAGCGTACGGCGCGCTCTGTCCGCTAGGGCCTGTCAGTTGTACCAGTTCAAGAGTGGTCCTGTTGTGGACAGTCGTGCTGGACGAACATGGATGAAGAACAAACCCTATCGCTGCTCGAGAGCACGCAAGAAAAGAACATTTTACGGGAAGTATGCAGACGAGCGCGGCGGTTCTACTAATCAATTATCAGAGCTTCGGGCGCGTGGAGAAGGATCCGGCCACGTCCCTTAGAAATAGTCCCTGCGCGCACCCAGTCGCTCAGGGCGCGGCTGGCAGTAAACCGGCTAATATCGGCCAACGCGCTGAGCTCGTCATTTGTGGCGCGGATCTCGACCCCATCGGGATGAATCTTACCCGTCTGGTGACCGAGTTTAAGCAAGGTCTTGGCCAGCCGCTCCACGGCAGTTTCTGTAGCCAACGCAACATGACGTTCGATGTAGTTTCGCAGGTAGCCAAAGGCGATTCGCAAGCCGTTTTCTCCCACCTGAGGATAGAGGGACGCGAAGTTGCGTACGATAGCGCGGTCCCAGACCAGAAGTTCACAGTCTGAGGCTGCTTCCGCGGTTGCCATATATGTGGACGGAGTCTTCAGCAGAGTCATTAGCCCGATGACATCACCGGGTACCAACTGCGCCAACAGGACTAGCTCGCCCTTTTTCGTCAGGTGACAGTAGCGAGCCCGGCCGGCTTGAACCATGAAGAAGTGAGTAGCAGGATTGCCCCCGACAGTAATCGCGTGGTTGGCGGGTACCCAACGGAACTCGGATGCGCCGAGAATGGCCCGTGTCGCCGCTTGTTCAAGGCCCGCCAAGAAGGTGGATGCCCCGCTGGCAGCCGTCACTGATCGAGAACTGATCATGCACTAAGATCCAGCATTCCGTCCGCGGGTCAAACTTGAGTCTCGCAGAATGCAATACAGACGAGAATGGCAGTGGTGCAGCTCGATCGCTTCATGCTTGCACCCCACGATGAAGTTTGTATCTTACTGGGAAGTCTGCTTCTGTTTCTACATAAGCTGAGGTACAGCGCCGTTCCTACTGCACCGAGCACTGCGATTGCAATCAGCAGCAGGATCAATACCACACTTCTCTCCTGTCGTGCGCAAGAAAGACTGCGATTCGCCTGCAGTGGCACCCCGCGGGTGCTTAGAAGCTGCAGCTTACGGTCTCGTCCTTTGATAGCCCGGTGCTGGTAGCTGTGCGACTGAGAGAATTAACAGCGTGACACTGCAAAAATACCAGGTGGAATGGAGTTCTTGGGGGTTAAGGCACTCTCAGAGCAGGCCTGAGCCGGTAAGCTCATGGCGCGCTCAACCGGTAAGGTGATTTTTAATCGCGTACTGAATCAATTCAGCATTGGATTTGAGACCAAGGGTCTCCATCATTTTGTACTTGTGAAAGGCCACCGTCCCAGGTTTCAAATTCAGGACGTTGGCAATCTCTTTCATGGACTTGCCTTCGGCAAGCAGCTGCAGGACCTCGCTCTGGCGAGGAGTTATTCGCTTCTCTTCCACATAGGAAGCCCCGTTTCTCAGAAGAAAATCGACGGTGTCCTTGGTTATAACAGGAGACAAGTAGGATTCCGATTTCAG
>Ga0209523_1000023_pt1 | contig 8740 bp, 6 predicted proteins | sample TexAe_OM3H0_M1_FD_187942 | JGI IMG/M metagenome (GOLD analysis project Ga0209523, IMG submission 187942) | Forest soil microbial communities from Davy Crockett National Forest, Groveton, Texas, USA - Texas A ecozone_OM3H0_M1 (SPAdes) (version 2) | ecosystem: Environmental > Terrestrial > Soil >... | reverse complement strand
CGTCCTTTCCTCTCTCTGAGCGCGGCCGGAGCCGCAGGTTTTCGCTGGCGTATTCTCCCCCAGACCCACGAGTGCCCGCATGCCTCGCGATCCTGGCAGAACGATCACGAAAATTCGGAAATTTCCGAACCCTCGTTACTAGTTAGCTCACTTAAGCAGTTATTTTTCAATGGCTTAGCATTGGCCGTCGCAATGCATTCTCCCAAAGCGAAAGGCACAACGAATGACCTTACGAATCGACATATCAGACGAACGCGAGCGCGTGATTTTCACCCTTACGGGTCGGATGCAAGCGGAGCATGTTTCGGAACTCCAGACACTCGTACATTCCGAACATCCCGACCATGGCCTGGTCTTGGACTTAACAGAGGTGAAATTGGTCGACCGCGATGCCGTCCGTTTCCTGGCGCAAATCGAGACACAGGGCGCAAGACTCAGAAATTGCTCCGCATTCATTAGAGAGTGGATCTCGCGAGAGCGGATTGAGATGAAACGAGCGGAAGCGGAGCACCAGCAACTTTAGCCAGCCAAGAGGACCTTATGTGGATTGTTCAAATAGCGTTAAAGCGGCCTTACACCTTTGTGGTTCTGGCCATTCTGATTCTCGCGATGGGTGCGGTCGCCATCTTCCGCACGCCAACTGACATATTCCCCAACATAAACATTCCTGTGGTCAGCGTCATTTGGACTTACAACGGCCTGGTCCCCAGGGAGATGTCCGATCGCATCGTCAGCATCACCGAGCGGAACCTCACTACGGTGGTCGACAATATCGAGCACGTCGAATCCCAGTCGCTGTACGGGATCGCGGTCGTGAAGGTGTTCCTGCAACCTAACGCCAGCCTGGACCGTGCGGTCTCGCAGATTACGGCTAGTTCTCAGACCCAACTAAAGATGTTGCCACAAGGGACTACGCCACCCCTGATCATCGCGTATAGCGCGTCGAGCGTGCCGGTATTGCAACTCGCACTCTCCGGAAAAGGGCTGTCGGAGCAAGAGCTCAACGACTACGGATTGAATTTCATTCGCACACAGTTGATCACCATTCCAGGAACGGCCGTGCCTTATCCGTACGGGGGCAAGCAGCGTCAGGTTCAGGTGGATCTCAACCCCGCGGCATTGCAAGCAAAAGGGCTTTCTGCGTTGGATGTGGTCAATGCAATCGCGGCACAGAACCTGATCCTGCCGACCGGCACGTCGAAAATTGGTGGTACGGAATATAACGTGGACATCCCGAACGCCGCGCCACAGACGATTGCAGATCTGAATCGCATCCCGATCAAGACAATCGGGGACGCCACGATCTATATGAAGGACGTGGCTTGGGTACGCGATGGTTTCCCACCCCAAACAAACATCGTCCGCGTAAACGGGCAGCGCTCCGTGTTGGTAACCATCGAAAAGGCCGGGGATGCCTCAACTCTAAACGTAATCTCCGGGATCAAGTCGATCTTGCCGAGGATCGCGGCCACAGTTCCACCACAGCTGAAAATGAGTCCATTGGCCGACCAGTCGATTTTCGTGAAGGGGGCGATTAGCGGTGTTGTACGCGAAGCTTTGATTGCAGCCTGCCTGACCGCGTTCATGATCCTGATGTTTCTGGGCAGCTGGCGGAGCACGCTGATCATCGCGACTTCGATTCCGCTGGCAATTCTCACCTCGATCATCGTACTGAGCGTGACCGGCGAAACCATCAACATCATGACACTGGGAGGATTGGCCCTGGCCGTCGGAATCCTTGTGGATGACGCCACGGTGGAAGTCGAGAACATCAACCGGAATCTCGAAGCAGAGCCCGACAAGAACATGGACGAGGTCGTTCTTGATAGCGCCATGCAGATTGCTACGCCTGCTTTCGTCGCCACGCTCTCGATCTGCATTGTGTTTGCCCCCATGTTCTTGCTTTCAGGAGTCGCTAAATACTTGTTTCTGCCTCTTGCGAAAGCCGTGGTGTTTGCGATGCTCGCATCCTACGTGCTCTCGCGAACCATCGTTCCGACCATGGCGAAGTACCTTCTGAGACACCAAAAGGCGATCGACGGAAATGCTGCGAGCCGAAATCCCCTGGCCAGGTTTCAGCGCTGGTTCGAAGCGGGGTTCGAACGCTTTCGCGCAGCGTATCGCACGCTTCTTGCACTTGTTTTGAACCATAGGCGCGCATTTCTGGTGACGTTCTTCGCAGCGTGTTTGGCATCGCTGGCGATCATCGTTCCCTTCCTGGGGCAGAACTTCTTTCCAAGCGTAGATGCCGGCAGTTTCACGCTTCATCTTCGAGCGCGCACAGGGCTGCGTATCGAAGACACGGCTTTCCTGTGCGATGAGGTAGAGAATTCGATTCGCAGCAAGATTCCACCGACCGAATTATCGAGCATCATCGACAATATCGGACTGCCATACAGCGGCATCAATCTCTCGTACAGCAACTCGGCTCCAGTTGGCGCCTCGGATGCGGACATCCTCGTCACCCTGGCCCCCAAGCATCATCCAACTGCGGATTATGTTCAGCAGCTTCGGATGAGCTTGGCCAAGGAGTTTCCCGGCGTGATCTTTGCGTTCTTGCCATCCGACATCGTCACGCAGATTCTGAACTTTGGGCTCCCCGCTCCTATTGACATTCAGGTCGTGGGGAATGACCTGGCCGGCAATCGGCTTTGGGCCGATCAGTTGCTCCAAAAAGTCAGATACGTGCCCGGAACGACGGACCTGAGGATCCAGCAGCCCTTCGACAATCCCTTCATTCACCTCAGGGTTGAACGGACAAAGGCGCAAGAGCTTGGCTTCAGCGCGCACGACGTCGCGCAAAATCTGCTGGTCTCACTTAGTGGCAGCTTTCAGACGGCTCCCACGTACTGGCTAGATCCAAAGACCAGAGTAAGTTATCCGATCGCTACCCAGACGCCGCAATACCGAACTTCCTCGCTGCCGGACCTCGTCAACACGCCTGTGACGGGAACAAATCCTGCAGCCCCTCCTTCGGTGATGGCGAGCCTGGTTTCAATGCAGCGGGGAAGCAGCATGGCCCTGGTTTCTCACTACAACGTCGCACCGGTCATTGATATTTACGGATCGTTCAGCGGTCGCGATTTGGGAGGCGTTTCGCGAGACATTAACAAGGTTATCGATTCCATGCGCAGCCAACTGCCCCGTGGTTCACGGGTTGTGGTTCGTGGGCAGGTCCGGACGATGAGGTCATCTTACATCGGGCTTCTGGTCGGGCTCGTGTTCGCAATCTTTCTCGATTACCTGCTGATCGTGGTGAATTTCCAGTCGTGGCTTGATCCGTTCATCATGATCTCGGCATTGCCGGCTGCACTCGCTGGAATCGCCTGGATGCTTTTCATCACGAATACCACGCTCAGCGTTCCGGCACTGATGGGCGCAATTATGTGCATGGGGGTGGCGACGGCAAACAGCATTCTGGTTGTCAGCTTCGCCCGGGAACAGATGGCGGAAGGCAAAGATCCCGTAACTGCTGCTCTGCAGGCGGGCTTCACGCGCTTTCGCCCAGTCCTCATGACGGCTCTCGCCATGATCATCGGCATGGTACCGATGGCGCTGGGACTGGGAGATGGCGGAGAGCAGAATGCTCCGCTCGGACGAGCCGTAATTGGTGGCCTTCTGTTCGCAACCGTTTCGACACTCTTCTTCGTTCCAACATTCTTCAGCCTGCTGCACGGATGGCGAAAGAAATCCGTACCGGCGAAATAGGTTTTACTCAATAGGGGACTCACTATGAATAACTTCGAGATCAAACAAACAGAAAACAACGTTGAAATAGTTCCATTGCAGCCACAGCCGAACAGCCGCCCGCATTCAGGCCGGCTCTGGTTCATCGCCTTGACCGCGGCCGCAGTTGTCATTGTCGTCCTTGCCTTCGGAATTTTGTCGCGCGTCAAAGCAGCGGCTAATCTGCGCACCGTCACGGCACAAATGGCAGTGCCCGATGTCGCGGTTGTGCAACCAAAACCCGCTGCCCCCGCGCAAGAGATCATCCTGCCCGGAAATATGCAGCCGCTGATCTCGTCTCCGGTTTACGCGCGGACCGATGGCTACCTGAAGAAGTGGTATTTCGACATCGGTGCGCACGTCAAAGCCGGGCAACTGCTGGCTACGATTCAGTCGCCAGAAATTGACGAGCAGTTGGCCCAGGCACGCAGCAATCTTGCAACCGCCGAAGCCAACCTTAATCTCGCCCAGATTACGAAGACCCGCTACGAGGCAATGTTCCAAAAACATGCTGTGTCGCAGCAGGACCGGGACAATGCCGAGGGGACGTATAGCGCAAACAAGGCAATCCTGGACGCCGATGACGCGAATGTGCGGCACTACGAAGCCCTGGTTTCCTTCGAAAAAGTCTATGCACCCTTCGATGGAGTGATCACCGCGCGGAATACGGACATCGGCGACCTGATCAATGCAGGAAGCAGCTCCGCAGCCAAGACCGATCTGTTTCACATCGCCCAGACTGGCACTCTGCGCGTGTACGTGAATGTTCCTGAGGAATATTCGCGAAGCGTAAAGCCCGGACAGACAACGGCAGACATCGTGCTTGCAGAATTCCCGGGCCAGAAATTCCCTGGAAAAGTAGTTCGTACCTCCGAAGCAATCAACGGGACGACTCGAACGCTCCTAACCGAAATTGACCTCCCGAATCCTGATAACACGCTACTGACAGGTTCCTATGCGGAAGTGCACCTGCAGGTTCCGTCTGCCGTCCCGACGTTCCTGGTCCCAGTCAATACGTTGATCTTCCGATCGGAGCATTTGCAGGTAGGCGTAGTAAAAAACGGCAAAGTAGAAATTACGGATCTTACTCCCGGTCACGACTTCGGGAACGAGATCGAAGTCGTGGCTGGATTGAAAGCTGATGATCAGGTGGTTGTCAATCCGTCCGATTCGCTCGTGTCTGGGCAGCAAGTAAACATCGTGAAAGCAAATCTGCCGGGAGATGCACAATGAGAAGCTTACAAACAACTTGCCTTCGGGGCTGGATTCTTGGGCTTTTCGCGGTCTTCCCCGCAATGTTTCTACTCGCGGGCTGCGCCGTAGGTCCGAAATACAAGACTCCCACCGTGCCCGCACCACCTGCTTTCAAAGAGATGGGCAACTGGAAAAGCGCACAGCCAAGCGATCAGAACCTGGGGGGAAATTGGTGGGAGATCTTTCAGGATCCTCAACTGAACGCGTTGGAGCAGCAAATCAACGTCTCCAACCAGAACCTGAAGGCCGCCGTCGCCCAATACCAGGAAGCACGTGCCGCTCTCCGGTATGCTCGCGCTGATTATTATCCGACGATCAGCACGGCTCCTACGGCGACACGAGAGAGATACTCAGACAATCGTCCGGGTAGTGCCGCTCGCGGAACCACCTTTAACGATTTCGTGTTGCCGGTAAATCTCTCTTATCAAGTTAACGCCTGGGGCCGCGTCAGTAAAAACGTAGAATCCTACCGAGAACAGGCGCAGGCAAGCGCCGCCGATCTGGCTGTAGTAAACCTTACAATGCACGCGGATTTTGCCCTAGACTACTTCGCAGCGCGGACCCTCGATGCGGAAGAGAAACTACTCCAGGACACCGTCGGGCAATACCAACAAGCACTGCAATTGAACGAGGAACGTTACAAGGGAGGACTAGCTTCCGAAGTAGAGGTGGAGCAGGCGCGAACCATACTTGAAACTACTCAGGCCCAACTAGTCGATGTTGGAGTTACTCGCGCGCAATACGAGCACGCAGCCGCAGTGTTGGTCGGCAAGCCACCGGCTGATTTCAGTCTCCCCCCACTGCCGCTGACAACTCCACCCCCACCGATTCCGGTAGGCGTTCCCTCGGAGTTGCTCGAGAGACGTCCTGATGTTGCTGCTGCCGAACGCCGGGTAGCTTCAGCCAATGCGCAGGTTGGTCTTGCGAAGACTGCCTATTATCCCCTCGTCAACCTTGTTGGCTCGGGTGGATTCGAGAGCGGAACCATTACGACTTTACTCCAGGGACCCAGCGCTTTCTGGGCGGTAGGCGCGGCCGTCGCACAAACCATCTTCGATGGAGGACGACGACACGCCTTAAACGATGAAGCCAAGGCCGGCTACGACTCCACCGTAGCCTCGTATCGACAGACAGTGCTCACTGCTTTCCAACAGGTTGAGGACAATCTGGCGGCCTTGCGGATATTGGAACAAGAGGCGGGGGTACAGGCGACCGCGGTGCAGTCCGCACGGCGGTCCCTCGCCCTATCCAATACGAGGTATGAAGGCGGCGTCACCAGCTACCTCGAAGTGATAACCGCACAGAATGCTGCGCTTTCCGACGAGGTGACAGCCGTAAACATCCTTGGACGACGGATGGCGAGCGCTGTGTTACTCATCCAAGCGCTTGGCGGAGGGTGGGATCGATCGAATTTGCCCGAACGTCCGGAATGCTGCGGCAAATTGGCTATGAATGCCAACTGACAACTTCAATGTCTCGCGTTTGAAATGGATTGAATCACTATGACACGTTGCTATGAAGGATGCAGACGATGAACCGATTACTTGCTTCAATCTTAATGCCTCGACGCAGTGGCGCGATCTTTCAGCGTTATGGAGTGGCGAGTGTTTCTGTCGCAATCGCGGCGGCCGCGGGACTCATGCTGCGGCGCTACGATTTGCCGCACCCGTTCACGTCTTTCACCTTTGCCGCGATCGCTGTCACCTTCTGGTACGCCGGAACGGGGCCGGGGTTGCTCGCCATCGCACTCTCCTGGTCCGTACTGAGTTATTTGTTTACGCCTCTTAAAGTCGGCGACCTTCCCTGGGATTCCTACCTCATCATTTATGGGGTCTTTGGCTTCCTCGTGAGCTGGTTTAGTTCGGCGCGTATTCGTGCAGAAACGTTACTTGTAGAAGCGCGGGACGCACTTGAGATTCGTGTTACGGAACGGACTGCAGAGCTCACAACGGCAAATCAGGAACTACAAAGCACCAAGGATGAGCTCTCGCAACTCACTCAGAAGCTTGCTCAAGAAAATCTCTATCTCGAGGACGAGATTCGCTCTGATGCCAATTTTAAGGATATCGTCGGCAAGAGTCCGGAGCTTCGACGCGTTCTAAAGCTCGTCGAAACAGTTGCACCCACAGACTCGACGGCGTTGATCTATGGCGAGACTGGCACTGGGAAGGAATTGATTGCACGCGCGATCCACAATCTCAGTTCGCGCCGCTCCAGAACATTTGTCAGGCTCAACTGCGCGGCCATTCCAGCCGGATTGCTGGAGAGTGAGCTATTTGGACACGAGAAGGGCGCGTTTACCGGTGCCTCCGCCCAAAGAATAGGCCGGCTTGAACTCGCGAACAACGGCACGCTGTTTCTTGACGAAATCGGCGACCTTCCGCCTGAGCTCCAGCCCAAGCTGCTGCGAGTGTTACAAGAACGCGAGTTTGAGCGTCTGGGCAGCACGCGAACCATATTGACCAATGTACGTCTGATCGCCGCAACGAATCGAGATTTGAATGCCATGGTTCAGGAAGGAAAATTTCGATCTGACCTCTTCTTCCGTCTCAATGTATTTCCTGTTGATTTGCCTTCGCTACGCGAGCGACGGGAAGACATTCCACTCCTGGTGCGCCACTTCGCAGAACACTTTTCCCGCCGCATGAACAAAAACATCGAGACCATATCCCCCGCCACCATGGATGCGCTATGCAGATATCCCTGGCCAGGCAATATTCGCGAATTACAGAATGTCATTGAGCGGGCCGTCATCCTGTCCCGCGGGCGCGCGCTTGTCGTTCCTCTTGCGGAACTGAAGGGCCGGACGGCGGCGGTACGACTGTTCAACGAAGAGACGCCGGCTAAACCAACCCGGCGTCGTCCCGTGAAAAGCATTCTTAGAGATGTTGATCGAGAACAGATCATCCAGGTTCTCAAAGAAACAGACGGCCGTGTGGGCGGGCCAGATGGCGCTGCATCCCGCCTCGGACTGAAGCGGACTACCTTTATAACTCGTATGAAAGCGCTGGGCATAGACCCGAATGCAGTGTCGGGTGACGTCCAAGAGGCCAACGACACCTCCGACCTCTCCGACACATTGGGGGAGTTGTCAATCCCAGTCGGCGCAAACTCCTCAGAATAGGTTCGTTACAGAAAGGCGTCGGTACGCCAAGCGTTGGCATCTGCCGTGCCCTTAATTGTCTCGATGCCACTAGTCGCATCGAGGCTCTGGTTATGTTTGATCCCGACATCACGACCGATATTCAGTCTTTTCTTATGGAGCTGAGCAGTGTGCCTCTCGGAAACCTGATCGGCTCAATCAGACCATGTTACCGATACGGTTACATCGGGATGAAGGATCGCATGATGTACCCACTGATTACGCCAGGTGCAATCGTGCAGATAGACGAGAAGCGCAAACAAATTGTGCGCGGTCCCTGGCATCACGAATCGGAAAGGCCCATCTACTTTTTAGAAATGCGAACTGGATTTGCGTGTTGCTGGTGCGCAGTGGAAGACGGCAATATCATTTTGCAACCGCACCCGCTCTCCCCGTCACATATGCTGGTTCTGCCCTTGAACGATGTTGATGTGATGGGACAAGTTGTCGCAGTTGCTATGCGACTGAATGTGTTCGCTGACACTCCCCGAGAGCCGTAACAATCGTAAATAAGCCATCGTGGTTTTGCGTAAGAGCAAGGTTGCTGCGTCCTGCCCAGCCTCGCCTCTCGGATTGGAGAGCACTAGGTTCATCCCCCGCATGAAAAAGCTAATTCTA
>Ga0209523_1000022_pt1 | contig 8891 bp, 6 predicted proteins | sample TexAe_OM3H0_M1_FD_187942 | JGI IMG/M metagenome (GOLD analysis project Ga0209523, IMG submission 187942) | Forest soil microbial communities from Davy Crockett National Forest, Groveton, Texas, USA - Texas A ecozone_OM3H0_M1 (SPAdes) (version 2) | ecosystem: Environmental > Terrestrial > Soil >... | reverse complement strand
CACGATGTCGGTAGGCGCGCTCATCGCGATTCGCGGCTACAACCAGTTCGCTGACATCGGGGTGGAGGCGCTCACCGGTTTCGCGTCCGCCTATTTCAATGTGCGCCTGATCGCCCCGCTGGTCGCCGGGATCGGGTTGGCCGCCACCATCGGGGCAGGTGCCACCGCCCAGCTGGGCGCGATGCGCATCAACGAGGAGATCGACGCCCTGGAAGTCATGGGTATCCGGTCGGTGGCTTACCTGGCCTCAACCCGCGTCATCGCCGGGGTGCTGGTGGTGATCCCGTTGTATTGCGTGGCGGTGCTGACGTCGTTCGCGGCCGCACGATTTGGGACCACCGCCGTCTACGGACAGTCCACCGGCGTGTACGACCACTACTTCAACACCTTCCTCAATCCGACCGACGTCATTTGGTCATTCGTTCTCGCGGTCATGATGGCTATCGTCATCATGCTTGTGCACACGTACTACGGGTTCACCGCCTCCGGCGGCCCGGCAGGCGTCGGCGAGGCGGTCGGGCGTGCGGTGCGCACTTCATTGATCACCGCGGCCTACGTCGTGGTGTTCATGTCCTTGGCGATCTACGGGCAGTCCGGGCATTTTCGACTGGCGGGGTAGGCAGCAATGGACACAAAGGTTTTACGTCTTCGGCCGGCTTGGTGGACGCTGATTCTGATCACCACCATCGTCACATTCACGCTAGTGTGCTCCGCGTTCTATATAGGGTCGTTTCGGCCATACGACACGGTCACGTTAACCTCCGATCGCGCCGGCCTCGTGATGGAGACCGGGGCGCGAGTTGAGATGCGCGGGGTCGAGATTGGTCAGGTTCGCGCTATCAGCGGCGGACGCGAGCCGGTCATGCTCACGCTCGAAATCGCGCCCAATCAAATGCAATACATTCCTGCCAATGTGCAGGCCGAGATCCGGGCCACCACGGCGTTCGGTGCCAAATACGTCGAGCTTGTGCCGCCCGCTGATCCCAGCCCTGCGCGCCTAGCCCCGGGTGCGGTGCTGCGATCACGCAACGTCAGCACCGAAGTCAACACCGTGTTCGAAAACCTCGTCGGGCTGCTCAAACAGATCGATGTGGCCAAACTCAACTCGATCCTCACGGCGATCGCCGAGGGGGTCCGCGGCCAAGGCACACGCATCGGCGAAGCCATCACCGATACCAATCAGGTGCTCCTCGCGGTCAATCCGCGAATGGGCACCTTGGACCGCAACTGGCGTTCCTTGACCGGATTCAGCGACGCCTACAGCGGGGCTGCACGCGATATCCTCGCCACCCTCAACGCCGCAGCCACCACCAGCACAACCGCCGCCAGCCACGCTAACGAGCTGGATGCTTTGCTGCTCAACGCCATTGGCCTGTCTCAGGCCGGAATCGATCTCCTGGCACCCAACACCGACCACTTGATCGGGGCGATCAACACCACCGAGCCCACCACCAACTTGCTGTTGAAATACAAACCGGAATTCACCTGCCTTCTTCTGGGCTCCAAGTGGTTCTTGGACAACGCAGGCTACACAACCCTAGGCGGCAACGGATACTCGCTGGTCGTTGATGCCGGGCTACTGATGGGCAAGGATCCCTACCAATTTCCTGAGAATCTGCCGGTCGTCGCCGCCAAAGGAGGCCCGGGCGGCACGCCCTCCTGCGGGTCGCTGCCGGATGCCACCAAAAACTTTCCAGTGCGCCAGCTCGTCACCAACACCGGGTGGGGAACGGGCGTAGACATCCGCCCCAACCCCGGGCTCGGCCATCCCTGCTGGGCTGATTTCTTGCCCGTGACACGTGGTGTGCCGCAGCCGGCGAGCATCCGCGCCTGCCTCCCGGGTCCCGCGCCGGGACCGATTCCCTTTCCCGGTGCCGCGCCCTACGGGGCACCCCAATACGGCCCCGGTGGTAACCCCCTGTATCCGGGTGTTCCGCCGCCACCCTCCGTCACCCCACCACATCCCTGAGATCGGCAAGGAATGCAGCAATGAGAGACAACCTGGTAGGCACGGTGTGGCGTCTGGGGATCTTCGTGGTGGTCTGCTTGTTGGGCATCGTCGCACTGTTCCTGGTGTTTGCGCAGTTGCGGTTTGGGACCGCGAACGTATACCGCGCAGACTTCACCGATGTGACGGGTCTGAAGGAGGGCAACTTCGTCCGGGTCGCCGGCGTCGAGGTCGGCAAGGTCCAATCCATCACGATCCACCCGAATTCGATTGTGACGGTTGCATTCTCCGCCGATGACACCGTGGCACTAACGGAAGGGACGCGGGTGGCCATCCGGTGGGGCGACCTGATCGGCGGAAGGTACCTGGCGCTAGAAGAAGGCGCGGGCAGTGTCAAGCGCCTGCAGCCAGGACAAACCATCCCGACCGGGCGCACCGAGCCCGCGCTGGACCTGGATGCTTTGATCGGTGGATTCCGCCCGCTTTTCCGAGCGCTTGATCCCGACCAGGTCAACGCCCTGTCGGGACAGCTGATCGCCGCGTTGCAGGGTCAGGGGACAACCATCGGTTCCTTCCTTGCTGAAACCGCCGCGGTGACCAGCAGGCTGGCCAATCGCGATCAACTGATCGGGCAGGTAGTCACCAACCTCAACGTCGTGCTGGGTTCCCTCGGCGACCAATCCCACCAACTCGACAAGGCAGTCACCTCGCTATCGGCGCTGGTGCACGAGCTTTCACAGCGAAAAACCGATATCACCAATTCCGTGGCCTACACCAACGCGGCGGCTGCAAACCTGGCCGACCTGCTTTCGCAGGCCCGGCCGCCGTTCCAACAGCTCGTCCACGAAACAGACCGCACCGCCGGGCTCGTCATGGCCGACCACGACTATTTCGACAACCTGCTCAACACCCTGCCGGACGCCTATCAGGCGCTGGAACGCCAAGCCATCTATGGCGACTTCTTCAGCTTTTATCTCTGCGACGCCGTGCTCAAACTCAACGGCAAGGGCGGACAGCCGGTCTATATCAAGGTGGCCGGCCAAAGCAGCGGGCGGTGCACACCACGATGAAAACGTTCGCTGAGCGCAATCCCGTGGCCATCGGCATCGTCGGAACGTGCGTCGTTGGCGCAATCACCGTCGCCGCTTTGCAATACGACAAGCTGCCGTTCATCAACCCGAGCAAGCAGTACTCGGCCTACTTCGCCGAGGCCGGGGGCCTCCGTAGCGGCGCGGCAGTACAGGTATCGGGCTTCCGGGTGGGCACCGTGTCCGGCATCTCGCTCGATGGGCCACGGGTTCTGGTGACCTTCACGATCGACAAAGACGTTCACCTCGGCGAACGTACGGAGGCGGCGATCAAGACGAAGAGCCTTCTCGGCGCGAAGGTTCTCAACGTCACCTCCCGCGGCGAGGGTCAACTGACGCAAACGATTCCCGTCGATCGGACTCAATCGCCCTACCAACTGCCTGACGCCTTAGGCGATCTCGCGGGAACCATCAACGGGCTTGACACCAAGCAGGTTTCAGAGTCACTGGCGACCCTGTCCCAAACATTCCAAAGAACACCACCGGATCTGAAGATCGCAATAGAGGGGGTGGCCCGGTTCTCTGACACGCTCGACAAGCGTGACACCGAACTGCGCGGGCTGCTCGCTAACGCCAACAAGGCCACGGCCGTGTTGGCCCAACGCAGCGACCAAGTCGTCGGCCTGATCCGCGACACCAACGCGCTGCTGGCCGCGCTGCAGACACAAAGCAGTGCCCTAAATCAGATCTCCGGCCACCTCTCGGCGTTGGCCAAGCAGCTGTCGGGGTTCATCGCCGACAACCGCGACGCCTTGGGTCCCGCGCTGGACAAGCTCAACGGCGCGTTGACGATCGTCGACAATCGCAAGCAGCAGGTTCAGAAATCGATCAAAATGGTAGGCGAGTACATCCAGCATTTGGGCGAATCGGTGGCCTCCGGGCCGTTCTTCAAGGCCTACGTGGCCAATTTGATGCCTGGGCAGTTCCTGCAGCCATTCATCGACGCCGCCTTCTCTGACCTGGGCCTCGACCCGCACACCCTACCACCGTCGCAGCTCAGCGACCCAGCAACGGGTCAGCGCGGGACCCCCCCGTTGCCGATGCCGTACCCGCGCACCGGCCAGGGTGGGGAACCCCGTCTGACACTGCCGGACGCGATCACCGGCAACCCCGACGACCACCAGTGCGGTGTTCCCGGTGTTGCATTGCCCGGCCCGGGTTGCTATCCCTACCGCGAGCCGTTGCCGGCCCCACCACCGGGCGGCCCGCCGCCGGGACCCCCGGCGATCGCGCCGCCAGGCATGGCGTCGACACCCGACCCCGGACCCACACGGGTGTATGTCACAGCCCCTAATGAGATTGCGCCGCAGGATTATCCGGACACGCCGGCACCGAGTGGAAGGCCGCGATGATCACTTCGCGCTACGCCAGGACCGGCCTTGCCGTGACCCTGGTGATGCTGCTGGCGGCCGGGGTCACGGTGGCCGGTCGGTCGATGTGGCAAGCGGCGCACCGAACTCACATCACCGCCTACTTCGACAACACCAACGGCGTCTTCGTCGGCGACGAGGTCCGCATCCTTGGCGTGCCCGTCGGTGCAATCGAGAAAATCCAACCGCAGCCGCAACGCGCTGCAGTTTCGTTCTGGATCGACCGTAAATACCGGGTGCCCGCCGATGCGAGGGCGGTCATCCTGGCGCCGCAATTGGTGACTGCACGTGCAATCCAACTCACCCCCGCCTACACAGGGGGACCGGCGCTGGCCGACGGCGCGGTGATCCCCCAAGACCGCACCGCCGTCCCCATGGAATGGGACGATGTACGCCGACAGCTCGAACGGCTCACCGACACATTGCAGCCGACTGAACCCGGTGGAGTCAGCACACTGGGTGCGCTGGTCGATACTGCCGCCGATAACTTGCGCGGTCAGGGCGCAAGCATCCGTGACACGATCGTCAAATTGTCCCAGGCGATCTCGGCACTGGGCGACCACAGCAACGACATCTTCTCGACAGTGAAGAACCTGTCGGTCCTGGTGTCGGCGTTGCAATCGAGCACCGAGCTAATGGCCCGGCTGAACCGCAACCTGGCATCGGTGACCGGCTTGCTGGCCGCCGACCCCAACGCGATAGGCCGGGCCATGGACGATCTCAGTACCGCCCTCGGCGATGTGCGCAGCTTCGTGTCCGACAACCGCGAGCGGATAGGCGCTACCTCCGACAAGCTGGCCTCGGTGACCCAGGCGCTCGTCGAGAGCCTCGATGACATCAAGGAGCTGCTGCACGTCGCGCCGAACGGCTTGCAGGACCTGACCAACGTCTACCAGCCGGCCCAGGCCGCACTCACCGGTGTATTAGCGGCCAACAACTTCGCCGACCCGATCTCGTTTTTGTGCGGGGCGATTCAGGCCGCGTCACGCCTCCGCGCTGAACAGTCGTCGAAACTATGCGTGCAATACCTCGCTCCGATCATCAAGAACCGTCAGTACAACTTCCTTCCGCTGGGGGAGAACCTCTTCGTCGGCGCACAGGCTCGCCCGAACGAAGTGACCTACAGCGAGAACTGGATGCGGCCGGATTATGTGCCGCCGCCAGCTGCCCCCGGGCCGAAAACACCCCCACCCGCCAAGACTGAGCCGCCGGGCGCTCCGCCTCCGGCCGAGCCGGGCGCAGCAGTCGCCGCGGCGACCGATCCCACACAGGGATTGCCCGGTTTGATGCTGCCGACCGGAGGCCAGCCATGACCCAAACCCGGTTGCGTACCACTGCTGCGCTGGCGATAGCCGCACTGTTTTGGGCCACCGTGTCGGGATGCGGATGGCGGGGCGTGAACTCGCTGCCGTTGCCGGGCACCGAAGGGCACGGCCCCGGAGCTTTCGAAGTCCAAGCGCAGCTACCCGACGTCACCACCGTGCTGCAGAACTCGCGGGTGCGCGTCGGCGACGTCAACGTCGGCACCGTAACCAAGATCGAACGCCAAGGTTGGCACGCGCTGATCACGATGAAGCTCGACGGCGATGTGAACCTGCCCGGCAACGCGACCGCCACAGTCGGCCAGACCAGCGTGTTCGGGTCCCCGCACATCGAGCTCGCTGCCCCGAAGGACACGCCGCCAAAAGGCCGGTTACACAACGGATCCTTGATCCCGTTGTCGTCGGGCTCGTCCTATCCGACCACCGAGCAGACACTGGCCGCTCTGTCGCTGCTACTCAACGGCGGTGGCGTTGGTCGGATCCAAGAGATCACCCGGGAATTCAGCACCGCTTTCGCCGGTCGAGAGCAGGACCTGCGAAGTCTCATCGAACAACTCGATCAGTTCATCGGCCAGCTGAACGGTCAGACCGACGACATCATCGCGGCAACCGACAGCCTCAACAATCTTGTCGGCCAGTTCGCCGACCAAAAACCCGTGCTGGACAACGCCATCCGCACGATTCCTGACGCACTGGCCGTACTCAAGGATGAGCGCAGCAACCTGGCCGAGGCGTTGGACAAATTCGGCAAGTTCAACGCGTTGACGACCAACGCGGTAGTGCACACAAAGGAGAACCTGGTCCGCGAACTCAAAGAACTTGCGCCCGTTCTAGAGTCGCTGGCCAACGCTGGTCCCGCAATGACCCGGGCGCTGAGCCTGCTGACCACCCTCCCGTTCGATGAGGAGACCGTCACCAAGGCGTTTCGCGGCGACTATGCGAACTTGACGCTCGTGGTTGACCTAACGCTGAGCCGCCTGGACTCGTCGTTGTTCACCGGCACTCGGTGGGAGGGCAACCTCACCGAACTGGAGTTGCAGTGGGGCCGCACCATCGGGCAAACGCCAAGCCCCTACACCGCGGGCAATCCCCTTGTCATTCCCTACCACCTCGACCAAGGGCCCTGACATGTATCTGGACAGGCGGATCAAGATCCAGCTCGTAATTTGCGCGATCATCGCCCTGGTCGCCGGCGCGATCATGATCTTCGGATACATGCGCTTGCCGGCAACGTTTTTCGGCATTGGACGTTACACCGTCACTGTGCAGCTGCCAAGCTCCGGCGGTTTGTACGCAAGCGGCAACGTCACCTACCGTGGCACCGAGGTCGGTCGGGTCACGGACGTCCACCTCAACCGCAGCGGTGTGGACGCGGTGCTGTCATTGCGGTCAGATGTCCCCATCCCCTCCAACTTGGACGCCCACGTGCACAGCGCTAGCTCCCTGGGCGAGGTCTTTATAGCGTTGGCACCGCGCGACGCGACCTCCGCCCCGCTGAAAAACGGTGATGTGATCCCGACCGACCGGACCAGTGTCGCGCCCGACATCAACTCTATCCTGGCCGCCACCAACCGCGGCCTTCAGGCCATCCCACACGACAACCTCAAAACTGTTGTCGATGAAGGCTATACCGCCGTCGGGGGTCTCGGACCCGACCTCGCCCGCATCGAACGGGGCTCGACGGCGCTGGCGATCGACGCGCGCAAGAACCTCGACGCCTGGACCACACTGATCGATCAGTCCGCACCAGTACTGGATTCGCAATCGGACACCGCCGATGCGATTCATGGCTGGGCCGCCAACCTGGCTGCCATCACCCGCCAGCTGCAAACCCACGACGCTGCGGTCGGCGGGGTGTTAGAAAAAGGCGCCCCGGCAGCGTCGGAGGCGCGCCAACTGTTCGAACGCTTGCAACCCACCCTGCCTATCCTGCTAGCCAACCTGGTGAGCCTCAACCAGGTGGCGGTGACCTACCAACCCAATATCGAACAGTTGCTCGTGCTGCTGCCCCAAGAGGTGCAAGAACTGCAGGGGGCCGCGGTGGCCAACGTCAACACCAAGCAACCCCTCCGGGGCGAATACCTCGACTTTAATCTCGGCGTCAACCTGCCCCAGCCGTGCACCACCGGTTATCTACCTGCGCAGCAACGCCGTTCACCCTCGCTGGAGGACTACCCGGATCTGCCCGCCGGGAAGGTTTATTGCCGTGTACCGCAAGATTCAAAGTGGCTCGCGGTGCGCGGAGCGCGCAATCTCCCGTGCGAGACGGTGCCGGGCAAGCGGGCTCCGACGGTCAAGATGTGCGAAAGTGATCAGCAATACGTACCGCTCAACGACGGGTCCAACTGGAAGGGCGATCCCAACGCGACGGTAACAGGTCAAGACATCCCCCAGCTGCCGCCCGAAGTGCCACCTGCGCAGCCTCAAAACCCTACGGCGGGCCCTCCGCCGCCGGCGCTAGCCATCGCTGACTACGACCCAGCGACCGGCAACTACATCGGGCCGGACGGAAACCTCTACACCCAAAGCAATTTGGCCCAAAACGCCCCTAAGGAGAAGACGTGGCAGAGCATGCTGATTCCGTCGACACCGAACTGATCGGGCCTACCGACCACAGCGAGCGCACAGAGCTTGGCGCGAGCAGGAGCCGCCCTCAAGTAGGTGACGAGAGCGACGGTGACGAGCACGAGGAAGCCGTTACCGGCGCTAGCAGGGCGACCCGGCTGGGAATAGTGCTCGGCGTGGCAATGGCGGCCCCGCTTGCCGCGATCGCCGGCTGGTTCGGATACCGTTGCTATCAGGCTGATCGGAGCAACGAGACCCGCGCCTTGTATCTACAGGTGGGCCGCCAAGAGGCGTTGAACTTGACCACCATCGGCTACACCACGATTGATGCGGATGTGCACCGCATCCTGGATGCATCCACGGGCGCGTTTCATGACGATTTCCAAAGGCGCTCAGGGCCGTTCATAGACGTCGTCAAGAAAGCGCAGTCCGCGTCCAAGGGTATGGTCACGGAAGCCGGCCTGGAATCTGTGCAGGGAGATCAAGCCCAAGTACTGGTTACCGTCACGGTCACGACTACTACCGCCGGCACGGCTGACCCGCAACCGCGGCTGTGGCGCATGCGGATCAGCACGCAGAAGGTTGGCGACAGCGCCAA
>Ga0209523_1000021_pt1 | contig 8893 bp, 7 predicted proteins | sample TexAe_OM3H0_M1_FD_187942 | JGI IMG/M metagenome (GOLD analysis project Ga0209523, IMG submission 187942) | Forest soil microbial communities from Davy Crockett National Forest, Groveton, Texas, USA - Texas A ecozone_OM3H0_M1 (SPAdes) (version 2) | ecosystem: Environmental > Terrestrial > Soil >... | reverse complement strand
TAAGGCCGAGCTTAAACAGCATAATGTGAACAAACTTGATATGTTGGTTATTTCCCATTTAGATGACGATCATGTAAATCAAATTTCTTTTCTCTTGGAGGATCTGTCCGAATGCTCAAGGGTTATTCTTCCTTACCTTTCCCCTTTACAAAGATTATTATTGGCCTTTAAACAAGACGATTTAGCTAATGAGGAAGATTACTTCAGTTTTATTTCAAATCCAGTTGATTACTTAATTTCAAGAGGTGTAACAGAGATTATTTTTTTAGATGGAGATAATGAAGAGGAAAACCCAAATCAAGTTCCTTCTAACCCTATTCAACCAAGTGGAGAGTCTCAAAGTAAAATTACAGTAGATATTAAATTAAAAAAAATACCTGATGGAAAATTAGAGCTTGAGCAGACCGAAATTAAAAAAAATCAGAAAGTGGGTTTTTATTTAAGCAATGATAAGATTTATTGGGGTGCATTTTGGGAATTTTATTTTCATAATAAACCTCAGAAAGATGAAGCAAAAAAAGTAGCAGAGTTTTTAGTTGTACTTTCTAAAGAATTTGGCAAACCAGTTACGGAAGCTATTACAGGATTATTACTCAAAGAAATTCTTGACGCGAGGGGTGTAATTGATAAAACACGAAAAGTATTTCGGAAAATTTTTGGCAATTTGAATGATTCCGGGATTGTTATGCTTCATAGTCCGGTTCAGTTCAAAAACGCAGAATTTATTTATAAAACCGGAAAAAAATATTATTACGAAGACTATAGGGTAGCAAAATATTATAGGCACTATTGGGGATTAAATGACTATTGTGGAAACCTGCTTAATGGGGACATTTCTTTAAGCCCATATTCCCCCTATCCAAATTATATAAAAGAGAAACTTCAACATGTTATAGTTTTCCAAGTCCCCCATCATGGATCAAGGCATAGCTGGAATTCTGGTGTATTAGCAGACCTTAATTCTTATTTCCCAACTGTTGCTGTTATAAACTATGGATGGGGAAATAGCCATGGACATCCGGGAGAAATTGTTTTGGAAAATCTTATTGATAATGATTTTAAGTATGTATTAAATAATCAATTCACGAAATTTGAATATAATATTAAATCTCGGGTGTAAATAGAAGCTTTTATTATAAAGACTAACTGATTGTAAATACGATTGTTCATTTATTTAACATTAAGATTATAGGAAAATAATTCTGCTCGATGTAAATTTGTTTTAATAAATAAACTTAAAAAAATAGTTTAAAGTTTAAGAATAAAAACATAACGTCATGACACTGATAAGTCGATTAGTCTTCTTTAACCAAAAGAAGACGTTAAGCAAATCGTCTGACCGTATCATAACGACCGACATATCGGTTGTTGTCCCGGTAAAAGACAATCAACAAGGTATAAACAATTATCTTGAGCATTTTTTAAAAACGCATCTTCAAAAAGATTACCCAAAAGAGATAATTATTGTAGACAATGGTTCTTCAATTCCGATTATCATTCATCAGAGGCATCAATCCAAAAACCTAAAAATAAAATTGTTTCGCTGTAAAAAGCCAGGCCCAGGTGCTGCAAGGAACTTAGGTGCTAATCAGGCAACTGGCAAGTGGATACTTTTTAATGACAGCGATTGTATACCAACTGCCAACCTGCTGTCTGGATATTTAAAATCAGACAATTTATCAATTGCATATGCTGGCAATGTCAAATCGTTTGGTAAGGATAAGCTTTCAAAGTACTATGACAGCCAGGAGATTTTAATCCCCTTAAAAACCTATAGTTATAGAGGTTTATTTGTTCCTCAATATCTGATTACAGCTAATGCACTCGTATGGCGTGAAGCTTTCATCGAAGTAAATGGATTTAATGAAAGTTTTCAGTTAGCTGGAGGTGAAGATGTTGATCTCGGTTTAAGATTAGCACAGATTGGGGAATTATCTTATGCTATGGAAAGTGTTGTGTTGCATAATTTCAATGACGGCTGGAAAGGTTTTTACAAACGTTTTATACGCTATGGTGAAGGAAATAAAATAGTTGCTCAACTCTGGCAAACTAATCTAAGACCAAAATTATTCAGGCCAAATAAACGAACAGCATTTAATGAAGTTGCAGCCAAGTTGCAATTCATATTTCTATTTATTGGTTATTTAAAATCCACAAAAATTACAGATTAAACAGTTAGATTATTTAATTATTCTTTTTTAATTAATTATGGTTAATCCTATGTTCTTAATAAAATGTTGGATGCGGATGCCCAAAAGCAAATAAGTAGGCTAACAGCAAAAATGCATCCCAACTTAATGGTAAAAACAAACCAAAAGGGCAACATTATCTGCCCTTTTTTAGCCATTAAATTACGTTTGAAGGTATACTTAAGAACGTAAACACCCCCATTCACATAACCTATTTTTACAATCAAAAATAAAAATCTCCCCTCAAAAAACTCCCAATTAAACTATCTTAAAACATGTAAATCCCCAGCAATTTTTTACGATACACTTATCGTAAATTTTACGATGCAAAACTTGGCATAAAAACAAGCTAAACGGGCTTAAAAAAAATTACGTTATTACACCTAAAACTATCAAAAACTCAAACTTGTATTTTTTCGTCTTTTTTATAGGTAAAGACGTCCTTTTTTAGCATAAAATACCTTTTAAAACCAACTCCGAACTAATCCGGATTAATGCGAAAAAATCCGCATTTATTCGGATTAATTCGCATAACCATAACGTCTTTTTATTTCATAAATTCTTGCTCGTATTGCCTGATAATTTCTTCGTCATTTAGCTTTAAATATTTCATAAAAGATTTTTCGGTTTTGTGACCGCTGATGGCCATAATTGCTTTGACAGGAACCGTCTTTTTTAAAAACCAATTTGTACAAAAACTTCTTCTACCAGTATGCGACGATACAAGCTCGTATTTCTTAGAAAAATATTCTACGGTTTTTCCTTGTTCTTTTTTAATCATTAAAATAGGTTCTACCAAACCAGCCAACGCGCATACCCTTCGTATTTTAGAATTAAATTCTGTTAAATGGTTTTCGCTAAAATTTGGTGGTGCGTAATTATATTTTTCAAGCACTTTTCTTAGACGTGAACTGATAGGGATTTTTACGCGGGCATTCGTTTTGGTTTGATTGATGATGGCGTAGTTTCCGAAGAAATGTTCTGGCTTAAAACGACGGTAATCAGAATAACGTAATCCTGTTTCACAAGCGATGATAAAAACATCACGAACTTTTTCGAGTTCGATATTGTCTAAAACGAGATTTAATAAAGCCTCTATTTCAGATTCCGTTAGGAAAATATTTTCGACATCTTCTTCGAGCTTTTTGATGTGTGAGGTATCGAAAGGCACGCAATAATTTCGTTTAAAACACCAGTTTAAAAAAGCTTTGATGTTTTTATTTTGCTTGCCAATCGAGTTAATCATAAAACCAACTCCACCTTTCGCATTGAGGGCTGTATACTTTAAATACTTTTCGAACTCCTGCACGAAGCCCCCGTTGTTTTTAAGGGCATTAAAACTGAGTGTGATGTTCGTTATTTTTTCGCACTCTAATAAATGTTTACGAAGCGATTTATCGTAATCCACTAACGTACGTGATTTGATTTCATTTTTTTGGTAAGCAACGAACTCATCAAAATACTGCCAAAACAAAACCGGGCTTTTAGCCACCTTGGGTTCTGTTTTTAAGGCCAGGTATTTTTCTTTGATTTGTTCAAGAGAAGGATCGATCTGCTGCACCTCATAAAATTCAAAAGCATCTTTAGCACGATCCAAAATTTCCTGAAGGGCACGGTTTATGCTTCTGTAATCTCCACTCTCTCTGCTTTCGCGTAAGAATTGTGTTTTCGGGTTCCAGTAAACGGGGTCCACACTGATGCCCGTAGAAACCTTCATCTTCCGATACTCTTTCTCAAGTATCAGCAGCACCAGACTTTTACCTGCCTGTTTATTTTTTAGATTTAAACGTGGACGAAACATCTGATTATTTTATCAAAAGGATAAAGGGGGGCGAATAGGGGGCGAATGATGAAATCCTAATTTTACAATAGAAAATAAAAAATGGGCTGTAAGGCTTTTCAATTGTGGTTTTCATTCCATTTAGATTTTATATTTAAAAATAAAAAAAGACAAAACTGCGGTCTGCATAAGTCGCACAGAACAAATCATCCACTTTGAAATCTAATTCACTCATAGTTTTATAATAATAAATGACATCCATCTAGCTTGACCAATCGCTAAATTATCACCATCGAATATGAATGTATTTATGTTTCTTTCGTGTGAACTAAAATTTCACGAATTATGCGTATATTTGAGTACAAAAAGTACACACCATGTATATACATATAGGAGAAATAATAAAACAAACCGTACAGGAAAATAAAATGGATGTTACAGAGTTTGCCAAGAAGATTAACTACACTCGCAGGAACGTGTATAAAATATTCAACAAACCGAGCATTGAAACGGATGTGCTTGTCAAAATAAGTGAAGCACTTGGTGAAAACCTGTTTATCCGCTTCCTAACTAACAAAGAAATAGCTGCATACGGGCACACTAAGAAAAAACAAGTTGAGTTATGGCATGCCCTGGAAGAATGGAAAGCTGCTTTATCGGTTGCAGTTGAAGAAAAAAAGAAAGAAGAACTTAAAATTCAAAAAAGAAGAGAGCTTAAAGCAAGAAATAAGTTAAAGAGGAGGGCTTAATACCCTTTTTAAATTCAATTTACTTTATTGGTTTTAATATATCTTTATGGTATACTTAAAATGAGTGATTTTTGTAAACACATTTAACCAGGTTTTGTTACACACTTTAAGCTATGCTTAAGTATTTAACCAAATTTGGTTCGAAAAATTAGTAAACTCATCTTCAGTTTAAATCTTGTATGATTATAATTAAGTTCCTATCTAACAATTGTTATAAAACCTTTTAAACTCTTGCTTTGGGTTTCAGTACCACAATCTACTTTGTACTGTAGTGTGTAAAAATAAGTACCGTCAATACACTCTGGTTTCCATATAATAATAGAGTCTTCGCTTTCAAATATCTTTTCTCCCCATCGGTTAAATACTTCAAAAAGCATGCTCGAAAATTGATATTTACCAAAATCAATAAAATCATTTACGCCATCATTGTTCGGAGTTACAATGTTTGGTAAATTTATTAGCAAATTTTTTTTATAATAAGTATACAAAAAACTATCTCTTGAAACACATGAATTATTCATAATAAAATCAACCCAATAAAAACCAGGTGCCGTTAAAGTATAATTTTGTCCTGTGTAAATATTGTTCCATAAATAACTTACGGTATTATTATAATACACACTTATATTTGTATCTACAGTGTAGATATCACATCTGGTTATATCTCGAAGTATATTAATTTTATCAGGTGTTGTTTGAATTAGCTGAAAAGTATCTGTTTCTAAACAACCATCTTTATTTAGTGATGAAACCCAATATTTTCCAAAATTATTTACATAAATATTCATAGTAGTATCATTCGTTGACCACAAACACGAAGTATTATTTACTGGAATTGCTAAAGAATAGTTATTTACTTTACAAAGCTCTATTGTAGTATCTACTTTAGGAATATTATTTGTTGTATAGGCATCAATAAAATTTGGCAGCCCAACTCTTACTTCTGCCGGCGTATTAAAACTAATAGCATTTGAAATATAATTACATAAAGTTCCTTTTTTATTTGGCAAATTAATTACATCTAAACAATTTGAAGAATTACATGCAATGTATATTTTTCCATCTGGTCCTAATTGTAATGACCACACATCTTGTCTATTTATAATAATTGTTTCCGATGCTTTTATAGCAGAATCATTAAATACATTTAAATCGTATTGTAAAATCACATTTTGAGTAGTCATATTAGTATAAAGCTTTGTATTATCTGGTGAAAAGGCTATTCCATAAGGCTCAGAGTATTGATTATTGAGGGAAAAATTATACGTAATCTTATGTGGATTACTTACTTTACCAGTTGAATTGTCAAAATCAAAAATTTCAATAAAGGCTGTAGGTTGGGTAACAGCTAATGCAAGTTTTTTTCCATTAGGTGAAATTTTCATATAACCTGCCGCTTCTAAGTTTGTTCCACTAATATTTTGCTGAATAGTTCCGGTATTAGATGTAACAGGTATTGTATCTAATCCGTTTTCAGTTAATAAATAAGCATTAAACGCATTTGAGTTAAATGGGTGAGTTAATATCCAAAAATCCTTTCCGTTGCAATGCCTTGCACCAGTGAGTTTTTCGGTAGTTATAGGGGGGGTTAAAGTCTTTCTTTTTACTACTACATCACCTAAGCCACCCTGCAAATTCATGTCTATTATAGCATATTTTACACCAATATTTATATAAGGAGAGCTATTGAAAACAGCACTGTAAGCAGCAGCATCTGCACTAATTAAATAGTATAAATTTGCACTGCCTGGTTTAGGTACTATTAAAGCAGCTTGTGTTGAACTAAACGACGGTTGTGATAAACTATCTCCGTTAGGCATTAGTTGATTATTTCTATTATAAACCCAATTGCCATCAGTATAAAAAAGTAATTGCCCCGTATTTCTATCGCTAATAGAAGCACTCCCTTCTTCGGTAGTTAGCATGCAATCTGAATTTATTACAGGAGAACCTGAACTAAAATTTAATGAACATTGTTTGTCAAAGGCCCAATTACATGCTTCTTTACCCGTTTGCGATTTTGCAAAAAATGATACTAAAATTGATATAAGAAAACATACCCACTTCATTATTCAAAAGTATGATATTATTTATTACAACAGGTGTGATAGGACTGGACAGTACTTATTTACTGCACCTTCATAATTTTGTATACCATTACATCTTTACCAATTAGTAACCTAATAAAATAAGTTCCGTTATTATAGCTGGCCATATTTATTTCATTTTGGGGTTGTAAATTTTGGCCGGTATATAATATTTTACCTGCTTCATCGGCCACCGTAACAATTGTTTGCACATTATTTTGCAGGTTGTTTAATGAAAGGTTTATTTTATCTTGCGTAGGGTTAGGATAAACATTAACCCCGTATTGTTGCACCAATTGCTCTTGTTTTTTTAGCGTATCAGCTGGGGCTGCTTTACGGCCACCAACTGGGCAACTAGGGCAAACATATAAATGCCGCTCAGTACGGTTGCCATTGCCGTCGTACAAATACTCTATAGCTTGGCTGTAGCTTTTCACACTCATTAAAAGGGTTAGATATAAAATTATTTTTTTCATTACACTTCTTTACTTTTCTAATTATTATTCATTACTGGTTTTCAATATTTATATTTATGAATCAGTAGTTTATCAACTTACCCTCAATTATTCCTTTTTCTAACTGTTCTATTGTGATGTCGGCAATTTTGGAACTAAAAAAATTGGAGATATCAACGTTAAATTTTTCGCCATAACTATTTATAAACTGTATTCCCTTTACCCCCACAAGCCCTAATTCGCTAATCTTTGTTGATTTTTTTATTAAAAATCCATATTCTTCTCTTTGTTCTTCAAGAAACTCTCTAAAGTTATCAATTGAATTTTCTTCCAAATTATAATTGCAGATTTCATCAAATGTAACTTGACTTAGTATAAATGGATATATAAAGTTATGTGTAATATCTTTTCTAAGATCTAAAGAAAGTTCTCGCCAATTATCAATATTAGTTACGTGTGCCTTTATATTATTTAACCAAATAGAACTGTCATGATAGCGTTCGATAAAAAAATCATCTTCATTAGGATAGTATATTAATTTATCATTAAAAGTTATCATTCGCAATTCGTCAATTATTTTTTTATGTATGGTTCCGGTAACTGGGCTTGCATAATAATCCTTTTTTTCATAATTATTGTCATAAAACCTGGCTTGTATTAACAAGCCGTTTAAAATACGGAGTTCTATTTCACTTTTTATTTCCATAATTTTGTTATTTATTTTCCAAACGAATTATATCCATAATCAATTATTTTTATTCTAAGTGCTCCATTAGGGTATACTAATTCAAATGGTTGGCTTGGGTCATATAGCAATTGGGCCTCATCAACGTTCCGAATAACAAATCTAATATAAAAACATTGCTTGCCATTGTGAGTTTGTTGATTTAAGAATATTTTTTGTAAAACATCCATTGGCCCCATTGCATTTGGGGTTATATATACTTTCCCCTTTGCATTGGGTAATAGTTTACTGTATGGGAATATGCCACTTGCTACTATTTTCGCCAATGCGGCACTATTCGTGTAATGATAATAAATGGTTTCCGAGCTTTTATTATGAATATCCTGATCACCTGTCATAGCAAGTGCCAAAGGGATAGTTAATAATGAGCTTAACGCACCAGCCGTATATCTTAAAGCTGTACCAAACAAGGTTGGAGCTAAAGTAAAAGTTGACTTCTTATTTTCTTGAGGTGTAACAGTATTTGTTCCAATGCTTGCCATGCTAGTAAATTCGGGCCTAGCAAGAGTTTCTTCCCAATGGCTTTCAGTTTCCGGATGCTTTGTATTATTTTCAGCAAAAAAGCGAGTATTCCAATGGCTTTCTTGCGCATCGCTCACCATATGGGTTGTTGTAACTAACTTTAATCCGGCTCTATAAGCTGCTCTATCTAAAATCGAGTTTTGATAATCATCAACTTGTGCTTGTCTTCGTTCTTGCTCTAATCCTTGGTCTGAATAGCCTGGGCTGGTTGCCGAAAAATCTCCGGTTCCGGCAGATAAATTAATCATTCCGCCTGTGCCAACAGCTATACCTGTATGACCACTGGGGTCGGTATAGTTTAGCGGGTTATTATTTACATAAGAGTATCTGTTATGGCTTTGTGTATTAGTTGGGTCAGGTACTACA
>Ga0209523_1000020_pt1 | contig 9082 bp, 10 predicted proteins | sample TexAe_OM3H0_M1_FD_187942 | JGI IMG/M metagenome (GOLD analysis project Ga0209523, IMG submission 187942) | Forest soil microbial communities from Davy Crockett National Forest, Groveton, Texas, USA - Texas A ecozone_OM3H0_M1 (SPAdes) (version 2) | ecosystem: Environmental > Terrestrial > Soil >... | reverse complement strand
CTGGTTGAACTCCCGCGGAGATTCGATGTTGGCTAAATGCGCTGCGGGTGCGACGATTTCCAGCCGCGCCGCAGGAATCGCAGTCGCGATGTGTCGCCCGTGTTCGGGCGGCGTGGCCGGGTCGTCTGCTCCGGCGATGACCAGCGTTGGCGCGCTGATGCTGGGCAACTCGGAGCAGATATCCATGGTCTGTATCGCCTCACAACACGCTGCGTAGCCTTCGGCTGATGTGGCGGCCACCATCGCGTCGTAGTAACTGACCTGTTGCGGGCTCGCCGCCCGCCACTGCGGCGTAAACCAGCGCTCGACGACGCCCGTCGAGACCGCCTGGGCGCCATGCGCTCGCACCGTTGCGGCGCGTTCGGCCCAACCGTTGGCCGGTCCCAGATTGGCCGACGTGCAGCACAGTGTCAGGGACCGCAACCGGTGGCCGGCGCGTTCGGCCAGCCACATACCGACCATGCCTCCGAGCGACAAGCCGACGAAGTGTGCTTGCCGTGCGCCAACGCGGTCCAGCAGCTCGCTCACGTCAGCGCTCAGGTCAGCCAATGTGTACGGCCCCGCCGGCGCGGGTGATTGTCCGTGGCCGCGGTGGTCGTAGCGCAGCACCCGGTAGCCGGCCGCGGTCAGGGCGCGCACCTGTGGATCCCACATGCGCAGATCGCTGCCCAATGATCCGCTCAGCACGACCAGCTCACCGTCTTTGTCGCCCTCAACCATGTAGTGCACCGCCACCGCGGTCATGATCGGTCCTGCAGCGTGCGCAGTGCGGCCAGCTCGACGGCGCTCGGCGGCGTAGTGGTTTCCAGGTCCGCAGTGATCCGCAGTTGCCAGCCCGTCGACCGGCGCACCTGCTCGACAGTGACTCCCGGGTGTATCGCGGTAAGTACCAGCTCGCCGGTGTCGTCGGGCCGCAGTACGCCCAGGTCGGTGATGATCAAAGTTGGCCCCGCACTGCGTAATCCGAGCCGGGTGCGTTCACCGTGACCGTGACCGTGCCCGAGCGAGGTCACAAAGCTGACCCTCTCGACGAATGAGCGGGTCGATTGCCGCACAACGACAAAGACCTCGCGCGACGATGCGGCGATCTCGGGAGCGCCGCCCGCACCCGGCAGCCGCACCGCCGGGTGGGCATAATCCCCGATCACTGTCGTGTTGATGTTGCCATACTTGTCGATTTGCGCGGCCCCTAAAAAGCCGACGTCAATGCGACCCGGTTGTAACCAGTAGTTAAATACCTCGGGCACGCTGATCACAGCGTCGGCGGTCTCGGCGAGGATTCCGTCACCGATCGAGGCCGGCAGCCGATCCGGCTTAGATCCCAGAGTTCCCGATTCGTAGATGAGCACCAACCCGGGCGCATGCGTAGTCCGGGCAAGATTAGCCGCGGTCGAGGGTAGGCCGATTCCGACGAAGCACCGCATTCCGTCGCGAAGTGCACGCGCGGCCGACACCGCCATCATCTCGTCGGCCGAGTAGTCCGCTTTCGCCGCGCCGAAGCCTCTTTCGGTGACCGTCACGTCTTCACCTGCCGGCCGTTGCCGTCGCGAACACGTGTTCGTCGAGCCATCGGGTGAAGGTCATGCGGTCGCGGCTGATGGCGTCCCAAGCCGTGTAGTAGGTGTTGTCGCGCTCCGAGTAGCCCTGCGCATAAGACGGATGGGCGCCTCCGGGTACTTCTGCGACTGCGGCCAGCACCCAGGTCGGTAAGACGATCGCCCCTGGCAGCGGAGTCAACTCATCCACGATCTCTTCGACCGTGACGACACAGCGCTTCGCGGCTAGGACTGCCTCCTTCTGTACCCCGAGCAAGCCCCACAACTGGACGTTTCCGCGCCGATCGGCCCGCTGGGCGTGGATGATCGTGACGTCGGGGTTGAGGGCCGGCACCGCCGTGAGTTGCTCACCGGTGAACGGGCAGACGATGGGTTTGACGGTGTCGGTCACCGCCGCCAGATCGGTTCCCACGTAGCCGCGCAGGATCGCGAACGGAAGCCCGGAGGCACCTGCGACATAGCGGTTTGCCATCCCAGCATGACTGTGCTCTTCGATCTCCAGCGGCACCGGCCACGCGCTTTGAATAGCATCACGAAACCGGTGCAGTGACCCCACGCCGGGGTTACCTCCCCAAGAGAACACCAACTTGCGTGCACAACCCGCGCCGATCATCTGGTCGTAGACGATGTCGGGCGTCATGCGAACCAACGTGAGATTGCGCTTGCGCTGTCGGATGATTTCGTGTCCCGCCGCGACCGGAATCAGGTGGGTAAATCCCTCCAGCGCGACCGTGTCGCAGTCATGCACAAGCTCGGTCACCGCCTCAGCCAACGACATGATGTCAGCCATGTTCAACCCGCCGCGATATCGGAAGGATGAAGGGCTAACGGCGTCACCGTGATTCGCATATAAGAAAACAGCGGCAGGCCCCACAAGATGTTGTGCAACTCGTCGTTGTCGGCGACGTCGAAGATGCTGAGATTCGAATACTTGCCGGCGATTCGCCAGATGTGCCGCCATCTTCCGGAGCGCTGCAGGTCCTGGCTGTAGGCCTTTTCCCGGGCCAAGGTCTCCGCCTTGGTCGCGTCATCCATGTCGGGCGGTAGATCGACGTCCATCGTGACGGCGAAAAGCACGTTATCTCCTGATCTCCGAGCTTGAGTCAGTCCGCGTCGAGAACGAAGTCGTAGCTGACGTGGTGGCCTTTCCCATCGGCGGCCGGCTTCGGGTGCAGAATCAGTTCCGGCTTGACCGCGGACGCGATGTCGCTGCCGAGATGCTCGCCACCGTCGAAGTACAGCTGGCTGGTGATCAAGCGATAACCGGGAGCAGACACCTTGACGTGGAAGTGCGCTGGCCGCCACGCCGGCCAGCCGGCGGCGGCGAGCAGTTTACCGGTCGCGCCGTCGGTCGGAATCTGGTACGGCGCAGGCTCGATGGTGGTGATGTCGAATCGCCCCTCGTCGTCGACATGCACGCTGCCGCGCAGGTTCCATTCCGGGATCCCGGGTGCGAACTGCGAGTAGTAGCCGGCGTCGTCGGCGTGCCAGATGTCGATGGTCGCGCTGGCGATGGGCTCACCGTCGACCGTTCGCACTCGCCCGGTGAATCGCAGCGGCGTGCCCGGTTCGTTCTCCCGCATCGGCAGCGTCGTCTGCGCCGGCAGGGCCGGTGCGCCGGGCACGTAGTAGGGGCCCTCGATAGTTCCCTTGCTGCCCTGCCGGTCGGCGTTGGCCACCTGCTCGACGACGTGCTCAAGAAAGACGTCGAGGAACAGTGGCCATTCGCCGTCGGCGCCGACTTGCACCAACCACGCTTTGAGCGCGTCGTATTCGGGATATGTCAGGTGATGGCGAACGACGATGTCGTGGGCGGCCGTTATCAGTTCAGAGACCAGGGTGTCGACGCGCTCGGTGGTGGTGAGCGCGTCGACGCGAGTCTTCTGTTGGAATCGCGCGGTGGCCGACGCCCCGGAGTTGGCTGCGGTCGGCTGTGCGACGGTGAGCTCGGTCATGGTGTTACTCCTTTTCTCGAAGCGTGGTTAGCGGTCCTGGCGGTAGTGGGCGAGTTTGTCTTCGTCGATCTGGATTCCGAGACCGGGACCCTTGCGGATCCGGAGCGCCCCGTCCTCGATCTGCAGCGGCTCTGTGAGCAGGTCGTCGGTCATGTCGAGGAAGTTGGACAGTTCGGCGGCACGGCGCGATGTGCGCTCGAATGCCGCGGCGAAGGCGAGGCTGCACAGCGAACCGATCTGGCCGTCGATTTGGTTTCCCATCACCACCTCGACACCTAGCCCCTCGCAGAGACTGAGCACGCGCTGCGAGTAGGTGAAACCCGTGCGCGCCGTCTTGATACTGATTCCGCTGGCGGCGCCGTTCAACAACTCCCGGACGACTTCTCCTGGGCGGGTCGCGCTTTCGTCGGCGAAGATCGGGATGGTGCTGTGTGCGACCAGCCAGCGTCGGTCGAGGACGTCGTCGGCAGGGCAGGGTTCCTCAGCGAAGGCCAAATCGAGATCGGCCAGCGCACGCAGCGCCCGAGACGATTCGGCGGCGGTCCAGCCGCGGTTAGCGTCGAGGTACAGCTCGACGCCCGCACCGAGGGCGCGGCGCAGCGCCCGGCATGCTTCGATGTCCTGCTCGATCGGTCGTCGCCCCACCTTCACCTTGAAACTGGTGATGCCGTAGCGGTCGAGCATCCGCTCGGCCTCGGCGACCATGTCAGCGGCCGGAGCGAATCCGACCATGTGGGCGACACGGACCCCGTCGGTGAACCCGCCCAGCAGTTCGGTCACCGACACACCCAGTGACTGCCCGATCACATCCCAGATCGCCATATCTATGGCCGATTTGGCGGTCGGGTTGCCTACGGTGCGATTCATCCGGGAGTGGATCAGCTCGCGCTGCAGCGGTGACAGGCCAACCAGTTGCGGCGCGAAGACGGTGTTGATGATCGCGATGATTGATTGCTGGGTTTCGCCGTAGGTGAACGGTCGGGGCGGCGCCTCCGCTGTCCCGATCAAACCGGTGTCGGTGTGCACGCGGACGAGCACATGCTCGGCGACGGCGACCGCTCCGCTGGCGAATCGCAGCGGTTTGCTGTACCGGATGGCGAACGGAATCGCCTCGACCATACTGATTTTCACGTCATCTCCTGATGAGCGGACCTCGCACCAGGGTGGCGCCGGACGCTCGGTCAGCCGAGTCGAAGAAGTCCTCGCGGTAGATGTCGCGGGGGAACAGCCGCGCCTTCATCAAGGCCTTCACCGTGTCGGCAACCATCGCAGGGCTTCCGCAGATGTAGGCGACGCGACCGGCAGCGCGCGGATAGTCCTGCGCCAGCAGGTCGGGTATCCGGCCCGTGCGGCCCTGCCAGCTGTCGCGTGACAACGCGGGCCGGTAGCTGAACCAGTCATGGTCGGCGGCGACGGACTGCAACCATTCGTGGTCGTAAAGGTGCGCCTCCGTCGCCACCCCGTGGTAAAGCACCACTGGGCGCTCGGATCCCGTCTCGACGAGGTGTTTGAGCATCGATTTCAACGGCGCCAGGCCGGTGCCGCTGCCCAGCAACAGAATCGGTTCGGAGCGGGCGGACCGGAAGGAGAACCTGCCGTAAGGACCCGATAGAGTGACCCGCTGACCAACGGCAAGTGATTGAAATATCCAGCCGTCGGTGGCCAGCCCACCCGGAGAGCGCTTGACGTGCAGCTCGATTCGGTTCGGTTCCGCGGGGGTGCTGGCGATCGAATATGGGCGCTGTTCTCCACTGGGTACATTGAGCTGCACGTACTGGCCGGGGTTGAATGCCAGCGGGGTATCCAGATCGATGATCAGGCGGCGTACCTCGGGGGCGACATCGGTGAGGCTGCCCACCACACCGGAATGATCGCGGACCGGATGGATGTCGACACCCTCCTCGGCATCAACCTCGCCCTCCACGATCAGATCGCAGCGCGGCTTGGCCACGCACAGCAGCGCGCACCCCTCGGCGCGCTCGCTTTCCAGCAGCGCATACTGCGACGCATCGCCGAAATCGACTTCGCCGTCGACTATCTCGGCTTTGCACGTGCCGCAGGTACCGTGCGTGCAGGCGTGCGGCAGCCAAATGCCCTCCCGCAGGCAGGCGTCGAGCACAGTTTGATCCTCCCGGCAAGCGACCTCGGCCCCGACTGGTTCGATAGTGATCCGGTACGTGGTCATCGTGTTTATCTCACGTCGAAAACTTCAGCAGCGCTTTATGTCCCACGCCGAGGTCGGCCAGCAATCGGCCGGCTTCGGGATCGATCGGCTCGTCGAACAACCGCCAGTTGTGCACCGCTGCGGGATCGAAGTCGGGATCTGAAGCGGCCCAGGGATGTACCACCGTCGACAGGAACTCGCCGAAAGTCATTGCTTTCGGTACCCGAAAGCAGGCTGCCGAACATAGCAGCGGGTTGCCGTCCCACAGTACGTATACCAGCTGATCGTCGCCGAAGACCTCGGCGCGGTCGGCAGAGGGAAAGTCGTAGTTGTATAACGCTTTCACGGTCATTTCACTGTCCCGTCTCGTCGGCATGCCACGACGCCCATGCCTGCTGGTCGGGCGACCCCTTGTATTCGCCGTTGTCTCCGTCTTGGATGCCGTACCAGGCCAGCACTTCCGGGATGCTGCGTCCTCCACAATGGCCCTGGTGAATCTGGTGCACCGGGAGCCAGGCTTGCACGTACTTCTCTGGTTCGCGGTCGAAAATCCACTTGCAGCCATCGCTACAGGTGTGGAACGTCTCACTACGGAACTCGCTGCGGCGCAAACAGATCTGCGTTGGATCGGAGGCCTCACTGAATGCCATCGGGACCTGGCAGACCTGGCAGAGCTGCGGCAGCCCTTGGAAGAAAACCCGTCCGCCCGACGCCTCGATTCGCCGATGCTTCTCCCAAACAGGGCGGTAGTAACGGTCGAACGTCTGCGGATACTGTTCGGACAGCCACGCCATATGCGTTTCGCTTGGCGTTTGGGTGGTCAACGCGGCAGCGAATGAGAAGTTGTGCAGGATGCGATAGATGTCGTGAGAGAGCTTGTCCTTCTCGGCGATCGCGTCGTCGACGTGGCGCGGGGGCTTGATGCCGTAGTACTCCAAGTCCGGAAACAGGCCACCCAGCATCTGATCTTCGAAGTAGAGTTCGAACGCCTCGTTCCAGGCCATCACCGGCTTGGGAAGCATGTAGTCCATCATTCCGGCGACCAGCCCCGACATCCGATACGCTCGCCAGAACCACTTGTCGATCCACTCTTGGATGATCGGCACGTTGTCTTCGTCCTGCTCGAGCAGGAATTTGATCGCCTCCAGGCCAAGGGTCATGTGGCGGCTCTCATCGGATTGGGCCGAGAAGCCGAACGACATGGTGGGCAAGTCGCCGTTGAAGCTGGCGCCGCTCATGAACGGCACGAACAGCAAGTTGGTCAGCAGGTATTCGAAACTGAACGAGATCGAAATCAGGAATTCGAACGGGCCGGCCGACATCGCGTCATCCAACAAGGATTTCGGCACCGAAAGGTACCAGACCCGGTCGTACATCTTCGACCAGCTGTGAAAACCGTCGTAGTACTTGTTGTAGTTGCTGATGGTATGGACCTGGGTCTGGCAGTGCCGCAGCTCATCGATGCTCTGGCACAGCGCTGCGAACCGCGGCGCTGGGCCTTCCAGATGCCTTGCCAGGAAAGCGAAATGGCGGTGGGCGGCGTATTCCAGCGGCGTCACGCCCTGGATGAACAGTTTGACGGCGTTCAAATAGCTTGCGTCTGACAGGGTGAGGTGGCCCTGTCCCTGGGCGAAGCTGTCGAGCACGGCATACAGGCGCTTGTCCTTCTCGGCCTGGTATTTGTAGTAGGCGTCGACGGTGAGCCGGAACGGGTCTTGCCAGCCGTTCCAGTCGTGGATCTTGATGCCCTCATAGCGGGTATAGGGGAACAGCTCTTCTCTGGCGACGTAGCTGGGTTCCCAATCAAGGTCGCGAGTCAGCCGCGCGTAGCGTTCCTTGAGCGGCAATTTCTTTCGTGCCGTTTTCGATAGTTCGATGGTCAACTCAGTGCTCCCATTTCACGAGGATTCGGTCGTCATCCCACTCGGAGAAATTGCCGGCGTAAGACACGATGGCCAGCTGGAACTCGCCGGTGTCCCATTCGCGGCCCAGTTTTTCTTCCACGGTCTGCCGGTTGATCACGATCTGACCGGCGGCCTGAAGTTTGACCAGGCCCGGCAGATGCCGGATGGTCAGGTCGGGGTTGTCGGCCCTGATCGCGTCGATCAGGGCGCGGTTGTCCTCGGACTCCTGAATGTCGATGCCGACCTTGCGCAGTGTCGAACTCATGCCGCACCTCCCGCCGGTTGCGCCCAGCCCGGGCCGGCGATGTCTGCCAGCACCTCGGTCGCGTGCACGCCAGGCTCGTGGGAGTCGATCGCGCTGGCGAGCGCGGCGCTGGCGCCGCGGGCTCGGGGTTGCCACGTTTGGGCGATCCGCGCAAGCGTCGTGCGGTTGTCTTCGCCGTTGGCGGGATCCTCAGCCCAGGTGCGCGTCAGCGCGTCGATCCACTTGCGCTGGTCGGTGAACCAGGCGGTGAAGTGCTGGGCGAGCAGGCTGTAGGCGCCGGCGCCACCCAGCAGGGCCGCCTCGTCAAGGCCCTGGTACAGCAGCGGATAGATCAGCGAATCGACCAGGTCGATCGCGAGCAATCCCTCCGCCCAGTCGGAGATCACCATGATCTCCTCGGCCAGTCGGCGGAGCGGTTGCAAATGCTCGGCGTCCAGCCAGTTCTGCTTTGCGGCGTCGAGCACGCCGCCATGCCCGCTGTCGAGCTCGATGCCCATGCGAGAGAGCATCTGTGCGTTGCCGATTCGGTCGAATGCGGCGAAGGTGCAGCACTGCTCGATGGAGGTGCCGTCGGCGAAGCGGGCGCCGGCCACGCTGACCAGCTGCGCCGCCGACTCGTAATGACGCAGTGGAACGACCACTGACGTCAGCATCGTGTGCCAGGTTTCGGGTAGCCGGCCGAGAAGTTCGCGATCTTGTAGATACGCCAGGGTCTTTCCGAACTCGTCGTGCAGACTGGACCGCTGGGTGACGTACGGCGTGTAGTAGTACTGACGTGGATCGGTGAACGTGTAGCTGTCGGTCAGTCGCAGCGCGGTGAAGCGGGGGTCGTAGAGTTCCCGGCCAGCGGCCCATGTCGGCCGGTAGTGGAAATTCTCGCGCGGCTGAACATCAAGCGTGCCCTCCAGATAGCGAGTGGCGGGTTGGTCGCCGAATCGATCGATGATGTTCTGATAGGTATTACGTTTCGCTTCGATGACGCGGTAGCGCAGTTCATATTGCACGGCATGCTCCTGTTTCAGATATCGGGGGTGCGCCGGCCAGCAGAGTGAGCACGAGGGCGCGCAGCTCGTCTTCGCCGCCGAGTTCTCGGCGCTCGCGCACGGACAATCCTGGAACGACGAGCTCGGCGGTGCCGGTTCGGCCGGACAGGGCGGTTCTTATCCGTGCCGAGCGATCCCGGTAGCCCAGGCTGAACGCGAACTCGGTAGGCCCGCTGTCGTCGACCAAGGTGATGG
>Ga0209523_1000015_pt1 | contig 9697 bp, 12 predicted proteins | sample TexAe_OM3H0_M1_FD_187942 | JGI IMG/M metagenome (GOLD analysis project Ga0209523, IMG submission 187942) | Forest soil microbial communities from Davy Crockett National Forest, Groveton, Texas, USA - Texas A ecozone_OM3H0_M1 (SPAdes) (version 2) | ecosystem: Environmental > Terrestrial > Soil >... | reverse complement strand
CGGCGGTGGTGGTCAGGAAGTCAGCGGAGGCGGACTTGCAGACGAAGCCTTAAAAGCGCAAGAGGCTGAAGTAGCGAGACAAAAAGCCGCAGCACCTCATTTGGATGTTGAGCAATTTTCGATTCCCGAGATGGAGGAGTATATTCGGACCGCATCGAAGGAAGATTGGAATATGCTCCAAGAAGTGCGAAAGGAAAAGAAGCTCACCGATCAGGAATACATCTCGGGATTGCGCTATCTGACGACGGAGATCATGGAGCGCCAAGGACTCAAATAAATTTCATCGGAGACGTCCGGTGATGAAACAACCGTTAACAAAGTTAACGGAAAGACTAACTAGTTAGGAGACAACATGGCTAATGGCTCGACAGCACACGCGACGATTGAAACAGTAAAGTCGTCTTGCAAGTCGTTGGAGGCTTCGCCTTCATGTCACAGCGCGACCTCGAATGTCTACGCGAGCGGCGGTTCTACTGCGAAGCAGCCGAAACACAGCGGCGCAGGGAAAACTCACGCGGGGCACCGCGGTACGAAGGAAACGCCGGAGAAGCTTCATCCTGCTCATCACAAGAGAGGGCACTAACCGCGAGGCAACGAGTTGGCGATAGATTCGACGATTTGCTGACTCGACGGGCTTGTGATGCGTACTAGCGACTCGAAAGGAAACTCCGGCATCTGTGCGAGCGTCATGTCGCAGACGATGCGTATACGTGCCGGAGATCTTCCCTTCGGGGTATGAAGTCCGCCCGATTCGACGGCTATGATTTTGAAGATTGGTATCGTTTTGAAGCATACAGTCACAAGATCGCCTTGTTTGAGGCTGTTCCCAACGCAATCACGTACCTCTTTTTCCTCGCTCATGCCGACTCGCTTTCCAGATCAGGCGCTCCCTTTTTAAGCTTCGACAATACTTCGCTGTAGCTGATGCAGCGAGCTAGAGGCGTGTTTTCGAACTTCAATAAATAGCCGGCGAATTGGCTTATCAAGACTCGATCGCCGACTTTGATGTCCTTGATGTTATCCGCAACGGCCACAACGAGCCCTTTGGTCGGCATATGCTTTGCTTTGTCGGGGATGATGATCTTTCCTGTGTATCGAAACGCATCGATGTTGATGACGATGTGATCGTTGAGCATTTCGAGAAAGCTGTACCTCGCGATGATCGCTTCATCCGAAGGAGCCTGACTCTCCTCTTCGTGAAGCGCCGCAGGGCCTCTTTCGTAGTAACCTTTCGGCTTTGCGGCTTTGCTTCCAAGCAGAGTGTCGATTCGCTCTGTTTGTTCTTTCGTTGGATTCATGACTTCGTAGTCTCCTTCCAGAAGTAAAGTGTTTTAGCTCCTACTGTACGCTCTCCAAGCATTCCGCTTTCGCGGAACGTAGCTAGGATAACGTCCAATTCGTTCGATGTGAAGTTACGCCAATTAAACGCCATTATATCGCCCTTCGAAGCGTAGCCGCGAGCTTCGAGGAATCGTATCACGCGATCCGAGGCGCTTGCTAGATCAGACTCGCCAACGGCTCTAAAGACGATCTTTAAGTCTTTGGCTACATCTTCGACTTTGTCGATTGCCATTTGCAAGTCGAGCTCGTTGATAAGAAGCGAATCGCTTCGCGAGATGGAGAGTACCTCCGCGAGCTTACAGGCGTTCGCCCATTTTGAGGTTTTATAAACAGCGGACGCTTCATCATCGAACTCGTTTGGATCGCAGCTATCGTGGTAGGTTTTGAAGAGCTTAAACGCTCCCGGAGTTAGATGAAACTGTCCCTTCAACGTCGAGATATAGCGAAGGTCTTCAACTAGATCGTCTTTATCGCAGAGTGGTCTATTGGTATTCGACGTTCGAACGTCTTTTCCGGTAGCGAGAACGAAGTTAACTCGTCGGGTAAATCCGCCACCGACTGCGTCCGCGGGGATCGCCTTAACGAGCCAATTCTGTGCGCTCCCACCGAGGAGCGATACCACAGGATCGTGGACGTTCCACTCGCCTTTGCCTCGTGTTCCATATTGATAGACACCTTCTTTGGAATCCCACAGGTCGCTTAGACATGTTATGGTAAATTGCGACGCTGTGATAAAGACGCTTAACTCCGTTGATATAATCAACGCCGCGGCTTCGTTGCCTATCTTCAGCGCAGCTTGCTGTGGCGAAGCACCGTTCGGACTTACATAAACTCGTGGAAAGCCTTTTGAGAGCTTTTCTAGGACGAATTCCATTGTGACGCGGTCGGACAGAATATTCGACGTACCGGCTTTTTTAAGCAAAGAAATCGCAGGATTCATCGCGACCCCTTTGCCTATTCCCGGTCTTCCAACAAGGACTGTGTAAAGATTCGGGTAAAGTTTCCACTCTTCGACGATTCTTGGAATCCCACCGATCCACACATTCCTTTTCAAGGTGCTTGCAAGACAGGTTGCTCCGCACCAGAAGTGGAAGCGAGTTGGACTGTCCGTTGTGTTTGCAAGCAGTTGAATATATTCGTCGAGCCAGGGATATCGAAGCTTCCTGGGCATTTCTTAAGTCCCTTTATGGAATAGCCAATCTTTACATCGATGGGTACTTTCACCTCAAAGCCGTTTGGAAATTTTAGTACTCGGTCGTAGGCACGATCTAGAAGCTTTATTCCCTCTACGACATCCTCGACTCTATCGGGAACTTCGAGCAGAATCGAATCGTGACCATCCATTAGAACAACCCCAGGTCGAACGGTTTGGCAATAAAGGACTGCCAAACCGTTGTTATCACCTATGGTCGACTGAGGTATGTAAGCGTAGCCTTCGCGGAATATCTTCTCATTGTCACCATAAGGTCGTAGACCGTGAAAGACGCGTTCGCGTCCCAGAGGGGTAACGAGTAGCTTCTTAGTTTTAAGCTCGTTTTGAATATACTTATGAAATATCCCGCGAATTCCAGGCTCAACTTCGTGGAATTTCGCAAGGATAGCTGCACAGAATGGCACTTTGACGGGGAATCCTGCTGCGGCGAGCTGTGCGGCCATTGTGTTCTCGCGCATATCATAGTTACCGGCATGTCGTACTTTCTTGCCGAGGAAGTATTCTAGGCATTCTTTGTTGTTTGTTCGTTCGAGGGGGAGGCCGAAGATTTGTGATGCAAGACGAGCGTGACGCGATATTCCAGAGGTAATAGAGTCTTTGAGTTCCTTAATCCCTTTCGTATCACCGCTGACATCGGCGATGATTCCCTGAACTACCCACTCTTCAGCACTAGCTTGGTCACAAGCAATAAAAATGAAGCCTGGACGAGCGACGAATATTCCCTGAAACTTCTCACCGAGATCGCTATGCTTCGGTTGGTTTTGTCCGTTTGAGCCGTAGCCTAGGAAATTCTTTCTTGAAGCTCGTCGGCCAGTCACGGTTCCTGTTACGGAGTAGCACGAGTAGAAGATGCTCTTGCCGAGTCTCGTGTCGATGTTCGTTCCAAGGAACTTGTTGAGCTCTCTAGTTCGTAGAACGTCTTTAAGAACAGAGTTCCCCGTAGCTGCGAAGGCTTCGTTGAGTGACTCCTCACCTGTGGATTCCTTTCCAGTCTTGCGATCTGTTTTGAGTTTTATCTTTAGCTCGTTCTTTAGCACATCCTTCAACTGAGGAACCGATGCTATGTTGAGTATCGCCTTAGGATCGACCTTAAGCTGCTTCGCAAGAGCGATTCCCATGTCGGCTGAGTAAACAACTGGCCGGCTTCCGAGGCTTTGTGAGATGGCGACGCATTTTTCATCTAGCTCTTTGATTACTTCTTTGCGAAGTTGTGCAAGAGCGACCGGATCGGTCAGAATGCCTTTCTTATCGATCTGATAGAATGCTCGGGCCAGAGGCATTTCGTACTCAGTATAAAAGCGACGCAAAGCGGGATTATCGTTAAATTCGTGTTCTTGTTCCTCGTAAACCTCCAGTGTGCAAGCAGCGTCTTTGCAGTTATATCGTTTGAGTTTTGACATTCCCTCACGGGCTTGCCATCCGCGGCCCTCATCCTTGTAGAAGGGTTCGCGCGAATATTGCATCACTTGAAAATCGAGCTTATGACTTAGCTCGGGATGAAGGCAATGATGCCGAACAAGACAATCATCGAGCAAATCGCAATGAGCACTAAAACCAATAGCATTAAGCCAGTTGACATCAAACGTTGAGTAGTTTTGCCCGACGATTCGTTTTTCTGTGAATACTTTATCCATAAGTCGCCAGAGGACTTTGAGGTTCGATACATCCCCGTCAAAAAAAGAAATACTGACAGCAGACTTGCGAGAAAAAGAAAAAGCGCAACAGATGGGAACTCGGCGCGCAAGAAGTTCGATATCCACCGAAATAGGTCCATCGTGGTTTAGACACTCCTTTAGGTATTCTTGAGCTTCGTCAAATGACGGGTCAGCGATTAGCTCTCGTTCTGGGAGTGGTTGTAGCTTCGCGTTGGCAAGCCAATAATCGAACTCTTCCTTAAGACGTCGGAATATGAAAACCGCAACGTCACGATCTGACCACTCTCGAAGAATGTAAGCGGGATGAAAGTCGGGGATGCAATAATGCTCCCATCGGAGGATCTCAGCTTGAAGCAAAGAGCCTCGCCATTTGGATATCTTCGCTTCGTGATCTCTAGGATCGATGGTGAATCCACAAAGAAGTCCGAGCGGCGTGCCTCCAACCGGACAGATAAATGTCGGCTTGTATTCGTTGAGTTCTTCAAAGAACGCTTCTTCGTAGATCGTTTTTGGAATCCCATTTTCTTCGATTCTTTCTATTTTGTTCTCAGGTGGACGAGTCTTATAAGGATTCACGAAGCAACAAAGATTCAGCGAAATGCTCGCTTCTTGAAGCATTCTATCCAACTCACGACCGCTCGACCCTACGAAAGGAACGCCGGCTTGGTCCTCGTCGGCGCCGGGAGCCTCTCCAACGAGCCAAATAGGTGCCTTCGGATCGCCTCGAAAGCCAACGTATTTGCGACCGAGCGACGCGCAAAGCTGTTTCAAAGCCAGAGTTTTTGGACCCATTTTTCCTTCACACGTTCAACGAGTTCATAGTCCTTTGGAGAGTCCTTCGGAATGCGAATAGAGAGTTTGTTTTCCCCTTTGAGGATATCGATGTAGTAGGATCGAAGGGACTCATTATAGTTTACGCCCTCCCTCAACCGCTCGCCTTCCGCTCTTTGACGAAGTCTCATATGCAATACTTCTCGTAGAGATCGCGTAGCCAGTAGAGTTGCTTGCCGCTACAACGTAGTTCTTGGCGGTCTTTACGATCACTCATATCTGCTACGAACTGACGCTCGTGCGCCTGCATCGATTCGGTGTTTACAGACAGCTCTTCGATAAGGCGAATTGCTTCGGTATTGCGCTCATCGATGCTGTCGTGCCCTGTTTGGTTCCACAGATTTGTCATGTCTCACCTTCGGGGTCCCATTCCAAGACGCTGCCGTAACGACTAAGCGGTCTGTGCATGACACATTCGTTGTAGTCGATACGAACTCCGCTGCTCTTTTCAACATGCGTAGCAACGCCTAGAGTCTTCATACAAATCGCACACTTCATCCTACAAGTATAGAGCCTAGGCTTCGCTGAGACTTTGTCCGCGTTTGTCATTTTGCTCTCGTTCGATGATGAGTCTTTCAAGGGTGTCCTCGTATTCTTGCCACTTCACTCCCAGGCAAGCTGCGAGGATTCGTTCCACGCCGGTTGCGAGACAGTGTTGCTTCTGATAAGGGGCGTTGGGACTGTCGCCCGGTTCTTGATCGTGATGAACGTGTTGTTTGTCGAAAGCATCAACAGACTCCTCGGTCACGCCGTCGTGCAAGCATTGGAAGGCTTCGACAAGCTCGTGAACGGCTACCAAGAACTCAAAGCGCCATGAACCGAGCTCGCTGACGAAGATGCGAACCTCGCCGTTGGATTTTTGGGTGAGCCAATCACCGACAGTGTTATACCTTTGGAGCTTGTGCGGTTGTGTCATTATTAGGATTCTCATAAAGAGTACGTCCTTCTGTTTCTTCCTCTTCCTGCTCGTGCTATTCTTGAGATTCTCCCGTGTTCCTCTGGAGTGATAGGAGTAAGATGATCTGGATTTACGCAAGCTCTCGGGCAAGTTTCTTGATGATGTAAATCAAACCCTTGAGGAATCTCTCCTTTGACGAGGATATATGCAACGCGATAGGCCTCTACGAGCCTTCCTTTGAACCAAAACCTTCCGTAACCGTCTCGACTGAGGCTCCCTTTCCAAAGCCAACAGTCTCCGGTCTTGTCAACACGATTCCAAAATCTGTAAGATTCTAGCGTTTCCATTAGATGTTTCCGAGTCTGGCTTTGATGATCGAGCAAGCTGCGACATCCTTTTCGAATAAAACGACACGGCGTCCTTGCTTGAGCGCAGCTACGCCAGTTGTTCCGCTACCGGCGCAAAAATCGCAAATCGTAGAGCCCGGTGGTGACATATCAAGGATCAGCTTTTCAATAAGCTCGACGGGCTTCTGTGCTTGATAGTATTTCTTTTCCTGAATCCCTGTTGTAATAACATTCTGTACCTCGATGACGTCGCGTTGCGCGGGACGCATCATTTTGGGTTCACCCTTTCGAGCGATGAGGATCGGCTCGTAGGAACGACCGTAGCGCGTATACGGAGTCGTATTTATGACTGTGTTTTTAACCCAAATCAACGGAGTTAAATCTACGGAGAATCCACAACTCTGAAGAGCGGACACGAGGTCGGAATACAATGCAAATCCAAAAAACCATGCTGCAAAGCGATCTTCGCGTAGAACTCTCCATGCAGCACGAGCCAACTGAAGGTATAAATCTCTAGTCGGGGCGAGTCCATCTGCGAAAGGAGTCGCGATAAGCTCTTTGGAGTTCGGTCCCATTCCTTGAGAATCCTCGCCATATGGGGGGTCGGTAACGATAAAATCAACAGTTGATTGTTCGATATTGTTAACATTGTTAACGAAATCACCTTCGAACAAAGACCACTTCTGTTCCGTCTTCGGCGGATTCTTTGCTTGAGTTTGAATCGCGCCTGCAACGAGGATTGCTAACGACGCTTGTCGGCGCGCCGCTTCCTTGGTCTCAGCTTTTGCCAACTGAGGAACAGCTTCGATAAGCTCAGCAAGCTCAATGTCCTTTGATGTTTGAGCATTCGACTCGCCAAGCAGAGCTGCAAGTTTGTTAATTCCGAATCCTGCGCTCGTAATTCCCAGAGTATCTGATCGGGATGGATACCCAGCTCTCGCAACGCCGTGGATTTTCTGGAGGACTTCGAGTAGTTTTTTCTTCGCAATTACGGCCTCCTGCCAGCTTAGTTCCTTTCGTTTGACGTTTTCTTCAATCTCCATCGCCTGAATCTTAAGCTCGTCTTGCTCGTCGTTGAAGATAAAGAGCTTGCCATGAACAAGTTCGGTAACGCCTATCTTACGAAGTGCGCGCAAGCGTCGCTCGCCGGCGATGAGCTTGTAGTCTCGAGTGACTACTATGGGTTGAATCATGCCCACGGATCGAATAGAGTTGCATAGCTCGTCGAGATCGCCAAAATCCTTGCGAACACGATCTCCGACTACGACTTGGTCGATGTTAAGGAGTTCAGTAACTTCCATAAGTCTTGGATCTCCTGCTCGACCAAAGGTCGAACGTCAAGCGCACGTCCTTTGCAGAAAGGCCGAGCTCTCATCAGATTTGCTATTCGCAGTCTGACGTAGTACGGAATCGTCTTCCAGTTAAGAGGCCACATAAAAATTTGGGTTCTATGTTTCCTTCACCCATTTGATGTTAGAGGGCTTGAGGCACGAGCCAAGCGGTGTCAGCGTCCGCTCGAGAACTCTAACTGCGTCTGGTGAGTTGGAGGTCTGAGACCAGACGCAATTTCATTGTTACTTGACGAGGTTGTCTGAGTGCTTCTCGGTGCAGCCGGCGATCTTGCAGACATAGTATTTAACTGCATTCTTGATCGCGCCTTTCGTATTATCGGCCTGAACGAGATAAAGCTGCGCCTGTTGTCCCAACAAAGGACCACGATACTCCCACTTCTCAGGATCGTCCTCGGGACCGTCGAACTCGCCTGGGAACTCCAGGTCGCCGTTGGGTCCGTTTTCGACAAGCGGAACGCCGAAAGCGTGGCAAAAGTCCTTCCAGACCCACTTGCCTTTCGTGTTGAGGTTTTCGAAGATCGGACGGTCGTTGTACTCGGCGTGGTTTATGACTTTAAGAGTCGGGTTGAGATTCACTGATCCTTTGTCTTTTGAGAACTTGGGCTTGAAACCGTCCAATCGGACAGTCACCATTCCCTCATTCATTGGAGGAGCGCCTTTAATCTCCTCTTTTGTTGCTGTGAGTCTTGGCATCTAAAATGCCTCCTTTTTAGAGTTTTGGTCCCGTTAGTTGTTTCTTCGCCTCCGTAGAAGGAAGCTGAAGGCCGTTTTGTTTTAGGCGTTGCTCGTGCTTCGCGACCATCTGAATAATGCTTGGCTCCTCTTGAGCATCCAAAAGCATCGCCGTAGCACAGTCAAACTCGTACGTCGGCAATGGAAAGACGCGAGGTTTGTAGAAGAGCTTATTTCCCTCAGCGACTTGAACAAGTTTGACGCGCCATAGTTCGTTGAAGTATTTGATTAGTCGTTGATAGCGTACCGGAAAAACGCCGACACGACCAGTAAACTTGGGCTTTTCTGAGGTCGAATCTGGAGTTTCTTCTGCGGTCTCGTGCAATACGATGACGGTGTCGGTCGGCAAAGCAAGCATTCGTAGTACACTGTTTTCAACGGGGATCATCTCGGCATTCCAAGCGTCCCATCCGCCTGGAAGGAATATCTTTTGACCTGCGAACGTTATCTCGCGTCGTATATCCTTTTGACCGAAAAGCGCGTAGTTTTGAAAAGCCTTACCAAAAGTCTGGATGCTGTCGATAACGTTCGTTCCGACGATAGTACCTTTAGGACACTTAAAGCCAAGGTCGCTGAGGTCCAACGACTCTTCGAGTTTCGATAGATTGTCTAGGAACTTTTGAGCAGCCTCGGGCTGCTTCGGCCATTGAGGTTCAATATAGCTGATGACATAAACGCCTCGTTTGCCTTGCAAAGCTTCGGCGCGGTTGTCAAAATCGTGGACTAAGACGTTGGGACGGCCCGTCGCGGCGAGCCACGATTTGCCGTTCTTCTCCTTTCCTACAAGAGCTATCTTTAGCTTTGCGACAGGAGGCTCTTCTTGCATGATGTGAAGCTCTATAGGCATCAATCTTCCTCTTTCATAGGTTCGTAAGGCTTCCACGGTCTACCTTCGGCAAAATCCGCCGCTAGTATGATACTACGTGACGACGGCGTTGCACTGTGTAGTTTGATGTAATCGCACGGTCTCATGTAGAAGTTATGGCAGCTCGTTTCGGACCACGTCCACTCATTCGTCCTCAAACAATGCGCTATGCGCTCACATTTGTTGACGACATCTCTTCTCCATTCGTCGATTTCCTCACGTGTAAAGTTAGGATAAGCTCGAATGAATCGAGGTCTTTTCTTGCCTGATCGAGGCTGTTCAGAAGGTCTTGCTCGAGAGCAGATATTAACGACGCAACGGTCGACTCTAACTCCATAGCCGAGAGACTTTGCAATGACTTCACAAGAGTGTACGTACCCAGGCATTTGAGTAGATGGCTTGTAGCGACTCGTTGTAAAACCATCGATTCTTGAGACTGTCTTATGGTCAACAGGAGTAAGTC
>Ga0209523_1000014_pt1 | contig 10214 bp, 9 predicted proteins | sample TexAe_OM3H0_M1_FD_187942 | JGI IMG/M metagenome (GOLD analysis project Ga0209523, IMG submission 187942) | Forest soil microbial communities from Davy Crockett National Forest, Groveton, Texas, USA - Texas A ecozone_OM3H0_M1 (SPAdes) (version 2) | ecosystem: Environmental > Terrestrial > Soil >... | reverse complement strand
CACTGACGCCTTCGGCGACGTGCTGATGGCTCTGCCCGAGGCCGCCCGGCGCACGCTGACGTGGGACCAGGGATCGGAGATGGCCCGTCACCATGTTCTCGCTGAGCACTTCCAAGAGGGGGTGTTCTTCGCCGATCCAGGAAGCCCCTGGCAGCGCGGCACCAACGAGAACACCAACGGCCTTCTGCGTCAGTTCTTTCCGAAGGGCAAAGATCTATCCATCTACACACCCGAGGATCTGGCCCGCGCGGAGAAGCTCCTCAACAGCCGCCCACGCAAGATCCTCAACTGGCGCACACCCGACCTAGTTTTCACGCACGGACTACCGTGATTGCGTCCGTGTGTTGCGAGGACCGGACGAATTCACCTTAGAACTCACCCGTCGAAAAGGGGTCAATTTTCAGCCGCCGTTGACAGTGCTGATGAAGCTGAGCTGGCTACTTGCGCGAACTGGTCATCGTGCATCTCTGACCTCTCTCTGGGGGGTTTGTTGAGCAGCAACGACGTCGACAGCTGGCACGGCATTTTGAAACACACTCGGACGGCGAAATCTAGCTCGTGCGGCCAAGACTCGGTGTTGTGCGCGCTGGACCCGGGGGCCCGTTGCAGAGTTATGACTCATTGATGTTCAGCGCTGCTGCGAGGATGTGATATGTGTCGATGACTTCCCGGTCGATTAGCTGCTTGTGTACATCGGGACGCGGTGAGTTTGTCGGGTAGGGAGCCCTGCGGATATACTAGGGCCCGACAGCGATGTGGTTACGATGTTCTTGCCGGCGGCCAGTATTCGGCACAGGTCGGCGATGGCTTCCTTCATGCGGTGTGGTGTCGGCGCGGCGTACACCACGCAATCTGCCTCCCCGCCGAGGATCTCGGCTTCATCGCCGGTGGCACACACGCCCAGCGGGTCGAAGCCGGCGAGTTCGCCGCGTCCCTGCCCTTCTTCTCATCGGAGTGCACCCATACCCCGGTCAGTTCCAGGTTGGGTCGGTCGGTGATGGTGCGGATCGCGTACTCGCCGACGCCGCCGGTCGCCCATACGGCAACCTTGTAGACCTTGGGCGTGGCTTCGGTCATAAACGACGTTTCCTTTTCGGCAGTACTTAGGAGTTGGCAGGAGAGAGGGTCCGCCAGCGCCGACTCTTGATGGCTTCCAACGCTTCAAATACGTAGGTGTGCAACGGCTGCGGATCGCTGATCGATTGCCGTACCCATTGCTGGAATGCGAAATCGGCTGCAGCGAAAGCTAATTGGACGAGAAGCCCGGGCCGCATATCCGTGGTGGGGTCAGCTTGCATCCGGTCGGCGACGAGTTTGACTGCCCGCTCCTTATCCACGGAGGTGAGCATGGTGACTTTGTCGAGCAGTTCGGGTGCCATCAGCAGTGTTTCGCGCCAGTCCTCGCTTTCGGCGTCCTTAAATGCTTCCGTGCGCGCGATGATCGCGTTGATGAGCGCGAGGTCGGGTGATTCCCGACTGGGGCGTTGTTCGAGCAGGGCGACGATGGCCGCGCCGCCGTGGCGCGCCGGACCAAGGACGAGCTCTTCTTTCGTGGGCACATGGCGGAAGAAGGTGCGCGGTGCGATGCCCGCCGCGGCGGCGATCTCCTCGGTGGTCACCGCGTCATAGCCACGTTCGGCGAACAGCCGAAAGGCGGCACGACGGATGTCGGCGCGAATCTGTGCACGCTGCCTGTCGCGCAAGGACTCTTCTCCGGGGGCCATCAGCTCTCCTTACGGTCGGTTGCGGCTCGAGTGTGTCAGCGGAAGCTCCCCGATCCCCCATCGACATGGATGGTCTGTGCGGTGATGAACGTAGCGTCGCCGCTGAGCAGGAATGCGACCAAGGCGCCGACGTCGGCGCGGGCATCCCCGATCCGTTGCAGGGGCACATCGTTGATCGCCGCGGCGTAGTCGTCGGGGGCGAACTTTTTCCACAGCTTGACCGCGTCGGATTCGGCGAACGGGCACACCGTGTTGACGCGGATGTTGTCTTTCCCCCATTCCAGGGCAGCGACCTTCGACAGGCCGCGGATTGCTTCCTTGGCGCCGGCGTAGCCGCCCCAACCCACCGCGCCCCCGGTGCCCGACCCCGATCCGAAGTTGACGATGGACCCACCGCCGGCGGCGGCCATGACGGGGTGAACCGCCTGCATGAGCAGGAAGGTGGCCCGGGGCCCGACGTCGTAGTCCAGGCTGAGATCGGTCGTGGTGATGTCCAGGAAAGGTTTGGGTTCATTGGTGGCCATCGCGTCGTTCACCAAGCCGTGCACCGCGCCAAAGGTCTGAACGGCGGTCGACACGATGCGCGCGGCGGCCTGCGGATCGCGTAGATCGGCGACCAGCTGGGCGGCACTATGCCCGGCGGCGCTGAATTCGTCGGTAGTGGCCTCGAGTTGTTCGGCGAGGATATCGACCAGCAGCACCGAGGCGCCGCGCTCCAGCAGGGCGGCGGCCACGCCTTTCCCGATGCCCCGCGCGGAGCCGGTCACGATCGCGACATGCCCACGCATGGAGTCGCGATGGGTGTAGCTGGCGATGGGTTGTGCGTCGGTGGTGGTCATTGGACGGGACCCATGTGTAACCGGCTGCCGCGGTACATCTCGTAGGTGCTGCGCACGCCGTTGGGTAGTCCGATGAACTCCACTGGGGTTCCGTCGGGATCTTTGACGAAGAACATCCGCACTCCGCCGATGTCGAAGGGTTCCTGATCGGGGGTGTAGCCGGCTTCGACGATGCGCCGGTGGGTGTCGTCGATGTCGGGCACTGAGAGGGACACGTTGTGGATACCGGTGATTCCCCGCTTGGTGGGATTATTGGGCACGTCGGAGCCGACGGACAGTAGTTCGACCATCAGCCCGCCCAGCAGGCCGCCCACCACGCGGCCCTCTTGCTTTCGGGAGGTGTGCAGCACCGCGTCGAACGGTTCGCCGGAGATCAGTGTCTCGAACACCACCTCCATGCCCAGCACGTCGCGATAGAACGCCAGGGCCCGGTCCATGTCGGTGACACCCACGACGAGGTGGCAGAACGACACATCGTCGATGACGGGTTTTGTTGTCTGCGTGGGCGTTACGGATGCGTCCGTCATGTGAAACTCCTGCCGTGGACGGGTTGGGACGCGCTGGCAGCGCTGGCTTGCAGGGGCGGGGCGGGCAGTTCGAACGACGGCTTTGTAGTGCCGCCGTCCACCCTCAGGATCACGCCGGTGACCCAGGACGAGGCCGGGGACGCGAGATACAGAGCAGCGGCGGCGATGTCGCGAGGTTGTCCGATACGGCGCATCGGGGTGTTGGTCTCATACTGGGCGCGTAAGTCGTCGTTGGACATGACGAAATCCATCGACTGGGTAGCGACTCCACCGACACCGATCCCATTGACCCGCACGTGAGGCGCTAGGTCGGCAGCCATATTCTGCGTGATCATGTTCAGCGCGGCTTTGCCGGCGCCGTAGGCCAGCATCGAGCTCATCACCATGTCTCCCGACCGTGATGACACGTTGACGATGGACCCCGACCCGTGGGTGTCGACCATCGCCTGAGCGGCTAGCCGGCTGAGTACAAACGGCGCGACGGCGTTGAACTGCAATGCGGTGGACAGGTATCGGGCCGAGGTCTGCATCGACCCACGCGGCTGCGTGCCCCCGGCATTGTTCACCAGGATGGACAGCGTTCCGAACTGCTCGACGGTGGTGTCCACCAGCACCTGCAGTTCGTCGTCGACCATGACGTCGGTGACCACCGCCAGGCCCCGGCGCCCGGTCTGTTCGATCAGCCGCACCGTCTCGTCGAGATCGGCGCGGGTGCGAGCGGCCACGGCGACATCGGCGCCGGCCTCGGCCAGCGCGACCGCGATCGCTCGCCCGATACCCACACCCGCTCCGGTAACGACCGCGACCTGACCGGTGAGCCGGAAATCGTCGAGGATCACAGTGCGACCGCCAGTTTCGGTGCCGGCCGGCCGGCTATCAGCGGTAGGTCGAGGTAGGTCTTGATGCCTGGCGCCGCCTCGCACACGTACGGGATGGCGTTGATGCAGTGGTTGGCAGTCGCCACGATTCCCGGATTGCGCTGCAGGCCTTGGGCAATTGACTCGGGATGCACGCCCTTGAAGATCAGACTCACGTCCGGGTCGCCGGTGATCTCGAGTTCGAACCGCTCGCCGAGGTCGCCGAACGTCCACGCAGGATCCAGTGCGGCTTGACCCATCAGCCAGTTGACCGCGGCGGTGATGACCGGTTCACCATCGACGAGGGCCTGCCAACGGAACCGGCGGGCAGCGACAGTGCCCGCGGCGATCGGTAGCACATCAGAGTCGATATCGGCGGTGGCGACGGCGACCTCTTGGGTGGTTCTGATCTCGGGGTCGATGCGAAATCCCATGTGGTCGGCCACCATGCGTACCGACATCTTGAAGCCGGATTCCAGGATGGCGGCCATCGGTCCACGCGTGGCCGACTCGGGCGTCCCGCCGAAACCCATGATGTGGCGTACGACGTCGGGTGAGTTGTAGGTGCGGATGTCAGAGAACTCCTCAGCCCGCACATGTGTGACCGCCGAGGACAGCGAGGACACCATGAGGGGGAACTTCTCGGTGATACCGCCAGGATGGATACCGGATCCGTGCAATGTCACACCACCGGCGATCGCCGCCTCGTCGATCGCCTTAACCTTCGGGTGGGTCCGGTCCGGGTACACCCAGCCGATCGGGGTGACGACGTTCTTGCCCGAACGCAGGATCGCGCAGACCTCGTCGTCGTCGGCAACCAGCGGGCTGTACATCACGCAGTCGGCGTCGAGAGCCAGGATGTCATCAACGCTCGATGTGGCGGTGACGCCCACCGGGTCAGCGCCCAGGATGTCACCGACGTCGAGCCCGTTCTTCGAGCTGCTATGTACCCAACATCCGACCAGGTCGAGTTGCGGGTGGTTAAGCACCCCTTCGATGGCGGCCTTGCCCACCCCACCGGTCGCCCATTGGATCACTCTCAGTCGACTCATGATCGGTCGCCGTATGTCTTATAGACAGTCTCTGTCAACAATGCAGTAGTACCTCTCGTGGATCTCCCGTTACCGCCAGAACGTCTGCTGTCGAGGCGAAAACCAGTGCGCGACTGCATGTGTGAGTGCGGGATCGGCATTCGTCGGGGATGTGGCGGATCGACAGTGCCCGACACGGGCACGCATCGATGGCATTCTCGATCTGCGGGCGCGCATCGGCCGGCGGCCGCGGGGCCAGGACCTCCACCGGGCCGCGTTTGCATCAACCCGACCGGGTCGGTGCGGAACTCGTCGAGGTGGCCGTTCTCGTCGCCGGCGCCGCTGACGACGGCGATCTCGTGATCGGTCCGAGTCTGAGTCTGACTGGTCATGGCAAGTCTCCATGTGCTGGTAGCGGGTGGGCTTACCGCTCGTGGCGAGCCTCAAAGGTGTTCAGGCTCAACTGCATTTGGTGCCGGGTTACCGCGAACGCGGTTTACAAACTTCCCGTAATATGCGACAGTGTATGCCGATATGGCAGTGACTGTCAATCGCGAATGCGGGACCGATCGGTCCTGGAAGGAAGGGGCAACTATGACGGCTTTCGTCGAAGACCCGGTAAGCAACCAGGACGAGTCGCTGACCAGACGCGCGTTGCGCCACGCGCTCGACAAGACCACCGACATGGCTGATCGTGAGCTGCGGGTGCCTTTGCACTACTACCGCGATCCCAAGATCACCGAGATCGAGGAATCGCAGATCCTACGTCGCGTTCCGCTGGCGATCGTGCCGTCGGCCCAGGTCCCCAACGCCAACGATTACGTGGTGCGATCAGTGCTGGGCGATTCACTCTTGGTGACTCGCGACCGCGACGGGTTCAGCCACGTGTTCTTGAACTACTGCCGACACCGCGGGGCGATCCCAGCTTGCGGATCCGGTAATGCGTCACGGTTTGTCTGTCCATACCACGCCTGGACCTACCGAAACACCGGTGAACTGTTCACCGTGCCCGGCAAAGCGGGATTCGATTCGATGGACAAGGCGAACTACGGCTTGGTGGAACTGCCTAATGAGGAGCGCCACGGTTTCATCTGGGCGGTACTGACTGCCGACGCGTCGATCGATGTCGACGCCCATCTGGGTCCGATGGGTCCTGAACTGGCGCTGATGAATTACGGCTCCTACGGGTACCACACCGAGAAGGAGTTTCAATCGCAGGTGTCCTGGAAGGGTGCTCTTGAAGCCTTCGCAGAGGGCTATCATTTCCCGTTCGTCCACGGGGAGAGCGTGATTGGGCAGAACTCGCTGCCCAACACGGGTGTCTATGACGAATTCGGCAGGCACCACCGCATAGGCTTTCCGTTCAACTGGGTCGCCAATCTCGACGAGGATCCCACGGGCTCCTGGGATCCGCATCAGAACATGGGCGTCATCTACTGGATCTATCCAAACCTCATCCTGGCCAACAGTCCGGTGGGGGTGGAGATCATCGATATCTTGCCCGCCGGCGAACCGACCCGTTGCTCTGTTCGGCACGCCTATATGGGTCGATTACCTGCGACCAATGATGAAATGCGTGCCATGTACGACCAGGTCTACGAGGCGACGCACGCCGCGGTTGTCGACGAGGACTTCGCCATGCTGCCCCAGTGCGGGGAGGGAGTGCGACGCGGTCAGCACGACCATATGATCATCGGACGCAACGAAATTGGCGTACAACACATGATTAAGGTGTTCGCTCAACAACTCGGCGTGGCACTGCAGTAGGCACCGATCCGTGGCATTCACCATCGCCGATCTCGTCGAGCATGTCATCGGCGCCGTGTCCGAATGCGTCGCCTGAATGTGCGGGAACATATCGGAGATGATGGACGGCAGTCAGCGTGTTGCGGAGCATGGCTCCCTCTCGCATCAGTCATGCTCTTCGGTCCTGCGTAGCTGCGCGGACCGCCAGAGAGTTGTTGGGGGTGTCGGCGGTCTGCGCTATTGGGTGATCAGCTAAAGGTAAGAATCGATACGCCCTGCTTGTCGCGGCCCGATACGTTGCGGACGGCCTCGGGTGCGCGGTCAAGCGGGTACATCGCGGTGATCGCTGGTTTGACCTGGCCGTCGCTGAGCATTCGCTCGAGCGCGGCACGGTTGGCCTCGGCTTCCTGCGGGCGGTGCCGTTCAAAGTCGACGATCTCGTATCCATGGATCGATGAGCCCTTGAGCAACACGAGATTCAGTGGCACGCGCGGCACTTGGCCGGCGGCGAAACCGACGACCACGAAGCGACCGCCGAATCCGGTGGCCCGCAGCGCCGCTTCCGTGTAATCCCCCCCGACCATGTCGAGGACGACGTCCGCGCCGCGCGGGCACAGGCGTTTGAGGTCGCCCTTGAAATCGGCGCCGGTGTAGTCGACGACCTCGTCCGCCCCGGCGGCGACACACAGATCGTGCTTGGCAGCCGATGCACACGCGATGACCCGCGCGCCGAGGGCCTTACCGATCGCTATCGCTGAACTGCCGACCGCACCTGACGCCCCGAGGATCACCAGGTCCTGGCCCGCCTTTAGGCACCCAACCGACACCAGCGCGTCGTAGGCGGTACGGGTGCCGCTACCGAGCGTGGAAGCAAGGCTGGCATCCAGTGCGTCCGGTGTGGGACGTAGCTGAGCCTCAGGTACCGCCACCAGTTCGGCAAACGCGCCCAGCATGGTGATCCCGTGTACCCGGTCGCCGACGCGGAACCGCGTCGCATCGGGCCCGACGGCGACGATGACTCCGGCGATATCGCTACCTGGGATGAACGGCGGTTCGAAGGGAATTTGATACTTGCCGGAAATCACGAGGGTATCGACGAAGTTCACCGCCGCGGCCTGCACCTTGACCAACACTTGTCCAGTGGTCGGTGCCGGATCGTCGACTTGTTCGATAGCCAAGACGGGACTCTCCCCCGTCGTCTTGCAAAGCAATGCACGCATCGCGGTTAATCTCAATTCAAATAGTGCTTGACATGGAGTCATGCTGGCTTCGTTTCAGTAAAGCATCTCACATGCATGTCGTCCAGGAAGCAGGCTTGACGTGCAGTTAGCATCCCCGTCCGGCACCGACCTCAGGCGATCGGTGCTCCGGACGCGCTGCAATACGATTCAAAGATCGGTTCGAAACCCTTAAGGCGGACAACCCTGCCGGCTTTGACCTCAATCATGATGCTGCCGTATGACTCGCCACGAGCCACCTTGTCGCAGATCGCGCAGCCGTAACCGATCGCGGCGTTGTTCGGAAAGTCAAAGTGCACTGCGCGCATGCGCCATGGCTTGCCGATCTGCCGGGTCCGCTCCGAGTTCAGCGCCTAGGTCGACGTGCCGAAGGCCACACCCGTCGCACCAGGAACCGCGCATATTTCCGCCGAATTTACTATGCCGGAAGCGGTTTCGAGCAACACGGTGACAGGGACGCTTGGCAATCGCCGCATGATGGATGCAATTTAGGCCGCAGACTGGACCTTCGGAACCATCCGTGGGCAGGGCGCCGACTGCACCAGAGCGACGTCACCGTCGAACCGCGCCGTGGCAGCAGCATTAATCCGCCATGTTGACTTCTGATTGGCTAGCCACGCCGCGACGCGGCGCCTCGCTAGCGCCTTCTCGGTGGGGGCCACGGCGTCTTCAAAGTCGAGAATGATGCCATCGGCACCCCTTGCGGTCGCCTTGGTGAATCGTTCCGGCCGATCGCCGGGCACGAAGAGCAGGCCGCGCGGGCCCGCAGGATTTCGGGCCGGCATCCCCGATATCGAATCCGCGGCGCGATCACTCGCAAAGTGGTAGCCAGCCGACACGCGTCAGAGGGAACAGATTTTTGAATATCTATTCAACACTAGCGCGAACGTCGACGCTCGCTTGCGTCGTCGCAAAACCGGCGTTCTGCGGGGCGCCCGACCTTCTTCCCAGTGCGGCCAGTCCAGCTGCATCACAAAATCTACTTCGAAACCGGCACCAGCTTCCTGCCGGGATCGCCGCGTGCGACGCTGCCCGGGCGAATACACCTAGTGGCGCATCGGCGACATAGAATCAAACGGCGGCTAAGCGAAATACCGCCGGCGCGCGACAGGCGGCACCGGAGGTAGACGACACCGAAGCGGAGTCTAAGTCCGCGCTTACCCGCGCGCGGATCCTCGACGCGGCCGCTCAGGTGCTTAGCACGAACGGTTACGCAGGTCTTCGGCTTACCGACGTTGCCACCGCAGCCGAGATCCAGGCACCCGCGATCTACTACTACTACGGCTCGCGTGACGAGCTGATTGAAGAAGTCATGTGGGCGGGCATCGCCGACGTGCGTGAGCACGTCACTGCTGCCTTGGGCGAATTACCAGACGGTGCTCCGCCGCTGGAAAGGCTGCTCGTCGCGACGGAAGCCCATCTCCGCCACACGCTCGAGATCTCGCATTACACGACGGCATCAATCCGCAATGCCGGTCAGGTTCCACAGACAATTCGCAAGCGACAGATCCTCGAAGAGGAGCGCTACGGCGAGATCTGGCGTCGGCTGATCAACGACCTCGCCCGCGAGGGAAGCTTGAGGCCAGAACTCGATCTCTACATCGCACAGATGCTCGTTTTGGGTGCGTTGAACTGGACAGTTGAATGGTGGGATCCCCGCCGAGCGTCAGTCGAGGCCGTCGTCGCTAATGCACAGGCGATCATCCGTCACGGGATCTCCACCGAGGACTGATGCGCCGGGCATGACGGCCCGTCGATAATTCGTAGGATTTCGACCGTGGCGCGCGAACAGGACCGGATCGTCGACCAGCCGCGCGACCCACGCCGGGCAGCGTGGGACTCCACCCCAAGAACGCGATCCCTGCGGTATAGCGCCAACACCCTGCAACTGCTATCGCTGATGGCCGTCTCCCGCAAGCGATTAAGTTAGGCGCTGCCACGCATGCGTGTCTGAAGACAATGTGCCGATCTGGCAGCACCGCCGCCAATTGCCGACCCAACACCGCACCGCAACCTGTAGCGCACGACCCGCCTCGGCAACCCCTTTGGCGCGCAAGGCCGATACATCGCATCGAGCATCACGGTCATCCTGCCGACGACAGCTGGGGACCACGACACGCCAAAAGCTCTGAGCCGACAGTTCCAGCCTTCGGAACGAGGCACTGCGCGTCGTCGCGGCTACCACCGATGATCGAAGGCAACCCGAGGAGGCAAGATGACGACGACGACGATAGCCACCAGGAAAGTCGCGG
>Ga0209523_1000013_pt1 | contig 10516 bp, 7 predicted proteins | sample TexAe_OM3H0_M1_FD_187942 | JGI IMG/M metagenome (GOLD analysis project Ga0209523, IMG submission 187942) | Forest soil microbial communities from Davy Crockett National Forest, Groveton, Texas, USA - Texas A ecozone_OM3H0_M1 (SPAdes) (version 2) | ecosystem: Environmental > Terrestrial > Soil >... | reverse complement strand
GAGCCACCCGCTGCGGGACTCGCTCCGTGGCCAGATCACGAAAACATTCTTCCAGCAGCCGCAGACGCTGATCCAGGATGTTGACGGCATTGTCGAGCAGTACCGGGAACTGAGTCCAATAAGCTTTAAAGGTCGATGCCTCCCAAACCACCAGCTGGCACGGCTCGATGGTCTCTGCGCTCGAACGATGCGTCCTTCCCGTCAATAGTTCTGCTCCTCCGACCAGATCACCGCTTCCTTTTACTCGGAGAATGACTTCTTTGCCGGATTCGGTCAGTTGAGTGATCTTGATCAGGCCGGAAGCAATAATAAAAACGAAGGATGCAGAATCACCCTGGCGAAAAAGATGGTGCCCGCTTGGAATAGTCTTCTCACGCCCTGTCGTGGCGATCTCCGCGCATTGACCGATAGAGAGCCCGCGGAAAAACGGGGACGCCTGGATCCAAGCAAGCCGGGTGTGCGGCGAAGGGGTCTGGCCGGCTGGGCGTTCGCCGAACAGTATGGCTCTCCGGCGTGAGTCGGGAATCGTATCCTGCGACTTCTCGTTATGTGAACTTACCTCCAGCCCCGAGAGCGAAATTCTCCCTCGAGCGGGTCTGCAAAGGCTGCGGCTCCCCATGATCAGACTCCCCAAAAGCGACGCTGCTCCAATGCTGGCTGAGGAGGGCAGTATCCATAGAGCTGATACAAGTCGGCTTGCAAGGAGGCGCAAGCGATCTGACGAAGTGGCGCTTCCAGCAGCTCGGTACCGTCACCAACAGTCCGACAGCGGCGAAATTTAACTTGCCAAATAACAGTTTCCTGGGTTCGGCCTGTGGGGGAGAAACTTGCAGTCAAGCCCTGCAATCACGCCTGGTGTCCTTTGGACCGCTCGGCGTCAAGACTTGATCCGGCTAAAGCGGCACTTGGGGGTGTACAGTGCTACGCCTAGTCAGCTAGAACGGACTAATTCTCTCGTCTTATGACCCTCAGCCGCTGTGACCGTTGTCACCAATATCGGTGACTTGAGTAGGCTTGGAAACCCAAGTTGTTGGGCTCGGGCAACCACAGCTGCGAGTGAGAGTCGACGCTGCGTGCAGAGGCGCTGGGCTGGCAGGACCGAGCGTTTGGTGTCCCAGACAAGGCAAGATTCGCAGGCCAACAGAACGCCACGAATGTGCATGCGCGCACAACCTCGGACGCTCTTGAGCGCGGGATTACTTCCGTAACGTCTCTGCATCTTCATCGCAAACCTACAATTAACCTGTGAACATCGAGTCAATCGCGCTCAGGAAGAAGTGGATCAAACCTGCCGCCCTATTGCTTGGTCTTCATGCAGCTCTCTCTCTGCTCCTGCGCCGTGGTTTTTGGTTGACGACCTTCGGGGATCTCATTCAATGCATCCTGTTATTGTCGTGCACGCTCTCCATTCTGCCGAATGCCGCCGCCGGGAAGGGCAAAGCGAGGCTCTTCTGGCTTCTGATGGGCGCAGGTTTTGCAACCTGGCTCACTGCGCAGATGTTGTGGACTTACTTCGAAGTTCTTCTACGCCGCGAAGTGCCCAACCCATTTGTCGGTGACATTGTCCTGTTCCTGCACATTGTCCCCATGATGGCTGCATTGGCCTTGGAGCCCCATATGCAGCGCAATGAATCCTGGTCACGCTTCGGCTCCCTTGATTTCCTGTTGTTGCTGATTTGGTGGCTTTATCTCTTTCTTTTCGTCGTTATTCCCTGGCAGTACGTTTATCCCAGCGAGGCGCTCTACGGGCGCAGCTTCGATGTGCTTTATCTCTCGGAGCACATTGTCTTTTTGTTCGTCTTGAGCTTAGTGTGGCGCCGCAGTACTGGGTCCTGGAAAGTCATCTATAGCCACCTGCTGGGCGCCGCTTCACTGTATGCGATGAGTTCCATTGCCGCCAGTATTGCAATTGACTTTGGTCTCTACTATACGGGCAGCTTGTACGATCTTCCGCTCGTCGCTTCCATCGTGTGGTTTATGGGCGTCGGACTGATCGCCCGCACCCTCTCACCGGCAATCCGGGAGGCGACAACAAGCTTTCCGGAACACGGCATCTGGGCTGCCCGGTTGGCGATGTTAGCCGTCTTCTCAACGCCATTTATGGTGGTTTGGGCCGTCTTTGGGGGACAGGCGCCAGAAGTTGTTCGGACGTACCGATTGGTTTTGACGCTTGGCGTAATGCTCGTGATGGGATTTCTGGTATTCGCGAAACAGCACTGGCTTGATCAGGAACTGATTCATCTACTGCAGGCGTCGCACAACAACCTGGACGAGATGTGTCAACTAAGGGACGATCTGGTCAATAAGGAAAAGTCGCTGAGATGGTACAGCATGGAATTGCAGCGAAAAAACGTTGAACTGCAAGAAATCTCTTTTACGGATTCGCTCACGGGGTTGTGGAATCGCCGTTATCTCGAGGAGGTGCTAGCCGCTGATGCCGGACTTGCTATGCGAAACCGCTCCCGAGCGCACGAGCACACCACAGGCGATCTCGGGCGCCACAATCTCATCTTTCTTATGGTGGACGTAGATTCCTTCAAGAAAGTAAATGACGACTACGGGCATGTGGTCGGGGACGAATTGCTGCGAAAAGTTGCAAAGCGTCTTTCCGGGGTTGTTCGCAAGTCCGACCTTCTAGTGCGGTGGGGTGGTGAGGAATTCCTTATAATGAGTCGATCCACGGATCCTTTAGGGGTACCGGTTTTCTGCGGTCGGATTCTGGATGCGATATCCTCGGAGCCTTTCGACCTGGGCAATAAAATCAATGTCCGTAAGACCTGCTCTGTAGGGTGGGCCTCCTACCCCTGGTGTGAGGAGGCTATTGAAGCAATTTGCCCGGAAGAGGCAATAGAACTCGCGGACGCGGCTCTATATGACGCGAAAGCATCAGGCAAGAATCAAAGCGTGGGTTATGTGCCGTCGGATGCTGCAATAGCATCTCCCGAGCGAATCAACTTTGCGAGCCTTCGAGAGGAAAAATCGAGTCTGATCAAAACTATTCGGACATCGAGTGAGAACCAGCTTCGTACTGCTCTGTCTGCCCCGGGGTAGGTCTCATTATTCTCAAGCGCGGAGGAAGGAGACCCTTCGACGTCAGTTTCCGGTCGTGGACCGGAAAACGATACGGCTCGGCTGATGCCGAGCTACGGCCTTGGGCAGTCCGCGATGACTTATCGGTGCTCGAGTATGGACCGCGCCTTGGCTGCCAGGCTCTTCATTGAGAAAGGTTTCTGCATGATCTCGACGTCTTCGGTCAAACCCTCCTGGGAGCGAATTGCCTCGTCAGGATAGCCGGACATGAAGAGAACTCTCGTTTCAGGGTGCAGTTGCTTCATGCGAGTGGCTAATTCCAGTCCACCCATGTTAGGCATCAAGAGGTCGGTGACAACGAGATCTATGCTCTTCTGCTGGGTTGCGGCGATGGAAAGAGCAGCCTCTCCGTCGGGTGCTGTGAGCACGTTGTACCCCAGCCGCATCAGATAAGCGCTGATCACTTCGCGAATAGCCGCCTGATCTTCCACCAGGAGAATTGTTTCGCTGCCGGTGGATTTCTCAGGCTGCGCGAGTGCGCTCTGGCCGGACGCAGCCTCCTCATCGCACTGGGGAAGAAATATTTTGAATGTTGTGCCCCGGCCCAGGACACTCTCCACCGTGATTGCTCCATCGCTCTGCTTTACAACTCCATAGACCATCGACAGGCCCAGCCCGGTTCCTTTTCCAGGAGCTTTCGTGGTGAAGAACGGTTCGAAGATTCGTGATTGGGCATCGGGCTCGATCCCTACACCGGTGTCACTGATTGTCAACGCCACGTAAGAACCAGGTGGCAAAGATGAATGCTGCCATACCTGTGTTTCGCTGAAATGAACATTTCGAGCCTGGATCGCAAGCGTGCCTCCGGCAGGCATCGCATCGCGTGCATTCACGGCTAGGTTAAGAATTGCCTGTTCCAGCTGGCTGCGATCGACTTTAATCTTCCCAATTTCGGGGTGGATCTCAAGCCGCAGCGTGATTGTCGCGCCGAGCAGGCGCTCGAGCATCTTTCCGACTTCGGTCAGGACAGCGCCCAGATCCAATACCTTCGGCTGCAGGATCTGTTTGCGGCTGAATGCCAGCAACTGGCTCGTGAGTGAAGCCGCCCGGGTCGTCGCGTTATGAATCTCGACGGCATCCGCGTAAGAGGAATCGGTTTGTGGCAGCTGCCCAAGAATCCGGTCGGCGTGGGCCTGGATGACCATCAGGAGATTGTTAAAGTCATGTGCTACGCCTCCCGCGAGCTGACCCACGGCTTCCATTTTCTGAGCCTGGCGCAGCTGATCCTCCAGCCGCTTGTACTCGGTTATGTCGTAGAGCACGCCTTGCATCAAAGGAATGGATCCGTCCGGAGCCTCAAGCAGTTTGGCTTCGTCACGGAACCACAGGATACGGCCATCGCGAGCGCACATTCGATATTCGGCCTGATAGAGTTCGCCGGTTTCCTGCACGCGCTTCTCGGCGGCGAGAGCAATTTGCCGATCGTCTTCGTGAATGCAGCGCATCCAGATGCCAGAATCCGAAAGCCACTCATCAGCGGAGAAGCCCAGCATGGATTCGATCTGCGGGCTTACGAAGTGCCACCGGCCAAGGGACCCCACTTCTGCGATGTAGGTGATGGCGGGTAGCCGCTCAACTAAAGTTCGATAGCGTTGCTCAGCAGCTTGGAGTTCAGTCCTGGTGTGGTGGTATTCGATCGCAATGCCGGCAAGATGGCTGGCGCGATTGATCAGCGTCAGATGGTAGGTGTCGGGCGTGCGAGGTTGGCTGTAGTAGCAGGCGAAGGTGCCGAGGGTCGTCCCGTCCCGCGACGGGATGGGCATAGACCAACATGCACGCAAGCCGTGTGGCAAGGCGAACTGCTTGCAGTCGGCCCAAAGGGGATCAGCCGCGATATCAGTCACCACTACCAATTGTTGGAGGTAAGCGGCCGTGCCACAGGAACCGGCGCGCGGACCGATTTTCGCCCCATTTACTGCTTCCAAGTAGGCCTTGGGAAGGCTCGGACCAATCCCTCCATGGAGCGTGCCACTACGCTGGTCCAGCAAGAGAATCGAGCACAAGAGCCCCGGGGAACTTTCCTCGATTTTGAGGCACAGATTTTCGAGGACCTGCGCAACTGGTCGCTGCGCCATGATCATTTCCAGAACGGCCTTGTCGAGAAGAGACAAAGCCTCTGCGATTCTCTGATGATCGATCTGCGGGGTTGGCCTTGCGGTGGACATGGATGCACAGCTGTTGCCGCCGCACGGCATCGTGCTGCCCGGCTACGGCTCTGCAGTTAAAGTGATTTGAGCGAGCAGGTTGATTATCTGAGTAGTGCGGTCAGCATGACAGATTACGGTGGTAACAGTTGGATGAGAGTTCCCTGACCGCTCTCGTGCGACCGGTGCAACCAAAGGCCATCTCGCCTGCGGCATTCCGGTAATGCGAGGACGCGGCGCCGATCCACTTGTTACTTCGAGACCAGCGGACAAGGCAGCAGAAAACGAAACGCCTCGCGCTGATGAAGCCGCGAAGCGTCGCTGAACAGCCCTCCCCCGAGTACTGCTCACATCCAGATTAGCTAACACGAACACTGCAGAAAATGGCACGAGAGTGCAGTCAGCGGCACTGATGGGCCAGGTTTAGTTTGCAGGCGAATCGCCAATGTGGTGTGACTTCTGTGTGTCCCCCGTCAGAGCCATTCCTATTGCTCGTTGTCTGGCGCATAGTAGTTTCGGAGAGCCAATGCGAGCGAGCGGTAACGAGAGAGAGAAGCGCCAGCAGAATCGGATGAAAGGCGTGTTGCCCGTAAGAGTGCGGGGCACGGACAAGGACGGGCAGTCTTTCGATGAGATTGCTCACACTCTCGACATCGCGGCGTTCGGCTCGCGACTTGGCTCGATTCGTCACGAGTTGCGAATTGCGGATCGTGTGACTGTGGTGTATCGGCAGCGCAGGATGGAATTCTTAGTAGTTTGGACGAAGCGAGTCGGCAAGCACGAATATCAGGTGGGTCTCCAGGCGGTCAAACAGGAAAAAGATGTCTGGGGATTGAATGCATGTGATTTCGAAGGCGGGGCTTCACGTGCTCGATCGATGGCTCTGGGAACAGTGACATAACGGAACCGAGGGGGAACTATTAACGACCATATGAACAGACTATGGCAGGAGACCGACGGGCAGGACGTCGCGGAATACGCCATCATGTTGGCTGTCGTCCTTGTGATCGTCACCGGCATGGTGCGACTGATTGGCACGAATGCCAGTGCGGTGTTTTCGCAAGTGGGTAGCTCTATTCAGTAGTGGAAATATCAAGAAAACGACACCCGCGTACAGCACCGGCAAATCCCAAAAGACCTCCTACAACATAGCAGCGTCCGATGGGAGCCCGAGGTATCGGCCTCGGGCTTTTTTTATGCAGTCATGGGTGAAACCTGTAGTTGGCAGCGAGTTGTTTCTAGGGAACTACTGCCACGGCTTCATTTGAATATCCGCTTTCCAAAGAGCCGCTGCCCAGGGCAGTGACCACATAATAGTAAGTCTGTCCCGCGGTGACGCTCGCGTCGATATAGGAAGTGGCGGGGAGAAGAGTTGAGACCCTGCTATAAGGTCCGCCGGTCTGATTGCCGCGGTAGACGTAGTAGCCTTGCACCGCGGAGGCATCCGGATTCCAACTCAGGTCCACACTGTGCGGGGCTGCTTGCAGGGCAGTTCCGGCCAGACCCTCGCTTGCCGGCGAGTTGCTCGCATTGCTCACGAACGAAATCGCGCCCGAGATCGTTCCAGCAGCTTGCGGCGCAAACGTCACGGTAAAGGGCACGCTTTGTCCCGCTTGGAGGGTGACTGGAAAAGTTATGCCGCTGAGGGAAAATCCTGTGCCTTGCCAAGTGCCACTCGAAACGGTAATCGGAGATGAGCCGGCGGTGAGCGTCCCGCTCTGATTCTGGCTGGTACCGACCGTTACAGAGGGGAAAGTCATGTTGGCAGGGTTCACGGCCAGCTGGCCTGAGGTCATTCCATTACCGGACAAAGCCACGGAGATATTTGCAGTCGCGGCTGTGCTCGAAATGGCCACAGTGCCGGTGGCATTGCCGGCCGCGCTGGGCGCGAAATCGATGGTCAGAGTGAGACTGTGGCCGGGCGCCAGACTGGTGGGCAATGCGACTCCAGTCAGGCGAAAACCTTGTCCTGAAATCGTCATTTGAGAAACCTGCACGGTTGCGGCCTGGGTGGCGCTGTTTGAAAGCGTGACTGACGTCGATTTTGTGCTACCCACCGGCACGCTGCCGAAGTTCACGGTCGACGTGCTCACGGACAAGTTGCCGGCTGCTGGCGCAGGACTCGGTGTCGATGTGCCGGTCATCTTGGTGACCGCGCATCCCGCAGTGAACAGAATGGCCAGTACGAGAAACATGCTCAGGCACCATGCGCGAAGCGGAATTGCATGCGCTCTACCATGGATGTTGCGTACGCTCATCGGATATGTCTCGTTAAAGGTCAGCACCGAACGCTGAGTACTGATTTGCTTGCACGCACGGAGAAGCGAAATTGGTTCATGCGCGCTCCGACACGCGCCCTGTGCAGGCGGCGCCAGAGTTCGAGCTTTCTTTTCTTAAAAACCGCGCTAGCGGGAGGCTTACTTTCCCCAGACTGCTGTGAATTGTAGGAAAAATTTCTAAAGGAACGTAGTTCCGGAAGTACATGTAAAGTGCTGATAAACGCAGCACAACCAGCGATACCGTTTAAAATTTCAACAGTAGCTTGGCCGTTATAGTTGAAAAGTCACAAACAGGCATTAGATGGATCTACTTCACAAAATAATAATAGCGGACTATGAGCATGTCGGCTGGGAGTAGCCTTTGTGAGTGCTGCTGCATTGATCGAAAGTGAGGCTAGCGGTGAATGACTGCTGGCCTTTTTGTTTTGGACAATGCAACAGGGCAGGTTCGAGCGCGCATTCTAGCATTGAGTGGATCCTGGACGCTGCTTATTTCCCGGCCAGCTCTTTCTTCACGGCGTCGCTCACGACCTTTCCGTCGACTCGCATGCCCGCGCCGGCAAAGCGTGCCATGGCATTTTTCATGACCGTGCCCATGTCCTTCATGGTGGGCGAGTCCATCTCTGCGATCGTAGCTTTCACGCCTGCCACGATTTCGTCTTCGCTGGCGGCTTTAGGGAGGTAGCTCTCAATGACCTTGATCTCGGCGGCCTCCTTGTTGGCCATCTCCTGGCGACCGCCCTTGGTGAACTGTTCGACAGAGTCTTTGCGCTGCTTGATGAGCGTGGCGAGGACCTGCTGGGACTCTTTGTCATCGAGCGGGCCCATTTTTTCGGTCTGGCGGAGCGTGAGGGCGGTCTTCACCATGCGCAGGCAGGAAAGACGGGCCTCGTCTTTCGCCTTCATCGCGGCCACCAGGTCTTTTTGAATCTGATCGATGAGGCTCATAGTGCGCCAATTATATCTGCTTACCGCAGAGGGCCGCGCCGCAGAAATCGATGCCGCCATCCCTTGCCCGATGCAAGGCTCGCATCGGTGAAAGTGCGCAGTCCCCGAAATCCACCTGTCCGCGATAAACTTAATTGATCATCGTGAAAGCCGGGATGCTTTCTGAGCAGTCCGCCGTCGGAGTGTCTGAAGCTGAGGGTGCCTTGCTGCAGTTCCCGGGATGAAATCATCCGAGGACTCGAACTCATGCTGCGCAAAAATCGTCTGTTTACGCCCGGCCCCACTCCTTTGCTTCCGGCAGCCCAGTTTGCTGAAGCCTCGTTCACAGCGCATCACCGGACGGCTGATTTCCGCAATCTGTTCACGCGCGTGCTGGCCGACATGAAGGAATTTATTGGCACGCAGAACGATGTTCTGGTGCTGGCTTGCTCGGGCACCGGGGTGATGGAAGCTGCGGTTTCGAACCTGACCTCGCCGGGCGACAAGATCCTGGTATTGACTGCGGGAAAATTCGGTGAGCGCTGGACGGCTCTGGGCAAGGCATACGGTTGCCAGGTCGAAACACTCAGCAAGCCTTATGGCGAGACCTTTCCGCTTGATGAGGTGCGTTCGCGGCTCAGGCCCGATGTTCGTGCGGTCTACGTGCAAGCGACAGAGACGTCCACCGGCGCTCGGCACGACGTAAAGGGCATCGCGAAGCTGGTTCGTGCCACCGGGAATGACACTCTGCTCATCGTGGATGCGATCACCGGTCTTGGTACGACCCACCTCGACGTCGATGGCTGGGGCGTGGACATTATTATTGGCGGCTCGCAGAAGGCACTCATGATCCCGCCGGGACTGGCTTACTGCGCCGTGAGTGAGCGGGCCTGGCAGCGGATGGAGACGACCAAGTCGCCGCGCTACTACTTCGATCTGCGCAAGGAGCGGAAGTCTGCCGCCAAGGGCGAGTCGGCATATACGCCGGCGACTTCCTTATTCGCGGCTTTGGGGGCGGCGCTCGAATACATCCGGCAGCTGGGCGACGGAAATCTGGGGGCTGGGCGCGAGGAGCTGGTCAACAATGCCGAGCTCGCCGCGGAAATGACGCGCGCGGGAGGACGGGCTCTCGGATTGAAGCTATTTGCACCTTCGTCGCCGGCTGCGGCTGTCACAGCCCTCGAAGCGCCTGCCGGGGTAGACTCGGGTGCGATCGTGAAAGAGTTCCGAGAATCGTTCAACGCGGTCGTAGCCAACGGGCAAGGGGAAATGAAGGGCAAGCTTTTCCGGATGGCGCACATCGGCTACTACGACTATCTCGATACGATTGGCGCTCTGGCTGCCCTGGAGCATGTGCTGGCACATGTGACTGGTAAATCTGTCGCATTCGGCTCAGCGGTGCGTGCGGCCCAGGAAGTCTTCGCCCGGCAAACGGAAGCCGCCGGGGCGAGCCGATAGCGGTTACAACCTGTCCTCCGGGAAACAAAGACGAAATGAAAATAGTCGTTGCTGAGAAAATTTCTGCCTCCGCAGTCGCCCTACTACAGGAACCGCGCTGGACGGTGGTTACTCATGATCAGCTCGAAGGCAAGCTGAACTCTCATCTGGCGGATGCGGACGCTCTTATCGTGCGCTCAGCGGTCCAAGTGAATTCCGCGCTGCTTGAACATGCGCCCAAGCTACGGGTGGTTGGCCGCGCGGGTGTGGGCGTGGACAATGTCGATCTGGATGCTGCAACCCGCAAGGGGATTGCGGTGATGAACACTCCGGGCGCGAACGCGGTGGCGGTGGCGGAGCTTACGCTCGGCCTCATGCTGAGCATGGCGCGCTTCGTTCCGCGCGCCGACGCGCTGATGCATGCCGGGAAATGGGAGAAAAAATCGCTGCAGGGCAGCGAACTCCGGGGGAAAACTCTGGGCGTGATCGGGCTCGGCAAGATCGGGATGGAGGTAGCGCGCCGAGCCAGCGCGTTTGGGATGGAGATTGTCGGGCACGATCCGTTCGTCTCGGCCAGCGTGGCGAAGGCGCAGGGCATCCGTATGTGCAAACTTGAGGAAGTCTACGCGGTAGGAGACT
>Ga0209523_1000011_pt1 | contig 11236 bp, 12 predicted proteins | sample TexAe_OM3H0_M1_FD_187942 | JGI IMG/M metagenome (GOLD analysis project Ga0209523, IMG submission 187942) | Forest soil microbial communities from Davy Crockett National Forest, Groveton, Texas, USA - Texas A ecozone_OM3H0_M1 (SPAdes) (version 2) | ecosystem: Environmental > Terrestrial > Soil >... | reverse complement strand
AGCGGTCGGTGGCTGATCTCGGACTTCACACCGGTATGACGCAATGGCCACGACCAACTCACCCGAGCGACCCGCCGACGCGGCGGTCGATGCGTATCTAGTCAACGCGACGATGCGACCCCGCTACGACGTGGCCATTGTCGATGGCGCACCGGCCTGGTGCCAATGTGACTGGGACCAGGTTGTAGCTCCCGTTAAGGCGAACTTCCACACCACCCACTGCCGCCGGGCCTGCCATTTGGTCAGAGCTTGGCGGTCGATGAACGAAACGGGGGAGTGGATGCCTTCGTCACCAAGCCGTCTCCATTTCTGCGCAAAGACGTCGCCGCCGCCGTCTCCATGGCCGAGCGCGGGCGCCGATCTACATCGACTGGATTGGTCATCGAATCGGGCCACTGTGCCTGACAGATCGGCGAGAGGCGCAATGACTGAGCAATACAACGGGTTTCGAACATCAGAATTACTGACGGCGTTCACATGGGCATCGCACTAATTTCGGGGCGACCACTGCCAAGGAGGAGATAGACATGCAGCATCGGCTACTGGTCCTGCCGGCCCTGGTCGCTACCGGGGCGCTACTGGGCATACCTGCCGCGTACGCGGATAACGACAACAACACGCTGATACCAAACAACAAGCGGCTCAACGACAGTGTGCTCGGTAACGTCTTCACCGTGCAGCATCAAGCAGGCTGCACCAACGACGTGCGGCCCAACCCGCAGCTGCAACTTGCCGCACAGCGACACACCCAAGACGTCCTTAACAACCGTGCCCTTGACGGTGATATCGGCTCAGACGGGTCCACCCCGCAAGACCGTGCCAATGCCGCCGGCTACCACGGTCAGGTAGCGGAAACAGTGGCGATCAATCCCGCCCTCGCAATCAGCGGCATGGACTTGATCAACCGGTGGTATCACGACCCCGCCGCTTTCGCCGTCATGTCCAATTGCGCGAACAGCCAAGTGGGCGTGTGGTCGCTGAATAGTCTGGACCGGACCGTAGTGGTGGCGGTCTACGGACAGCCGGCGCAACCGGTCAACACCGCGGGCGAGAATGTTCCACCCGACCCCAGTCCCGACTATGACGCCAGCGACGAATTCGAACACGGCATCGACTGGTGGCCCTGGATCTTACGAGGGGTAAGCCCACCGCCCGCCTATCCGTCGAATTAGACGCATTTTTCGTTTGGAACTGCAGATGAGCTTCTCCATAGACGACATCGAGCACCGTGGCGGCCCCACGCAAGGGCCTCGCCGGCTCGCGGCATTCCTCGTTGTGGCCACCGCGGTCGGCGCAGCGGCCTCGGCACTACCGATGCCGGCACATGCGGCGCCAGCGCCGGAGGTGGAATACACCTATGACGTTATGGTGCGGCGGCACTACAACTTTCCCAACAATGACGCCATCGGCTACGGCTACGGAATCTGCGACAAGGTGAGCCACGGCGAAACTTATTCCGAAGTGATGGGCGATGTGAAACGCGACGTGACCCCCAACGACGAGTTCGCGGCCAATTACCTTGTGTCATATGCGGTTAACCTACTGTGCCCTGCCCGGATCTGGCAGCTGAGGAACTCGGCGGGCGGCTACCAGCCACCACCGGCATAGCGGGCCTGTTGCGCGCCGACGAAACGATGGAGGACTGACATGAGGATCATTAAGTGTTTGCCGACGCTTGTGCGAGTGTTTTGCGCTGCCGCACTGTCTTTCGGAGTGAGCTATGCAGACATGACGGCGGGATCCGCCGCCAAGGCACCATTTACCGACGGTGGCCGTCGAAAGACGAATTGGTGCTCGCCGCGATTGTTGAGGGCTTGTGCCCCGCGGCGGCCCCACGGTCTAGCGGCTCGCTACGAGCCGACCTGCTGCGGATCGGCACCAACCTGTGCCGGCAGTCGCGGCTGCACGCCGGGACGCTCAGGGCGGTAATGAACGAGTTGGCACGCAACCCTGCCCTACGTGCGGCCGTGCACGAGGAGTTCATCCGACCGCACAGGTCGATGGTGACCGCGATACTGATCGACGCTGCCGGCCGCGGCGAAATAGACGCGACGGCGATCAACGACGAACTGTGTGATCTCCTACCCAGCTATCTGCTTTCCCGCTCGCTCATCCCCGGTCGGCCGCCGACCAAGAAGACGGTCCGGATATTAGTGGATGAGGTATCCATGCCTGGGTTGACCCGCAGCCGTCAGGCGAAAGCGCACGCGTCAAAGGCGTTGGGCGCTGAGGAAGGTGCGGCAAGGCCTGACTCAACCCAACACCCTAGTTGTCCGGGGTGACCAACCTCCACTAACTTCGAAGCCCGACGACCTGCAGTTATGCACTGAAGCAGCGCTTGTGTTCGACGCTGCCCTTGAGGCTGCATGCAGCCTCTAGGGCGCCGCACGGTGCATCACCATCTGATATCGGCGATCGTGGCGACGCGCGCGGTAGGCTGAAGCAGCAACCGGGTAAATCGCAGGAAGCCCGATGACAGATGGTGATCGGTTAAGTACGCAGCGTGACGTGGGGCCCGCCGTCGTCGCGGAGCTGTGTGCGGCCGGATTCGACGACGCAGAGGAAATCGGCCGCGGTGGATTCGGCATCGTTTTTCGTTGTACCCAGTCGTCGCTCGACCGTGTAGTCGCAGTGAAGGTTCTCATCGAGGGGGTCGAGGAGAACCGGGAGCGATTCGTCCGTGAACAGCGGGCGATGGGCCGACTCACCGGACATCCGAACATCGTAGGGGTTCTGCAAGTCGGCGAAACCGCGAGCGGCTACCCGTACCTGGTCATGCAGTACCACCGGCGCGGCTCCCTGGAGCAACGAATCCGTCGATATGGTGCGCTGCCGCTGGAGGAGGCGCTGCGGGTCGGTGTAAAGATTGCCGGCGCATTGGAATCCGCTCACCGCGTCGAGATCCTGCACCGCGATATCAAGCCAGGCAACATCCTCTATTCCAACTATGGTGAACCAGCCCTAAGTGACTTCGGTATCGCGCACATCGTCGGCGGATTCCAGACAGCGACCGGCATCTTCACGGGCTCGCCGGCGTTTAGCGCCCCCGAAACCCTCAGCGGTGATCCTCCGACCCGAGCCTCGGATGTTTACTCCCTCGGTTCAACGCTGTTTTGCGCGTTGACGGGCCACGCGGCATTCGAGCGACGCAGCGGCGAACAGGTGGTGGCTCAGTTCTTGCGTATCGCAACGGAATCAGCGCCCGATATCCGCGCCAAAGGCATCCCCGACGATGTTGCAACAGTCATCGAAATGGCAATGTCTCGCGACCCGCGCTCAAGGCCGTCCGCCGTGGAATTTGGCGATGAACTTCGGCAGATTCAGGCCCGACACGGACTCGTTCCCGACGAGATGGCATTCCACTCAGATATGCAGTCGGATCCGCCGCCGCAACAACTGGCCGGTTCGACGGCGGTGCGCGACACGCTGAGCAACCTTCCCGCGGAGGTCACCAGCTTTGTTGGCCGCCGCGCGGAGCTGGCCGACGTGAAGAATCTGTTGGTCACCTACCGGCTGGTGACATTGACAGGAATCGGCGGCGTCGGCAAGACCCGCCTGGCCTTGCAAGCCGCCAGAGACTCGGCGGAAGACTTCGTCGATGGGGTGCGATTGGTCGAGCTCGGGGAGCTCCGCGACGGATCGTTGTTGGCGGACGTCGTCGCGGAGGCGCTAAGCCTGCGCGATGATGTGTCCAGTCCGCTGACAGAGGTGCTGGCAGACTTCTTGCACAACCGCAACTTGCTTCTGGTCCTTGACAATTGCGAGCAGGTCGTCGACGCGGCCGCGAAGCTTGTGGAGAGCCTGCTGCGTGCATGTCCCCAACTGCGCATCCTCGCCACCAGCCGGGAGAACCTCGGCATTGCCGGGGAAGCGGTGTTGCCGCTGAATCCGATGGCGATCGCCGCGGACCACGAGTCGACTCCTGACACGTTGCCCGAATATGACGCGGTCGCCTTGTTTGCCGAACGTGCGGCCGCCGCGGTACCCAGCTTTCAGCTGACACAGCAGAACAGGGCAATCGTGTCGCAGATCTGTGCCCGACTCGACGGCCTGCCACTGGCGATCGAATTGGCGGCGGCTCGATTGCGTGCTATGTCACTCGAACAGATTCTGGAGCGGCTGGCCGACCGGTATACCCTGCTGACGCGCGGCAGTCGGCAATCACCGGCGCGCCAGCAGACTCTCCGCTGCAGCGTCGAGTGGAGCTATGACTTGTGCACTCCGGCCGAACAACAATTGTGGGGCCTGCTATCAGTCTTCGCCGGAAGCTTCGGGCTGGAAGCCGCAGAATACGTTTGCGGTGACGAGTCGGGGTCGGTGAATCTGCTGGATACCCTGACCTCACTTGTTGAGAAGTCGATCTTGATCCGTACGGAAGCGAATGGCGTCTTGCGATTCCGCCTCCTGGACACGCTTCGCATGTACGGGCTAGAGCGGATGACGGAGACGTTTGAGCAAGAAACAGCGCGAAGGCGGCACCGTGATTGGTACCGAACGCTGACCAGCGATGCTGCCGCGGGCTGGTTCAGCTCGCAACAAATCGAATGGATTCGCCGACTGGATCAAGAGGTGACCAATCTGCGGGAGGCGATGGAGTTCAACCTGACCGAAGCGCCCGAGACGGCTTATCAGATGAGTGTTGACCTGTGCTCGTTTTGGGTTGTGCACGGACTGATCGGTGAGGGGCGCCGATGGCTTGATCGCGGATTGGCTGCTACGCCCTCGGAGCCGACATTGCCGCGGATATACGCCCTCTTCTGGGCGTGCTGTCTGGCCAACCTGCAGGGCGACCGCCAAGCGGCCGCGGCTCACGCTAACCGGGCACGCGACCTCGTCGAGCCGACATCCGACACGATCGCGCACGCACTTGTCGCGATCGCAGACGGGTACAACGCACTCGTGGCAGGCGATCCTGAGCAGGCGTGCAGACTCCTGTGCGTCGGTGCGGATGCCTGCGACGATCTCGCTCCACGGACGTTAGCGCTGCTATTGATCGCCCGTGCCTATGACTCGCAAGGCGATATAGATGAGGCGTTGACGTGGAACCACAGAGTGCTAGCACTCACCGAATCACACGGCGAATCTGTTTTCTGCACATATGCGTTGTGGAGCATTGGCGTCGAACACTGGCGCAGAGGGGAGCGGGCAAAGGCAGGCGAACTACTCAGACGTGCACTTCAGATCGCGCGGGAACTCGACGATGTGCGAACCGCCGCCTCGTGCCTGGAAGTATTGGCGTGGATTGCTGCTGACGATGGCAAACCGCTACGCGCGGTGAGGATGCTGGCAGCCGCTGACTCCGCCGGGCGCTCCGTCGGGAACTGGGCGTTCTTGTTTCCGAATCTGCCTGCATTCCACCAAAAGTCGGCGGAAACCATCCGCGGCACGATTGGCGCGCAAGCTTATGATGGCGCCTACGGGGAGGGGCGGGCGATGAAATTCATCGACGCGGTGTCCTACGCTCTGGCTGATTGAGCGCCTTGCTCGAGTAACTCATACTTCATGCGGCTCTGCTGATCTCGCGAGGCAAAAGAGTTTGATCTCATCACGCAGCCCCTTGAGCCGCCCGGCTTCCGGCGTGTCCATGTGAGCCCGGCAACGCTGCCGACCAAATCGTGCGTCGACTCTGCCACCAGTACGGACCCCGGCCGGGCGGCACTGGTAACACGGCTTGCCACGTTTACAGGACGGCCGAACCAGTCACCACCACGGGTGACCGCCGCGCCCGACGCCACGCCAATTCTCAACCGTGGCAACCCGTTTGCACGTGCAGCGGCCTCAAGATCGAGAACGGTGTGAAGCAATGGGCCAGGATCCGTTGACACCAGCATTACTTCATCTCCGATTGCCTTGATAAACCGAACCGGAACGACGGCGAGCGTGTAGGCCAAATCCATTAGTCGGCTTGCAAGGCGGTGCAGCTCTTCTGCCGGTACGGTCTCGCCGAGGCGCGTGAACCCCGCCACGTCTGCGAACGCAACGGTGACCTGGCGTGCCCCGGGCAGCGCCCCTGCTGCCCGCTCCGCGGCGTTGACAGCCTCGACCTCAAGTGACTGCCGAAGCCGAAGTCGAAGAAGGTCTTCGATCATCGGTCCAAGCCTTGGTTCGGTTTTGCGGACCAACTCCTCCGAAGCTTGCGCGAGCTCGATCTCGCTGGCGCCGGGGCGCATCAGGATTTTGAAAGCGGCTAGACGCATCATCGCGGCGGCTTGGCCTAGACCCTCCATCAGGGCCCGCATGAGGGCTACCGTCTCGTCGGGATCGACGCCGAAGTCGATGAAGAGCTTGGCATGTGCTGCCGCCTCAGCGTCGGCACGCAACAGGACCGCTGCGTTGGGGTCGTCGGTCCTAGGTAGTCCGACAGCGCCCTGCAACCGCTGTAGTAGGTCCAGATCGATTCCGGTTGATTCGCAGACTTGCTGGGCTGAGACGTACTCTCCATCATCGCCGAGGACCCTGTTTGCTGGCAGCAACAGCGGAGCACCCACTGATCCCCGGACGTGCTCGATATCGAAGCCCTGCTCTATTAGCCAGGCGACCAACTCGGCGCGGTCGCGCCGAGCTCTACCTTCAAGACCATCAAGTAGGCCCGAGGTCTCGATGTCGACGGCAGCGCCCACAGCGCTAACGTACTATGCCGCCTGGCAGCAGCATTGAGCCTTGGACGCCCGGGGAGATGCAGCTGTTAGCGGTGACCCTGCGATTGTTGCGGGAGTACGGCTATGACCGGTTGTCCGTCGATGCCGTAGCAACGCAAGCGAAGGCGAGCATAGTGTTGATGCCATCAACGCCTTTCGCGTATCCGCAGGTCATTTCGCGTACTTTCGCGTCGGTTCGCGTAGTAGATTTCAGCATTCCGCAGGTCAGCGTCATTTTTGGAGCGGGTTCGATTCCCGGCAGCTCCACGCGATCTCGGCACCACTCCGACTGATGACCATCCGATCAGCACCGACCATGCGACCGCCCCCCGGTAGGCCCCCTCCCCGCCGCCGCCAGGCGACATGGCCGAAACTGCTGATGTTGCTGCGTGGGTATCCGCTGGTGCAGGGTCGGGGCCGAGCCGTCGCATCCTCTCGCGACTTCTGCTGTGCCGCAGCCTTGTTCGCTTGCCCTCCTGGCCTGCTAGAATGCTCGGTATGGCGGCACCGAAAACCGTTGAGGCGCAGCGTTTCTTGCGCGATATAGACGCCGAATTGCAGTCGAACGCCGAGGCTGCGGGCGTGTCGCTGGCGTTTTCTGCTGCTGAGCGGGAGACGTTGGGAAATGTCGCGGCGTTAATTGACCGCAAGGTGGAGTTGCGGCAGGCGTATGAGGGCGCCGCCGACGACACCCGGTTGCGGATCGCGTTGTCAACGGAGATTCGTCTGATCGAGGGAGCGATTACCCGCATGCTTAATTCGGTGGATATGTGCGCGCCGGTCGCTGAGGACGACGCTGACGATGAGGTGATCACTCCGACGCAGCGCAAGGCCAGGGCGGCAGCGCAGTCTCGCTGGAAGCGTGAGCGGATGCGGAAACGCGAAGCGCTGCAACGTCAGTTGGGTGGTGCCTGATGGCTGTTGTTACGGGGCGTAATTCTGCCGGTGCACAGCGTCATCGGAGCGTGCGTGTTCCCGGCATCTATGCCGCTTGGCATCGTGGCCGCGCCGAGGCGCAGTTATGCGGTCCGGTCGAGCGTGAATACGATCCCCGTTTCGATCCTGATGACATGTCGCAGGCGGAAAGCGCCGAGCGGGATGCAGAATACCGGCGGGCTATCGCCGAGGCGAAGGCTGCGGCGGAATCCGTCGCGGCGCAGCGCATCGCTGAGGGTAAGCCGATCACGGGCACACTGCTGTCGCCGGGTATTCGTCCGCGTAATGTGCCGCTGCTGTCAGATCCCGATGTAATGGTGGACATCGACTGCGACGACCGGATGAGCGTAAACGTCGCAGCCACTGCGGAATACAAGGCCAAGCGAAAAGCCGAGGACGCACGCCGCGCTACGGTAGCGAACCGCAACGGGTTCAACGGGACTGAGCGCAACGGGTACGCGGTGACAACACTGGCCGAGGGGATCTCATGAGCTTGCTTCCGCCGCCGATGGTCAAGGCGCGGCAGTTATCAACCGCTAACGGAGGCTGCGACTGCTGGTGCAGCGTGCGCGTTGCCGAGCATCCTGGCCGAGTTCAGGGCTTTTTGTCCGTAGAGGTAGCCCAGTTGTTTGGCGACGAAGGGAAGGCTGACGATAGGCGCGATCATCCATGGCAGGTTTTCGTAAATCAGGACGATCGAGACGTCCCAGAATCCGTGGCGCGGGAAGTTGGGGAATCCGTGCCGGGCTTCTGCGACGAAGTAGATGAAAAATACGGTCAACATCATCGACATCGTGGCGAAGGTCCACCACAGCGGCCGGATCCGCTTATCGGGATCGTTACCTGCCTTCCTCAATTTCCACCATGCAACTAGCAAGATGGCCGCTCCGATCACGACGGCCAATTCCATGGCCCACAACGGTCCGTCGCTAGTGAGGTAGCGCACGTCGTTGATGCCGTAATACCAGAAGACCCAACCCCAGCGTTGGTGGTCGTTGATATGCATCCAGCCCATGAGGTCACCGACAAGCCAGGCCAGCTCCCACCACAGTTCACTCGCCGCGCCAGCGATGCAAAACCACAGCATCTGAAACTCGTTGGCTTTCTCCAAGGTCGTCCGCGTCTCGCCCGGAGCGTCCCTCCACGAGGTCGCGAACATGACGAAAACTGGGGTCATGAACAGGAAGCAGGCGATCGTACCGGTCAGGGGCACCATGGGAATCAAGCCCACTCCCACGCCGATGATGCTGCCAACGGCGATGGTCGTCGTGAACGCCGCGCACCACGCGTAGGTCCTGACGCGCCGCTTCGCCCACGGCTTGGCGAAATCGTGTTCGAGGGCAGTTGTCATAACAGTTTCCTCCAGTCTGCTCGGGTGAACCCCAGGGGCATGGTCGCGCCGGAACCCATCTTCCGCTTACCAGAATTGCTATTCTGTAAGTTAGCATTGCTGTTATGATCAACGCAATGGTTCTTCCGAACGGGTGCGGGCGCGCCGGTTCGGTGGAACGTTGTCAACCGGCGCGCCCACCTTGGACTCGTCGGTCGGCGGCACGCATCACAAGGGGTGGATCGAGAACTGTCGTGAACGACTATCGAAGGGCCACTGACCAATGACGACGGGTTTAAGTATCCGCCAGGCGCGTCGAGAGATGTACCGACAGCAGATCGTCGCCGCAGCAGAACTTGAGTTCGCCAGGAGAGGCTTCGACAAGACCAAAGTTGCTGACATCGCCCGCTCTGCCGATGTGTCGGTGGACACGGTGTACAAGAACTTCGATGGCAAGAACGAGATTTGGGATGCGCTTAACCAGCAGCGCATGGACGGGTTCCTCGCCGCCGGTCAGAGCGCGATTCAGGGTCTGAGCTCACCGCTGGAGCGGCTGTTGGGTTTGGCGCGGGCGCAGGTCTTGTTTTTTGCCGAGCATCCGAACTTCTTGGAGCTTCACATCAAGGAGGGGTGGAGCTGGGCTACTGCTGGCCTAGAACAGGGTCGCGGCTTTCAGCGCGATGTCTGGCGCACTGGCCTGGGCATCGTGACTGCTTTGGCAGAAGAGGCCATTGCAGCAGGCGAGGTTTCCACGACGCGCCCCACAGTCGTGGCCGGGCTAGCGATCTCGGCGTTGCAGGTCTGGTTGGCCGACTGGGTGAACTGCGAGCGTGACCGCCCAGCACAGGAGGTGGCCGACGAACTCGTCGCGCATTTGATCCAGGCGCTGTCGGCTCCGACAGCCATGTAGAGCGGTTTGCGTCAGGAGGGTGGTGTGCAACCGACTGGCCCCGTTCTCGTCACAGGCGCCTTCGGGCTCGTTGGCGGCACTGTCGTCCGACAGCTAGTTGACCTCGGCGTTGAAGTCGTCGCCACCGATCTAGACATTTCGGCGAACCGCGAAGCCGCCACTGCGCTTGGCAACCAGGTTGAGGTCAGATGGGCTGACCTAACGCAACCCGATCAAATCGACCGCCTTTTCCACGATGTCTCACCCTGTGCCATCGTGCACCTAGCCGCCGTCATCCCACCGCATTGCTACGCGCGGCCGAAGCTGGCGCGAGCGGTCAATGTCGATGCCACGGCTCATTTAGTGCGGTGCGCCGAGGCACAGTTATCACGGCCGAGATTCGTACTGGCGTCCAGTATCGCCGTCTACGGTGCGCGCAATCCGCATCACACGGACGGTCTCCTAACCACCGCGACCCCACTGCGCCCATCGGACGTTTACGGTGCGCACAAAGCAGAAGCTGAGGCCATTGTCAGGTCATCAGGGCTCGACTGGTTGATCTTGCGACTGGGCGGTGTGCTCCCCGTCGAGCCGTCGTTGCGGGCCGTCGATCTCGACACTGTTTTCTTTGAGGCGTCGTTACCGGCGGATGGCCGGGTTCAGGTCATCGACGTCCGCGACGTGGCGAGGGCATTCTGCTCGGCCATCAGCGTTGGCGCATCGCGCGAGATCTTTCTGATCGCTGGCGACGACTCAACCCGAATTCGCCAGGGAGACATCGCCGGGGCGATCACAGGTGCTGTTGGCCTCGTTGATGCGACCCCGCGCGGCCGCCCCGGCAACCCCAGCAGTGATCACGGCTGGTTTACCACCGACTGGATGGATACCAGTCACAGTCAGAAAGTTCTTGATTTTCAGAGGAATTCGTTTCCGGATACCTTGGCATATATCCGCTCAGGGGTCGGCGGTAAACGCTGGCTGATGCGAGCAGTCTCGCCGTTAGCACGGGTGATACTTCGACGGAAGTCACCGTACTTCCGTCGAACGGGCACCTACGCGGAACCGTGGGACGTAATCAGGTCAAAGTGGGGGGCTCCTGACCCAGATACTGGTGCGCGATGAAGGGTCCCGTTCACCTGCCCGCCGCACCCCGACAGCAGCTAAAACTGTTCCCCCCGTTCATGTTTGGTCATGGGGTTGTGTTCGCCACCAAGGCTGGTGGGGATGCTGAACTGTTCCGCCTTAGCGGGCGATGGCGCATCGCGTCGAGATCCGCGTCCCACCGTCGCCATCGCCGCGTGGCCCCTGCTGACGGCAGAGCAGAGGGCCAGCACCGCTCAAATCCTCTGGGGAGAGAGGGCGCGCCTAGTTAAGGGTCGGTCGCCAGTCTCGCAGTATTCTCTCGCGGACTCGGCGGTCAATCTCTCTCGCTGTTCTCGGCAG
>Ga0209523_1000010_pt1 | contig 11491 bp, 11 predicted proteins | sample TexAe_OM3H0_M1_FD_187942 | JGI IMG/M metagenome (GOLD analysis project Ga0209523, IMG submission 187942) | Forest soil microbial communities from Davy Crockett National Forest, Groveton, Texas, USA - Texas A ecozone_OM3H0_M1 (SPAdes) (version 2) | ecosystem: Environmental > Terrestrial > Soil >... | reverse complement strand
ACCAGATCATCGGCAGCGTCCTGCAACGCAAACAAGTTGCAGTTGTGCCGCCATCCGTTCAGATCTGCCACCGCGACGAACGCTTCAATCGGACAGTTGCCTGCCCCGGCACCCTGCCCGGCCAGTGAGGCGTCGATTCGGGTGACCCCTTCCTCCACCGCCACCACACTGTTGGCTACCGACAGCGAGAGGTTTTCGTGGGCGTGGATCCCGATCTGGGTCGTCGGCGCGAGTGCGTCGCGGTAGGCCCGGATGCGCTCGCGCACATCACGCATTGTGAGTCGGCCGCCGGAATCAGTGACGTACACGCAGTGCGCGCCATAGGATTCCATCAGCTTGGCTTGACTGGCCAGCTCGCGTGGGTCCGCCATGTGACTCATCATCAGGAAGCCTGAGACATCCATGTTTAGTTCGCGCGCCACAGCGATGTGCTGGGCCGAGATGTCGGCCTCGGTGCAGTGCGTGGCGACCCGCACGGAGCGAACGCCCAGTGCGTGGGCGCGTTTCAGGTCTGCGATGGTACCGATTCCTGGGAGCAACAGTGTGGTCATAACAGCATGGGAGACGGCGCCCGCCGCGGCTTCGAGCCACTCCCAGTCGGTGTGGCTGCCCGGCCCATAGTTGATCGAGCCTCCGGCAAGCCCGTCGCCGTGAGCGACTTCGATGGCGTCGACTCCCGCCGCGTCCAGTGCGGTGGCGATGCGTGCGACATCGTCCGTGCTGATGCGATGCCGGATGGCGTGCATGCCGTCGCGCAGCGTCACATCTTGGATGTAGAGGAGTCCGGTCATGTTTCAGCTGCCCCGACTCGGATTCGACACCAACGCTGTGTTTTTGCGGACTGCGACCGCCTCGGCGACCTGCAGTGCCGCCGACGTCATGATGTCGAGGTTGCCCGCGTAGGCCGGCAGATAGTGCGCGGCACCTTCGACCTCCAGAAAGATCGATACTTTCGTGTTCACATGTCCCGTCCCCGCCGGCACAAGCGTGTGGAAGGGTTCGCCGGCGGTGATCCCGCTGAACTGTACCTGCTGTTTGAGTCGGTATCCCGGTACGTACCGCCGAACCCGTTCGGCCATCGTGTCGATCGACTGGCGGACGGCATCGTGATCGGCATCTCCGATCAGACAGAACACGGTGTCGCGCATGATCAGTGGCGGTTCGGCGGGGTTGAGGATGATGATCGCCTTGCCGCGAGCCGCTTTGCCGACCGATTCGATGGCATGAGAGGTGGTTTCGGTGAACTCGTCGATGTTGGCCCGGGTGCCCGGCCCCGCGGATCGCGACGCAATGGACGCAACGATCTCGGCGTAGTGCACTGGAGTCACCGCTGAAACGGCGGCCACCATCGGAATGGTGGCCTGCCCTCCGCAGGTGACCATGTTGACGTTGTCGGCTCCGGCGTCGAGATGCTCGTCGAGGTTTACCGCTGGTACGACGAACGGTCCGATCGCCGCTGGTGTGAGGTCGATCAACATCTTTCGTTGTGGGGCAAGCTTTTCCGCGCTCGTCCGGTGGGCCGCGGCCGATGTGGCATCAAAGACGATCTCGGTGTCGTCGAATACCGGCATCGCCATGAAACCGTCGACGCCTTCGGCGGTGGTGTCGATTCCCAGTCTGCGTGCCCGCGCGATTCCATCGGACGTCGGGTCGATGCCCACCATGGCCGCCAGTTCGAGATCACCTGACAGGCGCAGGATCTTCATCATCAGATCGGTGCCGATGTTTCCCGATCCGATGATCGCCACCTTAGTTTTCGTCATGACGCATCCGCCATGGAGAAGCTTGCCGATACGGCGCCCAACGGTCCGATTTCGGCATAGATGCGGGTGCCCGGCGGTGTGGCAACCATCGGTCCGAGCGCTCCAGACAGGACGATCTGGCCTGCGCGCAACGGGTTTCCGAATTCGGCCGCGGTGCGCGCGAGCCACGCAAGGGCGTTCAGTGGGTCGCCCAAACATGCTGTCCCGTCACCCTGCGAAGCCAAAGAGCCATTGGCATACATGCGCATCGTGACCTCGCGCGGGTTGAAATCCTCCAAGGTGAGCCGCCTTTCGGAGAGTACGAACAATCCCGACGAGGCGTTGTCGGCGACCGTATCGGTGAGTGCGATGTCCCAGTCGGCGATGCGGCTGTCCACGACCTCCAGCGCGGCGACCGCATAATCGACCGCTGCCCTGATCGTGGTATCGGTGAGGTCATCGCCAGCTAGATCGTGTCTGAGCACGAACGCGATCTCTGCCTCCGCTTTGGGCTGCAGCAGCCGATGTGACGGCACAGCGCCGCAGCCGGAGACGTCCATGTCGGCGAACAGCACACCGAAGTCGGGTTGGTCGACGCCCAGTTGCTGCTGCACCGCCGGAGAGGTGAGCCCGATCTTGCGGCCGGTCACGACTGCTCCGGCGGCCAGTCGGCGGCGGGTCAGTTCCTCTTGAATCGCATACGCAAGCTCGATGTCCGTTGTTCCCAGCAGATCTCGCACAGGTGCGACCGGCAGTCCGCTGGATATGGCGGACTCGATCCGGTCGGCGGCTTGGCCGACGACCGCCGTGTCGATGCCGGCCTGAAACATTTCGCTATCCCATCGTCGAATACACGTGGTGCAATCGTCGCCGCCCGTGGCGCCGCATGCCCGTGCTGATTCCGGCCGCTGGAACCCGACTTGCGTGAAATTCGGTGAGGGCTAGAAGTCCCTGGGAAACCAGTGCGAGCGCCCCTCGGCCAGTCGCGCACACAGTTCACGGTCGATCAGGGTCGCGGTCTCGCGCAAAGCCGCCTCGGAACGAGGCTCGAGCACTGCTGCGCCGGGCACTGACACTGATATCGCACCGACCGCCAACCCATTGATGACCAGAGGCGCGGCTGTGCACGCCAGCCCGGGCTGGAATTCGCCACGTTCGCGTGCCAGCCCGGTTCGGCGCACATCGGCGAGCTGTGCCACCAACACGCTGGGATCAGTGACCGATGCAGCGGTCATTCGCCGCATCGGGTTAGGCAGAAACGATTCCAGATCCGCGGGGTCCTCGTAGGCCAGGATCGCCTTCCCAAGCGCAGTGCAGTTAGCGGGCAGGCGACCACCAACACCTGACAACGCCGACAAAGTAGTGCTGATGGACAGGCGCTCCAAGAACACGACATCGTAGCCACGCAGTATGCCCAGGTGAACCGTGTGTCCGGTGAGTCGGTGCAACGCGGCCAGGTGGGATATTGCGGTATCGCGCATCCCCGCGGCCGGAGTCGTCACACCCAGGCGGAAGATCTCGATGCCGATCTTGTAGCCGCCGCGGTGATGTTCAATCGCACCCAGGTCGATCAGGCGCGCGAGCAGGCGGTGCACCGTGGACTTCGCCAGGCCGCTGGCCGCCGACAGCTCTGTGAGGGTCATTACGCGTTCGTTGGAGTTGAACGAGCGCAGCAACTCAAACGCCTTCGACAAAATCGACGGCGCTGAATCCGCTTCGCCCATCGTCGGCACTCCGTTGTCCCCAGACCTTCGCCCGCAGGCCAGACCTGCTCACAGATACCTTAGGCTCGGTGACGCAGCCCACCGCTGTCGCGTTCCGGTCCCCGGAAATCCTTGCCCTGCGCGGCCGGAATCCGCGATACGTTGACAGGTGCTGCACACGAGGAGCGGGAATGCGATGACACGACAGGTCGCGGCTGCCGAAGGCGCGGCTGCTGTCGTATTCCCCGCGGCGGCCCACCGGGGACCGGAGTAGACAGGTGGCCGACACAAGCGTAGTGGTAGTCGGTGCCGGCCCCGTCGGCCTGCTCACCACCCTGGGTTTGGCCCGCGCCGGAGTCGACGTCACGCTGTTCGAGACGGCGCGTCTCACCGATGGCGCCGGTGTCGGTCACGACATGATCTATCACTGGGCAGCGCTGCCCGGGCTGCAGCGGCTCGGCGTGCTGGACGACATGACCGCGGCAGGACTGATCGGCAGGTACTGGACCGTGATGGTGGCAGCCACCGGCGAACGCATCGTCATGGACTGGGGTCAGTTGGCCGATCGTATTCCGTTCCCGCACACCGTGCACCTTCCGCCTGACCGCCTCGCTGCGGTGGTGCTGCCTCATATTCGTCGGCACCGTCACGTGACGGTGCGCCTGGGCACCCGGGTCACTGACGTCGCCCCCGACGCCGACGGCGTCACGGTGACCGCCGATGGGCCGGACGGCCCCTCGGTGACGCGCGCTGACTGGGTGGTGGGCACCGACGGTGCACACAGCGTGGTGCGTCGCGCTCTGGGTATCGGATTCGCGGGTACGACCTGGCCCTACCACATCATCGCCACGACAACCGAGTTCGACTGGTCCACCGTAGGTTGTAGTGAGCTCACATATCGTGTCGCCCCTTCGTACCCGGCGATGGCCGCGCGCATCGACGACCGACAGTGGCGGTTCGTCTACATCGAGCCGAGAAACGTTGCACCCGAGTCGGTAGCGTCGCGGATGCCTGACGCGTTCGAGGCCATCCTGGGCCCGGCCGTCGACCCGGGACTTGTGGGATGGTCGACCTACCGGGTGCATGAACGCGCCGCGGAAAACTTCCGGGCGGGTCGGGTGCTGCTGGCCGGCGACGCCGCCCATGTCACGAATCCGACCATGACGCTGGGTCTGGCCAGCGGTCTGCTGGACTCATACGTTCTTGTCGAGGCATTGGCCGCCGTCGTGCATGGTGATCGTGGCCCCGGTGTGCTTGACCGCTACGCCGCAGAACGACGGCGAGTGTTCCTGGACACCACATCGGTGTTGTCCTCCCGCGGCATGCACACGGTGTTAGCCGACGACGGCCCCTTGGAGCAGGAGGTGAGACTGGACGTGTACCGCCGAGCCGCCGCGGATCCGGCCGCGCTATTCGACATGTTCAGCGACTGCGGCGAATTGGAAACTCCGTCGGTATTGTGAGCCATGATCACAGTGGCTGGGCCGGCGGACGGCTCAGACCAACACGTACACCCTTCCTTCGTCGACTTCGACGTGATAGGTGCGCAGGGCGACGCTGGCCGGGAAGCACAACGCCTTGCCAGTCACGACGTCGAATCGTGCCATGTGCAGTGGACACATGACCTCCGTGCCTTCCAGATCACCGTCGGTGCCCAGTGACCAGTTCTCGTGTGTACACGTGTCCGAAGTGGCGAAATAGGCTCCGTCGTCGGTGTGATACACCGCGATCGGGTCTTTCACCGAAAGGGTGATCGAGCTTCCCTTAGGCAATTCGTCGACCAGACAGGCGAATAGACGTTCCATGGTGGTGCCTCCTAGTTCGTCGGCTGCGTTGGTTTCGGTGTCCACGCCCAGTAACGTGCGCTGGCGCCGGCGTCGACGGTGAGATTTGTCCCGGTGACCATCTGTGACTCATCCGAAGCCAAATACAGCAGGGCTGGAACGTAGTCGGCGGGCCTGGGCAACCGCGCCAGCGGCAGTGCGCCGGCGAAGTCCATCGGGTACTGCCAGCTTGCGGCTGCCTCGCGCAGCTTGTCGGCAAAGTCCGGGTCGGCGGTGAGCGTCGCCGTCGGCGTGAAGTTGTTGACGCGAATCCCATACTGGGCCAACTCCATCGCCGTGGACCTTGTGAAATTGATCAACCCGCTCTTGCCGGTGCAATATCCCACATTGCCGGGCTCGCCCTGCCATGCCGCCGTGGAGAGCACATTGATGATGCTTCCTGGAAAGCCTGCTGCGATCATCGCGCGTGCTGCGGCTTTGGTGAACAGGAAAGCGCCGCTGAGAATCACGTCGAGTTGGCGCCGGTATTCGTCAACGGAAGCGGTCAGCAGACCCTTGCGGTTGAACGACACCGCGTTGTTCACCAGTATGTGCAGCCCGCCGAACCGCCGAACTGCTTGGTCCACAACCGATTCGGCGTGTCGCGGATCTGTCACGTCTCCGGCAATGGCCAACGCCTGGCCACCGTCAGCCTCGATGGCCTCGGCGCATTGTGTCGCGACATCATCGGCCAGATCGGTGCACACCACCGCGGCACCCTCAGCGGCGAAGCCTCGCGCGATTGCCCCACCGATGTTGGGACTTGTTCCGGTGACGATCGCCACCTTGCCTGCCAGCCGGTTCATACGATGATCGAGACCTTTCCGTGTGGACGCAGCGCCTCGAGGTCCAGAATGGCTTTGCGAGTGGCGAACTGGTAGCCAAGCCGGTCGTCAGGGATCAACTCGTGGCGGTACTGCCCGATGTAGGTGTCTACCGCACCGCTTCTGATGCGGTAGACCGCGAAGTTCGCCGAGATCTCGAGGTGCCCGTCGGCGCGTTTACGGGCCTGCACGTTGCCAATAATCCTGCGGGTGCGCGAGTGCGGATATTCGGCGTGGGCAGCGCGGGTCAGCAGGGAATTGATCCGTTGCTCAAGCAGGAACCGGTCGTCGTGGACCAAGAACAGGTCGGTGCGCGGATCACCGTTGGGCAAGTCGGTGGCCGGCACCAGGTAGTGCGCCGAGGGAGCGAAGTAGTCGAGCCACTCGTGCAGACGCCAGCTGTCGAGCAGATCGGCCTCCCGGTACAAGAAGCGTTCCACTGACCGCAGAACGTCGTCGTCGACCTCCTGGACGGTGCTTTCGATCTTGTTCATCGTTTTCCTCAACCTGTTTCAGTGTGCTCAGGCGTCTTTGCCGACCAGGCTCCGCGCGACGATGAGCCGCTGAATCTCACCGGAGCCTTCGAAGATGTCGAAAATCTTCAGGTCGCGGTACCACTTCTCGAGGAGCAGTTCCTCACTCGTGGCCTCGGGGCCCAGCAACTGCATACAGCGCAACACGATGCGCTCACAGTTTTCGGGGGCGAACGCCTTGGCGGTGGCCGCTGCAACCCGATCGGTTTGGCCTCGATCGAGCAGACGTTGCGCGACCAGCGCGGCGCGCCGGCCGCGGTCGAGGGTGAAATTCATCGCTGCAAGCTCGTCAGAGATCAACGACCAGCGGTGTGCGCTGAAGTCCGACTTGCGATCGGCGAGAATGTCAGCGGTCATGTCGATGGCTGCCTGCGCGATGCCGATCGCGGCGCCGGACAGGTTGGGTCGATTGACGCTAAGCGATTCCAGCGCCGCGGCCTGCCCGCGCAGATTCGCGGGGAGCTCGCCGTTGCTCCAGCCCAACGCGTTTCCCACCGGAATCCGGCAGTCATCGAACGCCAGCGCGGTGGTCGGCCAGCCACGGATCCCCAGTTTGTGCTCGTTGGCTTTGGTGACGACCATCCCGGGGTTGTCTTTTTCCACTACGAATGCGCGGATACCTTTACCGCGCAACGCCGGATCGATTGTGGCGAAGACCACCACGTAGTCGGCGACCGCGCCGTAAGAGCAGTAGATCTTGGCGCCGTTGATCACCCAGCTGTCACCGTCGCGCACCGCGGTGGTGGCGACCATGCTGGTGTCGGACCCGAAACCGGGCTCTGTCAACGCGAATCCCGTGACCCAGCCGTTCTGCTCCACCGGGTCATTCCACCGCTTCACCTGTTCGGGCGTGCCTAGCGCCTTGACGACGAGCTGGCCGATGCCGTTGTTCATCGCATATAGCGCCCACATGTCGCCGTATCCGATCGCCTCGTAAGTGACGAGTTTGGTGACCCAATGCCCATCCGGCAGCGAGTCGGGCAGCAATGGCGCGGTGGCCATGATCTCGCGCCAGTCCGTCGGCAATGCATGGGACCGGTCAACTTCACGTGCGTGTGGGCGGCACTGTTTGATCGACCAATCCTTCAGAGCTTCAGCGTAATCGAGCAACTCCTTGCTCAGTGACACAGTCATGAGGTCTTTCCGTTTCTGATCTACAGGACCGGCTGATAGGCCGACAAGGACGGATCGTTATCCACCGTCGACAAACTCGTCGCCGAGCGGTACCACAACTCGACAGGGTGCTCGACGATGTAGCCGTGTCCACCGAGGGTCTGCACGGCTGTCCGGGTGGCTTCGACGGCGACCTGGGTGGCGTAGGCGACTGCGGCGCTGACCTTGCCGACGAGGTCGATGCTCCCTGTGTGACTTGTGTCCAGCGCCGCGGCCAGTTCGGCGCATTCCAGCCGTGCCGCATCTATGCGCATTTGCGCTTCAGCGAGTGGGAATGAGACCCCTTGGAATGTGGCGATCGGCCTGCCGAAGGCGACACGCTCGGTGGCGTAGTGGGCCGCGTACTCGATGGATCGCTGGGCGGTTCCGACCGCGATGGCGGCCACTGCCAGCCGAAGCAGGCTGACGCTGTTGAGCAGGGTGTCGCTGTCCTCGACTGTCCCCAGGAGACTGTCCGCGGGCAACGTGACGTCGAAATCGGCTGAGCCCCACGCCGCTGCGCCCAAGGCCAGTGTCGGTCCGTAGGGCCGAACGTTCACGCCCGACGATTTGCGGGGCACGACGACGGCGCGCGGAATCGCGGTGGTGGCGTCGACGCCGACGACGACAAACGCCTCGGCGCTGTCGGCGAACGGGACGGCGACTTTGTGGCCCGACAGGCGCACTAGGCCGTTGTCGGTAACGGCAATGGTGGTGGCGAACTCGGCCCCACCGCGTCCGTGCGCTTCATAAAGCGCCACCGCGGATCGGGCGTGGGGGTTGGTCAGCAGCCGCTTCACCGTGTCGTCGTGAGCGCCTGTGCCGTGCCGAGCCAACAGCAATGCCGCTGTGCCGCTGCTGACCGCGGCCAGGGTGATGCCCGCGTCACCGTAGGCGAGATTTTCCAGGGCCACCAACAGCGTCGACGCGTCGCCGATGCCCGACCCGCCGAGTTCCTCAGGCACCGGCATGGTCAGGCCGCTGTCAAACAACGTCTGCCACACCGTATCCGGTACCGCTCCGCGGGCTTCGGCTGCACGCGCGGAGTCCGACAAGACCTCCATACCGATCTCGCGGGCCAGTTCGGCGACCGCACGCTGCTCGTCGCTCAGATCAAGAATCGTCACGGTTACTCCCGTTATCCGTTGGTGGAGGCGCTGATTGGCTCGTCACGGTGGGGGCCCAGGCGGGCACCGGCGTAGTAGGCGCCGAGTTCGTCGTGGTGCTCGGGCCCGAGCTTCACGCCCGCGACAAGTTCATGCCAGCGGCGCCACCACACCCGCATTTGCAGCTCGTCGGAACCCAACGGAACGGGTCGTTTCATCCCCCGGGAAACATCCGACCACTGCAGTTCCGTGACTGCGGCAAAGGAACGTTGGCAGCTCTCGAGTGCCTCGACGTCATCGGGTGAGGCCAGACCGCCGGGCCCCCAAAACGTCAGGAAATTGTCCAGGCGTTGGCGGTGCAGCTCTTCTTCTTCCTCGGATGGCGCGAGATGCCAGGCGCTGACTTCCATGTAATTGGGCGCTACCGGGTCGATCTTGCGGATCAGCACGCCCATGACCAGGTCGATGACCACCAGGTTGGGAAAGATGACCATGTTTCGTGTGCCCGACATTCGGTCGACCCACGCGTCGCCGTAGGTCTCCCGTAACCGGTCGAACCGGGCGGAGCGCTGGGCTTGGCCGGTGGCCGACAACGGCCGGCCGAATAAGGAGCCTGTGCCCGCTCCAACGATGACGGCGTGGCCGTTGCCCAGGTCGACGGAGACGGAGTCCGCAGCCACCGAGGGATCAATGGTGCCGTGGGCGGCCACCATCATCTCGAGGTATCGCTGATGAGTCGACGTCAAGTGGTAGCCGTCGAAACTGTTCTCCACCAACAACTTCCAGTTGGCCTTCACCGAGTACTCGTGGGTGCCGTCGAGCACTTCCATGCCCGCCTCGCCTTGGTCGGCCACCAGGTCCAAGTACTCGGCCGCGCCGGCCAGGTAGGTTCTCAGGTCGACGACGCCGGGGTTGAAGCTGACGAACACGAATCCGCGATAGACCTCGGTACGCGCGGGGGTGGCGAGGTTGGGCCGCTCGAACTGCTCTGGGTAGCCGTCTTCACCGGGCACCGAGACCAGTCCGCCGCCGGTGCTGAAGCTCCAGCCATGGTAAAAGCAGGTTAGAAAGCGGGCGTTGCCCTCACGTTCCCGGCACACCGTCGCGCCGCGATGCGGGCAGGAGTTCACCCAGACCCGGATCGTGCCCTTGGCGTCGCGGGCGAAGATCAGCGGTCTGCCGCCCACGGAGCGGGTCTTGAAGTCGTTGGGCTTCTTCAGCTCGGACTCATGGCCGAGGTAGAGCCAGCAGGTGTCGAAGATCTTCTGCTGCTCGATGGCAAATACGGCTGGGTCCACCATGGCTGTGCGGTTGACCAGGAACCGGCCCGCCTGCTGGTCGTCGACGATGTACCGCGACATGGTCGGCCTCCTCTCCGTGTCCTTCAATTCAGCCTCGCCCAGCGGCGACGCTGCACGCAGCTTCGGGTTCCGGCGGATGGAATCGACTGGCGCCGTTGACGGTCACGGGCTGCCTGCTGCGCTACTCAGCCGCGATCGCCAGGCCAGCGACTGCGGGGTGAGCCGCGGGACGACGCGCGCATCAAGCCATTCCACCGTGCGCTGCCAGCTGTCGAAGGCCGCCGCGTGAGCCGCGGTGTCGGTGCTGTCGAGTAGAAAGTGGTCGGGCGCACCCCGATAGCTGACGAATTGGCTGTGCACCAAGTCGGCGCGGTGGCGGCGGTCCCAGTGCGCTGCCAGCAGCGCTGCGGGCGAGTCCGCCTCAGGCGCGCCGCTCAGGCCCAGCCACGGTGTTTGCAGCTGAGTGGCTGACTGGTCGATAGCCGGTTGGCACAGTTCGCAGTGCGGGATATCAAGGCTCACCGCGGCACCGAGACGGTGGCGGGTCGCCGTCCGCAGTGCGAGAAGAGCTGCGCCGTGGTAGCCGAGCACGCCGATCTGCTCCGTGTGCCAGCCGCGTTCAGCGAGACATTCAAGCATCAGCGTGATCCAATACGATTCGTGGGTTCGGCCGCACAGGTCGACCGCCAATGTTTCGTAGCCGTGCTCGGCCAGCAGATTCATCACCTGTGCGCTGCGATCCAGCCCTCCGGCATCGCTCAGCACCAGCACCGCGCCGCGTGGAAACGCCCCCAGCGTGATCTCTGCGACGGTGATGCTCGTGTGCGCTCCTGCCACCATGCGCGTGGTCGGAATCAGCGCAGGGACCCCCACCGCCGTGCTCATAGCATCTTTCCTCGATTTGTCGCCATCAGAAAAGCCACCGAAGCGACCGCCGTTTCCATGCCCGATACCGCGGATACACAACCCGAGGATCGGGGTGAAAAGGTCGCTCTAACACCGCTTTACGGTGGCTCATCGTCTCAAATCCCCACCGACCGTGATAGGCGCCGGTTCCGCTGGCTCCTACTCCGCCGAATGGCAGTGCGTGAACCAGCACGTGGGTTCCCACGTGGTTGACCACGACCGCGCCGGCAGATATGGCGCTGATTGCCTGCTGTCGAACGACTGCCGATCTGGTGAAGACATAAGCGGCCAGCGGTTTAGGTCGGGCGTTGATGAACGCGATGGCCTCGTCGAGCCGACGGTAGGCCAGTATCGGTAGGACCGGACCGAAGATCTCCTCACGCATGAGGGGTTCATATGGG
>Ga0209523_1000009_pt1 | contig 11848 bp, 8 predicted proteins | sample TexAe_OM3H0_M1_FD_187942 | JGI IMG/M metagenome (GOLD analysis project Ga0209523, IMG submission 187942) | Forest soil microbial communities from Davy Crockett National Forest, Groveton, Texas, USA - Texas A ecozone_OM3H0_M1 (SPAdes) (version 2) | ecosystem: Environmental > Terrestrial > Soil >... | reverse complement strand
CAAAGGAGGCGCCTCCGCCGCTGACCTTGCTCTGGTCGCCCGGGGTATTTGGGCGACGGCGACATGCGGCATGAAAACCAACAGGCTTACCGCAACAACAACCAATCGGGATTTCATTTTCACTCCTGTAGCAGTTGTAGTCACGCGGCTCGGCACTCGATCCTCCTCATCAGATGCCTATGACAGCGACGAGTAACCGGCGGAAGGTGGTTGCGCTGACCCACACAAGCAGAAGGATGGAAGGTATGACCCACATGTCCCCCGTCGTGAATGCAGAAACGCCAGTCCCAACCAGTAATGTGGTCCAGATCAAGTCTTTGATGTGTTGCCATAGCGACGATAGACGAATGCAGGACGGATCATGGACCCTGATTCCACTGACCGCCCTGCCTCCAACTCTTCTATCCTGCCATAGCGTCTTTGCTTGTTGCTTGTGCCTCGTGCTTACTGTTGTGAGGGAAGCATCGGAGTGTGTTGTGGAGAGTGGCGTCACAATCTGCATGCCTCCATTCGGGTGAACACTCATGCTACGGGAGAAGAGAACTAGGAGTTCTTGCAGAGGAAACAGCAAAAAGAACTAAGTGTTGATAAAAGGGGGTGCGCAGACCACATCTGGCAAGACCGAAAGTTTTGTTTCAAGCGTTCACGAACGCGGTCATTTTGTATTGTCACTTCAGACCAAATGTCCAACTGAGCCCCGAACTTGATCCGTAGTCACTGCTAGAAAAGCCGTTTGGTGGGCGATTGTCCCAGCTACCGTAGAAGGAGACATTCCATTTCAAATTACTTGTCAGCTTGACGTAATACGTAGCGTTCGTATTGAAACGCACACGGCCCAACTCGGAGAGGCCCGGGAAGAGCGTAGCGGTTACGCCCAAATTGGTTTTACTGAACTTGAAGAGATTGACATCGGCAACGATCGCAGCAGCTGCGAGATTTTGTGTGGCTACTGAGACTACAGAGTGCTTGTAAGTCGTACTCTGCCAGGCGATGCCGCCGAGCACCGAGATTTTGGTTCGATTGGTGTCTTTAAGATAACGGCCAAGGCCACCGCCAACTGTGGTCTGCAGCGTGATTCCCTGTGCGGAGCTTTGCAGAAGCCCACCTAAACCTGCGTAAAAGTATTTATTCCAGGGCAGCAGGTGCCTGCCGCTGAGATCCAACGAATTACGGGTGGAGGCGCTCGTGCCGCTACTCGAGGATAGATTGGAATTGTAGTGGGTCAGAGCGGACCAACGTTCGCGCAAGTATAGCGCCTCTGAGCCGAAGGTGTATTGTGTTGCCTGGTTGCCCTTGGAATAAGTAACCCCGAAACTTACCTCGCCGTTAAATCGCTGCCAGAACTTTTCAGATGTCCCAACTATTCCGACGATCTGCGAGCTCTCGAGTACCAGTTCCTTTTGTGGGGTCTCCAGGATCTGAATCTTTACTGGTTGGCCAAGGGGTGTTTCAGGAGTGTTGAGCATGCCTGTGTAGACTGAGCCGTCCTCGGTATTCACGATGAACAACTGATTGCTTTCAAGACGGGCCACCTTCGACCATTCAACCGAGGTTGTGCCGTCGATGTAATCGAAACTGACGTACAGCACTCCAGCGTCGAGTCCCTTAATTTGGCAAGTCATGCGGTCGCCATTCTTCATGACCAGCACATCCGTTTTTTCTCGCGCTAAGAGAGGAGTAGTGCAAACAAGAGCGCAGATGAGGAGGATTGTTCGGATATTCATAGAAGCTCCGATTTGAGCTGCTTATGACAAGCTGCCGTTTTTCCCGAGCACGATGTGAGCGTCAGAACTAGAAACAGAGACTTCAGCCACGAATCCCTTTTTGGAAGACAGGGTCAGTTGGGCGAAGCCGTTCGTAGCGGCCAGCGTTGGTGCCACACATGATTCCAGCAATGCAAACATCCACTTCACCCCGTAGCAACAACCTGACGAAGCCTGGCAATTGTATTTATGTGATCTTCACCACTGTCTGCACGGTTTTTCCACTCACCTGTAGGCGTCAGCTTGTTGCTCGAGGCGGGCTCAGGATGTCGGGGTCTCTAAGGGGGTCGCGACCTAGTCCGACAATGATCAATTAGGATATTGCGACACGCATGCCATCGAGAGGGCGCGGGGGGGCCAAAAACTAGCAAATCTCTACTCGTTCGCGCGCAAGAAGTCCACACGTCGGTTTTGCTTCCAGCATTCCTCCGTCAATTCCAAACAGTTCGGGTACAGTTCTCCCCATCCGGCGGCGAACACGATGCGATTCTCAGCAATCCCTAGCCGGATTAACTCTTGTTTAACCGTTTCAGCACGTCTTTGCGAGAGGGCAAGGTTGTATGCCATGTCTCCACGGGATCAGTGTACGCACCTAACTTGATTTGTACGTTCGGATGATCTTTGAGCCCCGCGGAGTATTCTTGATCTTGGGGCGCCGCATACAGCGGGACTGGCGACGAAGTTGCGACAGCAAGAAGGGGCGATCGAGACAATCAACATCACGGAATTGAGCTTCATTGCCATCTCCTTCAGAGATCTGTCTTTGCCTAGACACAATCATTGTCGATGGGGTCGAACAGAGAAGAACTGGCAAAAGTTACAGGACTACGTATCGCGGACGAATCAAAGTATGTACACACGCGAAGTTCACATTCTTCCAGCTCTAGGACCTGGTTGCGAAACCTCCAACCCCCGACGCTTTGCCGACAAATCTCGGACCCGGTTCAGTGAGTCGCTTGGGCTGCGGCAACGCCTTCGCGGGCTTGATGTCGCTGTGGATAATTCCTTGTTCGTGGCTCGCAAGAGTTGTAACCCCATCACTCCGGGTTCTGGAAACAACGACAGGGAGCGGAGGACTGGCTTCGCTTGAATTTCGGATCATATAGGTGCAATCGGGATGCTGGAACAGAGGGCACTTGCCAGGGAGGGGTTGGCCAACGCTGTTACTTCTGACAGGTTTGATCTTGCCGTGAGGAAGAGAGACTCTCTCTGAAAACTAAAAACCGGCTGTGCGACCACGGTGGCAGTAACCGTACTCGCACTGGGCTGGATTCACAGCCTCAAGCGACATCGCGACCACAATCGAGGCGGGGATGACCGATCAGCACGGAGTCCATCAATGCGCTGCCGCATCAGAGCTTCTCTTACCAGTCTCCTAATTCTGTATTCTGTTTCCGCTGTCACCCAATCAACTCTGACTTCTACTCACCCCAAAGTGGGGTTGGTGCTCGAAGGTGGTGGTGCGCTAGGCTTGGCGCATATTGGAGTGCTGCAGTGGCTGGAAGAGCACCGAGTTCCCGTGAGCTATGTGGTGGGCACAAGCATGGGCGGGCTCGTCGGCGGAATCTACGCGACTGGGCACTCCGCCTCCGAGGTTAAGGATTTAGTTGAGACCATAAATTGGGACCAGGTATTGCAGGGACAAACTCCGTACGAGGATCTGTCTTTTCGCCGCAAGGTGGATGCCTTTGAATATCCGAACCGCCTGGAGTTTGGTCTCAAGAAGGGGGTGCAGTTTCCCGAAGGTTTCAATTCCGGTCAGCAAGTCATAATGATCCTCGACCGAGTCGCGCTTCCGTACTCGCAGGTGCAGAACTTTAACGATCTTCCAATTCCATTCGCATGCGTTGCCACGGATTTGGTCACATCGCAGAAATTTGTTTTCCACGAGGGTTCGCTCTCGGTTGCACTACGCTCTACCATGTCGTTACCAGGAATCTTCACTCCTGTGCGTTGGAACGGACATATCTTCGCCGACGGCGGACTGTTGGACAATCTCCCGGTCGAAGTTGCCCAGAGTATGGGTGCCGATTTGACTCTGGCCGTCCATCTCCAAACTGCCAAGCTTGAGTCGACTGCAACCCTCTCTTCCTTGGCCGTGTTGGGTCACTCGGTCAGTGTGGTTGTTGCGGCCAACGAACTACGCAGCATGGAGAAAGCGGACGTCCTGATCTCCGTTCCGCTCGAGGATTACGGTTCGCTCGAGTACAACCGGGCGGAAGAATTAATCAAGCTAGGCTATCAAGCCGCGCAAGCTAAGGCTGCAGTTCTCAAAACACTTTCGGTGGACGAGGCAAGTTGGCTAGAGTATTTGACGCAACGCGCAGCGCATCGTCGCACCACGCCAATTCCTCAATTTGTGCAAGTGGCGGGCACCAGTCCCAAATTGGCGAAGGCTATCGAGAACGATCTAAAGAACAATCTAGGTAGCCCTGTTGACACAGCTACCCTCCAGAACCAGCTATCGGACCTGAGAGGGGACGGTCGCTTTTCTAACCTTAGCTATCAGATGACTGATAGAGACGGCAAATCCGGTTTGCTCATCACGGCAGTTGAGAAACCCTATTCGCCACCGATCGTGCAGCCACTAATTCTGCTCGACGGTTCCAACTTCAATGGAGTCTACTTCACCATCGGTGCGCGCATAACATTTCTGGACTTCGGAAGCTACCGTGCCGAACTGCGGAACGATCTGATGATCGGCTCCCAATATGGAATTTCCAGCCAGTATTACAGGCCCTTCTCGGCGACCAGCAAATGGTTCGTTGCGCCCAAGGCCTTTGCCGAGTACCTGCAATATCCGATTTACCGTGCGAACGATTTCCTCGCAGAGTACCGCAAGACTTCCACGGGTGGTGGCCTGGAATTTGGATACGAATTTAGCCGGGTTGCGCAATTAACTCTGGGTTACACGGCCGCCTACCAAAAGTTCACGCCGAAGATCGGAAACAAAGAACTCCTGCCGACTGTCTCTGGCCGCTTCGGGGCCACTGCATTGCACTTTGTCCTCAACGAAGTGGACAATCCCGTGATTCCGCGCACCGGGCAATACGCAAACGTCAGCGGGGAGTGGGTGGACACCAGTCCTGGTGCAGCCCACAGCTATCCTTTGGCTGAAGGTCGCATCGCGAAGTTCCTCAAAATCAGTGAACCCGCTTCCATCTATTTCGGCGTTAGTGGCGGAACGACTTTTGGCAGTAAGCTCGTGGGTGTTCCAGCGTTTTCCTTGGGTGGGGCCAACACGTTCGCTGCGTATGGTGAAAATGAGCTGCTGACAAACCAGTACTACCTGTTCCAGGCAGGATATCTGCGTAAGGTCGCCAGATTACCTGTGTTGCTGGGTGAAGGGATTTACTTCAATGGAGTGTTCGAATTGGGTAAGGTGTTCGGGCCACCTTTCGGCTCACAAGTTCCGGGAGACGTCTCGGCAGCGCTGGTAATCAATACTATCTTTGGACCGATGTCATTCGGAGGTGCTGTTGGTGCTACAGGACATCAACGAGTTTTCTTCAAACTGGGACGAGTTTTCTAATTCTGGGCACGCCTCTGTCGGCAAACGTCAAGTAGTTCGGTTATTTTCGAGTTGCCCGTAGTCCGGCCGTTAGCGGACATCCTGCCGATGACCGCCCTTTGGGACCGCGCTGCCAACACAACCACAAATGGGAAAAAGCATGTTTTCCCTTCGTGGCATCGTATACCGGTCGGCAGCTTAACGACCCGACAAGCGTTGGCTTTGTCTCGGAGAACCAGTACGTGCGGGTAGCACACAACCTGATAAATGGCACACATCCATAGTCCGAAACAATGTCACTCGATAGGTCAGTGTCCGAACTCTGGCCTCCTGCTGCATTGATGTAGACTGCGCCATCAACGTTCACCTCTTTACATGGATCCTGGATCGACTGCAGCCGCGACACATTGTAGCAACTGTAGCTGGTGTTAACTCGAAGGACGCACCCCTGCAGGCAGGGAGCGGGGACCCCAGTGAATTGTTCAACCCGCCGAGAGGGCAAAGCACCCTGCATTGAAGCACCTCTCAGGCTCTCGCACAGCTGGGCCGTCGTGGAGAATCGCAAGTTGCAGCTTTGGAGACCGATATCCCTCTAGCAGGCTGCTGAAAAATCACTCCTAATCCACAGCCTTGTATGGTAGGAGAAGGCATGCGCGGAGCTGATCAGCAGCAGAACCATATCTTCAGTTATTTGTCGCCGGAGGAGCGGGTACGGAAGGATCATCCGCTGCGCCCTATCCGCGCGATGGTGGACGAGGTGCTCCAGCAGTTGTCGCGGCGGTTGGACGCGATGTACGCCAAGGTGGGGCGACCATCGATTCCGCCGGAACAACTGTTGCGAGCGCAGTTGCTGCAAATGCTGTACTCGATTCGCAGCGAACGGCTGCTGATGGAAGAGATCGACTACAGCATGCTGTTTCGCTGGTTTATCGGATTGAACTTGGACGACGAGGTGTGGGACGCGACTGTGTTCACCAAGAATCGCGATCGATTGCTCGAAGCCGACGTGGCCAAGGAGTTCCTGGCGCACGTGGTAGAGCAAGCGCGAGTCAAGGGCCTGACCTCGGACGAGCACTTCACCATCGATGGCACGTTGTTGGAAGCATGGGCAGGCGCGAAGAGTTTTCAGGCGAAGGACAAAAAGCAAGCGCCGCCGGACGACCCCGGCAATCCCAGCGTCAACTTTCGCGGCGAGCAGCGCTCGAATGAGACACACGAGTCGAACACCGATCCCGAGGCGCTGCTGGCGCGCAAAGGCGCGGGCAAGGAGTCGAAGTTGAGCTATTGCGGGAATCTGCTGGTGGAGAATCGCAACGGACTGATCGTGGACGCAGAAGTGTTTCAGGCCAACGGGACGGCGGAACGCGATGCCGCGCTGGTGATGTTGGAGAAACTTCCCGGCATGCAACCGGTGACGGTAGGCGGAGATAAAGGCTTCGACACGCGGGACTTTGTGAAAGAGTGTCGAAATCTGCGGGTGACGCCGCATGTGGCGCAGAACCACGAACGCCGTGGCGGCAGCGCGATTGATGGACGAACGACGCGGCATGCCGGTTACGCCGTCAGTCAAAGAAAGCGGAAGCGGATCGAAGAGTGCTTCGGGTGGCTGAAAACGATCGCACTCATGCGCAAGATTCGGCATCGTGGAGTGTGTCGAGTGGATTGGATTTTCACCTTCGCCTGCGCGGCCTACAATCTTGTGCGCATGCGCAATCTGGCCGCGGCACTTCCGGCAGTGTAAGTCGAGGCCGCAGTGTGTCTGGCAGAGTCTGGAGTTAGACTCTGGGACCGTCAAAGCACCGAAAATCAGATCGTTCAACATCACGAAAGATGAAAAACAGAAAGAAAAACACGCTGCCAATCAATTTTTCCGCAGCCTGCTAGTTCAAGTTAGTGTGGAGAGGTTGTCGCCTGACTGTCATTTTTGGGAGTTTCATACCTGCCTCCCCATTGTTGGTGCTCGGCGCGCTCGTGCAAGCACAATTAGGTAAGACGAACCGCCATGCGGTCGTGCCTGTTGGTTTTGCCAGTCGCTCTTTTCCCCTCACTGGAATACGATTTTGGAGCCACTGGAATCTGCGCCACGGTGTCGGCGTCGCCAAGAACAGACATGGGGCACGACGACGTGTGAGCAGTACGATGAAACGAAGCCAACTGATAGTAGTAGCGTGTCTGGTGTTTACACTCAGCATGTTTGCTCAGAATGACACGCCAGCATTCAGGGTGGAAGCCAGGAGTGCACTCGTCTGGGACAAAGACCTTCCGGAGAGCACCACATCGTCCATCGTTTGGGACCCGCTCACTGGGAATGAGATACACAAACTGCGTTCTGCCGGGATCGAGGTAAGCTCCCGTATCGGATATGAAAGAGTCAGCTCAGGTGAGGTGGGCAAACTTTTGCACTACACGACGACCATCGCGAACCATACGGACTCTGATGTGTCGGTAAATTACGGCGGCGCCAGCGTTGACGGACACGTAGCTACGCCGCTCTGGGTTGCCCTTACTAACAAGGGCTCAAAGAAGCGCGATCGGAAGGATGTCTGGGAACTGAGCAAGATGCACTGCTTCAAAACTGGCTTCGCTTCGAGCAAGAATTTCTTTTCAGCGCACGATCCGTCAGAGACTTTCACAGTTCGCGCGCAAACAGCTATGACGATCTCCTCTGTGACCAAAGATCCACGCAGCTACTCCGTCCTGTGCTCTCCGGACGGTTGCCACGTTACCGGTACACTGCGCTACTACATTACAGTCAACGGCAAAGATTACGTCTTTATTTGGCCCGGCAAGTCAGTAGTTTATTGTGGTGAGTAACCGGTAACGGGAATCATTCCTGTCCGCCAAGTCGTTCTTGATTCTCTCGTCTACCCAACTGGTCTATGCAAGTGCGGATCCGCCTAAACGAGGATTCGTTCCGAAACCGCTTTCAACCAACCGATATGGATAAGGTCAGCGATGGCGGCGTTTCACGTGCAGCTGCGCAAGCGACCGCGCCAGGGAGGCGTTTACGGACGCAACTTCCTCGGACGAGAGCTTTTCTTTCAGACGAGCCGCGGCGCGTTGACGTGCTTCCTCAGCTGCTGCTTCGTCGATGCTCTCAACCGCAACCGCCATGTTGGTCACAATGGACACGCGCTCGTTCGTTACCTCGACCAGGCCTTCACCCACTGCAAGAAAGTCATCGCGCCCATCTTTGCGTACAATCATTTCGCCCGGCACCATCTGGGTCATCAGGCGGACGTGCTGCGGCAGAACGCCCATCTGGCCGCTCACAGCAGGCAAAGTGACCATTTCCACATCTTGGGAATAGAAAGTTGCTTCAGGCGTCACGATTTCCAGTCTTAGAGTGTTGGCCATGTCTGACTCGGTTCGCAAGACCCGTCTTCGCGACGGGTCAATTCTGCTTGATCTCTTCGATCGCGCCTTTCATATAGAAGTTGCCTTCCGGCACGTCGTCGTGCTTGCCGTCGAGAATCTCTTTGAAGCCGCGAACGGTATCCGCGACCGGTACCTGTTTGCCCTCGCGGCCAGTGAAGACTTGCGCCACACTGAACGGTTGACTCAAGAAACGCTGAATCTTGCGAGCACGGAACACGGTCAACTTGTCTTGCGGCGAAAGCTCGTCCATTCCGAGAATCGCAATGATGTCCTGCAGATCTTTGTAGCGTTGCAGGACCTTCTGCACACCTCGCGCTATCTCATAGTGCTCTTGACCTACGACGTCGGGCGCCAGCGCGCGGGAAGTGGAGGCGAGGGGGTCGACGGCTGGATAGATCCCCAATTCCGCAATCGAACGTTCCAAGACGATGGTGGCGTCCAGGTGTGCGAACGTGGTCGCCGGAGCTGGGTCGGTCAGGTCGTCAGCCGGCACGTAAACCGCCTGGAATGAAGTAATCGAGCCTTTCTTGGTGGAAGTAATGCGCTCCTGAAGAGCACCCATCTCCGCGGCGAGGGTTGGCTGGTAACCCACAGCGCTTGCGGTGCGGCCGAGCAGCGCGGACACTTCGGACCCAGCCTGCGAAAAGCGAAAAATGTTGTCGATGAATAGCAATACGTCCTGATTTTTCTCGTCGCGGAAATACTCGGTAATGGCGAGACCGGCCAGGGCCACGCGCAGGCGAGCACCCGGAGGTTCGTTCATCTGTCCGTACACCAGGGCAATTTTGGATTCGCGCAGATTGTCCTGCCTGATGACTCCCGCCTCGGACATCTCGTGGTAAAGATCGTTGCCTTCGCGGGTGCGTTCACCCACGCCGGCAAACACGGACACACCGCCGTGGAGCTTGGCGATATTGTTAATCAACTCCATGATCACCACGGTCTTGCCCACGCCAGCGCCACCGAATGCGCCAACCTTTCCACCCTTCAAGAAGGGGCAGATCAAGTCGATCACCTTGATCCCAGTGGGAAGCAGTTGTGGAGAAGTCGATTGATCCACAAGCGGGGGCGCGGGCCGATGGATGGGATAATATTTTTCTGCCTCGACAGGTCCGCGCTCATCCACCGGATTCCCTGTCACATCGAATACCCGGCCCATCACCCCATCGCCGACAGGCATGGAGATAGGCGCGCCATTGTCCGTAACCTCGAAGCCGCGCTTCAGGCCTTCGGTGCCCGACATCGAAATTGCCCTTACCCACTTGTCGCCAAGATGCTGTTGCACCTCGAGCGTTACTTTTGTGGGTACGTTCTGAACCTTACATTCACAAGTCAGAGCATTGTAGATTCCGGGTAGTGCTTCCGGAAATTCGACGTCCACGACCGGACCGAGGATCTTTACAATCTTGCCTGTGTTCATATTCATATCCAGTTACTGCGATCTGAAATCCACTTGATTCCGTCTCATTCGGACTGCCCGCCGGCAATCTCCAACAATTCTTTTGTAATGTTGCCCTGCCGTAGTTTGTTGTATTCAAGGGTCAAGTCCTTGATAAGGCTCTCGGCACTGTCCGTAGCGTTTTTCATGGACACCATGCGTGCACTTTGTTCGCTGGCTTTGGCATTCAGCAACACTTGATAGACGTAAATGTCGAGATAGTGCGAAAGCAGGTAGCTCAGCACGAATTCGGGGTTGGGCTCAAAGAGGGATTCGGTGGTGTCGGTGGAAAGTTCCTCTTCGGATCTGACCCCCGGGATCTTTATCGCTCTGACTTCGCCTACGGGTAGAAATTCCAGGCAGAGCGCCTGCTGGGTTAGAGTATTGACGAAACGTGTGGCGATAATCTGAACTTGATCCACTGTCCGTTTCAAAAAGAGGTCGCGGGCAAACGCCGAGATCGCACGGGCTTCAGAAAATTGAGGAGTATCTCCGTAGGCGAATTCGGCGACAAGTTGTCTGCCGGTGCGAGCGATAAATTGGGCAGCTTTACGCCCTGCAGTAATGAAAAGCGTTGACTTCGGATCGGATTCCGCGGCCAGTCGAAAGATGTTACTGTTGAGGGCACCACATAATCCCTTGTCCCCACCAACCAGAATGATGGCTCGTTTACGGACTTCCCGCGATTCGAGTAGTGGATGGCTGAAATCTCCCATTCGAGTTGTCGCTTCCCGCTGAATGCGGTACAGCACCTGTACGAAGGGACGTCCGGCAAGGGCAGCGAGTTGCGCTTTGCGCATTTTTGACGCTGCCACCATTTGCATCGCCTTGGTAATCTGCGCAGTACTGCTGATGGAGCGTATACGCCGTCGCAAGTCGCGTGGGCTGTTCATAAATCAACCGTCCCGAGTTCCAGATCCCGCAGGTTCAAATCAGAATGCCGAGAACTGAAGGAGACCTCATCTCCACGTTTCCTTGAACTGATCGATGGCTGCTTTCACCTCGGCAGCCAACGTTGCGCTGAGAGCTTTTTCCTTTGTAATTCTGCCGAGTAGCTCTGGCTTCCGGGTACTCAGATATTCCGTCAATGTGAGTTGGAACTCCTTGACCCGCTCCACCGGCACATCATCCACGTACCCGTTCTGGACCGCCCAGATCACCGACACCTGCGTCTCGACACCGATCGGGCTGTATTGGGGTTGCTTAAAGATTTCCATAATGCGCTTGCCGCGATCGATCTGCGCTTGGGTTTTTGCATCCAGCTCCGAGCCGAATTGTGCAAAGGCGGCCAACTCGCGGAATTGGGCGAGGTCACCTTTTAGCTGGCCCGCAACTTGCTTCATGGCTTTGAGCTGCGCCGCCGAACCGACACGTGAAACCGATAGACCCACCGAAATAGCCGGGCGCACACCCTGATAGAACAAGTCCGTTTCCAGGTAGATCTGTCCGTCCGTAATGGAGATTACGTTAGTGGGAATGTATGCGGAAACATCACCGGCCTGCGTTTCAATAATCGGCAGAGCAGTGAGCGAGCCATTTCCATACTTCTCGCCCACACGGGCTGCGCGTTCGAGCAATCGACTGTGCAGGTAGAAGACGTCGCCGGGATACGCTTCACGCCCAGATGGCCGTTTGAGCACCAGTGAGACTTGCCGATACGCGACTGCATGCTTGGACAGATCGTCGTAGATGATCAATGCGTCCATGCCGTGATCCATGAACCACTCACCCATCGCAGCGCCAGCGAATGGCGCCAGG
>Ga0209523_1000008_pt1 | contig 12958 bp, 11 predicted proteins | sample TexAe_OM3H0_M1_FD_187942 | JGI IMG/M metagenome (GOLD analysis project Ga0209523, IMG submission 187942) | Forest soil microbial communities from Davy Crockett National Forest, Groveton, Texas, USA - Texas A ecozone_OM3H0_M1 (SPAdes) (version 2) | ecosystem: Environmental > Terrestrial > Soil >... | reverse complement strand
AGTTCGTGCCTGAATTCGAAAAGGTAATTTCCCACAAGAAAACCGCAATCTTCTTTCAGATCGACCGACGCGTTGGCATGATGATTGACCTTCAGCTCGCGTCACAGGTTCCACTTGCGAACCCGTAATACGCCACTTCATGGATCCGCGGTTGCAAGTTCCCGTGTGTTGCCTCGCATAATGGGTTACCAAAGTCCATATGAACGACACAAGGCAAGCACAAACAAACATCCAATGTATGAGCGGGGCAGTGTAAAAACGTAGAACAGAACCAACGGGCTCGGGCTGTGATCGACACTTGGGTAAGGCTACTGCACCGGCCAGAAAAAAGCTGCGGGCCGGTGCACGTCCACAGGGCATCGTGTGTTCATGTAGCCTGTGCGCCCTTGCGCTCGGCCACTCTGACTTCAACAATCTCTCCAATTAAACGAATTCCTCTTCGAAACTCGCCGGCTGCTAGTTTTGCTAGTTCCTTCGCCTTTTCGCGATTCCCTATCATCAAAGACGCTCGGTTTCGTGGTTGCGCTTGCGGAAATCTTGTCAGACGTTGGTACGTTCGTACATGACACGTTCCAGTCTAGATCGCGACTCCTTCCAGAGTCTCTTGGCGTGCGCATTCACCGTGCAGCATACTCTGCTGGACGTTCATTCGCCCTCGAGCATCCTTGAGCTCAAACATTTAATAAATACCGGCCAACTTGACCTGAAGATGACCATGCGTTTAATTGCGGGTTGTGTTCGAAATGTAGCCAACGCGACCGGGGTCGCCATCGGTTTACTTGAATCGAATCAGCTGGCTTACATTGCTGGGAGCGGATGTGCCACTGCCCGCATTGGCCGTCGCGTGAGTGCCACACTGAGTGTCGCTAGCAACATCAGGCACAAAGTTGAGATCCTGCGGGTGGAGAATGCCGAAACGGAAACACGCATTGAAGCTGCCATCTGCCGTCAGTTCGGGGCCAAGTCACTCTTGATCCTGCCAATTTATCGAGATCGAGCCTTGGCTGGAGTCATCGAGATCATTTTTAACGAAGCACGCGTCTTTGACGATCGCGAAGTGTGCATCTATCACTCTATGGCGAACGCGGCAGGCGAGGCCCTGGCCTATTCAGGGACGTTCGAACGTAGGGTCGGGAAGTCCACAATGCTGACGAGACCTCCGGAGAAAATGAAACAGAGACCCCTCCACGATGAAAGCCTTCCGGGCAACATTAGCTCGTTGCCAAATGTGCACTTCAGCTGCCCTGCTCGCGAAGCGGGAACCGAACCCGAGAAGCTGGTATCGGGGCAGGCAAGCTCAACCCGCACCGATAGCTCTTTGAAGGAACTGACCAAGCCCTCGCGTTTACTCTGGTGGAGGCTTGCCGATTCCGCCGCCGTGATAATCGTTCTCGTCAGCGCTGGTTGGATGGCGTACGGTTCTGGACGTTCGGCTTCGTCCCTCACAAATTCAGTGCGGCCAACTCAAGATGCCCACCAGCACCTGGAGCAACTCTTATCCACGAGGTCGGAGGTCATCAATAAATCGAGGAAACAATCTGAGCGCATTCCAACGGAACGCGTTATGAAAGCTGGGAAAAGAACGCCACATCGCGCGGTGATTGGAGATCAGGAAATCGACTATGTGTCAGAAGATGTAACCGTACGTCATCTCATACCAAACCTAGCAGTCAAACCGCCGAAAAAGACTGCCCCTAACAGTGCTAGATGACGAGAGCCCATCCTGAGGCTCCAGTATTGGCGCGGGTTTTGAGCGGATCTGTTGACGTCAATGGACGGAGCAAATCGCAACGGCGAAAAGTGATTAGCAAGTTCAGCGCAGTCTACTTGCCAGTAAGAAATAGATTCGAGGGCCTTGGAGGCGAGATGAAACGATCGTGGCTACTCATTCCGTTGTTAGCTCTTACGGTTGCAGGTCAAAACGGGACAAAGAGACCGTGTATCGCATTTTCGTCGGAGTCGACTTCTCCAACTAATATGTTGGCCAAAGACCCGCTTGAGACTGCAGCGACCATGTCAGGCGACTTTGATTTTTATGCGAGCCATCAGGAAGGATGCTGGAATGTACATGTAATTTCGCTACCCGTGATGAGCGGAAAAGGAAAGCGGATAGGCTATGCCGTCTCTCACACGGTCACAGATCCCCAAAACATAGAAGTTGGGCATGCCCTAACGTTTGGGCCAGATCAAGATATTTTCTTACAAGCGATGCGCAAAGCGACTGCAGATGCGATTAGAAATATTCGCATCGCGCACTCCATTTCGCAGTCGCCAAGTACAACACAGTCAAAATGAGGCCCCAAAACAAGATAGAAGATAGCAATAGGGCGTGAGCTCTGCTTTCTCTGCGCACCCATTGGGCGACGAACATCCCACATCAGTCGTTTGTTGGCGGCAACGTGACAGGCTCAGTCAACGTGAAGCTGAGCGCTGACTCGGCCGGAATTTCAATCTGCTTGTTTCCGGTTGCCGCACCGCCAATGAGCCCTGCACCCGCGCCTATCAGGGCACCGATTCCTGCCCCCTTGCCTCCTCCCGCGATGCCTCCAATCAACGCTCCCCCGGCTGCTCCTCCTCCGGTGGTGACAGCCGTCCTCTTGCCCTTCCCCTTGGTGGTACTGCTCAACACACTAGTCTGGATCTGGTATGTATGGTCGCGCACCGAGATACTTGTAAGTGCGAGCGATAATTCACCTTCACCTTTTATTTTGCCTTTAGCCTTGGCACTCACCACCGTGCCACTGACGGTTGCCCCGGCCGGCAGTGCTGACCTTCCTTCCACACTGATCGGTTGGGCCAGCGTGGCGAGGAACGTTTGGCCCGCCTGGCTCGTCTTGGAGCTCAACCCCTGGTTTGTCCTCACTGTTAGAACAGTTCCGCTTGGTACCACGATAGGTTGAGGCTTGGGCTTCTCTACGCGTGGAGGAGCTGCCGCCATTGCCGGAGCGATCTGCGGGGATGGCGTCATCTCCGGATCTACGGTGGTCTGATCATCAATGCCGTTTTCTCCCGGCTCTTCACTGGCGATTTGTTCCACCTTCTTCTGCACATTCGTACTCTTCACCTTGCCAGTCAGGGTAACTTTGCCATCTTTAGCGGCCACCGCGACCTGCGAGTCTGCGGTCTCTGGATCCGCAGCAACTTTTTCGTGAATATCCTTGGTAATCTTATCGTCGCTCGTGCGGCGCGAGCAGGCGACCGATAGCCCCATCAAGACGCTGAATAGCAGAATGAGAACGGCTGAATTGCGTGAATAGCACATACGCCCTCCACTGATTTTTTGAACGCGATTGACAAACCGGGATATTCGAGTCCAAAAGAACTCCAAGCGTTACGGTTTGTATCTCAAAATGACGATTTGCCGCTGATGAGCTCTTGTGCCATTTGGTAGGCGCCGAGCTCGTAGATTAGTTTGTGCTTTCGAGCCCTGGCTACAACTGACAACAATGACAGTATCCCTGTCTGCCAAAAACAGGTTTTCTGCAGCCATTCACTCAGCAGCCTGCTGTGGAGGCATTTGGCTTCGCTGAGGTTGGTTGCGGTCGTGGCGAAAGGATGGCTTAGGAAAATCGATGCGGGATACTCCCAAAAAGGCGATTTCCCTGTACCTGCTGCTGACCCTTTCACTCAGCGCAGTGATGTGGACATTGATCATTTGGTCTGGCCATCTGAACATGGGTTTTGGACTGGTTATCCCGGCAATCATGTGGTGTCCCGCTCTGGCGGCTCTGCTCACGTGCCGCCTCCTGGGCCGCGAGGTTCGATCACTCGCATGGCGCTGGCCGGATAGTAGATATATGGCCGCAGCCTACTCCGTGCCACTTGCCTACGCATTCGTTGCCTACGGTGCGATATGGGCATTAAAGCTAGCCGGTTGGAATTCAGATTTCGTCACTTTGGTCGCTGTAGGCCTCGGGCTTAACGGTGTGCCAGCATGGGCCTCATTCACGGTGTGCATCATCTTTATGGCTACCGGGGGTGTCATACAGAACCTCGCAATGACCCTGGGAGAGGAGATTGGCTGGCGAGGACTCCTGGCTCCAGAACTCTTGAAGTATATGTCCTTTACCAAAGCGAGCCTCGTGAGTGGCTTCGTGTGGGCGAGTTGGCATAGCCCATTGCTATTGTTTGCTGACTATAACGCCGGAACGAATCGCTGGTACGCATTCGTGTGTTCCGCGATCACCTGCATTTCGATGAGCCTCATTCTCACGTGGTTTAGGTTGAAATCAGATAGCTTATGGCCTCCAGCGCTGCTCCACGCCAGTCACAATCTATTTGTGCCCATCATTTTTGACAACCTGACGCGAAACATTGGACCAACGCTTTGGTACACAACCGTATTCGGGGCAGCTCTGGCAATTACGACTTCTCTGTTCGCGTTCTATTTCTGGGTGCGCCGTGCGGAGGTTCAGCAGCGCACGGGAGGAACCGTATCGGTCCAAGCTGCGGCCTTCGCATAAGCAAGAACCGTCCGAAAACGGGGAGTTCAGCAGGTAGTCATCGCCATCTCGCAACGCTTGTCTATCGCTCTATGGTCGCTCTCGTCCTCTTTAGAAAGAAGCGACAAACCTTTTTGCCGGAATGCTTCGCGCATTTCTTCGTCTGAAACTGCAGACGAGTTGGCGATCCTATCTGTACGTTCTGACAGTATGCAGTATGACGTGAAACAAATTATTCTAGCTGATGTTCGAATAAGACGAGGTTATCAGCGACCGTCGTCGGCCATCCACACTGCGGACATTCCTCAGCTAGGAGGTCCTGGGAGTGGATGGCCTTCTTTCGGCTGGGACTCCGAATCAGATCTTCTTTTTGTTGATAGCAAGCGACCTCGCTCATTGACGCACCTTTTAGTTCTCCGCCCGTTTTGAACGCGGTCGCATATTACGCTACTAATCCCCGCCCTGAGTTGGCTAATCTGAGTTCTTCCGCTCCCCGCAACGAGTAGTGCTGCTCCGGAACCGGGAAGCCTGCGCGTACAAATGTATCCCGAATCAGTTTATTCGTATCGAAATAAACCTGCCAGTAATGCTGGTTGTTGCAGTAGGGACGCACAGCAAGAACTGCTCCCATTGGGTTGAATGTCAGAATCTCGACGTCGGGTCCTGGCTGGGCGATTACGTTCGGTAGCTTGGCCAAAGCGGGTCTTAGCAGTGCTACCGCCACCTCTGGATCCACGCCATGGGCCAGTTGCGCCGTGAGGTCGACACGCCTATATGGGTTCGCCGAAAAGTTTTGGATAGTGTCGCCGAGGACTTTTCCGTTGCCGACGATAGTCTTGATGTTGTCTGGGGTGCTGATGGTCGTAGCGAACAAGCCAATCTCCTCGACCGTCCCCGTCACTCCCGCGGTCATCACAAAGTCCCCCACCTTGAATGGCTGCAGGATCATCAGGAATACGCCACCGGCAAAGTTTGCGAGAAGGCCGGACCAAGCCATGCCAATCGCAACTCCGGCGGCCGCCAACAGTGCGGCGAAGCTGGTAGTCTCGACGCCAAAAAAACCAAGGATGGCGACAACAAGCACAACGTTCAGCAACGCTGCGCTCGCAGAATGGATGTAACGGGTCAGTGTAGGATCAAACTTCTGCTTGGCTAAGGCACGCCCGAGTAATTGAAGACCAAAAGTGATCAACCATCGGCCGATAATCCAAATGGCGAGCGCGCCCACGATTTTCAAGCCAACGGTGGTCAGCATCGTAGTTGCGGTCTGCGTCATAGCGGTGAGATCAAAGTTCATAAATTCTCCGTGGCAGGCACACCTTGACCGACTGTGCACTGGTCAGCGACATGCGGGGCACAGTGCTGTAGTTGAATTCATGTTATGAGGCTGCGGGAACTGTCAAACTTGGCAGGTGTAAGCCGGTACGATACATTTTTCACTCAGCGGGCACGCGTGCTCCGTGCTGCCGAGTCATCGCTTCCATTGTGCCGCTAGCTTCTCAAGTCGCCAACTCGCGGTTGCACGTGCTCGGATGCAAACGGGGCACAAACGTCTTCCGGCTCCGCTCCGAAGAACATCCCGAAGACGCAACCTTCTTATTCGTGATGTGATAACCGCCAAACCCGGCATGAGCATTCTTATCCACGGTGCTGCCGGCGGGGTCGGCGCATATACTTCTCAGATCGGCAGGAATCCGCGAGCCCGCGTGATCGGCACTGCCACCGGGGCGGATCTTGAATATCTAAAATCGGTGGGAGTGGATGACGTCATCGATTACACGCGTGAGCGTTTTTGAAAACTAAGCCACTGGAATGAACGCGGTGGTCGATCTTGTCGGCGGAGAGACACTCCGGCGGTCATATGTCGTCGTCAAGAAGGGCGGGGTGCTCGCGACCACGGTTCAGCCGATAGATGAATCGGCTGCGAAGCGGGCCGGAATTTGCGCTACCCAGCATGAAGTGATTTTGCGGCCAAAAACATAGTTTCCTGTTGGCCGACAACCTTACCTAATCTTGTAAAGAAAGGTTTTCGACAACCCGCTCGGAACACCGCTCAACGCCATTTCGGTGATCGCGGGCACACCCAAACTCACTTGTTCGCCTCAGAGTGCGATTGCAGCATCTCTCTAATAGCGCGCTTGTCGCGTGCATAGTTGTTGTGAGCCTTGGTTGGATTCTCAATAATCCAAAACCAGCGGGTGGAGTTCTTAACCGTGTAGTTCTTAACTTCGACACCAGGAAGGTTGGGAACTGTCCAGGTGAGCAGGTCGCTTGGATCATTAAGTGCGGTAATGCGCGGAGGCCGACATCCCTGTGATGGGCCTGGCTTAGACTTGAGATAGTCGCACCTGAGTTTACCCCACGATTCGAGATGCGTTGCGAGGTTTCTATCGGTGGGTCCATCGAGGCTTGCAAGTTCCAGCAATCGCAGCTGATTCGCGAAGAAGAAGACCATCGATGTGCGCTCGAGGACCTGGTCGAATCTGTTTCCCGATTGCTGTACAGTCGTCGTTTTTGTGGTGGTCTGATTGATGTCCAGCGCGGAGAAGATCAGGTAGCTGCCGAGACTATGGCAAACAATGATGTACTCCTGATCGACGGGTTGTCGGGTTGGATCAGAAACACCGGCCCTGGTCGAGTCTCCTTGAGACTTCAGAATCAGCTGCCGAATTCCATCGAGTACATAAAGTCGAAGCGGCCCCAGGGCCAGAACAGCATCGGAAAATCCCCAGTCCATAAGTCCGGTCTTTAACGCCCGATTGGCGCGTGCGCCCTTTGGACGAAGATGAGCCATCCGGGCAGCCTCTTCCGGGGTAATCCAGTCGTAAGATTTGAATCTCTGGGGAACGGCGAGATTGGGTTCCCGACGGGAGCAGGTTTCAATTCTGGCTTTGCTGGGGGCCACGAATGAGGCGTCACTCGCGATGATTTGGCGGCACTTGAGTGAGAAGGTGAGCGGCCACCAGTTCAGTTCATCGACGTAGAGGTTTTGGCCATTGGCCCGAGTGAGTTGAAAATGTATCGCGTAAGGAGCGGCAGCGCGCCATTCATCCGCACTCTTCCAAACGCGTTCGTCCATGTACTCAAGTTCCGGAACGGTGGCGTCAGGCCGGAATTGATCCTGATCGGCATAATCCCATTCACCAATCGGGGTTCCAGCAAGGGAGGTACAGTCTCTCAGATAGACGCAGATGCTCCTTCTGAGTGCAAGGGAGTCATAGTCATTGGGGCCATCGGACCCTATTCCGTGGATATAATAGATGTGAATCTCTTTGCCCTCGGAGTGACGCAGCGAGTCGCCAAGAGAATCTGATTTCTGCGGAGGTGGATTGAGGGACGCAGACTGAACGAGAAAAGGATCTACCAGAAAAAATAGCAGCAACAGCGTCAGCGCACCGAAACCCCGCCTGATTGCTATTTGCCCTTGGATCTGCGCAGAAGGAAAGACGGGTTCGCAGTCTAACGGGAAAATCACATTCGAAGGCCGCGGAGAAGAAGTCTCGCGGGGGGCTCGCGCGGGGCGGATTTTATTTTGCCCAGGATGCATTGCTTAAGCTGAATCGGCTCTTTGTGCTATGCCTTCAGGACCGACCGTCCAACTAATTATTAGGCCCTTCCTATCCCGTAGCGGAACTGTCATAGGTAACAGCAGGACGCGCGTCGAACTGAATCAAAACCAGCGAAAAAGCGGGGCCGTTCGTGGTCGATTTATGGCGAGTCTGCATGCGGCGTCGCTGAAGGGTTCCGGGTGACGGGCAACCCCCTACCTTACCGATTAGGAAGGTTTGCCGACGATGCATAAAGTCACCAAAGAGTCATCGTCAGCCTGAAGCCGGGACGATCCCCACAAGCTCTCGCGTGAGATGGGAGGCGCTTGTCTTTGGTAGAATGCAAATTCAGGCCGCCTTCGAGGTGGCCAGTCTATTTCCGGAGTCTTGCCTTGTCCTGGTCGCCAAGAAATCTTTCCCGTTTCCTTCTATTGACCCTGATTTTCGCCGGCGGGATGGTCTCCCGCGCTGCCGAACCGAAGTTGCCGGCTGTTTCGGACAGTCCATACCGGTTGCATTTTGTTCATACACACACTGGAGAGCACCTGAACATTGTTTACCGCGATGATGCAGGCTACGATCAGGAATCGCTGGCGCGCCTGAACCGCTATCTACGCGACCACCGCACCGGCGAAATTCATGAGTACGATCCGCGGGTGTTCGATCTTCTCCATGACCTAACCACTGCGCTCGGGAATCCCTATCTTGAGATTGATGTCGTCTGCGGCTACCGGACGCCTTGGAGCAATGAATTTCTCCGCATTCATGGACATGGCGTGGCCCGCCACAGTCTCCACATGCAGGCAATGGCCATTGACATCCGGATACCCGGGATTCCCACCGCACAACTGAGGGACGCTGCCCTGGCGCTGCATCGTGGGGGTGTCGGCTACTACGCTGCTTCGGATTTCGTGCACGTGGACGTGGGGCGCGTCCGGCGCTGGTAGTTGACACCGGACTTACGGGTAGGGATACCCCTTAGCCAGGGCCGCCGCCAATTTGGCATCGTGTCCGTAAATGTCATCGGTGAAATGGATTTCACCGTTTTCGTAGGTAAGCGCCGTCCCGTAAACGATGAAGACCGGGACGGGCTTCGCCAGGGTCACCGTGACATTGTCCTTTCCGCTCTGCATGCCTTGCTGCACTTTTTCCACTGTCCAGCCGGGATTGTTGCTCAGTACCCACGCTGCCAGTTCGGCAGGCTTCTCCACGCGAATGCAGCCGTGGCTGAAATCGCGACGGGAGCGCGAGAACAGACTCTGAGAGGGCGTGCTGTGAAGATAGACGTTGTGCTCGTTCGGGAAAATCAGCTTTACCAGTCCCAACGCATTGGCGGGGCCGGGCTTCTGCCGCACGGTTAGCTTCCCCGCCCGCAGTTGCGCTAACACTTCATCGGAAATCTCTCCTGAGGTGACCACCTCACCGCCTTGCGTCGTCACTTCGTAGTTCTTGCGGGCAATGTAGCCGCGATCACGCTGGATCGCCGGAACAATTTCGCTGCGGAGAATGCTGGGTGGAACGTTCCAGTAGGGGCGCAGAACAACGTAGGTCATATTGCGGGAGAAGACAGGCGTCTGGGTGCGCAACGCTTTTCCGACGACCACGCGCATATCCATCGCGACGGTGTTGTTTTCGTTGAGTGCGCGAAGCCGGAAATCGGGAATATTCACAATGATCGGCGGCGCGGAAAACTCGGCCGGTAACCAGCGCCAACGCTCCAACGTGAGCTGTATTTGGTGGACCCGGTCCCGTAGTGGCACATTCATTTGTTTGATGGTGGCAGAACCGAGGCGGCCATCGGCATCGAGGCCATGCCGGCGCTGAAATCGTTTGACCGCGTCCACCAGCGGCCCGCCGTAGTTTTGAGGGTCGCTGGGAAGAATGGCGTTTTCGGGCAAGTCGCCCAGGAGCCGCAAGAAACGGGCCAGCCGAGGTACATCCGCGTAGGACTGCCCCGGCTCGATGGGCTTGTTGACGTCCGGAAACCTTCCCCCGTCGTCGGTGCGTGCCAGTTCGATGTAGCGCGCGAGCGCGTGCTCAGTGCGGCGATAGCCGGCAAACGGAGGTTCCACGCCATCCAAGACTGCTTGCAGGTCCGAAGCCTCCAAGATTCGGTCGCGTAGAAACTCTGCCAGGTCGTACTTCTTGTGTTCCACGCTCAGTCCGAAGTTGAAATGCTTTGGATTAATCCGTCCAATACGCAATGCGGACACATAACGCATGGCAGAGACAGTGAGCGCCACGTCAAAACGCGCTACAGCCGTGCCGCTCGACGGGCCTTGCAGTGCGCGGATTCTTTCCTCCCATAGTGAAGCGTCATAATCCTCCGGGTCGAGTCCGTTTTTCCCCGCGTTTCTGAATTGCTCAATTAGCGCCAGGGCTTGCGACACTGGTTGCGAACCATGGACCCAGGCTGGAGCGTACCCTGCCGGCTCGTAGAACTCCTGCACACTGTTCCGGTAGTCGCTGAAGTTCGGCCAGCGCATGCCTTCCAGGTTCCCGCCCTTGACCAGATTCTGAATGTCGACTTGTTGCCCGGCGCTGGTACACGCCAAGGACACAACAAGAACAGCCGCTCTCCATGGGAAGCGTCTCAGGTTGCGTATGCGCCGGGTTCTCATCGCAGTTGTCCGTATCTCATGGTGCATGGTTTGACTCCTCCGCTCGGCAACCCGGTAGCCAGTTGAGAGACTCAACCGGACACACTGGTACTCATGGATGCAATCTATAAGCAGATGGGTCCTCCGAATAACTGGCAGAACTGGCAGTCGCCAAGGGAATTGTCCGAACCGTCGGCGTTGCGCCCGGATCACGAGCAACTCTTACCTAATCGGGTGAAGGAGGGGTTGCCGACAACCCAGGAGTAATTCCAAACTCGGCCGAAATCGCAACGCTGGGCAGGCCGCCCTCCGCGGCATGCTTTCCTCGCACAATTATGGAAAATGTTTCAGGCGCCATTCACGTGGATTGCCACTAGCGTAACATCGTCGTCCGAGTCGTCACCCGAGTCGCGACCCGACCACTGCGCCAACTCTCTAAGCAGTCGATCTGCCAGATGGTCTGGCAAGGTGCTTTGATCCGTCTCCAGAAATTGCCTGAAGCGGTCAGTACCAAACTCGATCTGCGATGGGTTCGTGGTTTCCGGTATTCCATCGGTATAAAGCAAAGCCCAATCACCTGCCTTGAGCGGTAACTCCACGGAAGAATAGGCTGCTTGTGGGAATTTTCCGAGAAACAATCCATTCTCCTCCACAGCACGCACGCCCCCGGACCTACTCCACAACCACAGGGGAGGGTGACCCGCGCCCGCATACCGCAGCGTTCCCTTCCGCATGTCCGCAAACAGATAAGCCGCTGTGACGTAATGGCGCTGAAATTTTCCGCATAAGACTTGATTCAGACCTAACAGCACTTGCGCCGGGTCGGCAGCATGCGGCTCCTGCGCCGCCAGTGCAATCTTCAGCATCGAGGCGATAAGCGCGGCGGGCATCCCATGTCCGGATACATCGGCAACCAGAATCCCAACTCGTTTTTCATCGACGACAATAAAGTCGTAAAAGTCGCCGGCGACCGATGTCATGGGGATGTAGCGTGCGGCAATCTCCAAACCTTCAATTTTAGGAATCGCTTCGGGGAGAATCGATAACTGGATTTCGCGCGCTGTTTCCAATTCTTTCTGGATGGCCAGCAGTTGTGAAGCGAGTTGTTTACGAATCCCGCGAAGCATGAGGTGGGTTTGTACCCGTGCCTTGACGATGGCGGGAGAAAGCGGCTTGTGAATGTAATCTACGGCGCCGACCTCGAAACCTCTCGTCTCGTCCTCGATTTCGGTCTGCCCGGTAAGAAAAATGACTGGAATATCCCGCGTCTCTGCGGCAATTTTCAATCGTGTACACACTTCGAACCCGTCCATCTCCGGCATCATTACATCAAGCAGAATGAGGTCGGGCAACGGCGTAACGTTGGCCAGTTCCAATGCCTTTGCGCCGTTGGTCGCGATACGGATTTTGTAAGTGTCCTTAAGGATAGAATTCGCGATTTGAATGTTGGCGGGAGCATCATCTACCAGAAGTAGAGTCTTTACTTCGTCAGTCGTTTTCATTCCCGCCTCGCTTTCGTGCAGCACTGTTCGGCGATGCCATCGAGTTTCACCGCCGCCGCCGCAAAATTGAATTCGCTGATGGATGCGCTCAGCGAATCCATATGCGTTTTATCGACAACGCCTGCTAAGACGTCCTGCACGCTGCGAAATGCCTCTCCTGCGCCTCCATCGCTCGCATCGAGTAAAGACTTGAGCCGGGTGATCGCGACGGCGGCCGCTTCTCCATCGAACGCCGATGGCAGCATTCCTTCCGGCGGCGCAGATGTCGATTCTCGTAATGCCTGGTCGATGCCATGAACCTGGGTGCCCAACACGGTCGCGAACGTGCCGAGCAGCGCCGCGACAGAATCCTGTCCCTCACGGATTGCCTTTTCCAGCTTTTGCGCCTCAGACTGCACCTCCGTGATTCCAAGATTGCCGGCAGTACCTTTCACCGTGTGCGCGATGCGCTCCGCCAGTTTGGGGTCTCCACTCTCGAGTGCGGCCGAAATTTGTGCTGCTGCACCGCCTTCTTTTGCGACAAACTGTCCCAGTAGGTCGCGATAGAGCCGCCTGTTACCCGCTAGGCGCCGCAGGCCATCGGCCAAGTTGATGCCTGCGATTTCGGGCAGGCTCGTCTCGTCGGTCGTTTTTGCCTGTGTCGTTCCTGTGTGAAGCGGGTTCGCTTCGGACTCGATTCCCAGCCTTGGCCTTGGCTTCGCCCATCGCATCATGGTTGAAAATAGGACGTCGGGATCAATGGGCTTTGACACATGATCGTTCATGCCTGCGTCGAGGCAGCGTTGACGCTCTTCGGCGAGAGCGTGCGCCGTCATGGCAATAATTGGGAGCTGTTGCAAACGAGGATCACGCCGCAGAAGTTGGGC
>Ga0209523_1000007_pt1 | contig 13285 bp, 9 predicted proteins | sample TexAe_OM3H0_M1_FD_187942 | JGI IMG/M metagenome (GOLD analysis project Ga0209523, IMG submission 187942) | Forest soil microbial communities from Davy Crockett National Forest, Groveton, Texas, USA - Texas A ecozone_OM3H0_M1 (SPAdes) (version 2) | ecosystem: Environmental > Terrestrial > Soil >... | reverse complement strand
ATCGTACAAGGTTTTTATTTTTTGGTTGATATAGGGTATATGTTCAAAAAACTCAACCGCTTGGTCAATAGTCATATTAAGCACATCGTTAATGGACTTTCCCTTGTAACGAATTTCCAACGTTTCACGATTGTAGCGTTTACCATGACATTCATCACACAGCACATACACATCAGGTAAAAAATTCATTTCAATCGTTTTCATTCCGGCACCGCCACAGGTTTCGCATCGGCCGCCTTTTACGTTAAACGAAAACCTACCGGGTTTATAACCTCTGATATTTGCTTCGGGCAACGAGGCAAATAAATTGCGTATATCATCAAACACTTTTGTATATGTAGCCGGGTTACTGCGTGGCGTACGGCCAATGGGCGATTGGTCTATTTCTATTATTTTATCAATGTACTCTAAACCTGTAATTGATTTATAGGGCAGCGGCTTGGTTTCTGATTTATAAAAATGCTGGTTAAGTATAGGGTATAGTGTTTCATTAATAAGCGTTGATTTACCACTACCCGACACGCCTGTTACGCCAATAAAACAACCCAATGGAAATTCGGCTGTTATGTTTTTTAAATTATTACCGGTGGCTCCTTTTAAAACTATTTTTTTACCATTGCCTTTTCTGCGTTGTTTAGGCACCGAAATTTCTTTTTTACCGGTTACATATTGCGAGGTAACTGTTGAACTCTTAACCAACTCTTTTGGTGATGATGCTGCAACAATAGTACCGCCATGCACACCTGCGCCTGGGCCAATGTCAATAACATAATCAGCAGCAAGCATAATATCTTTATCATGCTCAACTACTAAAACTGAGTTGCCTGCATCACGCAAATTTTTTAAAGCAGTAATTAAACGCTCATTATCGCGTTGATGCAAGCCAATACTTGGCTCATCTAAAATATATAACACACCCACTAATTGCGAACCAATTTGTGTAGCCAACCGTATGCGCTGTGCCTCACCACCTGATAAGGATTTTGCGCTAAGGTTAAGCGATACATAATCTAAGCCAACCTCCAACAAAAAACCAATGCGTGCACGTATTTCTTTTAAAATTTCTTTCGAAATTATTTGTTGCGCTTTTGTCAGGCGTTTTTCAATATCTTTAAAAAACAAATTGAGTGAAGCGGTATCTAATTGCGAAAGTTCTGCAATATTTTTTTTATCAATTTTAAAATACAGGGCTTCTTTTTTCAGGCGTGTACCGTTACATTCGGGGCAATTAATTTTATTGGTAAAGCCCTGTACCCAGCGTTGCATGGCGGGTGATGGGTTTTCTTCGGCCTGCTTACTAATAAAATTAGCTATCCCTTCAAAAGCTGTTGCATACCCTTCATCATTCCCTTCTGTTTTTACTTTAAACAGTTCATCACTTCCGTACAAAATAATATTCACGGCTGCTTCATCAATATCTTCAAAAGGTGTGTCAAGCGTAAAGCCATAGGCTTGGCCAATGGCTTCAAGCTGACTAAAAATCCAACTCTTTTTATAATCGCCTAAAATAGTTATGGCGCCTTTTTTTAAGGATAGTTTTGGATTAGCTACTATTTTATGAATATCAATTTCTGAAATAACTCCCAGTCCGTTACACTTTGGGCAAGCGCCATACGGCGAGTTAAACGAAAACATATTAGGTGCAGGCTCATCGTACGATATGCCACTGGTTGGGCACATTAAAAAACGGCTAAAAAACTGCGGCTTTAGTTTTGAGTTTTTCTTTTCATCGTGCTCTAACACCATTATAGTACCCTTAGCCTGCTTCATGCCTGTTTGTAAGGATTGTGCTATACGCTGGCGAACATTGGCCGCCACTTCAATTCTATCAATCACAATTTCTATATCATGTATTTTATAGCGGTCAACCTGCATTTTAGCAACCAGGTCTTTTATCTCGCCATCAATACGGACTTTTGTAAAACCCGACTTTCTTATTTGTTCAAACAGCTCCCTGTAATGCCCTTTGCGGCCTTTAACTACCGGTGCAAGAATATTTATTTTTTTCTTGTTGTATTTTTCAAGTATTAAATCAATAATCTGCTCATCACTATAACGCACCATTTTTTCGCCTGTAACGTATGAAAACGCTTCGCCGGCGCGGGCAAACAACAAGCGCATAAAATCATAAATTTCGGTTATGGTGCCAACGGTTGAGCGCGGGTTTTTGCTTACCGTTTTTTGCTCAATAGCAATTACGGGAGATAAACCTGTAATTTTATCTACATCGGGGCGCTCTAAATTTCCTAAAAACTGGCGGGCGTATGAGTTAAAGGTTTCAATATACCTGCGTTGCCCTTCGGCATAAATAGTATCAAAAGCCAGTGATGATTTTCCGCTGCCGCTAAGCCCGGTTATAACCACCAGTTTATTGCGCGGAATACTGACATCAATATTTTTAAGATTATGCGCCCGTGCACCAATTACTTCAATAAAATCTTCTTCGTTAATGAGGTTGCTCATTTTTTTCTGTATCCTTTTTTAAATTTTTTATTTCTTTTTCCGAATCAATTATCGGCAAAACAGAGTCGGGTTTTACAATTTTTTGTCCGGTGGTTGTATCCAAACTTTCTCTAACCAAATCTCCTTCAAAGTACGTAAACCCGTTTTTTAAATATTCTTTTTTAGGAAAATTTATCACATATGTTTTTTTACCGGGGTTAGGCAAGGCATTTTTTCTAAGCCAGGGGTTAAATATTTTTAGCAAGCTATAGGTATATCCTAAAGAAATTGCAAACCTTGATAAATCAGCAATAGCCGTATCAACTTTATACGGGGTTAATGGTACACCATAAAAGCTTTTCGATATTTTCGATTTATGTTTAGCCGAACTTTCTACCAACGTTTTAAGTGCCAACACCCTGTACAAATACCGGGCCGTTTCTTTGTTCAACATTAAATCATAATAATTAGTTGATTTTTGTTTTTTCAGTTGTTGTTCAATACCCCCGGTACCTAAATTATAAGCGGCGGCGGCAATAGTCCAGCTGCCAAACCGTTTATAGGCTTCTTTAAAAAATTTACAAGCCGCCTCAGTACTTTTTTCTACACTATACCGTTCATCTACATCATCATTAATTTCCAGTCCATAATTTGCACCGGTACCTGGCACAAATTGCCAAAAACCGGCTGCCCCTTGCGATGATTGCGAATTAGTAAGGTTACTTTCCTCTAAAGCAATATATTTTATATCATCCGGAATGTTGTTGCGTTTTAAAACCGCCTCGATGGGCGGAAACCAAAGCGCGCAACGCTTAAGCAAAACATAAGCTGATGATGAGCTGCCTATAAACTCTTTATCTAAATTTTCTTTTATGCTATAATCGTTTTGAGGCACCGCTTCGCCGGCAAAATGTATATCTTTTGGTATGCTTAAACCAAAAAGGCTTTCGGCCGGATTCATGTAATCTGCATTTACCACATTTTGCCTGAAAGCAATTTTTAATACAAAATACCCAAAGGATATAAACACAAAAAATGCCAGCGATAAAACAAAATAATTTATTTTTTTACTTGAATTAGTCATGGCGTTTTCGCCTTGTAAGATACAGCAAAAACAAAAATAAAAAAAGCGGATACACGGCAAATAATAGCGAACGCTGCAAGCTAAAATCAGACTGATTAATTAACCACAATGCTAAGCAACCGCCAATTATATTTATTAAAAAAAACATAATGGCTATTTTTTTTTCGGAAACGCCATAGTAAAATAAATTATGCGTTGTGTGGTCTTTGCCGCCTACAAAAGGAGATGAGCCTTTTGCTATCCGGTTAATTACTACAATAGCCGTATCTGCCAAAGGCATAATAAAAACAAGGGCAACTAAAATTAAATTGTTTATAGGGTAAATAATAGGAAAGTTGTTTTTATCAATTACCGGCACATTCCAGCAAAATTCAATGCCGCAAAAAGCTAAAAAAATACCCAAAAACTGACTACCACTATCGCCCATAAACATTTTAGACGGGTGCCAGTTATAGGCTAAAAAACCACAAAGCGTTCCTATTACCGCAATTATAATAAGCGTAAGAGGCTGGGTGGTTAGGTTGTTTTGAGCACTAAAAGTTATAGAAAACACCCCTATGGCAATAGTTGTTATGGCCGATATACCATCCATATTATCAAGCATGTTAATAGAATTCATGATAGCTACAACCCATAATATTGTAAGCGAGTAATTTAAAAATTCGCTTTCAAATGTGTTTATTTTTGTGCCGGTGCTAATTAATATGATACCACATAAGCATTGAACAATAAATTTTACAAGTGGTTTGGTATCATACGCATCATCGGCCATACCCATTAAAAAAGCCGCAGTAACCGAGCACAAAAGCCCCACAATTTTTAATGTCGAAAAAAAACCCTGTTTGCCTTGTGTTATAATTTCTAAGGTTATAAAAGCAAATAAAAAAACTATGTAAAACGATAAGCCTCCTAAAGCGGGCTTTGCTGTTGCACTCCACCTGATTTGCACACTATTATTTTGGCGTGTACCCAGGTTTTTAGAAAAATTTAAAAGCAATTCATTTATAAGAATGGAAAAAATAAGTGTTCCGCAAAACAGAAAAGTATATAGTAAAGGTATGTTTGCTAAAAAATTCATTTCTTTTAAAAAGGAGAAACAAAGTTTTTAAACGGAGTTCCTTCAACATCTTTTGCCGAAAGAAGCGGGTTTTCAATATCCCAGTTTACATTAATATCTTTATCATTCCACAAAATACAAGCTTCCGATTCTTTATTATAATAATTAGTACACTTGTAATGAAAAATAGTATTGTCTTGCAGGGTTAAAAAACCATGTGCAAATCCAACGGGTACCCAAAACATAGTTTTATTTTGTTCATTTAATTCTATAGAAAAGTATTTGCCGTAAGTCGGCGATTGTTTTCTTATATCAACTACTACATCTAAAACAGCCCCTTTAATAACACGAACCAGTTTACCCTGTGCATGTGGTGGCGCCTGCATGTGCAAGCCGCGTAAAACTCCTTTTTGAGATAGTGATTGATTATCTTGCACAAAATGTTCTTTTAAACCGGCTTCTTCAAACACTTTTTGATTAAAACACTCAAAAAAATACCCGCGGGGGTCTTCAAACACTTTTGGCTTTAGCACTAACAGCCCTTCAATAAACGTTTTTTCTACAATCATTTAGCTTACACTTATTTTCTTTTTAAACAACCCTTTTTTCTTTTTACTATCTCCCCTTTCTTCATAATAGCCATATTTATTGCCATAACCGTAACCATAGCCGTAACCATAGCCATAATTATACCCATATGTATTGCGGTTAATATCTACACCGTTTAGCACAACCGAAAGGCGTTGCACTTTATTCTCGTTTTGTAACCTGTCTAATATTTGAATATAATTCCGTTTAGAATAATCAGACCTGAAAACATAAATAGGGTAATCTGCCCGCGATATCATGGCCACACCATCTGTTACCAACCCGATAGGCGGATTATCAATAACAATAATATCATACATGGTTTTTAACCTGTTTAATATTTCATCCATTTTAACGCTAATAATTAATTCGGATGGGTTAGGTGGTATAGGGCCCGCAGTAATAAAATCTAAACCGGCTAACGAGCTTTTATTTATACATTCTTCTAACCCATTTTTTTCGATAAGAATAGTACTCATCCCTTTTTCATTAGTTACGCCAAACCCTTTATGTATTTTAGGTTTACGCATATCTAAATCCAGAATTATTACTTTTTTATGCGAAAAAGCAATAATACCCGCCAGGTTAATAGCTACAAATGTTTTTCCCTCGCCAGAAACCGTTGATGTAAGTGCAATAATTTTTGTACCCTCGGTATGCGAAATATATTGCAGGTTGCTTCGCAATGTTCTAAACGATTCGGCAATCAGCGATTTCGGGTTTTTATCTACAACTAACTGCGATACCGGAATTTCTTTATCATAACTTGGCACAATACCTAAAATATTTACGCTGGCACTCATTTGCTTGGTTATTTCGTTTAACGAGTTTATGTCGTTATGCATTAAATACCTCACAATTATTATTATTAAGCCAATTAATACGGAAGCCAGTATAGCCAAAGCCATGGTGTTTTGCTTATTGGGTGATATAGGGTTTAAATTAGGTACTCCTTTTTCTAATACAACTGTTTGCGATACAAAACCGGCTTTTGAAATAGAGAATTCTGTTTTTTTCTCTAATAGTAATGTATAGTATTTTTCGTTTATGCTAAAAAAACGCATTAACCTGGCGTATTCAAGTTCTTTTTCGGGTTGAGATGAATATTTGTTTTCATACTCATCTGATTTTGATTTTAAATTTTGATACTTGGTTTGCATTTTTTAACGCAGAGAAAAAATACTTTGTACCAATAAATTTTTTTGATTTTCTATTTGAAAGTTTAATCGCCTAATCTCTTCACTATTTGGTTTTACCTGAAACAACATATTCTCTTTATCTATCAGTAATTTTTGTAAATTAACTACTATATCTTTTATTCCTGTTTCTTCCTGACTGCCTGCAATAGTAGAAATAAGCTGGTACGAGTCAATACTTTTATTTTTTTGTATGTCTTGTTGTATATTGTCTAATATTTTTTCTTCTAATTCGGTTTTTAATAATTGATCCTCAAGCGCAGATATTCTGGTCATATCAGATTGTACCTGGTTTTCATTCGTATTAAAATTTTTAGTCCTTCTGTATGTTTCCAGTGTGTCTTCCGATTGTTTTAATTGAGCATACACATTATTAAGCTGGTCGTTAATAAACATTATAACTTTTTCCGAACTTTTACTTTCTTTTTCAATATCGTATCGTTGAAATTCACTTGCTATTGTATTTACAATATCAGCTGTTTTTACAGGGTTATAATCTCTAAGGCTTATACTAACTGTTTTAGCTTGTTCGTTCTGTAATTTTATTTCTAACCGCTTTTGTATATCCGATGCAACCGCATCCTCATTTTGTTTAATAAAATAAATCGGGTATAATTCCTGGCATTTTTTAAAACATTGTTCTTTTTCAAACATTGGATTGCAACTTATTTTAAAGTCAAAATCGTTTGTAACAGTCCATTTATCAGTTGTAAAGCGTATTTTTTTTTGTTGATTGTTTTCTTCTTTTAATTCTATATATCCGGCAGATGCACTAATAAAAGTTACATAAAATTTACGCCCGTAAAAAGCTGGGGTTTTAATATTTACATCTGCAATTATTGGAGTTGAGGTATATAATTCGCTCGACTTAAAAGTTCCTTCATTAAAATAACTGATATATAAATCTAAAGTATTAACTACCCTGTTTAAAAAAACCTTAGATTTTAATATTTCTATTGCTCCGGCCAAAGGGTCTTGCTCTTCGTATATTTGGTTTATGTTTAAAACCTTATTAGCTTGGTTTTTAGTGTTTATTTGTATGGTGGTTTTAGACTGAAAAACGGGTTGCGCGTAACGTAAATACAAAAACGCCAGTGATAAGGAAACACTTAAAAATAAAAAAACCCAAATTAAACTGCGTTTGGCAATATATAAAAACAACCCTAACTCAAACTCACTGCTAAATTTGGTTATTCGTTCCTGGTATTGATTTATATTACTGCTTTTATCGTGTAACTCCCCACCAATCATAATTACGCGTTATGGTTTCAAAACTTTAATATAGGTATACACCAAAATCAGAGATGAAAATACTGATAAATACGGGGCTAGTTCGTTTACAGCTCTGTTAAAAAAGCGAGGTCGGGGTTCTACATAAATAATGTCGTTAGCTTGTACAACCACGTTTCCTCCTCTTAGCCCATCAATGGTTGATAAATCAATTAAATATACTTTAGGTTTTGGTTTAGCATTACGTACTAATTTTACACGATATGCTTTACCATCATCGGTAATCCCACCGGCATAGGCAAGCGCCTCTAATACGGTTGTATTTAAGTTTGTAATAGGTACCACTTTACCCGAACCACCGGTACCCGGAAATACCGAAACCCTTTTGTTGGTAACCCTTAATATAACATACGGCCCCACATAAAATTCCGAAAATTTGGTTTCTATCAGTTGCTCTGCTTCGCGCATGGTTAAACCCTGTACTTTTACTCGTCCAATAAGCGGTACTTTTATAGTTCCATCATGTTCTACTAAGGTTTGTATAGTTGAAGTGTTGTTAGTACCACCAGCTGCACCGGTAGCGCCATTTCCGCCGCCGCCGCCATTAGAAAAATCAACCAATCTAAACCCTTCGTTTGATAATATTCTAAGTGATATATCATCTGTTATAGATATACGGTACTCTTCATCACTCATTGTATCACTTATCTGGTCAAACACATAATCTTTAGGGGTTTTAAGCATTAAGTTAGGGCGCAATATTCTACAAGATGATAGACTTGCAATGATTATAAATAACACTAAAAGTTTCCTCATAAAATTTTAAATACCTTGTAAATATACAAATTTTATTGCTTTTCTAAGGTTTTAATAATGAGCCATATAGCCCTCTAATATCTTGCACCAAGCGGGTATAATGAAACTGATTAAACACAAAATCTTTTCCGCAAACAGCCATTTTTTCTCTTAGTCCGGCATCGTTACAAAGCAATACCAGTTTTTCGCAAAACAGTTTTTCATCAGTACTATTTATTAAAAAAGCCGCTTTATCGCTTACCGAGTTTTCTATCCCACCAACTTTTGTTGTAATTATGGCTTTTGATGCCGCCTGTGCCTCAATTAAACTAACCGGCGTGCCCTCATTAAAAGAGGTTAAACAAACTATTTCGCTGCCGGCCAAAGGGTATGACACATCCTGTATCCACGAAGTAAAAATTACCGTTGCTTTTTTAGGGTCGGCTGGGTAATAACAGTAATCAAGGTTTAGGGCATTACACTGTTGCATTAAATCTTGTCGTAAACTACCATCGCCAACAATTAGGGCACGTATTTTTTTTGTTGAATGAGCCTTAACAAACTGTATGGCTTTTAAAAATAAAGGGTGGTTTTTTACCGGGGCCAAGCGGCCAATTATTACAATACAAATTTCATCCTCTTCAATCTGGTATTTTTCCCTGAAAGTTTTCCGTTTTTCTGGTTGATTATCGGAAAACTTAGTTAAATCAAACCCCAGCGGAACAATTTTTGTTTTTTCAGCCGGCGCAATTTTATGCTCTGTACATAATTCGTGTTTTTGTTTTTCGCTTATGGCAATAATAGCGGTAGTTTTTTTAGCTAAAAAACGTTCTATGGTTTTAAAAACACCGGTTTTAAATTTTCCGAAATACGAATGAAAAACATGCCCATGAAATGTATGAATAATTACAGGCACTCCACAACTGTGAGCTGCTAAACGCCCTAACGCCCCGGCTTTTGCAGCGTGGGTATGCACAATATCGGGTTTAAATTCTTTAATTATTTTTTTTATCCGGTAATAGGCCTTTACATCTTGTAAAAAACTTACTGAGCGGTTCATCTCGGTTATAACAAGGGGTTCTATCCCCATTTCTCTGAAAATAAATAACGAGCTATCCTCATCCGGCTCTTTTTCTCCTCCAATTAAAAGTGTTTCATATTCAGGCGATAAATATTTTGTAAGGAATGCCACATTATATGCCGGCCCCCCCAAGTTAAACCTGTTTATAATTCGTAATACACGAGGCATTATAATATGTTTTGTTTATACCAGTAATTAAAAATTAAAACACTCCAAACAACTGATGTAGTCTCGCCTGCATTGGTACTTAAAGCTTGTTTAACTACATTTTTCAGCGCGTTGTAATTAAATATATTTTGCTGTTCAATAAAATCTTTATCTAAACAATACTCTTCTACTTTGCTTTTTAAAACTCCTTGCAACCACTGCTGTACCGGGGTTTCAAAACCATGTTTTTTTCTGTTCAGTATTTCGGCGGGCAATAAATGCGCGCAACTCTCTTTCACAATTTTTTTCTGAATATTGGCATCAATTTTATTTTCTTCTCGTAACAAAAAAGCAAACTCCACCAATCTGTAATCTAAAAACGGGTTACGCACCTCTATAGCGTTTGCCATGCTCATTCGGTCAACTTTAGTAAGCATATCGCCTGGTAATACCAGGTTTACATCAGCTAATAAAGTGCTGTTGTAATCGGTATTAATGCACGAGGTGTACGCATTTTTTAACTCGTTAAAATCCGCTTTTTCCTTTGGAGATAAACTAACTAAAGATGCTGCTTTACTTTCCTCATAAAAGCAAGCCCAGCGCCAATAACGCTGCGGCGCAGCTAATTTAGCTCCATCGGCAAACCGTTCAAGCTGACGCGTTATGTTTGATAATTTGCTGTTGCGCGAGGCAGAAAATAATTTGGCTCCTAACGACGCGCTTTTAAGTAAAGATGTTTTTAATGCCTGATGCCGTATCATCCACTCGGCACGGTGTTTATTGTAACCCGCAAAAAGTTCATCAGCTCCATCGCCCGATAAAACAACTTTTACATATTGCCTTGTTTTTTTTGAAAGAACAAACACATTAAATGCCGACGAATCAGCAAAAGGTTCATCAATGGCGTTTAAAAAATTTTCAACTTCACTTTCAGCTTCATGCTCACTTAAATAAAATGTTTGATGTTGTGTGTTGTATTTTTTAGCAACCGCTTCGGCATATACCGATTCATCAAAATAAGCGTTGTTTTTAAACCCAATAGAAAAGGTTTGCAGGCTTTTGTTTTTTTGCGAGGCAATGGCTGTAATTACACTACTATCAATACCTCCGCTTAAAAAACAACCCACAGGCACATCGGCAGTTAAACGGGCCTCAACCGCACTATCCAGTAAATTGTAAAAAGTTTTATGTACGTTTTTGTCTTCCTTATAAACAGCCGGAAGTTTTACCGCATAGTATTTCTCTTTTGTTATTTTATTTTTTTCTATACATAAAAATTCTCCCGGTTCCAGTTTATAAATATTTTGTATAATGGTAACTTTTTCGGGTACATAGGTAAGTTGTAAATAAGTGTATAGCGCGGTTTTATTAATGGCTTTGCAATCGGTAATATATTTTACTGTCCCTAATTCTGATGAGCAGGCAAAGTAGTTTTCATCGGCATAATAGTAAAAAGGTTTTATACCAAGCCTATCGCGGGCGGCAAAAAAAGTTTGGGTTTGTTTATCGTATAAAACAAAAGCAAAAAAACCATTTATTTTATGTAAACCATCTTTGCCAAATGCTTTATATAAATTAATTAAAACCTCAACATCACCTTCGGTATAAAAAGTATGGCCAAGTTGCTGTAATTCGTTTTTTAACGCTTTATAATTAAAAATTTCGCCGTTATAAACTATGGTAAATCTGCCATCATGTGTAGTAAAGGGTTGGTTGCTGGCCTCCGATAAATCAATAATACTAAGGCGTGCATGCGCCATAGCAAAATTGGGTTCAATAATATATTTCTGGTTATCGGGCCCGCGGTGTTTTAACAGGTTGGCGCATTGGGCAATACGGCTAAAGCGTTCTTTGCCTTTATCGGTAAATCCAATTATAGCCGCAATGCCACACATATCTTCCTACAAAGATGCTGAAAAGGTTTAACAGATAAAAGGTGCAGGAAAGAAAAAGAAAACGTAACTCTTCTTTAAAAAATTATTGCCAGGCACAAACAATGCCACCCATTAAGGCAAAACATACAATCCAAAAACCGGCGTTTATAGCAATGTATTTAAAGCCTTTGCGTTCAAACAAAGCATTAACACCAATTATAGGCAAGGCCATTAAAAAGCCACTTACAGTGCCATGAAATACCCCGTGTTTAAAGGTGCGGAAATTGGTTCCGTATTTTGCCATAAAAGCAGCAAAATCGGCTCCGGCTCCCTGTGTTGCATCTTTCAAAGCATCAGGGTGTGCCATATCCATCATAGATGACATAGCGCCAAACTGATGAATGGTAACAAAATTCATAGTCATCGCTACTAAAAAACTAAACACAAAGGTCAATCCGAAAACAAGAGCCATGTTAGCCCCTTTCATTTTTTCTTCGGTCATGTCTGCCGCTTTCATCCAGGCAGTACCAAATGTTTTAGGGTTATACCAAATAAAACCTATTACCATAGGCACTAAAGCTGCCACTAATACAGCTAAAAAGTTAATTTGCAACATATTGTTATTTTTTAAGTTTAATTCAAAGATAAAAAAATAGTTGGCATAAAAAAGCCCCACATTTCTGTGAGGCTTAATTTTTTATTATTTATCGCCGCTTGGGGTTTCTTCAGTGTCTTGTTCTTCACCACTAATTTTAGGGTGGTAAGTTGGTATTTCGGTTTTTGGTGCTTTAGGGTCAACATAATCCCAACCAATTACACTAAATACCGTACGACGGTTTAATGCGTGTAAAGCTTCTTTTTCTTCTTTTGTTTTTGCTTTAGCAATTTGCGCGTCAGATATTTTTAATTTTGTTTCTCCCCATCCTTTAGCAACCATACGCTCCATAGGAATTCCTTTAGAAACCAAATAATCAACACAAGATTGTGCACGTGCCTGAGACAGTTTTAAGTTAGCCTCATTACTACCACGGCTATCTGTATGCGCACTAAGCATAATTTTCATGGTTGGGTTAGCTATTAAAACGTTGTATAAAAAGTTTAACGAGTCTTTAGAGTTTAACGGTTTATGAGAATCGTTTGCTTTATCAGTTCCTGTTGGGTCAACTAATAATTCTGCTTTACCTAACGCATAGAATACAGCAGGTAAATGGACATCTCCCGGAGGTACAGGGTTTAATTGAAAATCCTTTTTAAAATTAGTAGACTCTTGTAAATCTATCGTACTGAATTTGCCTCTGTCGTCAGATGCAAAAAAACCTCTTGGAGCAGTTGCTGTTTTTACATCTTTACCAGTTTGCGTATAAATTTCGTAAGAAACCTGCGGTTTTAAAGGAATGGTGTAAGCACCATCTTTATCGCTGGCAATTTGAGCTAATGTACCATCAGAACCCTTAATGATAATAGGGCAGTTAGGAATAACTGTTTTATCTTCGGCATTAGTTATAGTACCGGCAACATTAAATACCAATGGTGGCAAGTAGAATGAATAAATATCATCTTCGCCCTTTCCGCCTTCGCGGTCAGATGATAAATAACCACGGTCTTTATTTCCGTCGTAAATAATACCGAAATCATCATGTGGTGAGTTCATTGGGTATTTTAAGTTTTCAGCTTGCCCGCTAAAAGCACCACTTTTATCAGCAGTAATTTTGTAAATATCAAGCCCGCCTAAACCAAGCATGGCATCCGATGAGAAAAATAATGTTTTACCATCCGTGTGCATGTAAGGAT
>Ga0209523_1000006_pt1 | contig 13771 bp, 22 predicted proteins | sample TexAe_OM3H0_M1_FD_187942 | JGI IMG/M metagenome (GOLD analysis project Ga0209523, IMG submission 187942) | Forest soil microbial communities from Davy Crockett National Forest, Groveton, Texas, USA - Texas A ecozone_OM3H0_M1 (SPAdes) (version 2) | ecosystem: Environmental > Terrestrial > Soil >... | reverse complement strand
ACCACCGAGCCGCCGGCCTGCGCCATCTCGCGCAGGCAGCGCGCCTCCCAGCCGAGCCGTTCGGCCTGGGCCTCAGGCGTCTCCCCGAGCCACCAGCGCGGCGCCGGAGCCGCAGCGAACAGGTCGAGTTGCATCAGCGCACCCCATAGGACTTGCGCCCGCGGTCGGGGCTGACCGTGTAGGCCTCGCGCCCGTTGATCAGCGGCACCTGGGCGCCTTGCAGCACCAGCACCCGGTTGACCCGCTCCGTGGCGCTCTGGGTGCCCGTCTCCCGCACCAGGGCGTCGAGCGCCTCCACCACCTCGTCGCGGGTGTGCGCCCGCATCAGGTGGCACATTTGCGCCATCGTCCAGCCCTCGGCGCGAGCGCCGCGCAGGCTGGCCATCTCGGCGAACGTAAACAGTCCCATGGATCCCCCTTCGGTCATGCGGCTGGCGACCGCGATTTGCGCATAGCATCGGTTCAGCGGCTAGAGCACGTCTATTTCGGGCTCCCAAGCGCGAATGTGGATCCGCAGCCAAGGCCGCTCGGCGTAGATCTTCGACGCGCTGAGCTTCACCACCTGGGCGTCATCGCGCCACACCAGCCCGTTGAGCGCGTCGAGCACTTTGACGATGTTGTCGAGGTCGGGCTTTTTGGCCGGCGGATGCTGGCCGGAGAGCATCAGCGGCAGCAGCTTCTTGGGCGTGCTGGTCGGCGGGACGAACGCCGCCACCATCGCCACCTCCACCGGCCCGTCGAAATAGCCGGCCCCCATCCCCGCCCGCTCCATGGCTTCGGTCGCCATCAGCGCCACGAGGTTCTCGTAATTCACCGTCTTGGCGTCCGCCGCCAGACGCGAGAATGAGCCGATCTTGACGATGCGGGGCCGTCCCTTGCCCCGCACCTCCCCCGGCACGCTGAATGAGAGCGCGGTCATTGGGCGCACCGGATCGCGAAAGCCAGCAGGTGCTGGGAGAGTTCCAGCGCCTGGCGCGGGGTCAACTCGATGGCGTTCCCCACGCCCTTCCGCACCACCATGACCACCATCTCCCGCGGCCTCGCTTCGACCTGATGGACGGCGAGGGAGCACCTAACGCCGAAGCGCTCCCCCTCCCATTCCCGCGTATGCAGCAGCCGGTTCACTGACCGCTGGCCCCGTAGAGGAACCGCGCCACCTCCGGGGACAGAGTCCCCATCGCGGCTTCATAGAGAGCGATCTTGCCGGAGAACTGGCTGAACACCGCTCCGGTGCTCACCCCGGCCGCCGCCGCCACGTCCCGCACCCCCACGGCCTCGTAGCCGCGGGCGGTGAACAGGGCCTTGGCGTGCGCCAGCAACTTGTCGCGGTTCGCCGCCATCGCCTCTTTGCGCTTGGTCGCGGCCATTACACCGGATCCTCTTCCTGGCCGTGGCCATCATCGGCCGCCGGATCTTCCGCCCCCAGCTTCTCCAGCGACTCTTTCGCCTTGCGGATCGCCCTGCGTTCGGCCGCAGCGGCTTCCGGGGTGCCAGGCTCCGGCGCGTCCGGGTTGTCGGCCTTGAAGTCCGCCGCCGCCTGTTCGCGCACGCCCATCGGCTTGGGCGCATTGGCCGTGGTCATCTGCACGAAGCCCTTCTCATGCTCCTGCATCCAGGCCTGCACGAACCGCTCCGGCACCTCCGGCGGCGGCTTGGCGATCAGCCCGCGCAGACCGGCCTTGAAGCCCTCGCCGCGGAAATGCGCCTCGTCCTTGGCCTCCTGCGGGGCCGCGTCGCCCATGATCAGTTCCGCTTGGTCGGGCTCGATGATCCCCAGCCAGCGCCGGTGCTTGCGCTCGGTGGCCTCCTGCTGCGCCATCTCGCGGGTGCCCATCCGCATTTCCTCCAGCCGCGCCGTCAGTTGCTTGGCGGTGAAGCCGGCGGCCTTGCCCAGGCCGATGATCTGGCTGCGCTTCTTCTGCGCCGCCTTCAGCGGCTGTTTCGCCACCTCGATGGCGTCTTCCGCCGCGCTCAGTTGCGAGACGATCGAGATCAGTTGCACGCGCTCGGCTTCCTCGCCGTGCATGGAGTTGTCGCCAATCGGCGCCGGGCCGTCGCGCACAACGCTGAGCGTGGGCTTTTTCCGCGACGACGCGGGCAGTCGAGATGCCATCAGAGGGCCTCCGGTTTGGGGTGAACACCATCGGCATATCGCGAAATCGCGTAACGCCGCAATGAAAACTTGCATCGGTCAAAAAGCGATGCCATCAGCTCTGCAACGGGGTCGCCAGCCCCTCACCGAAGAGGAAAACAAGCCATGCAATTCCGCGTTTGGCACCGCCACGAATACGCCCGGGGCCACAACCTCGTGACCCGCCACCATCGCCATTTCGTGCTGCAGATCGGCCAGCGGGTGTTCACCCTCTGGCATTCGGTCGGCCCGTGGCAGGATCCCGCTTTCAACCGCGTGGAGGTGTGAGCCGTGCTCGTCGGGGTCATTCTGTTCGTGGTCGCGCTGGGCGTGTTCGCCGGCGCCGAGACCCGCAAATCCGCAGGCGGCGGACTGGCCGCCGGGGTGCTGGGCGTCATCGCCATTCTGTGCATGCTGCTGGGCGGGACCTCCCATGACTAGCGAGGAGCGCGAAACCTTCGTCGCCCGCACCTCGGCCGGGGTTCCCATTCAGACCTTCGGCAGTCGCGCCCAAGCACTGGCCTGGGCCGACGCCTTCGGGGACCTGTTCCCCGGATGGACGATCGCCTGCGAAACCACCACGGTGATTGTCCGCACCCGCATCTTGCGGCGCGACCGCTCCCACTTGCAGAGGATTGCATGAACTCCGGCATCCGCCACACCCCGTCCGAGGAGCACCGCAACGCCATGTTTGCGGTCGCCACCACCCTGATCGAGTCCTGTCGCCTGTCCGCGATCTGCACCCTGCCGCAGGCCCCGCTGATGAATGAATTGGACCTGACCGCCTCGGCGCTGGCGTCGGCGATCTCCAACCTTCTGGCCACCGAGAAGGTGCGCGCGCTCTCCCCCGAGGCCTGGGCGTTCTCGCTCGGCGTGGGCCTGGGCGAGCACCTCCGCCGCCAGAGCTTCGCCGACCTCGCCGCCGTCTCCAACGCCATCGGCCAAGGCATGTCCGCGGCCCTGAGCACCGACCCGCAACCGACAGCAGGCCTTCAATGAGCGAGCCCACCGTCCCCCCGATCTATTCCGCCGAGGACCCCGCCGCCCCGGCGCACCTCCGCGCCGTCGCCTGGATGGCCCAGGACGGCCCCGGCAAGCACTGGACCTGCACCGGCCAGACCCAGGACGAGGCCCGCGCCAAGCTCGCCGCCTTCTGGCTCAAGTGCGAGGCCGAGCGCCCGCGCAAGCCGCCGAAGGCCAAGGCCGCCGCGGAGTCGGACGAAGACCCGGGCGACGTGCTCTAACCCTTACCCCGAAAGGACACCCCTTGATCCTCGCCTTCGACACCGAGACCACCGGCCTTCCCGATTTCCGGGCGCCGTCCGACGCGCCGCACCAGCCGCATCTGGTGCAACTGGCCATGATCCTGCTGGACGACGATCTGGTGGAGCAGGCCAGCGTCAACCTCATCATCCGCCCGGAAGGGTGGGAGATCCCGAAGCAGGCCTCGGACATTCACGGCATCACCACCGAAAAGGCCTTGGCCCTGGGCGTGCCGGAGAAGATGGCCACCGACCTTTACGTGAGCATGGCGCTAGGGTCGCGGCCGATCTGCGACGGCCCGCGCAAGGTGCTGGCCCACAACGCTGATTTCGACCTGCGGCTGATGCGCATCGCCATGCTGCGCAACGGCTATGACAAGGACTGGCAGGCCGCCCGGGAGCCGCAGGCGTTCTGCACCATGAAGGCCGCAACCCCGATCGTGAATCTCCCGCCCACCCCGAAGATGCTCGCCGCCGGCTTCAATAAACCGAAGTCCGCCAGCCTGACCGAGTGCGTGCGGCACTTCTTCAACGAAGAACTCGACGGCGCCCACGATGCGCTGGTGGACGTGCGGGCCTGTGTTCGGGTCTACCGTCACCTTCAAACCGCGCAGGTTCGCGTTGCCGACGTGGGCGATGTAATCTAGACAAATCGCACGGGTCGCCAGCCCGCAACCGAGGAATTCAATGAACGACCTTTCACCTATGGTCCGCGGCATTCCCGCCGTGGCGTCCGGGCTGCTTCCTGATGGGGTTTACCTGGGCCTGAAAGAGGCCCGCTACTTCCGCCAGCGCCGGCTGGGTTCCACCGCCATCGCCAAACTGTTCAAGTCGCCGGCGGATTGGTGGTGGGGAACCGACTTCAACCCCAACAAACAGCCGCGCAAATGGACCTTCGGCAACGATCGGGACTATGGCCACGGCTTCCACGCCCTGCTGCTGGAGGGAGAGGAGGCCTACCGCGCCAAGTGTCAGGTGTCGCCGTACGAGGCGTTCACCACCAAGGAGGCCAAGGCCTGGCGCGACGAATGCTTGGCCGACGACATCGCCATTCTGTCCGAGGAGATGGACCGGAATATCCGCCTCATGGTCGCGCTGGTGCTCAACCACCCGCAACTGAAAGACGCCATGTCGGCCGGACTGTCCGAGGTCAGCGTGTTCTGGACCGACGAGCAGGGCCACCGCTTCAGCGCCCGGTTCGACAAGCTGTTGCCGGCGTTCATTCTGGACCCGAAAAGCTTCGGCGCCCACAAGCGCGGCCGGGATGATCAGGACCGCGCGCTGCGGATCGTCGCCGAGCACTCGTATGACGTTCAGCGGTACCTCTACGACGTGGCCCGGGAAAAGATGGTGGAATTCATCCTCTCGGGTCAGGTCTACGGCGGAACCGCCGAGCAGGTCGCGTGGCTGCGGCGCTTCCCCGAGGCCGATGAGCAGCGGCTGGCCGAGCGGATGGAGTTCTACCCCAACGGCCACCCCGACCAGCAAAGCGGGTGGTCATGGATGTGGCTGTTCATGCAGAAGCCTTCCGACTCCAAGGGACACGCGCCGATCCTGCTGCCGGTCGAGCGCCCGCGCTTTGACCTGACCTGGCGCACCGGCCGCCAGAAGACGGAAATCGCCCTTCGCAATTTCGACTACTACGTGTCCCGCTTCGGCCTCGGCGAACAGCCGAACGAAGACGACAAGCCATCCGTCCCATGGGCCAGCCTGAACCCGGTCTGGCGTCCGCTGGACGAGGAGTTCCCCCCGTGGCTCGGTGACATTTCCGCCGCGCTCCAATCCGAAGAGGAAGGCAACGACTATGAGTGAAGATCCGAACGCCGGTCAGCAACTGACCACCCAACCCGCGCCGCGCCAAGTGCGCGAATACCGGGTGGTGGAAAACGCCCTCGGAATCATGGACACCGCCCGCTTCGAGCACCTCGGGCGGGTCGCCACGGTCCTGGCCAAGGCCGGCTTGATGCCCGACAGCCTGACCATGGAAGGCGACGCCCAGAACCGCAAGCCGCTGCCCTACGAGACCGTTCAGGCCCGCGCCTTCCTGATCGCCAATCAGGCCGACCTGTTCGGCATGGACCCCAACGCCCTGGCCCAGTGCGTGTCCATCGTCCATGGCAAGCTGATGTATGAGGGCAAGCTGGTGCACGCCCTGATCTCCGCCAAGCTCGGCGTGGATCTGGATTACCAGTTCGGCCGCTACGACGCCGCCAAGCGCGATATCCTGGGCCACTACGACGAGCACGGCGAATGGGTGGGCGACATGCCCACGGCGCTGGATGACCAGGGCCTGGGCGTGCGTGTGCTCGGCACCCTCCCCGGCGAGCGCAAGCCGCGGGAAATCGCCGGCTCGGTCGCCATGTGGCACAAGGGGCCGAAGTCCCCGTGGGGTAACCCGACCGCGTGGCCGCGCCAGCTTCGCTACATGGGCGCCCGCGAATGGTGCCGGGCCTACAAGCCCAGCCTGTTGCTCGGCATCCTGACCGACGACGAGGTGGACGAATACGACCTTGGCCGCCAGGCCGGGGCCATCGCCCCCGCGGCCCCGCAGACGCTGCATGCGGGCTTCTCGGACGTGCGGCCGGCGCAACTGCTGCCGCCGGAGCCCGCCCAGCGTAAACCCCGCGGCGCCCGCGCCAAGGCGGCCCCCGAACCCGCCCAGGAGATCCCGCCGCACGATCCCACCACCGGGGAGATCCTCGGCGGCGACGATCTGCCCGACAGCCTCAAGGCCGAGGCCAAGGACGGCGAAGTGATCCAGGGCGGCCCGGCGCCGGCCGGCGTGCTGCACTTCCTGGCTTCGGACACCGAACTGGACGGGCACGGCAACCGCCGCACCTACAAGGGTGGGCAACCCTGGAACACCGCCAAGCCGAGCGCCAACCTCCCGACCTACGCGGCCCTCACCCCGCCGCCACAGGAGGAGGAGCCGGCGGGAAACGACGCGGGGACGGATGGTGCCCAGAATGCGGAGCCCGAACCGGATTCGTCGGACTCTGCCACCCCTGCGTCTGGCGCTTCAGCGGAGGAGACTTCAGCCTCGCCGCCGGCCGACGATGAACCCGCGCCGCTGCCCCCGGAAATCAAGGCCTACGCCGCCGAGGTCCGCGACGCCCAGGACTTCAAGGTGGTCAAGGCCGCCCTGCTGGCACTGCAGAAAACCCAGTTGTGGAAGGAGATGAGCAACGAGGAGGCCGACGAGGTCCGCTTCAACACCTGGGACATCATGGTGGAGACCGGCCTGGCCGCGAAGCTTCAGCCGCACGAGGACGTGAGCGTTTACCGGCTGTGGCTGGAGTGGCAGGAAGACCCGGAAATCATTGAGCGCACGCTGGCCAAGTTGGAGGATCACCCGGAGTTCGCCGGCAAGCCGGAGCAGACCAAGGAGAACATCCGCGGCGTGACCAAGGCCCGGCTCCAGCGGCTGGAAGGCTGAACCCCGACGCCCTGGGCCTTCGGGCCCGGGGCTATCCGGGGATGCCCTCAGCGCGAACCCTCCCGGTTCATATCATCACCGCCCGAGAGCATCCGCCCGATAGCCCACAAAGGAAAGCCGCCCATGACCTGGGTCCTGATGCTCACCATTTGGCTCAATGGCCAGTTCGTCACCGTCGCCAGCGAGGATTTCCACACCGAGCAGGAATGTCGCGCGGTGCTTTCGGAGCTTCACATGAACGCCCGGGAGGGTTCGGCACCATCGATCACAGAAGGCGCGCTGACCTTGCGCGGCGAGTGCGTGGACTTCGGCCAATGAGCGTCTTCAAGTCCGGCAAGCGCGGCCACAAGATCCTGGCCGCCCTGGAGAACGGCCCCATGGTCTTCTCCGAGATCAACGACCTGTTTCCCACCGCCACCGCGCAGAGCGTCGAGCGCTCCAAGCTCTGGCGGGTGGTGACGGCGCTTCGGGACGACGGGCTGGTGGACAAGAACGGCTCCGCCTACGTGATCACCGTCGAGGGTCTGGAGGCCCTCACAACCATGAACTACGGCCACGACTACGACGGAGGAGCGCCGCCGGCCCAGGCCAGCGTCCGGGTGTTCGGCAGGGAGCGCGCGGCATGATCGAGGCTCTGAAAACGCTCGGCGTCGGCGTCGTCATCACCCTGTTGGTGGGCGCCGTCGTATGGGGAATGATCGCCTTGGTGGGCGCGTGGACGCTGTTATTCAGCGTCACCGTCATAGCCTGCCTGATCTGCTGTTACGGCGTTGGCCTGATCGTCAGGGAATTCAAATGACCGACAAGAAGCTTCCTAAAGTCCTGATCGATGGGGTTCGCTATGTGCCCCTAACTACCCTCCAGCCGCCCAGCCTGGAGGTGATCCGCGACGCGCTGTTGGAATTGTGGTGGGGTCCGAAACCCTGGCCGGATGATGCGGCGCGAGTCGTTTACATCACGATCAGCGACGACGAACCCGAAACGTCACACCCCGAGCTTCAACCGACCGTAGAAGCGTTCATCGAAGCGCTGGCGCTAAAACTGGTCTAGGGCCAGACCTTCCACCAGGGCCGAGCGCGCCGCGCGCGTTCGGCTTCGGCCTTGGCCTCCAGCGCATGCTCATCCGCGTGGGTCTGCACCGCCAGGCGCCGGGCCGCATCACACGCCACCAGAGCCGCCCCGCGGTCCTGATATCCGGCCTCCAGATCCGCCTGGGTTGCCCCGTCAGGAACCCGCGGGAGCGAGCACGAACGCAGGGCTTCCGCCGGCATCTCGATTTGCGGCGCACCCGTCAAGGCTGGGGTCCATCCGGCACAGCCGGTCATCAGCATCCCGCAGGCGCTGAGCGCGATCAGGGTCAAGCGGCGCATTGGCGTCTCCCGCGGCTTGGGCTTCGGCCCGGTACTGTCGGGCCAGCGCAGCGGCGCTTTGCTGCACGGCGACCGCCGCCTTCACCCGGCCGACTGACAGCTTCACGCCCTGGGTGTTGAGGTCCGCCACCGCGGCGTGATCCTCGGCTTTCGCCACCGTGTCGGCGGTCTTCACGGCGAAAACGCCCTGATGGTAGAGCCAGGCCGCCACGCCCCCGAGGGAGCAGACGAACACCAACAGAGAGACCATCAGGGCGCGCATGGGATTAGCTGGCGGCGGCGGGCGCCGGCGGCGGGCTCACCGGAACCGCCGGCTTCAGGACGCTCTCCACACCGGACAGCAGCGAGCCGAACACCGAGCCCCACAGGCTCGCGCCGTTGAGAATGGCGACGATCAGATTCACCAACGGGGCCAACACCTTCTTGATCTGGGCCAGCTTGTCGGTGAGGCCCAGTTGCGCGATCACCGCATCCATGGCCGACATCACCGCCTGAAACTTCACCTCGCCCTTGAGGCCGACGTAGACGTTCTCAACGACGCCGATCAGCGAGATGGCCTCATTGACGATGGTCACCGCGTTCGCCGTGGTCACGCCAACCGCAACCACCTTCGCCGCCAATACGTTCACATTCAGGGACATCGGATTTTCCTCTTCGGTTACGCAGGGATTCGCACGCCATCGTGCATCTGCTTCGCCAGGCGCATCGCGCGCGCCGGAGTCTGGTTGGCCCAGTCGCTGTCCAGCATCTCCGCCGCAGCTTCCGGCCAATCGCTCATCTGCATGGCCGCCAGCGCCCGCTTGAACTCCAGCAGGCCGCCCAGCCCCATCTGATAGACCATCATCGCCAGCACGTCCTGGCGCGGGTCGTTGAGGGTTCTCCACCAGGGAAGGTGTGTCGTCAGGTCGCGCTGCGCTTCCCCGAGCTTGATCAGCAACCGGGAATAGGCCTGCGCCTGAGTCCAGACCGTGGACCTGTTCACGTCGGGGCCAGTGGTCCCGTACCCGATAGTCCACGGCTCCGGTGACAGCGTCTGCCAGCCTTTGGGCCGCTGACTGGGCGGCAGGCGCAGAGCCTTGGCGAACGGACTCAGCGGGTCGGGGTAGGACATGCATCGCCCATCCGGCAACGCGCGCGAAAAACCCTCGTCCTTCGCCACGTCCTCCGCAAGAAAGATCGTCGTCACGGCTGACCATCACCGGCCTTGGCGAGAAAGGATTGCACCGCCGCGACCCCGCCGCGGGACAGGAAACCGACAATCCCGCCGCCCAGGCCCAGGCAAATGTCCTTCGCCCCGTCCACCTTGAAGTAGATCGCCGCGCCCATCACTGAGCCCAGCGCGACCACCGCGACCGTGCTCACCACGTTGTCGTTGACGTTCATCCTTCGGCCCCCTGGCGATGGTAGGGGGAAAGTCTACTCGCGAAGCGTGACTGTCAATCGCGCTCAGTTCAGCGCCATGATCGCCTTGTGCAGCGCCGGCAGGGCTGCGGCCACGAACTTGTAGACCACCACGAGGCCGCCGGCCGCGCTGCCCACCCCGACGAGGATTTGGAACGGGCTGGGGAACCATGCGGGCTTTTGCTCGTCCGCATCGAATTTTACCCCGACGCGCTGGCCTACCGCTTCAGTCTTGCCTTCCAGCTTGGCGACCCGCTGGCCAATGGCGCCGAAGTCCTTCGCCACCTCCACCCGGTGCTCGTCAATCTTCTGGTCTACCCGGTGCAGGCACGAGTGCGCCTCTATCACCAGTTCGGCGATGTCGTTGAGGCTATAGTGCTCGCGCTTTGGAACCGTGGAAGCGCTCACAACATCCACCATAGGCACACCGCCTGCTGCATGTTCGCCCCCCGGCGCCGCACTGGTACTCAGGGGACAATCGTTGAAACCGACCTTCAGCGCAAGAACCGGACTATCGCGCACTCCGAAAATGAGTCACACCGGGCGCATCGCTTTTCGCCAGGGGCGCCGAAGAATGCTCGAATTCATCCAGTGCGCGGGAATCGCCTTCACCATGGCCGTGGTGGGCGGTGTGGTCTACGCGCTACTTCGTCCCGAGCAGCCGCGACCCCAGTATCCCGCCCGCCGCGCCTGGGACCGTTGCCAGCACGCGCCCCAGGCCCTGGACGGCCGGCGGACGAATCTGCACCCCCTGCTGCACGATCGGCTCCGGGTTGAGCAGCCGCGATGCGAGGGCGGACATGACCCGCTCATTCGCCGCCTGGCTGGCCCGACCCACCGCTTGCGCGACATGCGGGCCGACTAGCGGGACCTTCCCGGCCACGTGCTGCGCCACCAGCAGCGGCGCACCCATCGCCCCGAACTCCGCTTGAGCGGAGCCAAGCTGGTTGGTCTCCGACCCCTTGGCCTTGCCCATGTTGCGGTTGGCCTCGCGCTCCAGATCGGCTTTCAGCGCGCGAAGCTGGGCCAGCGTCTCCGGGGTGATGGCCTTCGCCGGGTGCGGACCGGGCAGGCTGCGGGCGGTGTCGATCCGGTCCAGCGCCTTGTTCACCAGATTGAGCGTCACCGTTCCGCCCTTGGCCCCGTTGGTGGTCAGCGACAGCCCTTGCAGGTAGCGCTGCGCCTCGATGGGCTCGGCGGTGCTGTCGGCGATCTGCCGGAACCGCGCATAGTCCGGATTGGCCTTCTCTAGCGCCTGATCCATGGCGTCACGGACCTGCGACAGCCGGGTGGCCGCCGCGCGCGAGGCGTCATCGGTCTCGCCGGCCTTGGCCAGCTTGTCGATCTGGCTCTGCAGGTTGTCCCGCAGCGCGAACAGTTGCCCCGGGTCCTGCTGGTAGACCGGCCCCTTCTCCGCCTGGGCCTTGAGCGCCGCTTCGGCCACGTCGCCCAGCGGACCGCCGCCCTTATAGGCATAGTTGCCGAAATTCTGCTTCACCGCCCCATAGAGCGCTTGCGGGGTGATCTGCCCGTCCGGCCCGGCGGTGCGCCGCGCCGCCTCCAGGGTCTTGAGGTTCTTGTAGGCCAGCCGGGTAGCGCGGAGTTCGTCGGTCGCGTTCGGGTCCGCCTCCCCCACGCCAACGGGCGTGGAGCCTGCGGGGCCGCCAACATCGATGCGAAAATCCCGGCGCCCGTTGGGAAACTCGTCATCCAGTTGCAACTGCTCAGGCTTCACCCGAATAGGAACGGCTTCGCTGCCGTACCCGGTGTCGGCGTCTCGGTGCGTGGTCACGTAAACGTCCGACTCGCCTGCCGACCGCAAGACGCCGCTCTTACGAATCTTGGCCGCCGCCTCCGGGTCCGTGTGGTGGTAGACGGTCACGGTGCCGTCCGCATTTAGCGGCAGTCCAGTGGCCTCATCCACCTTCTGTGAAGCGGTCACGCTGCGCTCCAGCGCGTCGTCCAGCGCCTCGCGGATCTTCCGCGCCGCCACCCCGACCGCGCCGTTGTCCTTCATCAGCGAGTCCAGCGCGCCCTTGCTGCGGGTGAGTTCCTGATAGCTGGCCCCGGAGATGGTCGCAGGCGTACTCTCGACATGCCCCAATCCCGCGGCCTCGGAGGTCTGCTGCGAGGTGCTGGCGATGTCGTCCAGCCGCTTGAACAGCGGCGGCAACTGGCTGTCCGGCACCACGTCGGCGGCGGTCTTGATCGCCTCGCTGATGTCGCCGCGCAGCTTGTCGTCCCAGGCCATGTTGGTCTGGTCGGCGATAGCGTTGAACTTCGCCCCCAGCGCCTGCTTGGCCGCGTCCATGGCCTCCGGGGTCAGCGCCTTGCCCGACCCTCCAGCGGTGCCCAGCGCGGCTTGGTGGAACGCCGCCGACTCTTCCGGGGTCAGGGCCTTGTCCGGCTCGGTCACCAGCGCCTCGCGCGCCTTGCTCAGCGCCGTGGACACCCCCGGGGTGTTGGCCTCCGGGCTGGCCAGCGCTTCGTCAATCGCCTTCACCACCGGCTGGGCTTCGGCCGGCGCGGCGGCGGCGATCACCGCGGCCTTGTGGCTGTCCACCGCGTTGGCGCGCACCCGCGCGAGGTCCGCCACCGTGTTGAGGTCGCCCTGGGCGTTGCCGGTCACCGCCTGCCGCGCGGCGTTGTTGGCGTCGTCGGCGGCCTGGAACACCCCGGCGGTGAGCGGGTTCTGGCTCAGGTTGCGCTGCATCTGGGCCAGCGGCGCCGAAGCGGTCGCTTCGGCCAGCGTCGGCGTCGAGCCCGGGATATGCACGGTCAAGTCCGGGGCTTGCGAGGGACCAAGCCCCAGCACCTCAGCGATTCGCCGCTCGGCGATGTTCGCCGGGCCGTTGGCGGTGTGCGGCTCGATCAGGCCGCGCACGCCGTTCACCGCGCCCTTGGCGAGTCCGGCCCCGCCGTGCACCAGCGGCGACAGCAGCGCGCCGCCCAGCGCGCCCTCGCCGAGCTGCTCGGCCAGCGGCTGGTCCGAGGCCGAGGAGGTCAGCGCCGCCGCGCCCGCGCCTTCGGCCGCGCCCTTGGCCGCCAGCGACCCCGCGCGCACCCCGAGCCGCGCCAGGCCGGGGGCCATCTCCTTGCCGGCCACGCCCGCGAGGAAATCCCCCACCGGGCCGAGCTTGGCCAGCCCCGCCGCCGCCGGGACTTCAACACCCGCCAGCAGCGGCGCCGAACCCACCACCTGGCCGGTGAAACGGCCGAAACCGGACTTCATGTCGCCCGCGTGGGTGGCGTCGTAAATTTGCTGTTGCGACCGCAGGAAGTTGGTCACTCCAGAGTTTTCCAACCCCGGAATCTTCTCCAACCCGCTGGTGAGCGACAGCCCCACATCCTCAACGCCCTGCGCCGCGCCGCCGCCGAACGAGCTTTCCTGCGGGCCGCCCTTCAGCTTGCCGGTGCCGGCCTCCAGGTAGAAATCGCCAGGGGTGAACGCATCGCTGGGATTGCGCTGCATCCACACCGCCTTGCCGTCGATGGTCCCGTCAGCCTTCAGCCGGCCGCTCGCCACCAGCGCCGACAGCGCCTTAGCCTGCGCATCGGGGACCGGCTGGCCGGTGTCGCCGAACACCACCTTGCCGTTCTTCACCGCAATGGTGCTGGGGCCGCTGGCCGCCGCGTCCGCCGCGCCCGGAACCGCCTTGCTCGGATCCACCCCCAGCGTGCTTAGGAAGGTGTCTCCGCCGGCCTGCCCGGTGCCAAAGAACAGGTTGCCGCCGATCCGCACCCCGGAGCCGTCGTCAAAGCTCGGCTTGGCCGGGTGTTGCCCGTCGCCGGCCAGCGCCGCCTGGCTCTCCGGGGAATAGAAGTTGGTCGCCTGTCCCACCGGGTTCGGGGCCTTGCCCTGCAGAATGGGCAGGATCGCCGCCGCCGTGGCCTTGTAGTCGTCGGAGTTGGGGTCGATCGCCGCAAGCTCATTCTGCTTCGTGGCCCAGGGCTCGAACGCCTTCGGCGCGGTCAGCGCCTCCAGCAGGCCGCCTTTCGCCGTCTTGGCCCGGTTCGCCATCACGCCCGCGACCGCCGCGCGGCCCTCCGGGGAGGCGTCCTCCAGCATGGCCAGCCGCACCGCCAGGTCAGTCGGGTCGTAGGTCGCCTGAGCCGCCGGCGCCGCAGCAGCCGCCGGAGCGGGCGCGGCGTCCGCGGTCGGGTCCTTCAC
>Ga0209523_1000005_pt1 | contig 25036 bp, 27 predicted proteins | sample TexAe_OM3H0_M1_FD_187942 | JGI IMG/M metagenome (GOLD analysis project Ga0209523, IMG submission 187942) | Forest soil microbial communities from Davy Crockett National Forest, Groveton, Texas, USA - Texas A ecozone_OM3H0_M1 (SPAdes) (version 2) | ecosystem: Environmental > Terrestrial > Soil >... | reverse complement strand
TGAGAGATTTTTCCTTGTCGGCACCACGTTCGATGTGCCTATCGCCATCTCTGGCACCTATCCGGACGGTTCACCGATTCTCTGGGTACCTGGTCCAAACGGAAAACCAGTGTCCGTCGCTTCCAATGCGCCAGATCCCGACGGCATCGTTGTATTCCGCGTGAATGCAAACGGCACGCTCAGCGACCCCTCGTTCCAGGACGGAGGAGGCGGTTCTCCTTTCTATATCGCCTTCCTGCACAATCGGCCGGATACCTTCATCGTCGCGTACGCGGTTGGTGACGGAGTCAGCTTGGGCCGCATTGACGAAGACGGCCGAATTGGCATCGACAAGGTCGTACCGATCAACACAAGGCGAGGCGCGATCGCCGAACTTTGCTGGCTGTCTGTCTCCCCCGATGACCGAGTCGTGTACGCCACGGTTTTCGGATACAGCAACGTCAGCAGCTTCCTTATCGACGGCCCCGAGATTAGAGTCGCGAAGGATCCTGCCTGCCCTAACGTCGAGGGCGATGGCACCTTTAGGGGGCTTTGCGGCGACGTCAGCAGCGGACCGAGCGACAGCTGGATTTCGCCGGATGGCGCGTTTTTCTACCAGATCTACGGGAACGCCTCGAAGCTGGTGGGGTACGCCACCAAGCCAGACGGCTCGCTAGAAGAGGTCACCAGTGTCGCCATCCCCTACAACAGCCCGGAGGGTTTGGCGGGTTTTTGATTGCCCCCATGGGCGGATGCGATGAACGGCCGCTTTGGGATACCACGCGGCTCTGCTGCACCGAGCCCGATCCCAGAAGCGGCCGCACCGCCCACGATACGCTTCACTTGGTTCACAAAATAAAGCGCCATTGGCGAAGCACGATCACGGACAACTTTGTGAAACGACTGAAAAGGACCGAGGACAACTGATGCGCGAGATCGCGTCGCCCTCATGCTTCACCGACGATGCGAGCGCCTTCGATACGCTGGCGCGACCCTCGGGCAGTTCATCGGATAAGGATTTACAGAGAGCAGAAGGCTCTTGCCGAATCGTACTCGGGAGCTCCGAAAGAGGCACTCGCGTCATGGACGTCTATCAAAAATCTCCGATTCGTGTGCTCTTTCCGAGAACCTCCGGGTCCAGGGTTGAGGAAGCAGTTCTTGTCAATACTTCTGGCGGTGTCGCGGGAGGAGATCGACTTCAGACAGATGTGATGGCGATGGAAGACGCGTCCATCGCAGTCACAACGCAGGCAGCGGAGAAGGTCTATCGTGCCCTCAAAGAATCCGCGCATGTTCTGACCACTTTGAAAGCTCGCGACACCGCCAGACTTGCTTGGCTGCCGCAGGAAACTATCGTCTTCAATCGCGCCCGGCTTACCCGCGAAACACGGATTGAGATTACATCCGGATCGGAGCTGCTGGCCCTTGAGTGGTTGATGCTGGGCCGCACTGCTCATGGCGAAAAACTCTCCGCTGGAACCGTCACGGATCATTGGCGCATCGTGAAGGACGGGAGACTCGTCTGGGCGGACAGCTTCCGCATCACCGATGAAGTTGTTCCACATCTCTGTCGCAAAGCGCTTCTCTCCGACTGTACCGCCATAGCGACGATGGTTTACTTCGGGTCAGAACTCGAAGCACGTCTCGAACTCGTACGCGACCTGGCTCCTTCGCTTGCGTGCCGCTGCGCGGTGACGCTAGTTGGCGGGCTGGTGGTCGCCCGCTTTGCTGCACGAACCTCCTACGATCTGAGAACTGCACTCCGAAATGTGCTCCAGCAGTTCGGCAACGGACTTGCCCATGGACCCTTCCAAGTGCCCAGGATGTGGTCGTGTTGAGTGTGGCTTTTACGTTGGAGACTTTATGAATCTCACACCGCGGGAAAAAGACAAGCTGATGATAGCCGTGGCAGCGCAGGTCGCGCGCCGACGCCTTGCCAGAGGGGTCAGGCTCAATTATCCGGAAAGCATAGCTCTGATCACAGATTTTGTGCTCGAAGGAGCCCGTGACGGCAAGTCCGTTGCGGACCTCATGTCGGAAAGCGGCAAGCTGCTGACTCGCGATCAGGTTATGGAAGGCATCCCGGAAATGATTCACGAAATGCAGGTGGAGGCCACATTTCCGGATAACACGAAACTCGTCAGCATTCACGACCCAATTCGATAGGGAGCGAAACGATGGTACCTGGAGAGATTTTTGCGAAGGCTGGAGAAGTTGTTCTGAACCGGGAAGCCAAGGCCATTTCTCTGAAGGTCGCAAACACAGGCGACCGTCCGATTCAGGTCGGCAGTCACTACCATTTTGCCGAAACCAACTCGGCCCTCAGCTTCGATCGCGGGGCGGCGCTCGGGTACCGGTTGGACATCCCCGCGGGAACGGCAGTGCGATTTGAACCGGGTCAATCGCGGGAAGTCTCACTCGTTCCGTATCAAGGCGCCCGATTGGTATACGGATTTAATCAGGCGGTCATGGGAAGTTTGGCGACCGCGCAATCGAAGTGAGTCTTTGCTGAGTTCGAGGTAGACGACGATGCCCCAAAAGATGAGTCGGAGCGCTTATGCGCAAATGTTCGGTCCGACAGTCGGCGACAAAGTGCGCCTCGCGGATACCGACCTCGTTATCGAGGTGGAAAAAGATTTCACGACCTATGGGGAGGAAGTGAAATTCGGTGGCGGGAAAGTCATCCGCGACGGTATGGGACAATCGCAGCGGACCCGCCGTGAAGGCGCTGTCGATACGGTCATCACGAACGCTCTCATTCTCGATCACTGGGGGATCGTGAAGGCAGATATCGCGATTAAGGACGGCCGAATTGCCGCGATTGGAAAAGCCGGCAATCCCGATGTGCAACCGAACGTGGACATTATTATTGGGCCGGGAACCGAAGTAATCGCCGGCGAAGGAAACATTGTGACAGCTGGCGGGATCGACACTCATGTGCACTTTATCTGTCCTCAGCAGATCGAAGAAGCCCTGTTTTCGGGCGTAACGACGATGATGGGAGGCGGGACGGGACCCGCTTCGGGGACAACCGCCACCACCTGCACACCCGGGCCATGGCATATACAAAGGATGCTGAGGGCCGCCGACTCCTTTCCCGTTAACTTTGGATTTTTCGGAAAAGGCAACGCAAGCGCACCTGCTGGCTTAGTGGAACAGATCGAAGCCGGAGCTTGTGGCTTGAAGCTTCACGAAGACTGGGGAACGACACCGGCCGCGATCGACTGCTGTCTTTCCGTCGCGGATGACATGGACATCCAGGTCCTGATCCACACCGATACGTTGAACGAAAGCGGCTTTGTCGAAAACACGATTGCCGCCTTCAAGGGCCGGACGATTCACACGTTCCACACCGAAGGCGCTGGCGGGGGCCACGCGCCGGACATTATTAAGGTGTGTGGCTTTCCGAACGTCATTCCCTCGTCGACGGGTCCGACGCGTCCCTACACCGGGAACACACTCGAAGAAGCGCTCGACATGGTCATGGTGACGCATCACCTGGATCGTCGGATTCCAGAAGATCTGGCGTTCGCGGAAAGCCGCATCCGCAAAGAAACGATTGCAGCAGAGGACATCCTCCACGACCTCGGCGCGCTTTCGATCATGTCGTCGGACAGTCAAGCCATGGGCCGGGTCGGAGAAGTGATTCTTCGGACGTGGCAAACCGCCGACAAGATGAAGAAGCAATTCGGGCGGCGACCTGAAGAAGCGGGCGACAACGACAATTTCCGAGCTCGCCGGTACGTTGCGAAATACACAATCAATCCCGCGATCGCGCAAGGCATCTCGACCCACGTAGGTTCGATTGAAGTCGGAAAACTCGCCGACCTCAGCATTTGGAGTCCGGCTTTCTTTGGCGTCAAGCCAGCCTTGGTGTTGAAGAGCGGAATGATTGCGGCCGCAATCATGGGCGATCCCAACGCCTCCATTCCAAATCCTCAGCCGGAATACTACCGGCCGATGTTCGGCGCGTTCGGCCGCGCCATGACGGAGAGCTCGGTCACGTTCGTAAGCCAGGCCTTCTCGCAAAACGGCGAATCTCTCGGACTTGCAAAGAAGCTTCTTCCCGTAAGCAACACCCGAACGATCGGCAAGCGCTCGATGATGCTCAATGACGCCACACCGCGCATGGAAGTCGATCCGGAAACGTATGAAGTACGCGCCGATGGTCGCTTGCTCACTTGTGAACCGGCAAAAGTATTGGCCTTGGCTCAACGCTATTTCCTTTATTGAGGACGAATCACCATGCGCAACGCTTCTGTTCATCGCTTCGCCGGACACTGGCCGAAAGAAAATGCCGCCGGCTCTCTAACCCTGGACTTCGACGCGCGTCATCGACGCCGCATTCGCCTTACGACAGACCAAGGCGAAGATATCCTGCTTGACCTGCCGAAGACCGTCGCCATGAGCGACGGCGACGGACTGCAACTTGACGACGGAACTTGGCTCAGGATCACTGCCGCCTCCGAGTCACTCGTGGAAGTCCGGCACAAAGACAGACATCAGTTGATGCGACTTGCCTGGCATCTTGGAAATCGCCATCTCCCTACAGAGATTCGCGAGGGCGCCCTCCGTATCCGACCCGACCACGTGATTGAAGAAATGCTTCAGGGTTTCGGAGCCGAGCTCGGCAAAGTGCAAGCAGCTTTTCAGCCTGAGGGCGGCGCCTACGGTGCCACTCACAACCACGACCATCACCTACACGACGACCATCATCATCATCACGATCATGGCGATAACGCACACCACCATGCGTAACGAACTTCATTCCGTTCAACCGCTCCGCTTCCTGCGATTGCAGGCCTGGCTCTCACCGGCTTTCCCAATAGGTTCCTACAGTTATTCGCACGGACTCGAATGGGCAGTCGAGGCAGGGGCTGTACACGACCGCACGACCCTTGTCGATTGGCTGGCGGCCGATCTTCGCTACGGCTCGGGAAGAAATGAAGCGATCTTTTTCCGCGAGGCCTGGTCCTCCGCCATGGTCGGCGATCAATTCAGACTGCTCGAAATTGCGGAACTCTCTGCCGCTTTTCGCGGGACATCCGAATTCGCGCTCGAATCCGCACAACAGGCTTCCGCCTGCCGCTCAACTCTTAGCCAAGTATGGTGTGATCCTTTCTTGGACGAAGTCGCGGAAACACTTGCGGACCGTCGCATTCCACTTTCTTTGGCCCTGGTACTCGGCATCCGCTGCGCGAAACAGGACATTCCGATGGTCCTCGCTCTGCCGGCTTTCTTGCAAAGCTATATCGCTAATCTCGTAACGGCCGGCGTGCGGCTCATCCCTCTCGGTCAAACCGATGGCCAAGCCGCGATTGCCGCCCTTGAAGACACGGTGCTTGCCACCAGCGCGGACGCGGCAACGGCGACCGTGGACGATCTTGGGTCCGCTGCTTTCATGGTGGACCTCGCCTCTATGGCTCACGAAACTCAATACACGAGGTTGTTCCGCTCATGACTCACGCTTCAGCCGCACTCCAGCAAAATCATCCTCTCCGTGTCGGAATCGGTGGCCCTGTTGGATCGGGCAAGACCGCTCTCGTCGAAGCGCTCTGCAAGCGGCTTCGCGACCACTACGACATCTACGTGATCACCAATGACATCTATACGAAAGAAGACCAGCTCATCCTGACGCGCGCGGAAGCCCTTCCAGCGGAGCGCATCATGGGCGTTGAGACCGGCGGTTGTCCTCACACCGCCATTCGCGAAGATGCCTCCATGAATCTCGCGGCGATTGAGGAAATGAACCGCAAATTTCCCGACGCGGAATTGTGCTTCGTCGAATCCGGTGGCGACAATCTGGCGGCCACTTTCAGCCCGGAACTGGCCGACTTGACCATCTATGTCATCGACGTCGCGGAGGGCGAAAAAATACCGCGCAAAGGCGGACCCGGTATCACGCGCTCCGACTTTTTGGTTATCAACAAGATCGATTTGGCTCCTCTTGTCGGCGCCAACCTGGAAGTGATGAAGGCCGACACATTAAGAATGCGCGGCCAGCGGCCCTTTGTGTTTTCCAATTTGAAAAGCGGCGAGGGCGTCGACCAGATAGCAACCTTCATCATCGAAAAGGGCGGACTCATTTCTCACGCAGCCTAGCGCTCCAGGCGCGCGCCTGACTGCGGAAAATGAACCCGCCACAGCATTTGTTCGGTAAGGAGAATTACAGATGAGTGTCATCTCCCGAGGTTTTTCCGGCCGAAGGACCGCGGAAAACGCAAACCTTCCGCCAGGGCAGTATCTCACCACGGACTTTCCGGTGTTGTCGGCCGGGCCGACTCCGCATATCCCGCTTGATCGCTGGGAGTTTACGATCCGGGACGAAAACAATGCGCTACTGCGGCGATGGGATTGGAAATCGTTTCGCGAGTTGCCAACCGAAACCCCTACTGTCGACCTTCACTGCGTGACGCGATGGTCGAAGCTCGGAACCACTTGGGAAGGCGTCTCTCTGGATACACTTCTTGCAGGTACGCAGACGGACGCTTCCTATGTCATGGCTCATTCCTACGGCGACTACACCACGAATCTTCCTCTCGACGATCTCAAAAACGGAAAGGCGTGGATCGCCTTTCGCTTCGACGGCAAAGACCTCGAACCAGAGCACGGTGGCCCAGCGCGGCTGCTCGTCCCTCATCTTTATCTATGGAAGAGCGCCAAATGGATACGAGGTCTCCAGCTCATGCGCCAGGACAAACCCGGATTCTGGGAAGGCCTCGGCTATCACATTTACGGAGATCCATGGCGGGAGCAACGATACTCGGGCGACAAATAATGTGGCGCGCTGGAACGGTCGTTGCTCTGCGCGACGAAACGCCAACCGCGCGGACGATCACGCTTGAGGTTCCGGACTGGCCCGGTCATCTCGCGGGCCAGCACGTTGACGTGCGCTTGACGGCCCCGGACGGATACTCCGCGGTCCGGTCCTATTCCATTGCTTCTGCCCCGAACTCGGAACGGCACGTTGAAATCACAGTCGAACGAATGCCGGAAGGTGAAGTTTCGCCCTATCTCACGCAAGAAGTCGTAGCCGGAGATCGTCTAGAGTTGCGCGGTCCGATCGGCGGCTGGTTCGTGTGGCGCAATGAGCAAACTGAACCGATCCAGCTAATCGCAGGAGGTTCCGGCATCGTTCCGCTGATGGCCATGGTGCGTTCGCGAGTTGTGGCGGGCAGCACAGCGCCCTTTCGGCTCTTGTATTCGGTGCGCGAACCGGGAGGAGTCTTTTATCGCGATGAACTGCGCGCGCTCGCCGAAAGGGACCGGTCTGTGATGGTGACATACGCGTACACGCGGAGCATCCCGAAAGGTTGGCCGCGACCGCCCGGCCGAATAGATGCTGAGCTGATCGCGCATACGGCTTGGCCCACGAACGTTGAGGCAACTTGCTACATTTGCGGTCCAACGTCGTTCGTGGAAAGCGTGGCGGACCTCCTTATTGCCTTGGGCCGGGACCGCGACAAGATCAAAACGGAGCGCTTTGGGCCTACAGGAGGACCGAAATGAACTTACAGATTGAAAGCTGCGAATGTCGCTCAAGGTGCGATTTCGGAACGGACGATCGTAGTCCGCGGTGCATGGCTTAGCTCAAGCCTTAGTTCTGCGAGACCAAGTGACCGGACTTTAATGGTGCCGCACCGAAGTTAACACTGAAGCGTTGGCACCAGATTGAAACGGCGCGGTATTTAGACAAATCCACATCGGAGCCCAGAGCATAGTTTTGATCACCGACGTTCCCCTTTATGGGCCCCAGATCGATGAAGCCGGCGTGTTGCACAGTTTCGCTGTCTTTAGCGTCATCGGCGGCCACCAAGTAAACGTGAACATTGGGCCCGTTGGAGGTTCTGAAATTCGTGAAGCGAAGCATGAGAGCGCCATCGCCCATGCGGTAAATAGTTGCTGTCCCCTCCGTAGGATGGGCAATCCCATAGAAAACTCCAGACTCGATTGCCTGTATTGTACTGACGTTCGCGGTTGGCAATGTTTCATGAACGCGTTCATTGATAAAGAGCCGCTCGGGCCGAAACGCATACCACGCGATGAACAAAACAGCACCGACCGCAGCAATCGCTATCTTCCATTTATTCATTTCTTCCTACCTCCCTGACTCAAAGACCGCCGAAGAAACCCTGAGAATCGGCCAGACGCTTATCCCCTGAGCGCCCGACGTCCCACTTGAGTGAACGAAGGGTCGTTCTGAAGGAATGCGTGATCCGACCGCAATGATTCTGTCGCAGGCAGCGAAACTCGTTTTAGGTCTTCACGAAGCAAATAGAACGAAACTACGAACAGGACTAGATCCTTCATGAGAAAACCGACGTGTTCGGTCATTGCTGGAAACCCGCCAGCAGACGCTTCCCAGCCGTTTGGGAAGAATGGGATGATCGTGAACGTCGCGATAAACGAAAAACAGGAACCGAGCGCACCAAGAATTCCTGCTTTCTTGTTCCAAAAGCCCCAGAACAGGAGTGCACCAAACAGCCATTCGGAAACTCCCAGGAACCAAGTCGCGCCGCGGACACTGAATACCGAATACATCCAGAAGATCAGAGGACCATGGCTTATATAAGGGATTAGCCCCTGCGCCTCGTACTGAAACCACTTCTGATAACCGAAGAACAAAAAGATGATCACCATTGAGGCGCGAGCGAAATGGTAATCGAGATCCTTTTTAAGGATACCGAGCTTAATCAAAATTATCGTGATTAGATTCATTATGCCGTCCATGGGTGTGTTCTCCGCTTTCAATCGGCGCATTCACATGTGCATGTGACGTTCCAAAACACTTCCTACATCTATCCCGCAAATCTAATAGCAGGCTCGCAATTTGTTGTGGCCACTGCGAGATAACGGCCCTGGTGTCAAGAATGACTGTACTCCGACTGAAGATGTCGAAAGTGTCGACGCGAAGACAGGGTTTGTTGTCAAAAGCCGCCGTTTATCTAAGCCCTGTTGCCGAACGACGGAGTAGTAGTTGCGATTGGATTCGATTTAGTGTTGCGAGGCGCGCACAAAAAGCAGTGGAGATGTATTTGCAATGGAGAGCTAACGAACTCTGTAAATGCGGGCCGACGAAATCAACTGGTTGTTGCAAACGACCGAGGGCCCGAAGAGCGCAAACGGCTTATTGAACGAGCTGACCACGGAGGCTGTCATGCAGGGAAGGGAACCGGCTTATTTCACCGCGTACCGCAGCGTGAAACTGACTCGGGATACTCAAGGCGTGCTGATAATGGAGTTCCACAGCGACGGTGGTCCGCTAACCTTTAGAGCATCGGACCACACCGACTTCGTCGAAGCCTTTTATCGCATCTCGCAGGATCGGGATAACAAGATTGTGATCGTGACGGGAGCCGGCGGGGAATTCATTCCGGGGATCGACTTTTCGTCTTTCGGCAACGTCGCCGATCCGGCGGTTTGGAGCCAGGTTCACGATGAAGGGGTTCAGATCCTAGAGAACCTGGCAAACATCCGCGTGCCGATGATCGCCGCGATTGAAGGCCGTGCACATGTACATTCCGAATACGCACTGATTTCGGATGTGATTGTGGCGGCGGAAGGGGCCACCTTCAACGACGTGCCGCATTTTGCGGGAGGAATCGTGCCCGGAGACGGGATTTTTACTACGTGGAGCTACCGGGCCGGAGCGGGTAGAGCAGAAGCGTTCCTGCTGAATCCACGGCCGGTGACGGCACAGACCGCTTACGAATGGGGAGTAGTCGCCGAAGTGGTAGCGAATGGAAAGGCGTTGGTGCGGGCGTGTGAATTGGCTGAGTTGTACTTGAAAGCCCCCGAAGTCACGCGCCGAAACACGCGCGCACATTTCATTCAGCCATTGAAGGAACGCATCGTGCGAGAAGTCGGCTACGGGCTCTCCGTCGAAGGTGCTTCGGCAGCGGCTTTGGTCAAAGCGATGCAAACTGCCCACTGAGTGCGCTCTGGCAAACAAGCAAAGGCAGGAGTTCAAATCGCAATTCGGAGCGAATGAAAATGTCTAAGCCATTAAAACATAAGCTTGCACTCGTCACCGGCTCGTCGCGCGGAATCGGAGCTGCCGTCGCTATTCGCTTAGCCGCCGAGGGCGCTTCTGTCATTGTGAACTACTCGGCCAGTCCGGCACGTGCAGAAAAGGTTGTGAAGGAAATCCGTGATGCAAGCGGTAGCGCAGAGGCCGTGGGCGCGGATCTCAGCACCATTGAGGGTACAAACAAGCTGATCGCGTCCATCGACAAGGCTTTCGGTGGCTCCTTCGGAGGGCGTCTCGACATTCTCGTAAACAATGCGGGAACGGTGATCCGCGGGCCGTTCATGGAGGGTGCGCAGGACTCATACGACAAGCATTTTAATCTCAACGTGCGCGCTCTCATCGCGTTGTCGACGGACGCTGCGCGTCGAATGATTCCGCACAAGTGGGGACGAATTATCAATATCGGTTCCGTCTTCGGAGAGGCTGCACCTCTTCCCGGTGCGACGATGTATATCGCAACCAAATTTGCGGTTCACGGATTCACCCGCGGACTCTCGCGAGAGCTGGGGCCCACCGGAATCACCGTCAATGGCGTGCAGCCTGGCGCTATCGATACTGAACTGAGCCCGGCAGACGCTCCATATGCTGACGTACTGAAGAAGCTGATGAGTGTTGGCCGATTCGGCCGAGTCGAGGAGATCGCTTCCGCCGTCGCATTCCTTGCTCATCCGGAGTCAGCATTCATAAACGGCGAGAACCTGACTGTCGACGGCGGTTGGAACGCATAGCCGTCGCATAGTTGCGTCGAGTCCACACTCTGAACGGTCAAGGAGATAAAGATGAAAGACAAATTCGCCGGAAAAATTGCGGTCGTTACTGGGGGCTCGACTGGAATGGGCTTATCCACAGCGAAGCGCTTCGTTCAGGAAGGGATGGACCACGTCTTCATTACTGGCCGCCGCAAAGATACATTGGACGCCGCTGTCGCGGAAATTGGAAAGAGCGTTACCGGAATCCAGGGAGACGTTGCAAACCTGTCGGACCTCGACCGCCTGTACGACACTGTGAAAAAGCACAATCGACCGATCGACATTCTCTTCGCCAACGCTGGTGTCGCGAAACTCGCGCCTTTCGGGACGGTGAATGAAGAATTTTTTGACCTTCACTTCGACGCGAATGTGAGAGGCCTCTTCTTCTTTGTGCAGAAAGGCCTTCCCTTGATGAGGGATGGCGGCTCGATCATCCTGAATGCTTCGATTGCTGATATCAAAGGGTTTCCGGCAATGAGCGTTTACAGCGCCACGAAAGCGGCTGTTCGTTCGTTTGCGCGAACTTGGACAAACGACCTGCGAGACCGCCGTATCCGAGTGAACGTCCTTAGCCCCGGCCACATCGATACTCCGATTATGGAGAGCCTGCAACAAGGTGAGGCGCTCGAGAAGATGAAGAAAGAGATGGCGAACAACGTGCCGCTCGGCAGGATGGGAGACCCTGACGAGATCGCCAAAGCAGTCTCATTCCTCGCGTCGGATGAGGCCAGCTATGTGGCGGGTGCGGAACTCTACGTGGATGGCGGCGTGGCGCAAATCTAAGCCCTCCAAATGGCGATGGACTTGCGGTCTCGAAACGGAAAGGGAAAGGCGATGGCAGATCTTCAGTCCCGTTTAGATGAATTCAAGAAAGCGTTTGAATCAGGAGCTCCGCCGTATAACGCAACGCAGGAAGCCATCGAAACGATGCATCGCGCCACCGTCGAGCTCGAGGCTTCGGGGCCTGCGAATAAAGCGCTGAAAGTCGGAGACCGCGCTCCGCAGTTCAGCTTGTTCAATCAAGATCATGTCCAAGTGAATTCCGCCGACCTGCTTCGGCAAGGCCTCGTGGTAGTTAGTTTTTTCCGGGGACACTGGTGACCCTATTGCAATAGGGAGCTGGAGGCTCTACAGGGAATCTATTCTGAGGTCAAGGACTTGGGAGCGCAGATCGTGGTGCTAACTCCAGATCTCGAACGGTACACACGCGCTCTGCACAAGAAACTGAACTTGACTTTCGACATCCTGACCGACCTTCACCTCAAGATTGCGGAGCAGTTTCACCTTCTGTATGTCTTGCCGGATTATTTGCGCGAGCTTTACAGGTCTGTTGGAAACGCGCTGGACAGGTTCCACGACGAGCCAGAATTCCGGTTGCCGATGCCCGCGCGGTACGTGATCGACAAACACGGGATCATTCGTGCAGCCGATGTGAGCGCGGACTACACAACCCGACCTGAGCCTTCCGACACGCTCAACGTGTTGCGGGCACTGAAGACTAAGACGCGCCAGGTCGCCTGAATCTCATTCGTCTAAATTAGGAGCGATGACAACCATGAATACCATCCAAGGCAAAACTGCTCTTGTCACAGGTGCGTCGCGCGGTATTGGGCGAGCGACCGCGCTGGCGCTTGCCGATGCTGGCGCAAGCGTGCTCGTGCACTATCGTAGTGCCGCTGAGGAAGCCAATGCAGTTGTCGCACATATTCGGAATGCGGGAGGGCGTGCGCATGCACTAAAAGCCGATCTCGGCGCGGCAGACGGGCCGGCAGTGCTGACGCAAAACGCGCGTGAGTTCCTTGACGGCCGGCTCGATATCCTTGTGCTGAATGCAGCGATTTCGAAACCTGCACCCGTTGAAAAACAAACCATGCAGGATTTCGATAACCTCTTTGCGACGAACGTCCGTAGCCCATTCTTTCTTGTACAGGAGCTTCTGCCACTGCTTGGTGAAGGCTCAAATATCATTCTCGTTTCTTCGCTCGTTGCCCGCGCCGTCCCAGCGAGTCCGGGCCAACCCGGTGCGCCATTCATCCCCGCTTATGCATCGACAAAGGGCGCCGTCGAAGCCCTCGCAAAACATCTCGCTGCGATTCTGGGGCCTCGTGGCATCCGCGTGAATACCGTTGCGCCAGGTGTGATCGACACGGACATGTCGAACTTTACTAAAACGGAGGTCGGTCGTGACCTCGCGCTTGAAATGCAGGCATTGAAGCGCATCGGCAAACCGGACGATGTCGCGGATGTAATTGCGTTTTTGGCCTCGGACGGAGCCCGCTGGATCACGGGCGCGAACATTCCGGTGGACGGCGGATCAAAGCTCTGAATCGGTTAGCGAATCTCAGCTTCTTCCGGAACACTGCTTACAATCGAGGCGGTCTCAAACAAACGAGCCGCTGAGATCGCGCGCGGGCGGGAATCCGCGAGGCAGCAAAGTGCGACGAGCGGAATCATGGCAGAGCCCTGCACATCATCCGGGCATGATTCTCTGCTCTGGGGGACTCGCTCGGCTCTGCGTTCAAACCGACGTAGGTGTTGGCTCAGCTTTTATTTCTGGCGCAGTACGTAGTTCCGACAGCTCCTCATTGAAATTGAAGTCGGAGGGAACAGCACCGGTGATCAACCGGGCGCTGCGACTAAATGTCAGATCTTGGATCGCCCACTGAAAAAACACCAGAAGGCGACTCTGAAATGTAACCAGATACATCAGATGGATGAATGCCCAGACGATCCACGCGAGAAACCCCGAAATGCGAAGGCCGAAGACGTCGGCAACTGCAGCTGCGCGCCCGACCACTGCTAACGACCCCTTGTCAAAATAATGAAACGGGCGAAGCTGCGGCTGGCCCTTCACCTTTCGCAATATCGCTTTTGCTGCGTAGGTTCCTCCCTGCATGGCTACCTGGGCCAATCCCGGCAGGGGCTTGCCGTTGGGGTCCATCGCCGCAGCCAAATCGCCGATGACGTAGATGTCTGGGTAATTGGGAACAGTCAGGTCGGGTTTTACCTTAATTCTCCCTCCCCTGTCGGTTTCAACTCTCGTGCGTCCCGCCAGAATTCTTCCCAATGGCGAGGCCGTGATGCCGCCCGCCCAGATTACGGTCTTCGCAGCGATCGAATCCGTTCGCTGGTTAGATTCGATCGTCAAACCCGCTTCGTCCACGTGCTTGACCATCGTTCCACAATTCACCTGGACGCCGAGCTTGGCAAGCGAACGGCTCGCCTTGTCAGACAAGTCTTCCGCAAAAGGCATTAATATACGAGGCGCGCCATCTAACAGAATGATATGCGCTTCGTCGGGGTGTATGGAACGGAAGTCCTTCTTCAGCGTTTGCCTCGCGATCTCAGCTATCGCCCCAGAGAGTTCAACTCCAGTGGGGCCGGCACCAACGATTACGAACGTGAGCCAAGCGCGGCGCTGCACCGGATCACAAATGCGTTCGGCAACTTCGAATGCGTAGAGAATCTTGTGGCGGATGGCGGTGGCTTCTTCAATGCTCTTCAGACCGGGTGCGCACTTTTGCCACTCGTTGTGTCCGTAATAAGACGTCTCAGACCCGGCAGCAACAATTAGCGAATCGTAAGGAATGACGGCCCCGTCGGAAAGAAAGACGCGTTTCGAATCGGGATCAATGTCCGCCACGGTACCAAGCCACACACGCGCATTTTTCTGCCGACTCAGCACGCCCCGCAGTGGGTAGGCGATTTCTCCCGGCGAGAGCGAGCCAGTTGCAACCTGGTACAGGAGGGGTTGGAAAAGATGGTAGTTCCTGCGGTCGATGAGCGTCACGTCCACCGAACTGGACTCTAGGCGCTTGGCTGCAGAAAGTCCCCCAAACCCGCCACCTACGATAACCACCTTCCAGGGTTTGTTCGCCCTCGCAATGGATGAGCCATCTGCGGGAGCGATTCCTAACGCACCCTGTTCGTTGCGGAACGGATTTGCGGCTTTGAGTTTCATAGTTTTGTGCTTTCTCGGAAGGGGCTATCGCCCCCACAGCAGGGATCCCCAGGGCACTCCGATGGCGAGAAAGACGATGAGGTAGACTGCGCCGAAAATGGTGCCGAGACGCCAATAGTCTTTCGCCGGCAGGTAGCCGCTGTTCGCATAGATCGGACTGGCGGCATCCGCGAATGGCGTAATGATTCCCATGATTCCCAGCTCCATGCAAAGGAGAAGGGCGAATGGCTTCACTGGAATTCCGGGAATGGCAGCGCCCGTAAACAAAATCACGGGCAGCAAGGCCGTCGTGTACGCATCGACGCTAGCGAACAGATAGTGGGCGACGAAGAACACGACCAGCAGGATGATCATGGCAAGACGGGGCGACAATCCGAGCATGTGTGTGGCGATGCCATCGGCGAACCACTTGATGAAACCGACTCGGTTTAGTCCATCACTCAGCGCAATCAACGCTCCCAGCCAAGCGAAGGTAGTCCACGCCCGTTTGTGCTCCGCAACGTCGCTCCAGGTCACTACACCCGCTAGCAACATCAGAGAGACGGCGATCAACGCAACGGTTGCGGCGCTGAAGTAGGCGCCTCCCAGGACCCAAAGGACAAGGGAGAGGACAACAATGACCGCCAGAATGATTTCGCGTCGCGTAAGAGGTCCGGCCTTTTCGAGTTGTGCCGCCGCCCACGCAGTAACTTCGGGGCATTGCTTTACTTCGGGAGGATAGAGCCAGTAGGTGAGTAAAGGGATCAGAAGCAGAAGAGGAATGAGGGCTGGCGCGGCCGTCACAAACCAGTCGGTCCAGTGCACGTCGATTTGGGAAAGCTTTTCCAGGAATCCGGCGGCCAGCAAATTAAAGGAGGCCCCAGTTAGGAACAAAGAGCTTGTTACACATGTAGTGGCGATCGCGACCCACATAACATAAGAGCCGACACGACGCGAGGAAACATCGTTTGGTTTCGACCCATAATCGAGCGCGAGATCATTCGCTATGGGGTAAATGATTCCGCCGCTGCGCGCGGTTGGGGAGGGTATGAACGGGGCCAAAAGGGTATCGGCCAATGCGACGCCATAGCCAAGGAGCAGAGTGTTTTTGCCCATGCGCTTGACGATCACGAGAGCAATGCGCTGGCCCAAACCCGTTCGCTCATAGCCAAGTGCGAGCAGGAAGGCTCCAAATATCAGCCAGACGGTTGGATTACTGTATCCGGACAACGCCCAGCCAAGGGCAGCGCTCGCGGGGCGAAAGCCAGGCTCGGACAACTGTTGCGGACTGAACAGAGCAAAACGGTCGAGCGCAGTGATTAGCGTTATGCCGATGACGGCGATGGCAGCGCCGGGTAGAGGCTCAAGAACCAGACCGACGATGACCCCAACAAAAATGGAAAAGAAATACCACGCATGGTGAGGCAGACCCGCTGGTGCGGGAATTATTGCGAGAACGACCGTTGCAGCGAGTGGCGCTAGCGCCTTCCACGCGGGGCTTCCGCTTGGTCTTGCGATACTCTCACGGGGCGGGCTCGCCTGTTTGGCGCTCAAAATCGCGGTTGAAATTTCTGTCCCCACTTTTCATTTCCTTTCAAAAGGGAAGTGATCCATTCGGGCCTCAATACCGGATGTCGAGCCATCCAGTCCAGTAATTGAGGTTTTTGCCAGGCGTCGCCTGTTTTAGGAAGTCGCCTGGAAAGAAGTGACCATATTCCGTGAACCAGCTCAGGTTGCGGGTCATTTGCCAGTGGACTTGGGTGGAAGCCTGGCTGGCGATATACCGCGCGTTACTGTGCAGGCCTGAAACGATCACCGAACCGCTGATGTTGTAGAGCCCGTCTGCTGTACTCTCGCGCCAGAAAAAGGCGGGATTGAACCTGAGAGAGACGGATTTCGTGAGTTTCAGTTCGGCAGATGGTTGCAACGCGATCAAGTTGCGCCGGGCGAACAGTTCCGCGTAGCTGAAATAAGGGCCCTTCTCGTATATCGAATTGAACGTCCCTAGAGTACGGCTGGATGGATTCTGATTCCCGCTGAAAAAAACGGCGCGAAGGCCAAACCGCGGACTCAAGGGAATCGAGTCAATGCGATAACCAGTCTCAGTCGAAACAGCCCAGGCGCGAATGTCATTGGAACGAAAGGAGCCCCACTGAAAGGTTAGCTCGTCGTTGTAATCCCAGTGATCCGTGGTTCCCCAAAGCCGTGTGCCGATGGTTTCCCTTTGTTCCCGGCCCGTCCCTTCACCGTCGAACGGAACGCTTTTGTTATCGAGCCCCATGTAGTAGAGATCCACGTTTCCCTTTGGCAGAAGTCGAAACGGGTGAACCGCGTAGACGCTCCAAAAACCGCTTCCGTGATTGGGAGGATCATCGAAGTAGCCGGGAGTGTCCAAAGTCGGCCGCACGGCGAGCAGGTCGACAGTCCAATCCCCCTTCACCCAGGTAAGACGAGCCCCATCGAGGCTGCGCCGGATATTGCGGCCGTCCCGTGTTGACACGAAGTTTTCTGATCCGAGCGCAGCCTCCTGACGACCAACTCGTAAAGTCAGGCTATCGTGACCGGAATTCCAGAGACCGAGGTCGACGAAGCCTTGATGAACGTACATTTTCTCTTCGTCGATCGCCGGCCGTGGGCCCCCGTTCCTGCCGTTTTCAAGGCTACTCGCCACTTCGCCGAAGAAGCGGAAACGATCGCCGAGGTGCAGGTCCATATGCAGAAAGTAACGCTGCAGCAGATAGGCGTTCCCTGAAGGCTCGTCTGACCAGTTCGGGTTGCTGACGAATTCGCCGCGCTCCCGAATCCAGAAGCCAAACGAAAGATAATCTTTCTCGTTTTGACCGAGCGAAATGAATTGGATCGGGTCCGGGAAGCTGGTTCGGCAATCAGACCGCAGAAACTGCGCGTCCTCGTCGTACGTCATTTGCGGAAGCTTGGGACACGGGGGCGTCGGGTCCGGCGCTTGAGCCCAAGAAGAGCCACCTGGGACAAGAAGCAGCAGAGCCGAAAGCAGGAACTTTTTGCTAGCGTTCATGGAATCCTCGGCTCATTCCGCAAAATTCGGGTAAATGGGAGTCCACTGCGTCTCCTGCACTCGCCGACGCAGTTCATCCTCACTGAGGTTCGGGGCAACGCCGTCTCTTTGTGCCTCGATGCCAACGGTGACCGCGATATCCGCGGCTACCCGCCTGATGTCTGGCAGCGGGGGAAGCAGGGATGCCGAAGGGTCTTTAAGCGCAGGTGAATTGGCACCGAGCGCCCGTGCAGCTGCGAGCATCATCGGCTCGGTGACGCGGCGAGCGCCGGATGCGACAACGGCGAGCCCCATGGCGGGGAAGATGTAGACGTTGTTGCATTGCGCAATCGGAATCTTGCGTCCCTTGAAGCTAACGGGGGCGAATGGAGAACCTGAGGCCACCAGAGCGCGTCCGTCGGTCCAGAGAATCAGATCCTCGGCCTTCGCTTCCGATTTTGAAGTCGGATTCGAGAGGGGGAAGATGATGGGCCGGTCGACCTTGCGGGCCATTTCACGAACAATCGGTTCTGAAAACGCACCGCCAACCGTCGAGAGGCCGATGAGAATTGTTGCTTTGATCTGTCCAATCACGTCGGCCAGACCGATGTGCCCGTTGGAAGTTCGAGGCCAGGCGGAAACGCGACCCTCCGGCTGAGCATAAACGCTTTGCTCCGAAGTCAGGTCCTTTCGGCCTGATTGTAGGAGTCCATTCTTGTCGATAACCCAGAAGCGGCTGCGCGCCTCGTCTTCAGTTAGTCCCTCTCCCTTCATCGCTGCACGTAGTCCATCAGCAACACCAATGCCCGCGGAACCTGCACCGAGCATGACGATCTGTTGCTCTTTCAAAGTCTTTCCGGTGACTTTCACGGCGCCCAGAGCTGCTCCAAGGGCGACCGCGGCGGTCCCCTGGATATCGTCGTTAAAGGTCAACAGTTCGTCGCGGTATCGCTGGAGGATCGGCCGCGCATGTGGAGTCGCGAAATCTTCCCATTGCAGGCAGGTGCCGGGAAGTTCTTGCTTCACTGCTTGCACGAACTGATCTACGAAATCAAAGTAGGCTTGACCCGTGATTCGTTCGTGGCGCCAGCCAAGGTACTCAGGATCGTTGAGTCGTTCCGAATTGTTGGTCCCCACATCCAAGACGATCGGTAGCGTACGTTCGGGGCGAATGCCGCCGATGAGCGTGTACAACGAAAGCTTGCCAATGGGGATGCCGAGTCCGCCCGCGCCCTGGTCACCGATCCCCAGAATGCGTTCGCCATCGGTCACGACGATTACATCAACGTCTTTATTGGGACGATTCCGTAGCAATTCGGCCAAGGAATCGCGAAGAGGATACGAGATGAATAGTCCGCGAGGTCGTCGATAGATGTGGCTGAATTGTTCGCACGCCAGCGCAACTGTGGGGGTGTAAACGATCGGCGTCATTTCTTCAATGTGATCTAGAAGAAGTTTGTAAAAGAGGACCTCATTCGTGTCCTGCAGCGCCCGTAAATAGATGTGCCGCTCGAGATCCTCGTCTTTTCTCTGGTAAGCCTCGTAAGCACGCACCACTTGCTGTTCAAGCGTTTCTACTTCTGCTGGAAGGAGCCCGTGCAGACCAAATCCTGTGCGCTCCGTTTGCGTGAAAGCCGTACCTTTGTTCAGCAAAGGAGCGTCAAGGAGATTCATCCCACGAGGAATATCCGACCCACCTGACTGAGTGATTGTTCGTGCTGTGGCCATTTGCTGTGTTCCTTTCTGTTTGTGTCGGTCGATTTGGGTAGTCAGCGAAGTAGATTGACTCGTGCTAAGTCGATAATTTCGTCGCCGCGCCCGTTGAGAACTGCTTGGAGCATGAAAAGGCTGAAGCCCTTGGCTTCTTCGTAGGTGATCGTTGGTGGCATCGAGAGTTCTTGACGTGAGACGAGGACTTCGACTAAGGCAGGACCGTCATGTTTGAGAGCTTGCGCGATCATGGGCGCTACCTGGTCCGGAGTTTCCGCTGTAAGGCCGATAAGACCGGCTCCCTCCGCGATTTTTTTAAAGTCCGGATTATGCAGGTCCGTTCCGGAGCCGAGAACGCCTGCGGCCTTGAGTTCCAACTCGACAAAGGCGAGGGAATCATTCTTGAAGACAATGATCTTTATCGGCAATTTGTGTTGTCTCAGCGTGAGCACATCCCCCATTAACATCGCGAAACCGCCATCGCCCGACATGGTGATTACTTGCCGGCCGGGATAGCTTGCCTGCGCCCCGATGGCCTGAGGCAATGCATTCGCCATCGATCCATGCGTGAAGGAACCGAGGAGTCGACGCTTGCCATTCATGGTGAGATAGCGCGCGGCCCAGATCGTCGGAGTTCCTACGTCGCATGTGAAAATCGCGTCCTCCGCCGCGAGTTGATCGAGCACCCGGGCGACATATTGAGGATGGATCGGCTTCTTCCCGGAATCGCCTGTGGCAAGTTCGTCCAGGCCGTTGCGGGTCTTTCGATAGTGCTCTAGCGATTCCTTCAAATGATGGTCGTCCCGATTTTGTTCCAACTTCGGCAAAAGCCCCCGGAGAGTAGTCTTCGTGTCCCCAACAAACCCGAAGTCAACCTTCGTGCGGCGCCCGAGCTGTTCCCCGCGAAGATCGATCTGCACGATGGTTGCGTTCTTAGGAAAGAACTGCTGATACGGGAAGTCCGTTCCAATCATCAGCAACGTTTCGCAATTCATCATCGCGTGATAGCCGGAAGAGAATCCGAGCAGACCAGTCATACCCACGCTAAAAGGGTTGTCGTACTCGATGAACTCTTTTCCGCGCATGGCATGAACGATGGGAGCATTTAGCTTGCCCGCCAGCTCGATCAGCTCAGCGTGAGCTCCAGCGCAGCCTGCGCCTCCCAGGATCGTTATTTTCTTCGAGCGGTTCAAAATCTCGGCGAGGATTTTGAATTCCTCCTCTGAGGGACGCACGGTCGGCTTCGGCTCAGGGAAGTGCAGGCGTGGGCCTTTTTCGACGGCGTCGCGCAACGCCACGTCGCCGGGCATGGCAACTACCGAAACGCCGCGTCGCGCAAGTGCTGACTGTATGGCGATCTCCAGGACGCGGGGCATCTGCTCCGGTTGCGAGACGAGCTCGCAGTAATGGCTGCACTGCGCGAAGAGATGTTCCGGGCGAGTTTCCTGAAAATATCCGCTGCCGATTTCATGGCTTGGAATCTGAGCCGCGATGGCAAGGACTGGAACCCGGTTGCGATGACAGTCGTAGAGACCGTTAATCAAGTGCATGTTCCCGGGGCCGGAACTCCCGGCGCACACTGCCAACTTGCCAGTCAGATGAGCCTCAGCACCGGCCGCGAACGCAGCCGTCTCCTCGTGTCTCACGTGAATCCATTTGATTTGCTTGCTACGCCGGATCGAATCCGCTATTCCGTTGAGGGAGTCACCCGTGACTCCGTAAATTCGCTCGACTCCCGCCTGCTCCAAGACTTCTACCAGCACGTCGGCCACTTTGTTCTTAGCCATGGTTTAGATCTCCAAACCTTTGATAAAAGGTTGTGATTTCATGAAATTGCTTCCGCGGCACCGAAAATCAGTGCGTGCGCTGTGGCGTATTCGACTGAAGTGGGAGGCGCTGTCCAGACTCGAACTGGTGGGTAGTCAGTCCAACCCCGTTGCCGAGCTAGATCCACAACGAGCTGATAGGGAATTCTTCCGAGCTCGTACTGTGCCTGGACGAAGCGCTTTGCCGTCTCCGGCTCCTCGATCGTTTGCAACAGCCAGTTCATTTCATCGGCATTCATTGACCGCGCTCCCAAACTCGGTAGTGCAAATCCGTCGCCATCCATTCGGGTGACGCGAGCAGCGGTTCTTCGAATGGAATAGCGGGTCATCTGGGCCCTGCATACCGACTTATTCAACTAAATAAGTGCTGGTGAAAAAGAACGACTGCCTTCACATCGACACATCGACACCTCTAGTCGAAAGAGAGTCAATCGCGACACTGAGCGCGCCGTGTCAGAGCAGGATGAAAGGATCCGGGCGCAGCGTTGCGAAGGCTGTTTTACCGAATCGCTCTAAATCGGACGGTCAAGATCGGCCTCTTCACAAGAACCGAAGGGAAGTTTTCGTGCAATACACACCCAGACGAAATTGGCAGGGGAAGTGCATCAGCAGAGGTCGTCACAACACCGTGATGGAGATTACGGCAGCGGTTTCATCAAGAACGAAAGGGAATAGCTGAATGGGTGCAGGCAGAGATCTTGAGACCAGCTGATGTCCGAAAAGAAACAGATGCGCTGGGCCACGAAAGCTTTCTGCGGCCAAGCTTTGGGTTCAGCAGACGCAACGCCGAAATGCCACTCTCAGGCTTGCGGGTCAGGTTTTGGAGACGAGTAAAAGGAGAATCACTCATGGGCAGCTACGTGAAAAGGTTTGGATTTCCCCAGGCCGCGGCAACTTTCAGTTTGGTTGTCGGTCTCATCGGCCTTACCGGTTTACCGCTGCTCGCGACGAATAAGCCCTTCAGCGTTCCCGATGACGTAGCGGTGCGGATTCGGCTAGACGACACGCTGACCAGCACCGATTCCCAGATCGGTGATCCCTTCAGCGCGACGGTCGTCGACAAAGGCGATTACCAGAACGCTCGAGTCTACGGCCACGTCGCGCAAATCGACATGTCCGGAAAAATCAAAGGCCATACCAGCATGATGTTGCGATTCGATCGCCTTGTCATGCCCGACGGGCGACGTGCGCCAATTCACGCGGAAATCATCGAGCTTTATCACGCGCCCTCCGGCGAAAAAGTCGACGTGGAAGGAGCAATTGAATCTGGCGGCCGAGGCCGCAAGAGCATCGAGCACACAGCCATCGGCGCGGGAGCGGGTGCGCTGCTTGGCGGCATTTTCGGCGGCGGCAAGGGCGCCGGTATTGGTTCCATCGTGGGCGGCGTCGGCGGGCTGGGAACAACGGCTTTCCACGGACGGCAGAAGATCAGTCTGAACAGCGGCCAGGAAATGTTGATCCGCATCACCGGAGGGTGAGGGTTCTCGGACTCGGGAATAAGACCTGAGAAAAGAGCTGCCTGCGCGGAAAGCGAGGAAAAGGATGAGTTCGAACACGGTTTTAGCGAAGGGCCAGAAGGTTCGCATGGAAACCGACAGCTTGGGCCAGGTGGACGTTCCTGCAGACAAGCTCTGGGGCGCGCAGACGCAACGTTCGCTCGAACATTTCAATATCGGGCACGACTTGATACCGCGCGAGATGATCGCAGCGTATGCCACGCTGAAAAAGGCCGCGGCAAATGCAAACTACGCGGGCAAGCGGCTCGACGACAACAAGCACAGACTTATTGTTGAAGTTTGTGACGAGATTCTAGCCGGCCAACATGCCGACATGTTTCCCCTGCACGTGTGGATGACGGGAAGCGGCACGCAATTCAACATGAACGTAAACGAAGTCATATCCAACCGGTGTTGCCAGCTCGCCGGCACCCCGATCGGCAGCAAGACACCCGTTCATCCGAACGACCACGTCAACATGTCGCAGTCCTCAAACGATTCTTTCCCGACGGCAATGAACATAGCGGCGGCTGTCAACGTGAAACAACGGCTCATACCGGCCGTGAAGGCATTGCGCGATGGAATTTCGGTGAAAGCCACTGAGTGGCAGAACATCGTCAAGATTGGTCGAACGCACATGCAGGATGCCACTCCTCTGACACTCGGTCAGGAATGGTCCGGGTATGCGGATATGCTTGGCGATAATGTCGAGCGCATCGAAGATGCCTTGAGAAGCGTTTATCGTTTGGCGCTAGGCGGCACGGCAGTGGGAACCGGGATCAACGCCGCTCCCGATTTCGGCGATGCTGCCGCCGCCGAAATCGCGAAGCTGACCAGCTTGCCCTTCGCCAGCGCACCGAATAAATTCACCGTCCAGGGCGCCCACGATGCGGTCGTTCAGCTATCTGGTGCACTCCGCACTCTTGCGGTTTCCCTCTACAAGATCGCCAACGACATCCGTCTGATGTCCTGTGGCCCTCGCGCCGGTTTCGCCGAACTGATTATTCCGTCGAACGAACCGGGCTCTTCGATCATGCCGGGCAAAGTCAATCCCACACAGGCCGAAGCACTCACCATGATCGCCGTCCAAGTTATGGCCAATGACGTCGCCGTTGGATTCGGCGGCGCTGGCGGCTATCTGGAGATGAATGTCTACAAGCCTCTCATCATTTTTAACGTCACGCATTCCATCACGATCCTGACGGATGGGTGCACGAACTTTCGAAAGTTCCTAGTCGAAGGTACCAAGCCGAATCTGAAGAAGATCCAGGAATACGTTGACCGGTCACTGATGTTGGTGACCGCGCTTTCCCCTGTCATCGGCTACGACAAAGCCTCGAAGATCGCCCACTATGCACTGGACAACGATCTCACCCTCAAGCAAGCCGCGCTGAAGCTCGCATTTGTAACGGAAGACGAGTTCGATCGTGTCGTCGACCCGTTGAAGATGGTGCACCCGTACATCGCAAAAGCCAGCTGATGGGAATCCAAGCGTGGCGATGCGGTAAGAACGTTCGAATGCACAGAAGGAAGGGAGCAAGAAAAACATGACTTCGAACACGCAGGGAGTTGAATTCCTTCGGAACCCTTCGGTCAACAAGGCAACGGCGTACAGCGAAACGGAAAAGCAGTCACTTGGATTGGTTGGCCTCGTGCCCGACGTCACCGAAACGATCGACACTCAGCTTTCCAGGGTTCTCTGGCAGCTCCAGCAAAAGAACTCCGACTTGGAACGCTAAATCTATTTGATGAATCTTCTGGAGATCAACGAGACCTTGTTCTACCACACCCTGATGTCCGATCCGGCGCGTTTCCTGGAGATCGTCTACGACCCCACGATTGGTGAGGCTTGCCTGAAGTTTGATCATATTCTCCGCCGTCCTCGCGGCATGTATCTCTCGATCACTCGCAAGGGGCATGTGAAGGATGTGTTATGCAACTGGCCGGTGAAGGATGTCCGGTTCATTTGCGTAACCGATGCCGGTCGCATCCTCGGTCTAGGGGACCTGGGCGCCAATGGCATGGGTATTCCGATTGGAAAACTGCAGTTGTATACCGCTGCGGCGGGCGTGCCGCCGCGAGGGTTGCTGCCGCTGTATCTGGATGCTGGCACGAACAACGAAGGCTATTTGAGAGACCCTCTTTATGTTGGTCTGAGGAAGCATCGTCCGTCGACGGAAGAACTCTATGCCTTCGTGGACGAGTTTGTGGATGCGGTTCAAGAAGTGTTTCCAAACTGCTGTATTCATTTCGAAGACTGGACCGGAGCGGATGCGATCGCATTGCTAGCCCG
>Ga0209523_1000003_pt1 | contig 27254 bp, 37 predicted proteins | sample TexAe_OM3H0_M1_FD_187942 | JGI IMG/M metagenome (GOLD analysis project Ga0209523, IMG submission 187942) | Forest soil microbial communities from Davy Crockett National Forest, Groveton, Texas, USA - Texas A ecozone_OM3H0_M1 (SPAdes) (version 2) | ecosystem: Environmental > Terrestrial > Soil >... | reverse complement strand
CACTGCCGGCGTCCGCTTTGGCGATGGCGGTGCGGGCGATCGCCTTGGCCCGGTAGCCGAGCGCGCGCTCCTCGCGGTCGCTGTGCGCCTCCCGGTCCCACATCGGCCGGCGATGGTCGTTGCAGATGCCGCGCTGAACCGGATGATCGGCGTGGCGCTGGCACTCGGGGCAGGCGCGGATCTGGTCCCAGTGATCGGCCGGCAGCGGCTTCTCGCGGGGCTCCAGGTCGCGGATTTCCTCCAACGCCTTCAGCGCTGCTTCCAGCCGAAGCGACAGCACGAGCGCGTTTCCCTGCCAGTAGCCGGCCCGCTCGAACACATCGTCGGGCTGATTGGCCTTCAGATCCGGGATCGAAAGCATGGTTTTTCCCAGGTTGTCGGAGATGATCACTGTCCGATTTCCCCCAGTGGCTCGGCCGGGGTAGGCGGAAGGGGTTCGGGTTCATCAAATGTGTGGATCAGGCGCATACCCCGCACAAGTTGGATCGATGCCGGAGGGCTATCCTCGGGGATAGAGGCGATGATCTGGATGCGGGGCGTCGGTTCCATCAGAGCACGTCCCCAACGTCCTGGGGCGGCGCTGGGCGCTTGGCCTTGGTGATCCGGTAGACCGTGGGTTGGCCTTTCACCTTGCAGCTTTCGACGTGCACCCCACGCTTGCGCAGCATCCCCAGCAGCCCGCGCACGGAATGGGGGGCCCAGCCGGTGGCGGCCTCCAACTGCTTGGAGGTGGCGCCCTGGCGCGTGCTGATCATGGCCACGATGAGGTCGGTCTTGGTCTCGCCCGCGGGGGCTTTCTCCGGCGCGGCTTGGCGTTTGGTGTGACCCGACTTAGCCCCGGCCGAGCGGTTCGGGCTGGTGATCACCCGCGGCTCGGGGGCGACCTTCGGGTCAGCCTTGGCGGCCTTCGGCGCCTTGCGCCGGGTCTGGGCGTCCGCGGCGGCTTGGTTCGCCGCTGGGATCTTGATCGCGATCCAGCCCGCGCCGGTGTTGCGCAGGGTGAAGTCCACGCCCTCGATGGCGCGTTCCCCGAGGTCTTTCCGCGCGGCCTTCAGCGCCGCCTGCTTGGTCTTGTGACTGTGGGCCATCACGCCCTCCTCTTCGGTTGGTGGTCCCTGGCTGGACCGGAGTATGCACGAACCCATCGGATCGCGAGAGGGTCAAGCGGAATCACCATTGGCGGTCCCACCACTCCTGCTCGGTCTCGGTGTCCGGCCGGCGGCTGCTGGCGCGCCACCCCAGGACCGCGCCAAGCAGCGCACCGAAGGCGACGAGGGCGCCGATCACCAGCATTCCCGGGTTCACGGCGCCGGCTCCAGCATATCGGCCAGCCGGCGAAGCTCGGCGGCGGAAAAGCAGCCGTCCAGGGTCACCCCCTCGTGGCCCAGGACATACGAAATCCAGTTCTCCTCGAACTGGCAGCGGAAGTGCCCGACCAGAATAACCGCCGGGTCGAGCACCGTGGGCAGGCGCGGGGGGGGCCACGCCTCAGGCCCCGCGCTGGCGGGCGATCACCCGCAATTCCGGCGCCAGGATCTCCGCGCACTCCAGCAACTCCACCAGCCGCGCGGCCCAAACCTCGGCCTCGGCGTCCTTGCCGCATTGCTTGTACGCGATGGCTTTGGCCAGGGCGCGGTTCACTTCGGTGCGGTCAATCATCTCGGTGTCCCTTCGGTTGGCGCGGCTGGCGACCGCGTTGTGAGGTCTATAAGCCATCGCTTTTCGTAATACGCAAGCCCTAACACATCGAATTTTATCGGGAATTTTCGTAATACGGAGCTTGCGCTACAATCGGAACGATGGCCTTATGTGGCCACGGGGACGCCACCCCCACACCGAGGAGATACCCAGATGCAACAGTTCGCCCCTACCAAGACCGACGCCGACGCGGCCCGCTTCGTTCTGGGCCTGGAAGGCATAAAGGCCCGCGTGAAACTCTGCCGCTTCTCCGTCCGGGTGTGCCTCGTTGGCGAGGTCACCGATGCGATCCGCGCCAAGGCCCGCGCCTCCCTCGCGGACGCTGATCTGCGCGGCGTGTTGGGCTCGGAGCTGTCCTTTGAGGGCGGCTACCAGGCCTTTGCCTACAAGGTGCGCTGATGCGCGCGCCTTTCCTCGCCTGGAGTCCGGCCCAACTCGCCCACGCATTGGGCTATCGCCTCGACCTGCGCGACGAACGCGGCGGGCGGGTCGCGTACCTAATCGGCCCCACTGGTCGCGACCACCCGACCAGTCACACCCGAGCCTGCGCGACGCTTTCGCGGCTTGCGACGATCCGAGGTCTCGACGCCATCGCCCCTCCGGATACCCATCCACGCGCGTTGATCAATGGCCAAGCGCAACGGGACCCGATTGCGTATTACAAACCCCGAGCGTATTACGGACCCCATGGCTAAGACCGTTAAATCCATCCGCATGGACCCTGCCTTATGGGCCCGCGTCGAAAGCTACGGCGCAGAACACGGGTTGAAGACCAACGCCGCAGCCGAAGCGCTGCTCACCCTCGGCCTGGAGCGTAATACGGAACCCGCGCCGAAAGAGCCCAAGCCCAGCAAGTCGCGGGCCGAAGCCTTGCGCGCGGGGGCGGAACTCGTCTCGACCCCCAGCGCGCTGGTTCGCCAGGGCTCGGTTCATGCTGGCGACCTCGTGCCGCTCGCGGGGACATTCGAGCGCGCGCCGCTCGCAAAGGCGGCCTCAAAGCCTCGCAAATGGGGGTGAGTCCGCATCGCTTGCGCCGCAGTCCCGATTGGGCGACCATGGCTGTAATACGTTCCAGCGCGGTGGGCGCCCCAGTTTTCTGGATTTGACCGCATGGCAGTCTCCAACGCCCAGCTTAAGGCCGCGCTCCGAAAGCATGCCGGTGTCTACGTCCTGGCGGCTCAGGAGATCGGCACGACCCGGCAAAACGTGTGGGCGCGGGTGAACAACTCGCCTGACCTGAAAGCCTTCGTCGCCCAGATCGAGGAAGAGGTGCTGGACGCCGCGGAAGCGGTGGTGAAGGGCTCCATCCTCGCCAAAGACAAGCAGATGACCCGTTGGTATCTGGAGCGGAAGGGCAAGCCGCGCGGCTGGTCCACCCGCATCGAGCACACGGGCGCCGATGGCGCGCCTTTGCCGGCGCCGGCGATCAATGTCACCGTCACGTATATGGACCCGAAGGAAGACGTGCTGTGAGCGAGACGACTGACCGCGTCGCTAAGGCGCTACGAAAGGCGTTCCATGAGGCTCCCGACGCGACTTTGGACGGGACGGCGCTGTGGGACTTCATGGCGCGTGCAGCCATTGAGGCCACGCCTGAGCCATCGCGCACGGTCGCAGTTCAGGTGGGCGACGATGTGGTGGTCTTTGCGGATGGCGAGTGCGATGAGGCTGTCGTGCTTGTGGGGCGCACCCTCTCAACGGGATTGAACAAGAGCATCATCTAGCCGGCCAGCCAGGGCCGCGAACCGAGGGGGATCAGATGGAATGGACGGATCGCAAGGTGAAACTGCTGCGCGAGATGGCGCGGGAGGGCCGCTCGTTCAGCGAGGCTGGCCAGGTGCTCGGCTGCTCGCGCAACGCGGTGGCGGGCAAGGCTAAGCGCCTGAAGGTGAAGTTCCGCTCCAAGAGCGAGGGTGAGAAGCTCTCGCAAGCGGTGCGGTTGGCCTGGGGCCGGATGCCGCCAGAGGTGCGGGTGGCGCGGATTGCCGGCGGGGCGAACAAGGCCGCTGCGGCGGCGAAGGCCAAGCGGCAGGCCCGCGCGTGAGGCCCAGGCCCCGCTCCCGCATCAAGCCGGTGGAGTACGTCCCGCCCCTGGAGTTGGTGGCGGAGATCCGCCGCATGCGCCAGGCCCAGCAATGGCCGGAGGCGGTGCTGGTGGGGCAACGCGAATGGGACCTAATCCGCGCCCAGCCCGAGGCCCGGCCGCATATCTTCGGCCTGATCGCCGAGGAACTCATGCTGGACGGGGTGCCGGTGATCGTCCGCCCACGCTGGGCCCGGCCGAAGGTCTGCACCCGCGAAGAATACGAAGACGCCCTGTCCCAGGGCTGATGAGAGGAACCCGAAATGAAAACCTACAAGAGCCACAAGACCGTCCAGGCGGCGAAGATTATGGAAGTCCTGGGCGCGAACATCACCGACCAGACCACCACCTTTGAGGTAGAGGCCGGCGACATCATCACGATCCCGAACCGCCTTCTTCCTCCCGAGGGAGCCGCGCGTGCAATCGGAGGCTATGGCGTGCGCTACCCGGACGGCTACACCTCATGGTCGCCGGCTGCGGCGTTTGAGGAGGGCTACACGGAGGTGCCTCGGGACGCGGCGGAGGAAGTCCAGCAGGCCTCAAATCACTGGGGCGAGCCTGACCACCTGGCGGCTGTTCGCTTCCGCGCCGAGGCTCTGACCAAGGCCATTGGGGCGTTCGGCGGCACTGAGGATGCTGACGCCATCGTGCGCGCGGCGAAGACGTTTGAGGCCTATCTGAAGGGCGAGTGAGCGTGTGGGGGCATACGAGGACACCACCTGGGCTGATCTGCGGGCGTTGACCCGCGAGCGCCGTGCAGAACGCGCGGCGCGGCCCCATCTGGTGCGGTTCTCGGTGGCTCCCGACGAGTTCGTGGGGACGATCGGCGCTGAGCCCGCCAAGGCCCGGCGCCGACGCACCGCCTACAAGGCGTGGAAGCTGCGCGAGTGGAAGGGCGGACACCGGGTCTGCGCCTATTGCCGGTGCGCCCTGACCCTGAGCCCCAACAAGCCGCGCTCCGCGACGGTGGATCACAAGCACCCGCTGGCCCTGGGCGGCGATGATGCGCCGTGGAACTGGGCGCTGGCCTGCCTGGCGTGCAACCGGGCCAAGGCGGACATGCCGGAAGCCGACTTTCGGGCGCTGCTGGCGGCCTGACCGGCGCCCGATTGCCCTGCATCGCAATTGCGGTGATATTGGCCCCCTCATCCAGGGGGTGTCCCAAATGTTCAAGCGGTTGGCGGTGGGCCTCGGCGCCCTGGTTCTTTCCTTCTCCGGGCTGGCGCATGCCGCTGGCGTTCAAGGCATCAGCCAAAAGGTCGCCGTGTGCGATCCGAACTACACCGGGCGGTGCGCGGCCCCGAACGCCTCGGGCGCGCTGCCCATCACCGGCACGATCACCACCAGCCTGGGGGCGTTCAACCCGGTGGGGAGCACCTCGCTGGCGGCCTCCTCGACCTCGGCCCGGGTCGCCTTCCCGACCGCCGACCCCACGGCGCTGATCCGCAACACCGGCACGACTGACGCCTATCTGGTGTTCGGCAACGGCTCGGTGGTGGCGACCACGGGCACCGGGACGCTGCTCCCCGCCGGCCAGGCGGTGGCCTACAACGTCGGCACGGCCACCAATGTGGCGGCCATCACCGCGTCCGGCACCACCTCGCTGGCGGTCACCACCGGCACCGGCCTGCCGACTATGACCGGCGGCGGGTCTGGCGGAGGCGGCGGCGGAGCCATCACGGCGGCGGCCAGTTCGTATGCGGCCGGGGCGTTCTCTGCGGGCGCCGGTGTGGACGGCTGGGACTTGACCCAGGGGGCGAAGGCGGACAGCGCCTATGCGGGTTCGGGCTCGGCCTCGATTGTGGCGATCCTCAAGGGGCTCTATTCGGCCTCAACGGGCGCGATCCCGGCGGGCTCGGCCAACATCGGCAACGTCGGCAGCTTCGCCAGCTCGACCGGCGGCGCGACCCCGACCTTCCAAGCGGCGCTCTCGACCACCGTGCAGGCGATGAAGGGCACGGCCGGCTCGCTCTATCTGATCGAGTGCTACAACCCCAACGCCTCGGTCGCCTACGTGCAGGTGTTCAACGTCGTCAGCGGCTCGGTGACGCTCGGCGCCACCACGCCGACGCTCAGTGTGCCGATCCCGGCGACCTCCAACGGCGGCTTCGCGATGAGTCCGGTCCCGGCGGCGTTCAGCACGGCGATGTCCTGGGCGAGCACCACCACCCCCACCGGCTCGACGGCCAACGGCTCCGCGCTGGTCTGCAACGCCGCCTACAACTGAGGCTGCCCATGACGCGGCTGCTCGCCTCCGTCTGCGCGCTCGCGCTACTGGCCGCTTCGCCGGCCTTCGCAGGGCCGCCGACCACCATCGTCAGCGCGCCGAACCAGTCGTTGGTGTCGAACGTGTTGACGCTGACCGCGACTGGCGCGTGTCCGGCCGGCAGCATGGCGCTGGCGGTGTTCGCCGACTACAACGGCAACAACACCACCACGATGACCGACAGCCGGGGCAACACCTGGACCTCGGACACCTGGACCTGGGGCAGCGCCAACACCGCCGGGGTGATCTGGCGCTCGTCGCTGACCGCCGGGCTACAGGTCGGCGACACCCTGACGGTGAACTTCTCCGCCACCACCGCCGCCTACGCCGTCGTTGACTGCATCGGCGCCAGCGTCACCAGCGACCCGACCGGCAAGGGCGGCGCCGGCGGCAGCTACACCGGCACCAACGTCACGGTCACCGACAGCGGCTCGCCGCCGACCAACGCGGCGCGGGTGTTCTTCGCCACCTTCATGCCCTCGCAGTTCGACCAGTTCACGACCAGCGGCGGCTGGACACTCGCCGATAGCGCGATGAATGGCACGGGCATCGGCATCAAGGTCTACTACCAAGACGTCGCGCCGGGGGCGACTTCGACCCAGACCTACACGAACAACACCTCAGCCAACGGCCAGTGGACCAGCCTGTGGCACTCGTTCAGCATCCCGGCGGGCGGCGGCCCGACCGTCCAGTCGCAGCCGATGACCCTGCTCGGAGTTCAATGATGTCCCGCCTGCTGGCGCTGGTCGCCGCTCTCCTGTGCGTCGCCAGCCCGGCGGCGGCGTGGCGCTACGGCACTCCGGCAGGCGGCTCTAGCTCGCCCAGCGTGATCCCCGGCGGCGTCCAGCCGGCCTACGACAACACCAACTCGACCGCCGGCAAGGTGGTGCTGACCAACGTCACGCTGAACACGATCGCGACCACCTACCATGGCACCAACACCGACAACGGCTACAGCGTCCGCGGTTCGATGCGCTGGGACGCGCTGCCGTTCAGCCTGATCTCCGGCACGCAACAGGTCGGCCTGTTCGCCTGGCATATGCCGACCAACGCCGAGAAGAACGCCGGCATCTCCAACGACGTGACCTACGTCAACGTCCGCTGCGACGGCGGAAGCTGGTTCACCATCACCGGCCCCTCGGCCAACGCCAACGCGGGCGGCGTGGTCGATTGGAACTTCACCGTCAATGACGCCAATTTCGCCGACGGGCTGCACCAGTGCGACGCGGTGGCCGTGCCAGCGACCGGGCCGGACATCGTCGCCCAGGGTCCGCCGTTCGACCAGTACGGCGACGGCTACGAACTGATCAGCGCCAGCAACATCATCATCGACAGCACCACGCGCGGCGTGGCCGGCAACATCCTCACGGTGCTCTCGGCGGGGATCTTCGAGAACTGGGAGGCCGCAGCCGCTAGCGGGGTGATCAGCATCGGCCAGTCGGTGGCGACGGCCGGGGTCGCGCCGGGGACCTTCATTGACGGCGACAGCACCCACAACGCCTCCTCCTGCGTCGCGCAGAGCGGCTCCAATTGCACCGGCGCGGGCGGCGTCGGGACCTACCACGTCAACCAGTCGCAGGCGCTCTACGGCGCAGTGCTGACCGGCAAGATCGACAACGGTTCCGGGTCGGCCGGCACGCTGATGACGATCACTGGCCGCACCTCCGGCGGCGTCGTGCTCAACCTGACCTATGGATCACAGATCGTCGGCTCAGGCGTCAGCGCCGGGACGGTGCTCAACGGGGCCAACAACCAGGGCAGTTGCACACCAGGGCCGACCTGTACCGGCAACGGCATGACCGGAACCTATTCGGTCAACACCAGCCAACTGGTCGCCTCGACCACGCTTTACGCCGGAGCCTCGGCGGTGTTCGGCTCGCAGCGCAGCTTCTACTTCATCACCAACCACGGCGGCTCGATCTCCCGTCCGACCGTCTACGTCTGCGACACGACCTGCAACGGTGCGACCGGCAACGACAGCACCGGCACCGGCTCAGCCGCCGCGCCCTATGCGACGGTCGGCAAGGCGTTCAGCCAGATCACCGCGCAGGACAGCGCGACCACCTACCATCACGGCAAGTGGGGCGGCACGGTCTGCCTGATGGCGGGGCACACCTACACCTACTCGGGCAGCGTGACCGTGCCCGACGCCGCGCTGGGCTATGTCACCCTGGCCTCGGCCAACGCCGACACCTGTGCAGCCCCCAGCGATCCCGGCGGCGCGACGATCACCAACACCCCGCAGGCGACCACCCGCGCGTTCTTCGCCCACAACACGCGCTGGCGGTCGCTCAACTTCATCGGCTACGCCAGCAACCTCGACCCCACCTACCAGCAGAAGTTCGTGGTCGATCATGTGACCCAGGTCCACGACACCCTCGGCAACGGCGGCCTGCTCGGCGCGGGCGCCTGGATGTGTCTGGAAAGCACCTCATGGTTCGGTTCGGACGGCGGCTGCTCGGGGGCCTATTACATCCGCGGCTCGACCTTCAAGTACGCCTACAACGACGGCATGCACGAGGTCAGCTCGGCGGTGAGCAACACCGTGGATGGCGTCGGCAACGCCTTGGAGTGGGCGTCGGCAACCTTCAACACCGCGACCCCGACCGTGCTGACCATCAGCCTGCCGAGCGAGCTGTCGGGCTACAATCTGTCGGCGATCTTCCCGACCAATCAGCCGTTGAGCGCCGTCAACGCCAGCAATCAGCCGTGCTACTCGAACGACGCCAACCCGACGATCAACGACGGGGCGAAGACCCTGACGCTGACCGGCGTCACCACGACTGGCAACTGCACCAACGGCTCGACGGTCTACGTCAACTTCGACAACAGCGCTCACCCGGACAACTTCCAGCAGAGCAGCCTGAACATCGTCGACGACGTGCTGATCCAGGGGAACAGCTTCAACGCCGGCTACAAGAGCTTCACCCAAGGCGAGTTTATCCAGCCGGCCTACATCTCCGGCTTCTACGTGAACGGCAACAGCTTCAACAATGACGTTCACGACGTGGAGAGTTTGGTCCTCACCACTGGCGGCGTCGATGCCTGGATCTCCGGCCTCAACCAGTACGCCGGCACCAACAGCTACCGGCAGGACCTGCTGATCGGCTCGACCAACGAGACCTTCGTTAAGGATCAGTGCTTGAACGGCGGCACGATCATCCCGCCGCAGCAAACCGGCGTGAACATCCGCGCGCTGCAAGCCACGTCGAGCGCCTGCTACTCGACCACCTCGCCCTAAGCCAGCGGAGGGCCTTCGGGTCCTCCGATTGACACCCGAGCCGTTCGGCCCGATTGTGCGACCATCGTTTCAGCCCTCGGTGGGAGAGCAATATGGGCACGCCCGGTTACGGCAAGTCAGTTGGCTACGGCAATTTCCAGCCCGGCTTTCGCGAAGTCAGCGGCAACATGCTGATGAACGCCTTCTCGCGGATGTTCCAGGGCGGCATCGACCGCCAGGACAACATCACCGCGCACGCGGGCGGCGGCCAGGCCAGCGCCGTGCAGCTCGGCCACACCCAGAGCCGGGTCACCACCGTGGCCACCGCGGGGGATTCCGTGGCGCTGCCCAAGGCCATCGCCGGCTCCGAGGTGCAGGTGATCAACGCCGGGGCCAATCCGATGCAGATCTTCGGCAAGATCGGCGCCACCGACACCATCAACGGCGTCGCCGGGGCGACCGGCATCAGCATGCCGCCGGGCGGCCTGGGGATCTTCATCTGCGTCTCCGCCGGGGTGTGGACGCTGGACGGCCCGGGCTCCGGCGCGGTCGGCAACTTCCCGACCGTCACCGCCCAGGACGGGCTGACCGCCCATGCCGGCGGCGGCCAGGGCTCGGCCACCGCGCTGCCGGCGCAGATCAACCGGGTGACCACCGTCGCCTCGGCCAACGACTCGGTGGTGCTGCCGGCGGCCAAGGCCGGCTTGCAGGTCACCGTGGTCAACGCTGCGGCGGCCAACTCGATGAACGTGTTCCCGGCCACCGGCGACGCGATCAACGCCCTGGGCGCCAACGCGGCCTATGCGATGACGGCCAACAAGACGGCGCAGTTCTTCTGCACCGCCAACGGCCAATGGCATGCGGTGCTCTCTGCCTAACCCTTCGGCCTCAATGGCTTAGGAACCCCGCGGCCGGGGAAGGCCGCATCAGGAACAAGGAACGGGATCATGGGTCAGTATTACACGGGCGGCATGCCCGCCATCACCGGCGCCGGACTTGGGGCGGGCACGCAGTTGGGCCAGGGCGCGCGCATCCCGGTGGACGCCGTTCCGGGCAATGGCACCTCGCAGCCGCAGAGCGGCGCGATCATGCCGGGCCAGCAGATCCTGGCCAACGCCGGCGCCACCGCCACCGCGGGCGGCACCAAGGCTGCGGCGCTGCAACTGGGCTACGGCCTCAACGAGCTGAGCACGGTCGCCACCAACGGCGACTCGGTGCTGCTGCCCTACGCCTTCCCGGGCGCGGTGGTGATCGTCTCCAACGACGGCGCCGCCAACGCCCAAGTTTTCGGGCGTGGGACTGACACCATTGACGCGGTGGCTACGGCCACGGGCGTGGTGCAATCCGCCGCCAAGCGCACGATCTACCTCGGCGTTTCCGGCAACGGCGACGGCTCGAACGCGGGCGCGTGGGTGTCGCTGGCGGGCGCCAAGACCTCCTAAGCCTTTCCTCCCCCGGGCGTTCTCTCCAGTCCGCCCGGACCTGGCCCCTCGGTTGCCCGCCGGGGGGGCTTTTCTTTGCCCGCAGCGGGTCATGTCGCTTTCGGCCGGGCGCGCAACCTTAGGCCTATCGACAACCGCGTTCGCCGATGCCTCCATGCGCCCGGCTCTGCGCCCGAGGCTCGCCTGTAAGCCCTCCTCGGAACCCCCCTTGCGGAGCCAGGGCGGGGCGTGCGGCTCAAGCCGGCATGTCCCGCCGCTGGGGGAGCCACTTCCCATAGCGCCGGTTGCGCGATACGTTCCCGCATCGAAACGGGGGCCCGTGATGGCGAAGCTCAGCACCAAGGACCGCAAGAAACTGCCGGCGAAGGACTTCGCGGGGCCTGGTCGGTCCTACCCGGTTGAGGACAAGGCCCACGCCCGCAACGCCAAGGCCCGCGCCTCGGAGATGGCGGCCAAGGGCAAGCTCAGCGCGGCCGAGAAAGCCAAGATCGACCGCAAGGCGGACGCCAAGCTGGGCAAGAAGGCCGCCGAGGGTCCCGTGGCGAAGGCCTCCAAGCCCACCGGCTACGCCAAGGTCACCCCGCCGCCCAAGGGCTGCACCAAGAAATAGGAGCCAGACCATGGCGAAATCCCCCTCTCGGGCCATGGCCCAGGCGCTCGGCGGCAAGGCCCCGGCGAAGAAGGCCAGCGCGAAGCCCAACACCGTCGCTAGTTGCGGGCGCCGCGACGGCTACGAGAGCGTCAGCGTTCGACCCATCGACAACGGCTACATTGTCAGCCGCTCGACGGATAAGGGCTATTCGGAGACCTACTCGGCGACCAAGCCGAAGATCGAGATCCCGGCCGCTCCGAAGGCGTCCAAGGGCAAATGAGCAAGGACGAGGGCGGCCACGGTTCGGAAGCGGGCGCCGGCGGCGGCGCGAAGTTGGACGAGTTCGTGGAGAAGACGAAGGCGGATCTGGGCCTCGATAAGCTCCATATCGCCCACACCAAGGCGGGTGACCTTCACCTGAGCATGATCGCGGTCGCGAAGGACAAGCAGGGCAGCGGCACTGGCACCAAGGCCATGAAGCGGCTTACGGACTACGCCGACGAGCACGGCCACCGGATGACGCTCACCCCTGACAAAGTGGATGGTTACGGCACCACCTCGACCAAGCGTCTCACCGATTTCTACAAGGGCCACGGGTTCGTGGAGAACAAGGGGCGCAACAGGGATTACTCCACCAGCGCCTGGATGTACCGAGAGCCGAGGGCCAAGCAATGAAGCGCCGCGCCGCCTACCTGGGGACCTCGGCCGGCACGCTGGCGATGCCCAGGCCGAAAGGGGCGCTGGAGCGCATGCTGGAGGCCCAGGAGCGCGAGCGGGCCATTGACGTGAAGGCTGCGCATGAGCGCGTGGCGGCGAAGTTCCCCAAGACCCTGGCGAAGCTGGGCGAATGACGCTCCCGATCTTCCGTATCCTGTTCCTGGCCGGTGTGGCTCTGTTGGCGCCCTGGGCGCTGCTGACGCCCCGGCCCGCGGCTCGGGCGCCGCTCGACTGAGGCCCGCATGGCGGCTTCTGCGCCCGTTCAGATCCGCGCATCGTTTCCGCGCAAGTTTCGCCCGCTGCTGGAGGAGAAGGCCCGTTACAAGGTCTTCCACTCCGGACGCGGGGCCGGGAAGTCCTGGCAGTTCGCCCGCGCGCTGCTGATCAAGGGCCTGTCGGGGGGGTTGCGCGTGCTCTGCACCCGCGAGGTGCAATCCTCCCTGAAAGAGTCGGTCATGCAGTTGCTGGCCGACCAGATCAAACTGCTGGGTCTCAGCGACTATTACGTCGTGCTCAAGAATGAGATCCGCGGGCCTGCGGACACCCTGTTCATCTTCAAGGGCCTGAGCGATCCCGAGGCGCTGAAGTCGGCCGAGGGCATTGACGTGGTGTGGATCGAGGAGGCCAGGACGGTCTCCAAGGCGTCCTGGGCGAAGCTGGATTTCACCGTGCGCAAGCCCGGCGCTGAAATCTGGATCAGCTTCAACCCGGAGCTTGAGACCGACCACCTTTATGCGCTGTTCGTGTTGGGAACTCCGCCGCCCGGAAGCATCGTTGTTCAGACGAGCTATGAGGACAATCCGTGGATCAGCCCGGAGTTTGTCCGACAGGCCGACCACCTGAAGGCTACCGACTACGACGAATGGCTGTGGGCGATTGGCGGCCATTGCCGGGTGGCGCTGGATGGCGCGGTCTACGCCAACGAGCTGCGCGCGCTGAAGGCTGAGGGCCGCGTCTGCCACGTACCAGTGGAGAAATCCAAGCCGGTGCACGTGTTCGCCGACCTGGGCCGCGGGGACGCCACGGCGTTCTGGTTCGTGCAGATCGTCGGCCTGCAGTACCGGATCGTCGGCTACTATGAGAACCGCGGGCTGGTGTGGGACCACTACCTGGCCCACCTCGAACAGCAGCGCCAGGAGCGCGGCTGGTTCTACGGCACCATCTGGCTGCCGCACGACGCCGACAACCACACCCTGGGCGCGCGGCGGACGATCAAGGAACAGACCCTCGATGCCGGTTACCGGGCCCGCATCGTGCCGAAGATCGGTCTGGCGGACGGCATCAACGCCGCGCGCTCGATCTTCCCGCTGTGCTGGTTCTCCGAGGAGCACACGGCCCGCGGCCGGCAATGCCTGGCGCAGTACCATTACGAGGTGGCCGACGACGGCACGCCCTCCAAGCTGCCGGAGCACGACTGGTCAAGCCACGGCGCAGACGCTTTCAGATATTGCGGCGTCGCCCTGCGCGAAGAGGCGCCGAAGCCGAAGAAACCGGCGCCCAAGGCCAAGGCCTCGCTGGGCCGGCACGGATGGCTGGCGAAGTAGGCTCCCGATAGTCTTGTTCCGCGCTCTGTGGCATTGAAAGCGATGCGATGCAGCCGCGCGGCTGGCGAAATGGGGGCGGACCGATGGCGAAGCGGGTTTCCGAGGACGACCGCAAGCTGGGGGTGCTGAAGGAAGCGCGGCGGCGGTTCAAGCGCTGCGTGGAGTGGGAGGCGGATTACCGGCCGAAGTTCATCGATGACGTGAAGTTCGTCGAGGGCGACTCCGACAACCTCTATCAGTGGCCGGATCAGGTCCGCACGCGGATGGAGGACAATAACCGCGCGCTGCTGACCATCAACAAGACCAAGCAGCACTGTCTGGACGTGATGAACGACGCGCGGCAATCGCGGGTGGCGATCAAGATCCGCGCCACCGGCGGCGGGGCCTCATCCGAGTCCGCCCAGGTGTTCGCCGGGGTGGTGCGGCATATCGAGTACATCTCCAACGCCGCCACCGCCTACCAGCACGGGCTCAGCTTCGCGGTGCGCGGCGGGATCGGCTACTGGCGGGTGATCACCGACTACGCCAACGATGACAGCTTCGACCAGGAGATTTTCATTCGCCGGGTGAAGGACCCGCTCAGCGTCTACCTCGACCCGGACATCAACGAGTTTGACGGCTCGGATGCGAATTTTGCCTTCGTGTTCACCGATATCGACCGCGACGAGTTCGAGACCAAGCACCCGAACTGGATCGAGCATGCGGTTCCGGGCCCGGGGTTCACCCCGGACACCAGTTGGGTGTGGGAGAACAAGATCCGGGTGGCGGAGTATTTCCGCCGGGTGGAGGTGCCTGACCGGCTGATCGCCTACACCGAGGTCGGGCCGGACGGCCACCCCGGCGAGCAGAAGGTGCACCGCGAGAGCGAACTGGAGCCGAAGCTGGCCAAGGCGCTGCTGGATCTGCCGGACACCCAGACGCGCAAGATCAAGTCGCACAAGGTCGAATGGTTCAAGGTGGTCGGCGACGCCATCGTGGAGGAGCGCGACTGGCCGGGGGTGTATATCCCGCTGGTGCGCGATCTCGGCGAAGAGACGGTGATCGACGGCATCCTCGACCGCAAGGGCCACGTGCGGGCGCTGAAGGACCCGCAGCGGATGTTCAATTACAACGCCGTGGGCTCGGTGGAGTTCGGCGCGCTGCAATCCAAGACCCCATGGGTGGCCCCGGCGGACGCGATCGAGACCTACGAAAGCTACTGGGACACCGCCAACACCGAGAATCACTCGGTGCTGCCGTTCAACCACATGGACGACGAGGGCAAGCCGATCCCGGCGCCGCAGCGGCAACAGCCGCCGACCGGGGCCCCGGTGTTCATCCAGGGCATGAACGACGCCGCGGAGTGGATGCGGATGGTCTCCGGCCAGTACCAGGCCGACATGGGCGCGCCGAGCAACGAGCGCTCGGGGGCGGCGATCAACGCCCGCCAGCGGCAGGGGGACAACGCGACCTATCACTTCCTCGACCACCAGGGGGTGGCGATCCGCTACACCGGAAAGATCCTGATCGACCTCATTCCGAAGGTCTACGACACCGAGCGGGTGATTGAGATTCGCGCCGAGGACGGCACGCCGACCAAAGTCAGCATCGACCCGCAGGCCCAGGACGCATTCCAGAAGACCGCCGAGGACCGCTCGGAGGTGGAGGCGATCTTCAACCCGAAGGTGGGCAAGTACGAGGTGGAGAGCGACGTGGGTCCGGCCTTCGCCACCCAGCGGCAAGAGGCCTGGAACGCCTATGTGCAGATCCTCAGCCAGAACAAGGATCTGGTGCACATCATCGGCGACCTGGCGTTCAAATGCGCCGATTTCCCGGGCGCCGACGAGATCGCCGAACGGCTCAAGCGGATGGTGCCGCAGCAGGCGCTGCAGGACGGCCCGAGTCCGGACCTGATCAAGGCCAACCAGCAAATCCAGCAGATGCAGGGGCTGCTCCAGCAACTGGCGCAGAAGCTGGCCGACAAGACCGCCGCCCACCTCAACGACCAGGAGGGCAACGCGATCAAGGCCTACACCGCCCAGACTCAGCGCATCGCGGCGCTGAAAGAGGCGCTGATCGCCGACCCGGAAGGGCTGATCGGGTTGGTCAAGCAGGTCATCGCCGAGGCCGAGGCCACCTCCTCTGCCGGCCTGGGCCCAGCGCTCACCCCGAGCCGCGAGCTGACCGCCGAGGACATGATGCCGCCCGCTCAGCCGCCGCAGCCGGTGGCGACTCCTGGGGTGCCTCCCGGGGGCGGCATTCCAGCCGGCGGGATCGGGCCTGGAGGTCCGCCGAGCGCCTCGCCGGCCGACATGACCGCGGGACCGGCCGCCCAGCCCGGCGGCGCGCCGACCCCCGCGGGGCTGTAATACATCGGGCCTCGGGGAAACCCGGGGCCCTTGGCTATTGCGGAGCGGTGCAATCGCAACCTATGCTCTGCATCGCTTCGCCAGAGCGAAACCGAGGGGGACACCATGACGGATGCAGACTTGATCGTTAACGCGTGCGGGGACGCCTACGCCGTGATTATGGCGGAAGTGAACCGCATCGACGCCAAGCCCTGGTGGAAACGCATCTGGGTGAGCGACCATCAGGTAGCGGCGTTGCTGGGCGCGGCCACGGCGCTGATCGCACTGCGGGATACCATTTGCCAACGCCTGACCGAGGAAGGCCGCTGATGCGCCTCACCATGGGTGAACTCTACATCGACCGCGACAAGGTGCTCCACGTGGCCACGGGCGAGATGGACCTTCCTCCCGGCGCGCGGCGCCCGGAAGTCCGAGAGGCCGCGCACATCGACTACGCGGCATTCCGCGAGGCGCGAAGGCTGGACCGACTGCACCAGCTATCCGCCGAGATGCAGGCCGCCGCGCACCGCGGCGAGTCGATGCCCTACCCGGAGACCCCGGCCTGGGTGCACGTCGTCACCCTCGGGGCCGCAGCGGTCGCCGGGGCGCTGGCGATGCTGGCGATCCTCATCCTCACCGGGAGATTCTGATGCGCTACTTCCTCGATTGCGAATTCGACGGGTTCCATGGCCCGTTGATCTCCATGGCGCTGGTCCGCGAGAGCGGCGCGACGCTCTACTTCGTCATCGACGGCGCGCCCCAGGCGGCCAAGGACCCGTGGGTGATTGAGAACGTGCTGCCGATCCTCACCGAGGGACCGCCGGTGCGCTACACCCTGACCCGCGAGGACGCGGCCCAGACCATCGCCGGGTTCATTGGCGACGACGAGGGGCCGCACATCGTCGCCGACTGGCCGGCGGACCTGCGCTACTTCTGCGACCTGATCGAATTCGCGGGCGGCCACATGGCCCCGCTGCCGTCCTTCACCATGGAGGTGAAGCGGATCGACGCCTACCCGACCACGCTGACCGGGGCGTTCCAGCACAACGCGGCCTGGGACGCGCTGGCGCTGCGGCAGAAGGTGCTGGAGATGGAGGCTGAGGCCGGACACCCCGAGCCCTCGGAGGACGCCGAAGGGCCGCACGCCTGGGGCATCGGTGATGTGGTGAAACTGCGCAGCGGCGGCCCAATGATGACCGTCACCGAGGTGTATGAACCCGGAAGCCCCTACGTGCGCGAAGACGCTATACGGGTGGCCTGGATGACCAAGGACGGCGACATGAACGAGACCGAGCTGCCCACCGCGGCGCTGGTCTACATCCCGACCGCATAATCGTGCTATCCAGCGACCAGGAGACCGTTATGAAGCGCTGGCAACGTAATCCGATCCGCCGCATCGCCGTCCGGATGCTCGACCTTTCGGAGTGGCTGTATGCAAAGGCCGGGGACATGCAGGCGACCACCTATCGCCGGCCGCCGAAGCCGCTCTGCTTTCTGTCCAAGCTGCAACTGATGATGGACGGCATGCTGGAGCAGATGACCACGAGCCTATGCGAGCAGTATGCGGAAACGATCCTGCGCGGCTCCAGCCTGACGCAGGTTTGGGCGAACAACGACACCGTGAAAATCGTGAAGGTGAGCCCGCATGGCGACTGAGATTGAGGCCCCGATGCGGGCCAGGGGCATGGTCCACAAGGACCTGGCCAACCTCGCCAAGGAACTGGCGGCGACCCACTATGAGGTGCTGGCGCGGGATAACCGCTTCTATCAGGCGTTCCCGAAAGTCGGCCCGTTCGTGCGCAAGAACTGGCACCACTACACCCACACGGCCCGGCAAATCCTGATCGGGATGCTGGGCGACCCGAACCGCTCCGAGGACCAGAAGGCGGCCATCGCCGACGTGGTGCTGAAGGACGGGGCGGTGAACCCCAAGCGGATGGCGGCGCCGCAGAAGCCGTCGTTCTTCCTCAAGTAGGACTGGAACCCCATGAACTATCGCGACCTGCGACACGTGCTGACCGCCGGGGCTTCCCGGCTGGTGCTTTCGATTGAGGGCGAGGAGGCCGACACCGGCGGGGCTGGCGGCGCGGAAGAGACGCTGGACCCGGGCCCTGCGGACGATGGCGGATCCGAGGGCGAGGCCGGCGACGAGCCGGCGGCGGAAGCGCCCGCGGCCGAGCCTGCGGAGGCGGAGCCGGAACCGGCCCCGGAGCCCAAGTCCACGCGGGTTCCCTGGCAGACCAAGCGCATCGACAAGCTGACCGCCGAGGCGCGCGCGGCCCAGGAAGCCGCCGACGCGGCGCGGGCGGAGGCGGCGGAGAGCCGGCGGCAACTGGACGCCTACCGCGCCCTCTACGGCACAGATGCGATCCCGCCGGCCGGCACCCCGGCTGCAGCCGCCGCCGCCGCGGAGGCCAGCCCGGGCGGCCAGCGCACCTACACCGAGTCCGAGGTCAACAACCTCGTGGCCGAGCGCGCCCGGCTGCAGACCATCGATCAGACGCTGAATCGCTGGTACGAGGACGGGGTCAAGACCGAGGGCGACGCCTTCAAGACCCGGATCGCCCAGGTGGGCCAGGCGTTCGGCGCCGATCTGGTCAAGCGGGTGGACTTCTTTGAAGCCATCACCAGCCTGCCGAACGGCGCGGCGGTCTATGACAAGCTGGCCGGGGACCTCGACCACTTCGCCGAGGTGCTGTCGATGAACCCGCTGCAACTGGGCCTGGAACTCGGCCGGCTGAGCACCGCCGCGGCGGCCAAGCCCGCGGCTCGGAAGGAAGTCTCCCGGGTTCCCGCCCCGATCACCCCGGTGGACGGTTCCGGCGGGCGCGAGTTCGACCCGGAAACGGCGTCGATGGAGGACTATGTGAAGGTGCGCGAGGCCCAGCGCGAGGCCCGCTGGAAGGAAAAGGGCTACGCCTGAACACGGGCCTGAGCGGGGCGATCCGCAATAACGGCGCCAGCGGCTGGAAGTGAGCCGCGCGAAGCCCCCGGGGTCCGCCTCGGGGGCTTTTTGCTGCCCGATTGCCAAGTTCGCCGGCCCGCGATACCTTCACCATCGCTTTGAGGCTCTCGGGTCTCCGCTCTGGGCGCGTCAGTCCCTGGGGGGTTGCTGGGCGCCCGCGCAAGCGAAGTCCCTGGAAGCCAGCTTTCACCGGCTCCTGGCGCCGGAACCCAGCACACATCAACCGGCGCCAGCGCGCGCCTCAGGGGGCTTTTATGGCCGGCAATTCTCTTCTGACGATGACCGCGGTGACCAAGGAAGCCGTGGCCCTGTTCCGCAACTCCAACGCCTTCATCCAGAACCTCGATCGCCAGTATGACAACCGCTTCGGCGTCGAAGGCGCGAAGATCGGCACCCAACTGCTGATTCGCCTGCCCAACGACTACGTGGTGCGCACCGGCCCGGCGGTCTCGCTGAACGACACCAACGAGCAGAGCACCACGCTGGTGGTCTCCACCCAGAAGGGCGTGGACGTGGATTTCACCACGGCCGAGCGCACCCTGAGCATGGACGACTATTCGGAGCGCGTGCTGGCCCCGATGATCAACAACCTGGCTGGCGACGTGGCGGCCACGATCATGTCGGGCGTTGAAGGCGGGGTGTCCAACTACGTGTCCAACGTGGACGGCGGCGGCGCGGTGGCGGCGCTGACCAGCAACACCATCCTGCGCGCGGGGGCGATGCTCACCAAGCGCTCGGCCAAGACCATGGGCCGCAACGCCGTGCTCGACCCGGACTCGATGGCGCTGTGCGTCGAGACCATGCAGGGCCTGTTCAACCCGCAGGCGGTGATCTCCAAGCAGTTCGACACGGCGCAGATCTACAAGGCCCTGAACTTCAAGTGGTTTGAAGACCAGACGGTGCTGATCCACACCACCGGGACCTTCTCCGCCGGCACCGTCAACGGCGCCAACCAGACCGGCACCACCCTGGTGACGAACGCCATCACCGGCACCCTGAAGGCCGGCGACATCATCACCCTCGCGGGCGTCAACGCGGTCAACCGGGTCACCAAGCGCGACCTGGGCGAGCTGAACCAGTTCGTCGTCACCGCCAACGTGGCCAACGGCGCGACCTCGATCCCGATCTACCCGGCCCTCGTCGGCCCCACGGCCCTGGGCGGCGCTGTCGCTTACCAGACCGTCGCCGCCACCCCGGCCAACGGTGCCGCCATCGCCCTGGTGAACCAGGCCTCCGAGCAGTACCGCAAGAACATCGGTTACGCTCCGGGCGCCATCACCATGGTGACCGCCGACCTGGTCGTGCCGAAGAAGTCGGTGGAAGAGTCGGCCCGCGAGCGCTTCGATGGGGTGTCCATGCGGATGCTGACCGGGTATATCACCGGCGCGGACCAGTTGATCACCCGGCTTGATGTGCTTTTCGGTTTCCTATTCATACGCCCCGAGTGGGCGGTCGCGATCGCTTCGGCCGTGTGATTTAAGCGCCTACAAAGCGCTATCAGGAGGGCCTCGGGAAACCGGGGCCCTTTCTCTTTGGGGGTTGCGTAATACGGGGGCCGATGCAATCGGTAGGCCTCACGGCTCGCCAGGCTGACCAACCGAAGGGGATACACGACATGGCTTTTATCGAGACCAAGTACGGCGTTGGTGACGTGGTGTGGGCGGCGACGACCCGCACCGAACAACGGCAGCACGACTGCCCGGATTGCCTGGGGTCGCGGAAATGGGAAGCGCGCTCGCCGGCTGGCGGGGTGTTCGCGGTGGACTGTCCGCGCTGCGGCGATGTCTACCAGAGCAATCGGGCGCTATCGCTGAAATACACGCTTTTCGTGCCCAGCGCGCAAAAGCTGACCATCGGACAGGTGCGGGCCTATTCGGGACCTGATGGAAAGACTGAATACATGGCCCACGAGACTGGGATCGGCTCGGGAAGCCTATGGTACGAAGACCGTCTGTTCCCGACGCAGGAGGAGGCGACGGCTGCGGCCCAGGCGGTGGCGGACGAGCAGAATTCCAACCCCGAGGGATGGGTGAAAAAGCAGTACGACGAGACTGCGAAGTTCAGTGACTACCAGCTTCGCGAGGCGTCGATTGCGGCGGCGGACTACCGGCGCATTCAGGCTGAAGTGCGAGTCGGCATGCTGCTGGACGATCTGGACGAAGCGGCCAGCGTCGAAGAGGTCAAAGACCTTATCGCGACGTGGCGTGAGAGCGACTGAACCCGGCGGGATGGGCGCCTTACCCCGCATATGCCCGACGCCGTAACCTTGGGGCCCCTTCGGGGGCCCTTTTCTTTGCGCGATTGCCCGATGCGAGGGAATGGCGGATAGTCCGGCTTCCGAACAGCGCCAGCCACCGAAGGGACCGCGCATGAACTCCTATCCCAAGATGCTCTACCGGGGCGGACACGCCTACACCGAGACCGGCAAGGGCGTGCCGCATCAGGACACCCTCGTGGTGAACGACGAGGCGGAAGAGGCCGCCGCCGTGGCCGATGGCTTCGCTGCGGCCCAGGAGGCCGCTCAACCGGGCGACGCTGACCATGCCGCCGAAGCCGAAGGCGCGCCGCAGGATGTCGAGCCGGTGGAAGGCCACGCCGAAACCGACGCGGGTTCCGAGGCCCACGACACCCTGGCCGGCGATGAGGCGCACGACAACGTCGAAGGCGACGCCGGCGCCGACGAGCACGCCGCCTAAGCCCAGCCAGACCCGAAGAGAAGGACCAGCGAATGGCTAAAGAGCACCCCAGGTATGCCGCCAGCGAGTGGCCAGACTACGAGTTCCAAGAGTGGCCGATGGCCATCTACCCGGGTTCCAAGGACGGCGGCAAAACCCCGGACCCGCACCCGACCAAGCCGGGCGTCTTCCTGCAAGAATGCGTCATCGTGCAGAACGAGGACGAGCGCCGGCTGGTGCTGGAACTCGACCCTCAGGAACCCGAAGCCCCGCGCGCGCCGCGCAAGCCCACGCTGGTGGAGGACAACAGCGTGAAGCGGCTGCAGACCGACGAGGACGAGCGCAAGGCCCTGCTGGAGGAGGCCGAGGTGCTCGGCGTTCAGGTGGACAAGCGCTGGGGCATCGCCCGCATTCAAGACGCGATTGACGAGTTCAAAAACGCCGAGGTGTAGCGGCGCCGGAGCGTTGTTGAGCGAGGGGCCTGGAGCGATCCGGGCCCCTTTTGCGTGGGCGATTGTCGGGCGCAGCGGAATGGCGGATATTGCCCGGGTCCACGGGGGCCCGCATGACGCTTGCTTCAGACCTGATCAACCTCGCGCTGACCGACTCGGGCGTGCTCGGCGTGGGCCAGTCGCCCCAGGCGCAGGACACCTCCGACACCCTGCGGCGGCTGAACATGATGATCGCCCAGTGGTCGCAGCGCCGCTGGCTGGTCTACCATCTGGTGGACACCGGGTTGGTGATGACCGGAGCGCAGAGCTACACGGTCGGGACCGGCGGCGACTTCAACATCACCCGGCCGGCAGGGATTGAGGGGGCCTACATCCGCCAGGTGGTGCCGATCAGCCCGACCCCGGTGGATTGGTGGCTCGACCAGTGCATGAGCCGCGAGGAATACAGCCAGATCTGCCTCAAGAACATGAACGCCTCGCCCTCGGAGACCTTCTTCTACGACAGCGATTATCCGCTGGGGCGGATCTACCCGTGGCCGATCCCGTCATCGTCGTTCGAGCTGCACATCCTCACCCGCCAGGTGCTGCAGCAGTTCGCCACCGTGGGCGACACCGTGACCCTGCCGCCGGAGTACGAGGAGGCGATTTACGCCAACCTGATGGTGCGGCTGCGCTCGGCCTACCGGCTCCCGCCCGATCCCGGGATCAACGGGCTGGCGAAGGCCTCGCTCAACACCATCCGCCGGGCCAACTTCCAGATCGGCCGGCTGAACCTGCCGCAGACGCTCTATCACGGCGGGGGCGGCTACAACATACTGGGCGATAGGAACACAAACTGAGTTGTACCATAGCGCGGCCCATGGCTATGGTCGCGCATGGTATGGAAGCTCAAAGACCTGACGGGCCAGACATTCGGCCACCTCACCGTTCTCAAGCGGGGGGAGCGTAAGCACCCCACCTATTGGCTATGCGAGTGCGTCTGTGGAGCGCGGAAAGAGATTCGCGCCAGCAGCCTAGCGTACGGCCAGAGCCGGTCCTGCGGCTGCAAGCGCGGTGAAATTCTGCGCCAGGGCATTGCCAACGGCGGCAGCGGAACCCCTGGCTATAAGTCGTGGATCGGCCTTCGCCAGCGCTGCAACAATCCCAACGACCGCGGGTTCAAGCACTACGGAGGCCGGGGCATTCGCGTGTGCGCTGAATGGGATGCATCCTTTGAGGCGTTCTGGCGGGACATGGGGCCGACGTGGTTTCCAGGGGCCACCATTGAGCGCGACGATGTGAACGGACCCTATGCCCCCGGAAATTGCAGTTGGGTAACGCGCGCTCAGCAGCCGAAGAACCGGCGCACCGTCCCGGTTGTGGAAACCCCTTGGGGGCCGATGCTCATTCCGGAGTTGGCGCGGAAGGTCGGTCTTAGCCCGGTGCAAATGAGCGTTCGCTACCGAAAAGGATGGCGCGGGGAAAAGCTATGGTCCCCGCCGACCGAAAAGGGCGCGCGCATCACGCCCAGAAACCACAAGAAGACGCCCGAAGACCCCGGGGACGTGCTCTAGCCGCCCATCTATCGGTTTCCGATGGCCGGTGTTAGCTTCCGCACTCTGAAGAGGGGGAGCGGATGGCGCGGATTTCGCTGCTGGGGGGGGGCTATAACTCCCGCTCGCTGATCGCTTCGGCCCAGCGCTGCCTCAACCTGTATCCCGAGGCGACGCCGGAAAGCACCGATCCGCCGACCCCGGTGGTGCATCTGCCGACCCCGGGGCTGACCAACCTGGTGCAGCCGTCCGGCGCCGCCGGGGTGGTGCGGGCGGTCTACCGCTGCACCAACGGCACCCGGCTGGTGGTGGTCGGGACGGCGGTCTACTGCATCAACATCTTCAACAACGCCGTGCAGACCATCACCGGGGCGATCAGCGCCGGAACCACGCCGGTGTCGATCTGCGACAACGGCATCATCGCGGTGATCACCACCGGCGGCTCGGACGGCTACTGGCTGAGCATCGCCCAGACGCTCGGGCAACTGACGACGCCGACGCTCAACACCATCTCCGACCCGGCGTTCTACGGCAGCCACCAGACGGCGTTTCTCGACGGCTGGTTCTGCTTCGTGCGGCCGGGGACCAACCAGTTCTACCTGAGCCCGCCGTACTGGACCGGGACCACGGCGTTCGACGGCACGCAGATCGCCTCCAAGACCGGCGGCCCGGACCAGATCGTGGCCATCGCCGCGGTGAACGGCAACCTGTGGCTGCTGGGGGTGCAGACCACCGAGGTCTGGTACAACTCCGGGGCCGCGGATTTCCCGTTCGAGCGGCAGCCCGGGGTGCTGATCCAGCACGGCATCGGGGCCGGCTGGAGCGTGGTGGCGCTGGACGTCAACCTGCTGTTCATCGGCCGCGACATGGGCGGCAGCATGGTGGCGTTCATGTCCGAGGGCTACATGCTGAAGCGGATCTCCACCCATGCGCTGGAGAACCTGCTGACCACCGTCAACTTCGCCAACAACCCCGACGCCATCGGCATGTTCTACCAGCAGGAGGGCCACACCTTCGTCGGCTGGGCGTTCCCGAGCCTGAACCAGACCTGGGTCTACGACCTGGCTACCGGCCAGTGGCACCAACGCTGTTGGACCGACCCGGCGACCGGGGCCGAGAGCCGGCACCGGATGAACTGCCTGAGCTTCTGGGACACCGGGGTGGTGGTCGGCGACTACAGCAACGGCTGGATCTACTTTTTCGACCTCAACGCCTACACCGACGCCGGCACGCCGATCAAACGGCTGCGCGGGTTGCCGCATATCGTCTCCGACAGCAAGCGGATCGCCCATAGCAGCCTGATCGTCGATATGGACGTCAGCCAGGTGGCGGCCAACTCGCAGGTGTCGCTGCGATGGTCGGATGACCGCGGGGCGACCTACGGCACGCCAGTGACGCTGAGCATTCAGAACAGCTTCAGCAGCCTGATCTTGCGCCGACTGGGGATCGCCCGCGACCGGGTTTACGAGCTGAGTTGGAGCTTCGCTTACCCGACCTCGCTGCAAGGCGTGTGGCTGGAAGCCGAGAAGGCCGAGACCTGATGGCCGCCTCTCCCTCCGGCGTTCCGGTCCCGACGCAGCCGATGCTGGACGCCAACGGCTACGTCACCCAGGCGTGGCGGCAGTTCTTCGTCACCTTGTGGAACCGCACCGGCGCCGGCAGCGGCGGTGGGGCGACGGCCAACATCGACCCCAGCAGCACCGCCACCGGCCTGGGGCTGTACGCCAACGATGCGGACGCCAAGGCCGCGGGCGTGCCGCGCTGGGGCTTCTACCTCAACGACTCGGGACTGAGCATCCGGCGGATGCCGTAAGGGGAACGACATGAAGCGCATCGCCTGGGCTCTGGCCCTGCTGCTCTGGGGGACGCTGGCGCACGCCCAGACCTACTACGGCACCGCCCTGGTGGCGCCGCCGACCACCGCGGCCAACTGCGGCGCCTGGACCACCAGCGACACCGGCCGCACCAACGCCCTGACGGATTCCGGGGTGGGCTGCTCCGGCGGTCAGGTCACGGTCAGCGCGGCCGGCAACGGCACGATGAAGCTGACGCCCGGGACCGCCTTCATCGACGCTGGCGCTCCGGCGATCTACAACCTCAACGGCCCCGGCCACCCGGTCAATCTGCTGCGCAGCACCACCAGCGGCACGGACGCAGGCGATTTCGTATGCCGACGGGTGGCCAACTACACCGGCGGGACGTTCGGTTTCGTCAACCCGTGTTTCTGGAGCTACACCCAGGTTAGCGCCGGCACGACCTCGTTCGAGTGGTCGGGGCTGTTCCGGCTGGACAACAACGGCACGGCGGCCGACGCCAGCCAGAACGTCGCCGCTTACTTCCAGGGCCGCAAGCTCAGCACCGGCTCGACCTGGGGGGCGGTGACGGAGCTTTATGACGTGACCGCCAACCCGACGACGGGCTCTGTCACTGACGAACACGACATGACCGCGACGGGGACCGACAACAACAACGGCCGGGTGCTGTTCGACGGCTGGGTGCGCAACGTCTCCGGCACGGCCACGGTGGAGGCGGCCTACGGCATCCGGCTGAACACCGGGCCCGGCGGCCTGTGGAAGCACGGCATCTACTTCAACGGCAGCTACACGGACGGCATCAACCTGGCCAACGGCAGCTACGGCAGCGCGCCGTTGATCATCGCTGACGGGCAGAAGATCTGCACCACGGCGTTGTGCGCCAACTACCTGCTGCACTCCTCCGGGGTGACCTACATCGGCTCTGGCGGCGGCAACCTGGTCTCCTTCAGCGACGCCGGGCAGATCACCGGCACAGCGGTCAACGCCGGCTCGGGGCCGATCTACCTCGGCAGCAGCGGCAAGCTCTGCTTGGACGGCGCGACTTGCTCCAACTACCTGACCCAGGCCTCGAACCAGTGGCATTTCTACGTCAACAGCACCGACGCGCTCGACGTGACCACCCTGGGGATCAACGGGTTGGCCTTCAACGCCACGGTCGGGAACATCGGCCTGCCAGCCGGGAACAAGCTGTGTCTCGACGGCAATTCGACCTGCAACAACTACCTGACCGACACCTCGAACATCCTGCACCTGTGGGCCAACGGCAGCGATGGGGCGCAGGTCTCGGCGTTCGGCCTCACCGCGCCGGCCTTGAGCGCCAGTTCCAGCAACATCGGCCTTGCGGCCGGGCAGAAGTTCTGCCTCAACACCAACGCGACCTGCACCTACAGCCTCGGGCTCTCGGGCTCGAATATCCAAGTCACCACGCCCTCGGGAGTCGCAGCCCAGTTCACTGGCCTATCGTCGAACCTGCTGGCGACGACGGCGACCACGCTGGACAGCGGCGGCCGGATTTCGACGGCGGCGGGGCAAGACATCTGCCTGGACGGCACGACCTGCAGCAACGTCCTGTGGGACAACGCGGGCGTACTGACGATGACGTCGAGCAGCTCCAACATCAAGTTCCCCTCGCAGAACCTCTACATGTCGCAGGCGTGGCTCGACGGCGGCTACGGCAATACGGTGCTGGCCTACAACTCCGCGGCGGGCGACTACAGCATCAGCACCAACCGCGGCGTGCCGGGCTCGGAGAAGTATTTCACCTTCAGCCACACCGGCGAGCTGGACATGATCAGCAGCGGCCTGTCGGTCCCGACCAACGGCAAAGTCTGCCTGAACGGTAGCGGCTGCTCGATCTACATCATTTTCGACGGCACCAGCATCGTCTTCTACAACGGCTCGACCGCGGAGTTCGCGATTAACATGG
>Ga0209523_1000002_pt1 | contig 46767 bp, 60 predicted proteins | sample TexAe_OM3H0_M1_FD_187942 | JGI IMG/M metagenome (GOLD analysis project Ga0209523, IMG submission 187942) | Forest soil microbial communities from Davy Crockett National Forest, Groveton, Texas, USA - Texas A ecozone_OM3H0_M1 (SPAdes) (version 2) | ecosystem: Environmental > Terrestrial > Soil >... | reverse complement strand
AAAGAAATGGTACTCGGATAGCTCTCATATGTCTATTCGCTCTGTACGGGCATCCTCAGGCAATTTAGAGGGTATTGACAAACAGGGCTCGCATGGCTCGCCCTCAGGAGGTGATCTACCACCTCGCCCTTATCCAGATCCCTCCCTCGGCCCCCTCTCGCGTACGCGTATACGTGTGTATATATAAATATATTATTATATATAATTATTAATATATATTATTATAAATATAATCTTTAGATAATATCTTTTATAGATATAATTATATACTATTGTTATTATTAGATATTTTATATAACCTCTTCTTTCTTTCTTTTCTTTGTGTTATAGATATCGTTAGATATCCCTCTTACTTCCCCCTTCCTTTAATGGTTTCCCCCATTCCCAAATGAAGAAAATTTCCTCTCTTGTACGATTTCTCTTGACAACTGAGCATAAATATGGTATAATATAGGTACAAGGTAAGGGAATTTACCTTTTCTTGTCCCCCTTACAACCTATGACACCCTGCGAAAGGAGGTGATCCTTGTCTAAGTCGATCAAAACTTCAGGTTCTTTTCGTGGAAAATCAAATAAACTTGGCTATGGTGGGCGAGCAGCTCAATTAAAGGCTAAGGGAGTTCCGGGTGGTGTCATAGGTAATCTCGCTCGTAAGGCAAAAGCCGCTCCTGGCCAACGTAACTATCACGGAAAGAAGTAATAACCTTTGACTAAGGAGATCAACTGGCTTTCGCTTCCGGAGGCGCATGATTACCCGGCTGCCCAAGACTACCTCTCGCTGCTCTTCCCAGATGAGGCGTCTAGCAACCTAGTCAGGTACCTCCGGAATGCTCCAATCGTCTATCGCAAGGCTAAGGACATTCTCCGAGCTTCGATGTACCCTCTTCTCTCCGACGACAACCATCACGTCCACAAGAATCTCAAGAAGATCGAGGATGAAACCCCCCTCTCTCCGATTCTTCTAGTCCGCTCACAGCAGCATCTCATTATCGCTGATGGTTACCACCGTGTTTGTGCCGTTTACCTCCATGACGAGGACGCTCAAATTCCCTGTAAACTCGTCTGACCATTTATAGGAACTCATAAAATGGCTAAGAAAATGTCAATGGCTCAGTACGAGAAGTCCTCGGCTGACAAAAAGGCGGATAAGCGGGAACTCGCCGCTATCAATAAGAAAAAGGCCCCTAAGAAGGCTTCTACTGGTTCTAAGAAGGGGTACTAATCTTGCTCGCTATCTCGATTATCCTCCTCGGTATCATTGCTATCGTAGCGTACAAAGTCTACAAAACTAAGGTTGATGCCGAAGTCGACCAGATCTACGATGCCGTAGCCAAGGAAAAGAATATCCTCGAAGAGGAAGTCAAGAAGGATCTCTAAGAATGGTTTCATATCGCCGTGATCCCCTGACCGGGCGTAAGAAGAGGGCGATTAAGCCCCACGTCGCCAAGGCGATGGAGGAAGGCGATATCGAAGACCTCATGATGAAGATGACTCCTCGGCAGATCGCCTTTGCTCAGGAGTACATCAAGGATTTTAACGCCACAGCCGCCGCTCGTAGAGCAGGTTACACAGGTGATTACATCAACCGACAGGGTTATCAGCTCCTTACCCACCCTGCTGTACGGAAGGTCATCGACTTTCTCCTCCAAGAGCGTTCTGCAGCCATCGACGTTGACGTTCCTTACGTCATCCGTAAGCTCGTGAATACTCTGGAAAGGGCTGAAGCCGGGGGCGGAGATTATAACTCCATTCTCCGTGCTGCTGAACTCCTTGGTAAGTACCTCGGCATGTTCGTGGAGAAGCAAGAGATCACTGGTAAGGATGGCGCACCCATTCAATACGAAAAAGTCTCCGAGAGTGCGGATGAGTTCACTCGAACAATTGCTCGCCTAGCCGCTCGGAATGAGGAAAAAGGTCCTCCGCCCGACACCCTCCAGTAGGTTTATAAGCCATGACGATTAACTCTAAAGACTACGTGTTAATTGACAGCCAGAATGCTAATGGTGTAGGTTCGCAGACTGCTACTCGGATTTACGGGACTACGGCTAATACGAGTAATGTCACTCAGTTAACCTCTCGTACGACTGGTGTCACGATCAATGCCCCCGTCGGAACGATTACCCTACATTCAGAAGCAGGGACCGGTACATGGCAGACGTTTACCGTGACGAATTCTTTCGTTAGCGCGAATGACGTCATCTACGTCGGGGCCCAACCAACGACTGATCTCTACGCCTTCATTCCATCTAATATTCAAAACGGCTCTTTCACTCTATCCGTCATCGATATTGGTGGTACGACCGTAGAAGCCCCCGTCCTTAACTTCGTCGTGTTTAAGTCTGCTGTAGTTTAAGAGGTTTTATGGACCAGCTCTCTCCCGCTCAACTGCTATCCTCGATGCCAGAAGCCGAGAGACTGTCCCTCCTTCAAAAGCTAAGCACTGAAGACAAAGCCTACCTTCGCTATCATTGGCCCTTCCACGCTAGGCCAGATCAGCTCTCCCCCGAGGGCCTGTGGAATACCTGGCTGATCCTCGCAGGCCGTGGATTCGGTAAGACGAGAATGGGGGCTGAATGGGTTCGTCAGGTCGCTAATGAATACCCTGGTTGCCGTATTGCTCTAGTAGGTGAGACTGCTGCCGACGTCCGTGACGTTATGATTCTGGGTGAATCAGGCATCATTGCCTGCGATCCACTCCTCGATGCTGATAGCTGGTCGCCAACCAACCGGCGTCTGACGTGGCCTAATGGCTCTACTGCCTGGGCTTATAACGCCACAGAACCCGATCAGCTTCGTGGCCCTCAGCATCACTTTGCATGGCTGGACGAGCTTGCTAAGTTCCGTTACATGCAAGAGACGTGGGACCAGTGCCAGTTCGGTCTTCGTCTTGGTGAACATCCTAAGGCTATCGTCACTACGACGCCTCGCCCCCTCCCGCTCATCAAAAAGCTCCTAGTCGATCAGGATACTTACGTCACTCGTGGGTCGACATTCGACAACAAAGACAACCTCGCACGCCCCTTCATTAAGCAGATCGAAGACCGTTATGGTGGTACACGTCTCGGGCGTCAAGAACTCGAAGGTGAGATTCTAGATGATATCCCTGGAGCATTGTGGTCCCGTACAGCCATTGACGACAATCGTCGGGAACGGCCTGAAGATCTCGAACGAGTCGTCGTTGCAGTCGACCCGAGCACTTCCTCTGCTGAAGGCGCTGACGAGACTGGCATCGTATGCGTGGGCCTCGGACGCGATAATGACGGCTATGCCCGTGGTTACGTCCTTGCTGACCGCTCACTAAGGGGAACCCCCGAAGAGTGGGCTAAAGCTGCTGTCCGTCTCTACCGAGAGAACCAAGCAGATTACATCGTCGCTGAGAAGAATCAGGGCGGTGAGATGGTCACCGCTGTTATCAAAGCGATTGATAGGTCTGTGCCTGTTCGATTGGTCCATGCTAGTCGCGGTAAGATCATCCGGGCTGAGCCGATTTCGGCACTCTACGAACAGTCCCGCGTGCACCACTGTGGTCGATTCGATAAGCTCGAAGACCAGATGTGCACTTTCTCCGTTGACAATATCCGGGCTAATGGCTTCGGTTCCCCCGACCGAGTAGACGCTCTGGTGTGGGGTTTGACTGAACTCTTCGATAAGATTACCGCTCGACGTCGTCCAAAGGATGACACCCAAGTCTCGAAGCTCCCTGAGGTTCGTCAGGCTTATGATGCCCAAAGCTATAGTAAGGCCTCTTCAACTTCGTGGATGGCAGGATAAAGGACTATAAATGGCTAACGACTACCCGCGCAAGAAGAACAAGCAGGCAGACGGCAAGCCAGCTCAGGTAAACGATAACACTACGGTAGATGTCGTCCGTCAGATTGACTGGATGGACGAGTATACCGATGATGTCGACCCTAAGTATGTCCCTGAAGGCTTTGACTCCGTAGACGATTACCTCCAAGATATGCGGGAGGAATACACCTACGACTGGGACTACGACTATGAGAATCGCGAAGACGCCATCGAGGACAAGAAGTTCGCGGCTGGCGAGCAATGGGATCCTATCGTCCTGCAGCTCCGTGTCGGCCTGCCTTGTCTTACGATCAACTCTATCCCGCAGTTCACGGCTCAGGTCGTCGGAGATTGGAGGCAGAACCGGAATGCTATCGAGATTGTTCCGAATGATGACGGCAATGAAGACACAGCTCAAGTGCGCGGTGATCTCATTCGTTCTATCGAAATGCACTCCCGTGCCTCGCGAGTCTACGATCAGGCCTTCGAGTCTTGTGTTCAATGTGGTGACGGTGCCTTCCGCGTTGCAGTAGAATACGCCAAGGACTCCGTCTTCGATCAGGATATCTACATCCGTCCTATCGAGGATGCTCAGGCTGTTATCTGGGACCGGATGGCTATTGACCCGACTGGTCGCGATGCCCGCCATTGCTTTGTCGAAGATCGCCTTCCCCGGAAGGAATTCCAGAGGAAGTGGCCTGGTATCGATCCGTGGCATTTGAACGAGAGGTTCTCTGCTATCCTCCGGGCTGGCCGTTGGTTCGACGATCAGGCTGTTCGAGTAGTCGAGCACTGGCGGATGATCCAGAGGAATCGGATCTTCGCCCTCTTCCCCGATGGCTCGGTTCATATTTTTGAACACGATAACTATGAAGATCTAATCCAGAAGCACGGTAAGCCAGTTAAAACCCGCGTCGCCCCCTGCACCTATGCTCAGATGCACCTGTGTACTGGCTTCGCGATTCTCTCTGGTCCTTACGAATACCAGCTTAACCGCCTCCCGATCATCCGTATGTCGGGCCGCGTAGTCACCATTCAGCATCGGCGTGTCCGTTTCGGCATGATCCGCTTCATGAAGGATCCTGCTCGACTCCGGAACTTCTGGCGCTCGGTGGCTGCCGAACAGCTTGGCTATGCTCCTAAGGCCCAGTGGATGGCTCCTGAGTCTGCTGTGACTGGACGTGAAGATCAGTTCCGTAAGGCTCACCTTACCCGTGATCCTCTAATGATCTACAACGACGGTGCAGAAGCTCCGCCTATTCGCCTTGAACCTCCTACTCCTCAGATGGCTTTGCTCAATGAAGCAACGATCAACACACAGGATCTCAAGGACGTTACTGGCATTCAGGATGCGTCACTCGGCAATGTCTCGAATGAGACAAGCGGAACCGCCATCCTTAATCGTCAGCGTGAAGGCGATGTCGCTAATATCACTTATCATGATAATGGCAACGCTGCTATCCTCGAAGCCGGTGATGTAATCAACCAGCTCATCCCGCAGATCTACGACGGCACTCGCATCGTTCGCCTTATCGGCAAGGACGAGTCTGTCCGACTACAGCGGATTAACGATCCGATGGATCCGAAGTCGCCCGATCTCGCGATTGGTAGTTATGACGTCGCCCTACAGACTGGGCCTTCGTATACTACGAGGCGCGTTGAAGCCGCTCAGGCTATGATGGAAGCGGTTCAGGTTTGGCCTGAGCTGATGACTATCGCAGGCGACCTTGTCGCTAAGGCCCAGAATTGGCCTGGGGCTGAAGAACTTTCCGACCGTATTAGCCGGACTATTCCTCCGCAGTTCCTCTCTCCCGAGGAGCAGCAGAAGATGCAGGCTAAGGGTGGGCAGGCTCAGCCTCCGATTGATCCGCAGGTTCTGCAGCAGATGCAACAGCAAATGCAGCAGCTCGCCATGCGTAACCAAGAGCTTGAAATTAAGCATGACGTCCACATGAAGTCACTCGCCATCGACGCCTATAAGGCTGAGACGGATCGTATGAGGACTTCTGGTGATCTCGCTTTGAAGGGATCTGGACAGCGAGGAGAGCAAATGCTTCAGGGTATCGTCACTCAACAGAAGGACGATCACCTCTACCAGCAGCATGCTCATGACCTATCGATGGAAGCAGTCCGTCAGGCTGGTCAACAAAACCTCGCGCATACTCAGGCGAGTCTGGCACCTAAACCTGCCTCTCCCGCCGTCAAGCCCGCAAAGGGCGACTAAGACCTGAACTACAATCGTGCATCCCCGTAGTCCAAGGATGAGACCACGCAACGGACCTTCGGTTAAGGAACCGCAATCAGCATGTCTGACAAACCCTTCGTTGATCCCAATACAGACGACCTCGATGCCTTCTCGGATCTCTTTAGTGGAAAGGCTAACCCACTAACTGAAGCCCCCGAAGATCATGATGAATCTGTAGACCCGATCGATGTCATTGATAGTGACGAGCCCACCGATGATCTCCCCGTAGACGACCTTCAAGAGCCTGATGCTGAGCCGGCACCTAAGCCCAAGAAGAAGACTGCACAGGAGCGAATCGATGAACTCACCGCAGCTAGGCGAGCCGCAGAGCGTGAACAGGAGACTGAACGCAATGCTCGAATCGCTCTAGAGAATAAACTCCGTGAACTTGAAGCAAGAATCCCTAAGGAGCCAGAAGCTCCGGTGGCCCCTGTCAAGAAGGCAGAAGCCCCGGATCCCAGCTCGGCAAACGAGGATGGTACCGCAAAGTATCCCCTCGGTGAATTCGACCCGGCGTACATTCGTGATCTAACGAAGTACACCATTGCGGAAGAGTCTGCCAACGCCCGTGCCCAGGAAGAGGCTCATAAGGTAGAGGCTGAACGTCAACAGTATGTTCAGACCTTGAACCAGAACTGGAATCAGAAACTCGTCGACATCGAGACCACTCTGCCGGACTTCCGGGAGAAGGGTCAGAACCTCATTGGGACGTTCTCCGGTATCGATCCGCAGTACGGTGAGTTCCTTTCCACGACTATCATGCAGATGGAAAATGGTCCTGAAGTTCTCTATCACCTAGCTAATCACATTGATGAGGCCCAGAAGATTGTTGCTGCTGGTCCCGTCGGCGCTGCTCTCGCGCTTGGCCGTCTTGAGGCTAAGTTCGTTAAAAGCGCTCCCACAGAACCCCGTGTATCCCAGGCTCCCCGCCCGGCTCCATCCTCGAATAAGGGTGTTTCCGCAGGCGGATCAGTCCGGGCAGACACAGATGATCTCGATGCCTTCTCGGAAGCTTTCTTTTCTCCGAAAGGCAAGAGACGTTAACTTAGGACTATAACTAAATGACTGCTCCTTCGATTACCGTAGATCAGGCGAAGCTCGTTCTGAACGCCTTCGCTGCTACCTTCCAAAATAACCTCGTGTCTGCTGACGCCGTTTCTTGGCGCCAGTATGATGGCGAACTCAATGACCGAAATGCGCTGACTGTTACCGAGCAGGTTGGTCCCCGCTACACCGTTACCCAGACGACCAACGGCGTTGCTGACCTGACTGCTGGTGTCCAGAACACCGTCTTCGGTTCGGAACAGTTCACCGTCAATAAGACCTTCGGCGCTTCCATGGGTTGGGGCGACTTCGTCAAGATCCAGAGCATCGGTGAAGCCCGTGAGAGCGAAGCTCTTAAGAACGCTGCCACCAACCTGGCTGAACAGATCGACGCGTATATCATGCGTGTGGCTGTCCTGGCTTCTAACCAGTGGCTCGGCACTCCTGCCAATGGTATTAACACCTGGGACGACTACGCCCAGGCCTATACCCGCCTGAAGGAAGTCGGTGGCTCGGACGCGGATCTCCGCTCGATGCTGACCTACAAGGATCGTGAGACCCTCGGTGCTTACGTCCTGACCTTGAAGTCGGATGACTTCGTTGAAGGCACCTTCCGTAAGGGCTTCGAGGGCAGCATTGACGGCACTCCTGTGATGTTCACGCAGCAGCTCCCGATCATCACGACTGGTACTCGTTCGGCTACGGCTGGCGCTCCGAACGCCAACTCGCAGAACGTGAACTACTCGGCTGTCTCGGTTAGCACCGGCCCCGGTCTGTATATGACGCAGCCGTTTGTCATCAATAACCTTGGTGCCAACGCTACGATCAAGGCCGGCGAAGTCTTCACGGTCTCGGGTGTGTTCGGTTACGATAACCGCGCTCAGGCGAACAACGACTGGCTGCAGGAATATACTGTTATCGCGGATGCCACGGCGAATAGCTCGGGCGTTGCGACTGTCACTATCTTCCCTGCTATGATCGTCCCTGGCTCGGGCTCGGGCGGCGACATCTCGGTGAATACTGCTAACGCCACTGTCTCGCGTGCTCCCACGACTGCTGATACTATTACCTTCGTGGGTGCGGCTTCGACCTCCTACCGTCCTCGCGTCTTCATGGAGAAGCAGGCTATCGTGGTTAACACGGTCCCGCTCATCATGCCGGCGGTCGGTAAGGCGCTCTCGAAGAGCCTGACTAAAGTCCCGGCGTCTGTCCGTATGTGGCAGTGGTCGAACTTCCAGACGGGTGAGCATGACGTTCGTTTCGATATCGCGCTTACCGCGAATATCCGCGACCGTCGTCGCATCATCCGTATGAACGGTAACTAATAAGATTAGGAGGGGAAGGTTTCGGCTTTCCCCTCTTCTCTCTAGGAGAATGCTATGACTGCTGTTACTGAACGCTATTCTCCGGTAGTTGTCGGTGTGAATGCGACTGTCTCTTCTTTGAGCGTGAATAGCCTCGGCGGGTTTCTTTGTGTTACGTCTGGCGTTATCTCGCTAGCGAATGTGTCTGTCCTGCAAGGCGTCTCTGAAGCTCTGACCCTCTTCACTAACTTCCCTGTCCAAGCCGGCGTCTATTATCCCCTGCCCTTCCGAGTGAATGGTGGGTACTCTTTGACCGCTGGTGGTGGAGCCTCGGGCGTTCTAGGGGTTGTCTAATGCTCTCGACTTGGATGAATGCCACATACGCTAAATTCCTCATAGGCTTTGAGGATAAGGGCGAGAACTTCCAGATCCGCTCTGACGGCACTTTCCGTCTTAGGGCGGCAGGCGGCCGAATGGTCCGCGAACTTTCCATAGTGGCTGATCGACAGCTCCGTGCCGACGGCTCCTTCCGCCTACGCACAGACGGTGATAGGATGTTTAGGAGATAATATGGCTGATACTAAAACTCATGACGAAGTTGCGATCTCCCCTCTCGATGGGACTGAGGAACTTTACGTTGTTGGAAGTGGCGGCACGGTAGACGGTAAGACTACGACTGCTGCCATCGCTGCTCTCTCGCCGGCTGGTACTGTCACCTCTGTGGGTGGTACGGGCACTGTCAACGGTCTGACCCTTTCGGGCACCGTTACTACCTCGGGCAACCTTACTCTCGGTGGCACTCTCTCGCTGGCATCTCCCCCCGCTATCGGCGGCACTACCCCTAGCACTGGCGTCTTCACGTATGTTCGCACAGTCGCTGTAGTTCTTTCGAGCCTCCCCTCGGCGGCTACCGCAGGTGTCGGCGCTCGTGCTTTTATCACTGACGGTTCCACGACTATCATCCTCGGCATCGGTACAACTGCCGTAGGCGGTGGTAGTAATAATGTCCCTGTTTATAGTGATGGTACGAACTGGATCATCGGTTAAGCGTCAGCGATTGTCGCAGACTTGATAAGGATAACAAATGAGCACTGCCGTCTCCGCTCTTATTTCTGACGCATTCCGTGAGAGCAACCTGACTGGCGTTGGTAGTGCTCCTACTTCCGCCGAGCAGACAGAAGCTCTCGTCCTCCTCAATCGCTTCATCGATTCCCTATTCGGTGCGGAGATGGGTGAGAACCTAATTAACATTCCGTTGGGCACGCATAATATGGCGAACACTACGTTCGTCCCTATCTTCTACCCGAACATGCTCAACCAGTCCCTGCCTGTTAACGTTCGTCTTCTGTGTAACCTTGACAGTGCTCAGACGGTAAACCTAAACCCACAGCCCTTCGACGGTTCTCGGATGCAGTTCGTGGACGTCTCTGGTAACTTCCAGACGTTCCCTCTGACGATTGTTGGTAATGGTCGTAACATCATGGGTAATCCTAATCTTACCCTTTCAGCCAATAACTACAACCAGTCGTTCTTCTACCGAGGCGATCTCGCTAACTGGCAGATCCTTTCCGATCTTCAGCTCACTGATACTTCTCCGTTCCCCGAGGAGTTCGATGACTTCCTGATTATCGGTCTAGCATCTCGATTGAATGTCAGGAACGGCGTTGAGATGATGCCTGAGACTGCCGATCGATACAAGAGGATGAAGGGTCAGTTCTACGCTAGATACGCCCAGCAGCCGCAGGTCGGGTCTGAGCTTGGCCTTCTGCGCATCCCGAGCAACCGAGCCTACCGCTACTTCACGAACTATGACTTCGGAGGCTTTCAGAGAGGTATTCCCTGGTGGTAAACATCCCTTTCATCTCAAGCGATTACTGGCGAAGGGTGGCAGACTCTCCACAGACCTTCGTCCGTAACAGGATGATGGAAGAGAATCCCCAGCTTAACGATAATCAAACCGCTTTCATCGCTCGTCCCGGTCTAAAGAAGTTCCTTGAAGTCGGCACAGGCCCTGTCCGCAGGGTCTACTCCTGCCCCGGAACATTCAATGATGACTTGTTTGCCGTCTCGGGTTTGTTCCTGTGGAGGACTACGGTTCTAGGAGTATCTCACTCTATAGGTCAGCTCGGAGCTGTTCTCTCTGATGCAGTCTCGATGGCAGCCTGTGCCCCTCTAGGCGGAACCCCTGCCTTCCTGTACATCGCAGACGGCGGCATCCTCTGGTTCTACACGGATAATGCTCAGGCAACTGGTGACTTAAACGCGACTGGAGCGATCAACAACGGTGACAAAGTACAGATCGATACAATTTGGTATCAGTTTACAACTGGCTCTGTCGATACTGGAACGCCTGCAGGCACGTCGGCCAACCCGTGGCTGGTAGCTAAAGGGCTGACGACTGTCGTAGCTCTGACTAACCTCTATAACGCCATCAATAACTCTGGTGTCATCGGCACGGATTACTCCTCGGCCCTACAACAGCATCCGACCTGCACAGCCTACGCCTCCGATACGACTGACCTGTTCGTTCAGTACAATAACTTCGGAACGTCTGGCAACGGTATCGTTACTACTGAGACGGGGGCTAACCTCTCTTGGTTGAATGGCGGCACGCTGACAGGAGGTGGCACAGAAGAACTCCGGCAAGTCCAGGTCCCTGACGATAACGGCTGCATCTCTGTGACGTTCATCAATGGTTTTATCATTGTAGTACCAAAGCAGAATACCGGTATTAAAGGCCGGTTTTACTGGATCAAGCCCGGCAGCAACGTCATTGATCCTTTGGACTTCGCTACGGCTGAACGCTCTCCAGACGGTATCACTCAGGCTTTGACCTTCGGCGATATGTTCTGGCTGATGGGGCAGGTAACTACTGAACCGTGGATCACGACTGGCGACGCTACCTTTCCAATGCAACGCTATCAAGGTATCTTGTATGAGCGGGGTTGCTGGCCGGATACTGCCGTACAGGTCAAGGACAAGCTAATCCTCGTAGATGAGGATGGAGCAGTCTGGTCGATCAAAGGCGGTCAAGACCGCATCTCAAATCCAGCCATTGAGGAGAGGATCCGATTGGCCTTGCAGCGACAACAGTTCGCTCTCTTCGTCTAAGGAGCTTTTAATGGCGATCGAATGGATGGATGATTTTACGTCGTATGGCACGTCTGCCCCTGACCTCGGTCCGTCCGGAGCAGGCAAGACTCGTTCGACGCAAGGTACTCCCTACACTAATCAGAACTCGTATATCGCTGCTGACCCTGTAGTAGTTGGCGGATTCTGTCTGGAAGTTGGCGGTACGAATGTAAACAGCAATACCGCCGATAATAACTACGCCATCCCTAATCCGGCAACTGCTATTGGTATCGCCTTTAGGTATTATACCGGTGCTCTGCCTTCGTCGGCTGGCACTCGTGCTGATATCATGCAGTGGCGTGACTTCTCGAATAACCGCTTGTACGTCCTCCGTACCGAGACTAATGGTGCTCTAACTATCTATGACGGCTCTGGCACTCTCGTCCAGTCGACCCTCGTCCCGGTTATTACGGCTGCTGCTTGGTGGCACATCGAGACAATGCTTGACTATGCTACCGGGCAGATCACAGTGTATGTCGAGGGAACTCAGGTTCTAAATATCTCGATTACTATTGCCTCGACGATTATCTATAACCTCGGCTGGTCTTCTCGTCAGGACTTCACAGCTCCCTTCGGGGGGTCGTTCATGAAGGACTTCATCCAGTACGATAAGTCCGGATCGCACAATAACGCCGCAGGCTCTATCGCCCCGGTGTCTGTCTTCCGTCTTGTCCTGAACTCCGATGTCAGCAATGGCTGGACGATTACCGGCGGGACGACTGTCTCGAACACCATCGAGAGCGAGCCGCCTGACGATGCCGGCCACTTCATCTCGGCGGGGCAAGGGCCCTTCCCGGCTGCCGCGATCACTACGATCACGCATCTTCCAGCGTCTGTCGTGGGTGTTCGTGCGATCCAGAACCTTCAGCGTATCAAGAAGTCTGATGGTGGTGACGCCTCCTACCAGATTGATATCGTCTCAGGTTCGTCTACTCATACCGGTACTACTCACAATCCGACTACATCCTACGCCTACGCATGGGATGTTGTAGAACTTGATCCGGCGACTGGCGCTCTTTGGAGTCCTATCGCGGTTAATAACCTAGAGGTCAAGATCGACCGGACTGTCTAACAAGGAATCTCGATGGCTATTGCAACGAGCGTTACAGACTCGCAAACTCAAGTCCTTGCTGCTGTCCGCCTTGCTGCAGTAGCTGTCGAAGACTCCCAGACTCAGATTCTAGCGGCTTCGGCTTTTCCTTCGGATAAAGTCTCAACGAGCCAAGTCCAAGTCCTCGCTGCCATTGACGACGATCAGTTCATCCAGTCTTCGCAGGTGCAGATCCTCGTAGCAGCGGCTGGTTCGATTACCGATCCTGCTGTCCGTGCTTGGACATTCACTCTTGATAACCATAACTTCTATGTGCTTCGCCTTGGCAACCTAGAGACTCTCGTCTATGACGAACACACTCAGCAGTGGTATACCTGGGGTACCGGCAGTTCGGATGTCTGGAAAGCTTATAACGGCACGAACTGGTACGGCGGGGATCAGTGGTCTTACTTGTACGGTAGTAACGTCATTACTGGCGATGACGGCAACGGCTCTCTGTACTTCCTGTCTCCTCTTCAGGATACTGACGACAGCCCTATCTACGGACAGGCGTTGCCCGGACCCTTCAAGCGAGAGGTCTACGGGCAGCTTCCCTTCCGTGGCTACAAGAAAATGCCGTGCTATAACATTCAGGTCCAAGCCAGCATCGGTGCTCAGGCGGATGTTACGATTAATACTGTCGATCTGACTTACTCCGATGACCGTGGTCAAACCTATCAGGATGCTGGATCTATTACGATCCCGCCGGGAGCTATCGATACCCGTCTTTCGTGGCGTTCTCTCGGTGCGATGAAGGCCCCAGGCCGTCTCTTCCGGCTTGTTGATTATGGCGCTCTGAAGCGTATTGATAGTATGGAGATGCCGGATGGCAACAAGTAATGGCGCTACTCCTGTCAATCCTATCCAATCGCTAAACCAGAAGTTCAATATTGTCGACCCGGGAACCGGGCAACCTTCTGATTACTTCATGCGGTATATCGCCAACCACGGCGGGCAGATTACTACTAATACTGGTGATATCGTAACCCTGACGACCGAAGTCAATACTTTGATCTCTGAGGTAACAGCTCTCCAGAATTCAGAAATACAGGGCACGACTGGGGATATCTCAGTTACCCCGACTCCCGGTAAACTATCCCAAGCCCCCCTTACTATCGACCTTGTGAATACTGCCGTAACTCCTGGAAGTTATACCTCAGCGAATATTACGGTAGATTCTAAGGGTCGCGTGACTTCTGCGGCTAACGGCTCGGGATCAGGTGGCACGGTTACTTCTGTAGCTCTATCGATGCCTTCTGGCTTTACGGTTACGGGTTCTCCAGTAACGACATCCGGCACGTTGACCGTTACGTATTCGTCTGAATCTGCCAATCTATTCCTGGCTTCTCCGAACGGATCTTCAGGTACGCCGTCATTCCGGGCTATCGTTGCAGCAGATATCCCAACTCTTAACCAGAATACCACAGGTTCTGCCGGCTCCGTCTCTCATGCTCATACAGCAGGTACCGGCCTTTCCGGCTCGAACTTTGACGGTTCAGCTGCTGTTACTTGGAACCTTGCTAATACGGCGGTTACGGCAGGCTCGTATACTAATACGAACATTACCGTAGACGCACAAGGGCGTATCACAGCCGCGAGCAATGGTACTGGCGGAGGGGGTACCGTAACTAACGTAGGCACTGGAACCGGGCTGACTGGTGGTCCTATCACTACGACCGGGACGATCTCTCTTGCTAATACGGCTGTTACAGCTGGTTCGTATACAAATGCCTCGATTACAGTAGATGCTCAAGGGCGATTGACTGCGGCCTCATCTGGGGTTGCAGGGGCAGATCATGTCTATGCTCCGACTGTAATGGGCAACACGTTGGGCCCGTTGCCTTCTTATATGCCAGATAGCTCTTATGTTATGGTGAGGATTACTTAATGACGATTTTTACCGCTCTCGCTAAAGATTATACCGGGGGCGGTACTTTCGCTAATAGACCGGATGCGACTGTCCTAGGACCGACTATTGCGGTTGGGATGTCCGCGTATTACTTCGCCACTGACACTGGAAAGCTTTACTCTCTCGCTAGCGGAGATACAGCTTGGCAGAATGTAATTGCTGGTTCAGTGGCTAACGCCCTCACAGCCGGGACAGGATTATCAGGTTCCACTTATAATGGGTCGGCAGCTGTTACTTGGAATCTAGGCTCGGCGTATGGTGATACAACCAATCCTTATGCGTCTAAGACAGCTAACTTCTTCCTAGCGGCTCCTAACGGTAGCTCTGGCGTTCCTTCGTTTAGATCTATCGTAACAGCTGACGTACCGACTCTTAACCAGAATACCACAGGTTCTGCTGCGACTCTAACGACTGCCCGTGGAATATATGGAAATAACTTCGACGGCTCTGCTTCTCTAACTCAGGTTATTACATCTGTATACGGAGGCACCGGGAACGGGTTCACTAAGTTCTCCGGGCCTACTACGTCTGAGAAGACCTTCACTCTTCCTAATGCCAGTGCTAATGTCTTGACTGATAATGCCGCTGTGACTATAGCCCAGGGAGGGACTAACGCTACAACGGCTGGGGGTGCTCTAACTAATCTTGGTGCAGTCAATATCGCTGGCGATACTATGACTGGACTTTTAAATGTTAATGTCGGAGCTGGGACATTTCCTAGTTTCATACCCAATGACGGCCTGCGCCAATACCGTTCAGCGGCCTCGACAATGCGCTTGGCCTCCGACGGAGCGGCTTCTTTTGCAGCCTATAGATTTAGTTCTGATGCAACAGCACCCGGTAACGCCTTCGTTAAGGGCCGAGGGTCTATGGCGTCTCCTTCTGCTCCGATCCGAAACGATGTCCTAGGACAGGTAACGGTTTTTGGAGTTAACGCCGCAGGTACGGGAATTATAGGCTCGGGTAGTTTTAATTTTTCTTTGACCGATCCCTCTGTTAGCGACTCTAATAGGGGTACGACGTTTACCGTTGCAGTTGCTCCTAATTCCTCTACTACATCTCAAACAGTGCTGAGTATAAATAATGAGACGGGTCTGAGTACAAACGGGGCTGTGACAATTGACCAAAATAGACTACACGTTCTAAGACAGTATACAGTCGCGACATTACCAGCAGCAGGTACAGCCGGTAGAATGGCTGCAGTTACAGACGCTACAGCTCCGACCTATTTAGGTGCGCTGACTGGTGGTGGAACTGTGAAATGCCCTGTATATGATAACGGAACCGCGTGGGTTTCCTGCTAATAAGGATATAAGATGACGGCGTATACAGCTCTTCTCAAAGATTATATCGGCGGTGGACTCTACGCCAACATACCTTCGGCTTCCTCCCTTGGCCCAACTATCGCACCTAACATGTCGGCTTACTATTTCGCGACCGATACAGGCCGGGTCTATTCCCTAGCGAGTGGAGACACAGCTTGGCAGCTCGTAAGTGGTGTAGGGCGCTCTGGTTTCTTTGACCTATCCCCCGGAATCCCGGCATCTCTCGCTACTCTCGGAGACGGGACAAAGTTTACTTGGACTCAGAATGGAACTAAAGGGGCTAATGTAAAGCAAGGTTCAACAGCAACTTCGATGAGTCTTGCAGGTTGGACAGTTTCTAAGACTAGTGGTTCCGCCTGGGAAGTCGCTGTCTGTCTTCTCCACAATAACGTTGGCGCTGAGTATTATGGCGATGCCCTCGGCCTCTATAACTCTAGTACGAGTAAGTTAATAACCTTTAACCGCTTTCAAGGGCAGTACAATGCTGGCGAATTCACAAGGTGGAATTCGTATTCAAGCCGGCACGATATCCCGAATTCATATCCGAATTTCCCTTGGGCACAAGGATGGCTATGGCTTCATATGAAGGACGACGGCTCTGGTAATATCCAGCTAGGGGAGTCGAAAGATGGGGCTAATCCTGTCTGGAATACAACGACTACGACTGCAGATTGGGTGACTTCGTATGACCATATCTTCTTCGGTGGGGCTTTTGACGGAGTCGACGGAACTAACGTCGCCGGAGCCTCAACCTCTGTTCTCTGCTATGACCCAAGCGGTAATACCCGACTCGTCGGTATTTAGAACAGTGGATGCTAAAGAAGTCCTCTTGATCCTCGGCCCATACAGAGATAGCCTCACCCTTGAGAAGACTCAGGAGTGGCTCGACAAGGAAGAGAACATGGCATTCTTAAACGGGGAAGGTTCCCTAGGAATGCTAGAGTTCTCTTCCAAGGGTCTCTACGACAGTCATCACTTCCATCGTGCTGACGTCAGAGGTCGTAAAGCTCTTCGTGCCAGTAAAGACATGATTGCTTATGCCTTCGACAACTTCCCAAAGATCGAAGTAATGCGAGGAAGGACTCCTCTTAACCGACAGGACGCCTGCTGGGCTGCCCGAAAGCTTGGCTTCAAATCATTAGGTGTTCTCCCGGAGTTGACCCCGGCGTGTGAACTCTTCATGCTCACTAGAAAGGATTACGAAGAATGGGCAGTTTGCTAGGAGGGAACTCGTCCTCTTCGGGTTCTTCCTATAACCGGGCGTACCCTCAACTTTCAACTGCGCTCTCTCCGAATATCTCGGCAGGCACGGGGGCGGCTTCCTCCCTCGCAGCCCTGCTTGGCATAGGCGGAGATCCTGCGGCTCAGCAGGCAGCGTTCAACCAGTTCAAGAATAACACCGGATATAACGCCGTGCTCCAATCGGGTACGAACGCCATAACCGGCAACGCTGCTTCTCGTGGTCTGCTGAACTCTGGCGGTACTGGCAAAGCCCTGACTAACTACGGTCAGCAGATGGGCCAGCAGTACATGGGCAACTTCATGCAGCAGCTCCTCGGCCTCGGTCAGCTCGGCAATACTTCTGCCGGCATCCTGGCTGGCGCAGGCAACACCTCGTCGCAGGGTTCTAAGAGCAAGTCTGGGCTGGGGATCTAATGGGTTCGCTCCTGACAAGTCTCGCCGGCAATGTCGTAGGAAACGAGCTGGGAGGCGGAGGTGGAAATCCTTTCGCCTCTCTCTTCGGGGGCGGCGAGCTACATCCTGAACTTCAGAAGCTTTTGACTCCAGATCAGCCTAAGCCGGTAGAGACTACGACATCTTCCACGAATGCTGATCCTACTAAGTACTACGTCCACCCGATGGATGCGTACCTTTCAAGCCGAGCCAACCCCTACGGAGGTAGTTACTAATGGCCTTGTTCGATGATATCATGATGGGACAATGGCCGGCTCAGCAGGCAGGAGTTCTCCCTCAGCAGCCCCAAGGCTATCAGCCTGGAGGTTTCGGCTTGCCTGCCCAAGGAATGGCCCCTCAGAGTCCTCAGGTTGCCCAAGGAGCAGGTTCAATCTCCCAGCAGGCTGGGGGACTCACAATGCCCAATCACTCTCTCACGAGCCTCCTTGGCATCGGAGGGAAGGCTAAAGGTCTGCTTGATTGGTTGGGTGATACTATCCTGACCGCAGGCGGCCTGCACAACCCCTTCGCAGGCCAGGCTGAACAGCGTGCTCAGGCGCAGGCCCTGCAAGGCTACGAAGATAATCCTCAGCTTGCTGTGCAGAAATACCTGAACGCTGGCGGCAATCCTCAGGTGGCAGGTGAGATGCAGATGCGTCCACTCCAAGTCGCAGAGGCCAAACAGAAGTACGAAGGGTCTGTCCTCGATAGCTCATTGGCGGCGCTTCAACCGGCTGTCGGGCACCCCGAGCAGTGGACTACGATCAGGAACATGCTGCAGAAGAACGCCGATAATAAAGGCGTTGATATCTCGATGATACCTTCTGCCTATCCTACTAAGACTGTCGACGGTAAAGAAGTTCCTGATGATGACGCTGCCCAGAAGGTGATCTACTCTCGCACCCCCGGCTATAAGGTTGTGGCTGCTGAGAGCAATGCTGCCCGTGCCCAGACTGCTGCGGGCAATCTTGCAGAACGTCAGAAGTGGCACGGTGAAATCCTACCTCTGCTCACTCAGGAAGCCGGCTATAAGGGCGAGGCCGCTCATGCCCAAGGTACTCGTGCTAACATTGAAGTTGGCCGCTACACCGATCCTCAGACAGGGCAGATCATTCCTGTTACCGATCCTCGCCTCCATCGTCCGAGCCTTCTCGAAAGTCTTCTGGGGGGCGGCGGTTCAGGCGGTCAAGGCTCTGGCTTCGGTATTCCCACCAAGCCTGCAACTGGCCCCGGTCAGACTCTACAGATGGGCGGCAAGACTTGGAAATCAGTAAGCAACGGCCGTGGAGGCTGGGGCTGGCAATAAGAATAAGGATTTAAGATGGCTGGAGATTATACACCCGATTACGCTACGAATGTAATCTCCAGCGTCTATCCTAACGCTAGAATTACGTCTGGTCTTCGCTCCGCTGAAGATCCCCTATCTAAGGCTAACCCCAATTCATACCACGCCAAGGGACTGGCGACGGATATCGCCCCTATCCCTGGCATGAACTTTGATGATTACGTCCAAGGCCTGAAGGATAATGGAGCCCGTGTCCTCGAAGCGAGGAATGAGGTGACTGATCCCGTGCCCTACTCTACTGGCCCTCATTGGCACGTAGCTATCGCCCCCGGATACAAGCTTCCTCAGGCCAATCCTCAGGAAGGAGTTGTTCAGCAGGCTCCCGTCCCGGCACAGGATAATATCGGAACTCCTCAAGGTCCTGTCAACCGCGACATCTTTCAACAGATCTCGGATGCCTACCATAGGACGGCTAATACTTCCTTTGCTGGCTGGGGTTCGCAGGAACTCTTCCAGCACTTCCCTCATCTTATGTCGAGGATTACTGGATCTCCTGATCTCTCGGGGTTGACCTCCGATCAGCGGGATGCCGTACTCTCGCAGGCGCGTAAGCAGATCGAACAGCGCTACGCCAACCTCGATATGAAAGACCCGTCCAACATCGGAGTTCAATTGGCCGGTGGTCTCGGCGGTGCTGATCCTTCCTGGGCCTTTGGTGGTGTTGGTATTGGCAAGGGTGCGTCTGCCCTAGCTAGCCGTGTGGCAAGCATCGGTGCCGTAGGCGCTCTCGATAACGCTGCCGTCCAAGGCCTTAATATGGCTAAGGGGCTGCAGAAGGACTTCTCTACTTTTGAGAGTCTTGGAGCCGGCCTTGGTGCTGGTGGAATGCATCTTCTTGGGGCTGCTGCTGGCCGTGTCGCTCCCTTCTTCAAGCAGATGATAGGTGATGAGACTTCAGGTCGTCCTGTGTCCGCTGATGTCAATGCGGAGCCTGCTGCCAATCCCGCCTTCGGTCCGAAGGAACAAGCTGACGTCCAAGCCAGACTTAAAGCTGGTGAAGACCCTGCTGATATCGTAGCATCTTATAAGGGAACTGGCTGGAACCCTTCCATCCGTGATCTTGAATGGTACCGTCAGAACTACGCCTCGGGGAAGTTCACCGGGGATATTAATTGGAAGGGTCCGGAAAATGCACAAGTCGGAAGTGACGCCGCCGGAGTGGGTGCCGGCCCCAACGAGGGACAATCTGCGCCTGTCGCAGAGGGTCAAGGCGGAAATCCTCAAACTTCGGAATCGCCGCAGGCGGCCGTCCCGCAAGCAGGGGTTGAGCCGGTTCAGCCTGGCCTTATGGATAGCACTTCCCTTGGTGGCACTGAGCCTCCTAGTCTTCCCCCTTCACCTCAGCCGGTAGCCGATAACGCGAATACGTTAAGTCCTGCTGTAGATGAGAAGATGGCTGGTTCGATCAACAAAGATCGTATCTCTGATGATCCTTCGCTTCGTGCTGCCTATGACGAATGGGCTAAGGCACAGGACGCCCAGAACCCTCAGACCTTTGAAGACACCGCAAACCTCGCTAAGGATTACCTGAACCGGGGAGAAGAAGAACTCTTTAAGGGACCGGATAACATCTCAGACCTTCATGGGTGGCAGCATGCTATCCGTATTCAGGCTAATGCTCTCATCAAAGATATGATGGTTGCAGGCAATGACGCCTCTGAAGACCTTGTCAATCGTACTCGTGCGATGGTCGGTCTGAATACTGAAACAGCTTCTTCTCTCGGCCGGGCCCTTTCCTCTCGTAGGATTACGCTTGAAGAAGGGGCTAAGACCGGGGACTTCGGCAATGATGTAACTTCAACTGATGTCAAAGCTGTCCTCGATAAGGTCAGTGACGATCCTGAAGCTGCAGCTAACGCCCTAGGCTTGTCGACCTCTCCTAAGGCTGACTCCTTCTGGAAGAAGGCTTGGTTCTCTACTATCCTCTCTAACCCGATGACTCACTTCCGGTACTACTCCGGTATGCTGGCTAACTTCGGTCTTGAGTTTGGTTCTGACCTCGCTGCCTCGGGCCTCGGCCAGCTTGGCAGATTCTCTGGCGAAGACGCTTCCCGTGTCTATGGCACAGAGATGGCAGCGAGAGCTGCAGGTACGGTAGACGGTCTTGTCACTGCTCTGAAGTCTCGGCTGTCTGTGCCTCAAGTGGGCGAAGCAATGCCGGAGGCGGGAGCCGGAAGCTCTTTAGCTGACAAGTCAATCTTCCTACCTCTGACTGCCCTGCATGCGACCGAAGGCTTCTTCAATGATGTCTTCAAGACTTCATATCTGTGGGGTGAGGCTGGTCGTGTTGCGCGTGAGCAGGGAACTCCTATCTCTGATCTCTGGTCTACGATGTCTGATCTTCGTCAGAACCCTACAGCAGATATGCTCAAGAATGTCTCTGATAATACGAACCGTATCCTGTATAAAGACGAACCTTCTGCCATCGGTAAGATGCTAGAAGGTGCGAGGAACGCTCTACCTGAGGGGGCGGCAAAAGGTGCTAGCTATGTGCTGATGCCTTTCACTGCTCGTCCCGATGCTGTCATGAGAGCAGGCATACGTTGGTCTGGACCTCTTGGGCTACTCGACCGTTACAACCAGGCCGGTCTGATGCAGAATGTCGGCAGAGAGAGTGACCGTGCTATTGCTCGTCTCGGTATGGGAACGGCTATCGCTGGACTCTTTGCTGGCATGGCTGGTGAAGGCTTGGTGACTGGGACTGGTCCGTCTAACTTTCAGAAGAATCAGGAACTCCAAGCTTCGGGCTGGATGCCTAACTCGGTGAAGGTTGGCGATACCTACCATAGCATCAAAGGCTTGTCTCCTCTCTACGAGGTGGCTAGTACGATGGCTGACCTAGTCGATAAGTTCAAGAACGACGGCGACTATCCTTCTTACGAGAAGGCGAGCTTGGCTGCTGCCCATACTATTGCAGGGTCTGTCCTAGAGAATACTTCTCTCCATGACTTCTCCCCTGTGATGGCTGCCCTCGATCAGAAGGGCGGAGAACGGACTTGGCAGAATTATATAGCAGGGCTTCCTGCGAATATGGTTGTGCCTGCCGGTGTCCGCGCTATCAATCAGGCTTATATCGATCCAGTAAAGCGTGACGTCTCGGCCGATGATATCAGCGGACAGATGCTAAACCGGATTAAGTCTGGCGTGCCTGGGCTAAGTCAAACTCTCCCTGAGAAGCTGAACGTCTGGGGCTTCCCTCAAGAACAGCACGTAGGTTTCCTGCCTACAAGCCAAGATGATCAAGACCCTATCATCCAGGAGACTCAGAGACTGGCTAACGGAGCAAAGGGAGCTTTGATTACCCCTCCTAATAACAGCATGAAGATCGGTCCATCCGAGATCGTTCTTAACCCTGAACAGCATAGGCAGGCTACGATTGAACACGGTCAGATAATGCATCAGGCTTTGTCTAATCTATATAATGAACCCGGCTGGCAGTTCCTGTCTGACGACACTAAACGAGAAGTCATCGGGAAGGTCCGTCCCCTCGCTGACAAGGTAGCAAAGCTCCGAGCATTGAAGGGTGGCCAATGAGTGAGTACGACAAGCCGTGTAGAGAATCCGATCTAGAGAATCTCACTACGCGACAACAGAATGAACAGCTCATTGACCACGAAGGGCGATTGTCTGCTCTTGAAGCTAAGTACGACATCCTTATCAGACAGAACGATAGGATGTACGATAGGATGTCACAGCTCCTAGAACTTAAGCATAAAGGGGCTGGCGCCTTCTGGCTCTTCTCTCTGATCGCAGGCTCTGGATTAATCGGCGCTGTCAGCTACCTTGTTGATTGGCTGAAGCACATGCACTAAGAACTAACAAAGAAACCCCCTCCGTTTCCAGAGGGGGCCTAGATTACTGACGCTCCAGATAAGTCTTTAACCTATGGCAATTAGCACATAGGGTTTGAAGATTTTCTGGGGCGTTATTTTTATGATTTTGGTCTATGTGGTCAACATCTAATTGGCAAGAATGTTTAGGGATAAATCCGCACTCCTCACAATGATCCTTTTTATAGGTCTTGTAATGAGGAATAATAATTCTTTTCTCACCTTTGCCTCGACGAGGCCGTCCCTTGCCGTATAGTTTCTTTTGGCAATTGCCGCAGTATGGATGAAATTTACCATTAGCCTTCGGCTTCTGCTCCCTACTATCACAAACAACGCACAGCCCTCGCTGAGTAGATGGTTCCCTTTTCCTAAAGGTCCATGTTCTCATCGGGGGTTTTCTTGTATCAGCTATTAGCATCCGTTAGTTTCGTTTCAGTCGTACAACCCCTCTCCCTCTTCTCCCATACGTGGACGGCGGCCAAGCCAGCTACGGAGGAGATAAGTCCCGAGAGAGGCACTAGGCCGACTGGTGTCTGTGTGATAATCGGCAGGTAGATAGTATTCACGGTCACAGCCCCAACAGCGGAAAAACAAAGAAGTGGCCGCCAGAAGCTCTGAACCACATTCAGGGCATAGGCTGTGGCTTTCAAGTACCATTGCACGTTAGCCTCCTTTAAGGATCAGTTCTAAGTCAGGGAGTGGATTCATCAATGTGACGTGCTTCCAGTCAGGACTGTAACTCGGCTTGAGAACCGCCCGGACTGGTACCAAGAGAGAAGGCCATTCGTCGTCGAAGAAGAGTTCTGCCTCCCCGTTTCGCCGGCCCTGTAGGCCTCCTTTATTATAGTTCCTTTCAAGGAGTCCTCTCGTCTGTGGGCTGTTAGAATTGAAACCTGAGACCCAGTCCGCCCGTAGGATCGCCCCCGTATTCCAGTGAAAGCTGAGGGCTGCCGCTAGCTGGTTTTCCGAGAGGGACTTCCCCTTGAAAGCCTGAAGTACCGAAGGTAGATAGTGCGTCTCCAGAAGCCACGTACCGACCTGCAATACCTCGTTCATCGTCGAGGGATTGTCCTTGTACTTCGGGTATACTTCGTGTCCGGAGGCGTTTGTCACCCCCATTCCCCAAGTCCAGACCCCCTTCGAGTCCTTGTAGGCTTCCAGGCACACGCCCTCCTGGCTCGCTACGAAGGCTACCACTTTCGGCGTTAGGATTGACATTCAAGATATCCTTTCGAGTCTCTTGAGAGATGTCATACCACTTCTGCCAACCCTCGGCAATGATAGTATTGACTACGCAAATCTCTCGGTCGGACTCTTCTTGAGTAAGAGTGAGGTGGTTGGGAAGTAGCTCGGATGTTGAATCTTCTGACGTAGCACTTGGGGAACCGGCGGCAGGCCCGGACAATCCCGAGCTGGAGTTGACGTCCTTAGTGCGCAGGCTGTGGATAGCAGAAGCAATCCTAGCAGAGGTAGTGTCTTGCAGGATCTGAGCATTTCTCGTGTCCGTGTTAGAGATGGCAGTCTTGACGACCTTGTCTACCTTAGCCTGAGCACGGACGGCATCGTGGCATTGCTGAACGAGACCAATCTCGTGGTACAGCAGAAAGCCAAGGACGCCTGTAGAGACCGTGAGGGCAGCCGTAGCCACCCCCAGGATCTTAGTCGGACTAGGTAGAGCAGGTACGAGATCAGTTAAAGAGCTGAGGTTCATCACCTTCAATCTCCTTGAACTCCGACAGGCAAGTCTCGAACTCCTCCCAGTCTTCAAGACCGTTCTCGAAGAGGATACGAAGGAACTGGCTATCGGCCATAAGACCTGCCAACTCCATCAGAGGGAGAGTAGCGTAGAAGTCTCCGTCTACATTCTCAGCAGCTTCGATGTCAGGAAAGGGCAGGACGGTTTGCTCGTTCTGGGTGGTCTGTTCGTTGTCTTCCATACTCAACCTCCAATATCTACGATTTCACAAGAAGCTCCAGCTGAACAGGCGTACTCCTGACTGCCGGTAGTATTATCCTCAGTCTCATAGAAACGGAGGTCATCCCAGTTAATCTCAGGCATGGGATGGGCTGCCAACCATTCATGGTACTGCTCTTCTGTCAGCTCTTGGTAAGGCGCCTGCTTGTAAGTCCCGCCGTCATACGGAAGGAAGGAGACACCCGACAGATTATCGAAGTTATCATAGACCCAAGAGCCTACTTCCATCCACTCGTGCTCTTTGACGAAGACGGTGGCAGAAGGCTTGTGTTCACACCAATACCGTTGGAGAAGATCCCAGATTTCAAGGGATCCAACGGCTGACAAGTCGTCTCGCTTGAGAGAGCTTTCAGGAGCTTTCTTTGCAAAGTAGAAGACCGTCGTCGTATCAGGCTTACGAACACACGGCTCATTGTAAACTCCAGCATCCTTCATGAACTGGGTTAATGGGTCTTTGTTATCCCCACGGACTGTGCGTAGGTAATAAGGAGAATAACGAGTGTGAAGGCCAGAAGCGCTGTCAACAAGTTGGGAAACAGTTCCGCTGGGTTTGACACACGTAGTGGCTGTAGCTTGCGGGATACCCAGTCGCTCAGCCCATTCTTTATTCGTGTCAATGACAACATTTTTAATCCTACTCAGTGTAAGAGGATCCAGGATAAGGCTAGGATTGTCACAGATACCTGTAAGAGACACACCAAGCAACCGCTCTTCTTCACAGTTGTCCCTCCAGATCTTCCTCAGGTATTTGAAGTCGGTGAAGCCGGCTTGTATTGTGCCAAGAATACTAGCAAGTCGCGCCTTTCGTGCAAGCGATTCAATTGAATCTCCAGGTCGCACAACAAGCTCCGTAAGATTACAAAATTGATGTGGCCGGAGAATGATTTCTGAACAAGGGTTAGTGCCGAATTCATGTTCTTTGTCTCTTCGACCATTTCTGCCAGCAATTCCCTGACATGCATATCGACTGAAGAACCCCCGCTCGCCGGATTTACTGTCATACAGAGCCCTCCATTCCTTCATGAAGACGTCCATGTCTGGGCGCCGACGGTTATACACGGCAGAGTTATTGGCTAGAGCACGTTCACCGTGATGCTCCCACCACGCCCCAGTCTTAGCAGAGCGCATTCGATCGTCTGTCACATCGGACAGGGAGATCATCGCAGAGCGGCGAACTCCTCCTACAACTACAACATCAGCAATCTTACAGAGTAGGTCATGGCATTCTAGGCTTGTCAGCCGTCGTCCTGCAGCACCTCGAATGATGCGGATAGCGAATTCAAAAAGTTCAACCAGAGGTCCGGGTCCGCTAGCACGGCCACCAAATGTCCTAAGTCTCGCGCCGGAAGGACGTACTCGGCTTGTATCCCACTTGGGAAGCTGACCTGCATAGAGTAGGGCGAGGAGTTCTCGGAGGGACTTTGCCCAACCTTCCTTGCTATCTCCAACGTGTATGACGCTAGAACTTTCTTCGAAGGTTTCTGAGATTCGGGGGAGCTTATTGACATACATTTCCTCTACGCTGTACCCTACTCCGGTTCCGCAGAGCAAGATATACATGACTTCATCAAAGCTGCGAAGGTTGTCGATGACCGTATAAGCGCAGTTATACCCGGCCACATGACAGCGATCTAGGGCCGGGCCGGCTGTCATCAATGCTCGCATACTAGGCATCAGTTCAAGATTGTAAATGGCATCTCGAAGTTCAGTAGTTGTGACTGGACTAAGATTAGCCTTGTCTTTATAGTAAGAGATAAGACGGTCTACCGTCTCACCCCACGTCTCTCGACGATTCTCTCCTTCGATCCAGCGGGCATAACGACTAAGATGGATAAACGATTCATACTGACTTGGGAAGGGATTTGTCATTCTGTTCCATTTCGATCAAGAGAAGCTCTAGACGTGCTAAACTATTCCAGCAGACGTGGCTTGCGTGATGCTCTCCTGAATCATGATCGAAAGGAGTTTCTTCTGATTCGGCAGCAAGGTGCCGTACCATCGCATCACTATATCGTTCAAAGCCTTCTGGGACACGCTTCCAGTTTTCCCACCCATACCGGACCGCTCCATGAGAAGAGCAAGCAGCGACGGCTCGGAGAGCCCTAGGGAACTGTCGGAAGATACCTCGAAACATTTCTGGCTTGCCTCGGTCATCCTTACGTCCAAGTTCTGGAATGGATTCTCCCACCTCTGCTCTTCCGTCATCGGCAAGTGAGTTGTTGGCTTGGTATTCTCGCCAGACTTCATCGAATCTTTCGGACCACCTGGAAGTAAAGTTCGCTTTCGTGCCGTCATTCTTCTTCCTCCCCATATGAAATACCTCCTTCTTCGAGAAGATCGGCGAGATGATCTAGAACGACTTCCTCGAATGCGTCAAGGACATCCTCGACATCTACACGCAGGAATTCGACGATCTCCCACCCTTCAAACCTATCAATCAATTTCTGCCGGAGGTCTCCTGGCAGGCTGTCATCTCGCAAACCCATACCTTGTATCCTACTTCCCGTAAGCTTTCTTAATACGATTGATGTTAATAAACTCTACGTCACCAATACCATCTTCAATATCACGGATAACACAGACGCCACGGGCCCACATAAAATTAGCAGGGCCAGCGTAATCAGCATGGTAATCGACGTAACACCCCACAGAAAGTCCCAGGAGGTCTCTTCCTTGGGTTCGGTCCACCTTAAGATCAAAAACGTGGGAATGGCCAGCAACACTGGACTTATTTCGTTTCTTAATAGTCGTCCAAGCGGGGTGGGTTCCGCCGATGGGGCGCCCCATGATACCGCTAGTAAAATAGTGGCTATAATCAATGCCGTCAATGTCAACAGCTTCAAGAAAGGGATAAACCTCCCAAGGAAATTCGCCACATCCTGTGTCCTTATATGAGAGCTTGCCTTGGAAGGTAGGATTATCTACTGCAAACCGATCAGGCCGGATATCGTGATTACCTAGCGTCCATACCCAACGAGGATGCTTCTTCTTGGCCTTACGAATAGGGCGGAAGATCCTCTCTTGTGCGTCGTAGGCAGCTTCGCAGTCAGCCTTATACCGTGCGCCTTCCCGCTCCAGCGCCTTGCTGTGCATGCACAGACTCGCAAAGTCAGCGAGGTCGCCGATGTTCACGACGACGTCAGGCTTTACATCTAGGATTAGTTCGCCTAGCCACGAGAAGCGGTCGTTGGGATGGTCGGGATGGGCGTGACTGTCGGGAATTACCAAATGGGTCTTACCTGTCATGTCTTCCTCTTTCTCTTTTTAGGTTTTTGAGGAGGCACGAACCACCCCGTCTTCTGATCTAGGTAATCTGCAAGAGACCTGATAAGCGTTGAGTCAGTGTGTCTGCCTATCACATACCGATTGCACCAAGTACAGGCAAGTCCCCGAATCTCACCAGTCGAATGGTTATGTTCCACCGCAAGTCGGATCGGGAATTCGGAATGATGTCGTTTGCAGACTCCACAACAACCATTCTGCTTATCTAAGAGTTGTTGATATTGATCCAGCGAGATTCCGTATCTTCGCTTTAGGTGCCCGGCCCTTGACCGTTGTTCATTGTGTGTCACTTTACCTCGAATACGTCAGGCTCTCGTGCTACGGTAGTCAACCATCGAGGCCCAGTGCTGTACAAGAAAAGGCGGGCTTCGGGAAAACAGGCGTCCTTAAACCCGCAGTATGAGCATTCAGTCCCGAGTTTCATATTGCCAGACTTGCCGTCAGGAACTGGCTCGTAGCAGCGAGGAGGAATCTGATCGGAGGAGATAACCTCCTTGAGATGCTCGATCCGTTCGGCTGGGGGGAACTCCTCAGAGACTGAGACAGGCAGCTCCATCAACGTGATATCAGCCGAGACCTTATCCATCGCTAGGAAGTAAGATGGTTCCCCTGGAGTTAGTACATTATTATATCCAGAAAGCTGCTGGATATAGCCGAAGGGATCGTTCTGTAGGAGGCTGCCGTCTTCAAACTTCTTGAAGCCAAAAGGCGAGGCCGACTTGACGTCGACGACCCTGCCATCAATCCGTGCGTCGATGTGTCCCAATACTCCAAGCGCTTCGACTTCCTTCTGTTCATCTGTGACTTCATGACCGGCTTCCTTAGCAAGGAATAGAAGAAGCGCTTCGATCATGTCCCCGAAAAGAAACTTCAAGTAGGTCTTAGGAAGGAGATCTTCCTTCTTATAGCCATGGGCTTCGTACCAGATCTGTCGATCTGGCTTGCCAAGACCTGAGAATCGGAGAGCAAAGTCTTTGGTTTCTCGCTGGGCCAATCGTTGACGAACAATATTCCCAAGCCCAAAGGTAAAGTTATAGAGGTTCTTTTCGTTGACTTCATGGGGCTTGTCCGGATCGAACAAAGAGTAGATGTCCTCGACTAGCGTCTTGATATCAGCCATCTCTCACAATTCCTCTATCATTTCGATCTCGAAGTCCCAGTCAATATCTTCGTAGGAGATGTTCTTAACTAGGAAACGGGAGAACTCCAACTCTTCAGACTTAGCTTCTGCATTCTCGATGATTGCTTCTGGCGTGTCGCCGTCGACGTCTACGTAACACTTACCAGTCTGTGTCACAGTAGCCTGCCGAACGAATGCGAACTTGACTCTCTTCATACGCAACCCCTTATTGGGAGGCCTTCCACCTCCTCGGGCAGTATTCGCATGATCGTGCTTCTGCCTCGCTATGATTACGCTCATAGTCCCGCGTCTAACCTAAACGATCACTCAGGTTAGATATTCAAAATGGAATCTCGTCGTCGAGGTCTTCGTTCCCGCGATACTTAGTCAAAGGCTGGACCTGGCCGGCATTCATTGCTTCAGCGGCCTTAGCGAAGTACTCGTCGTCCTCAGTGATCGGAGAGAAGTCCTTCTTCTCGTAGCTCACTAGATCCAGTACACGAATGCTACGGATATAAAGACCAATACGAGGAGCAGTTCCACCAATAGCAAACTTAACATCAACAACAGAGCCATTTCCGATAAGCCGCTGATCCCAGGGGCGATCCACGATATCCACGATCTTAATCGGGAAATTATCCCGGACTTCTCCGGTGGACTTGTCAAGACGCTTCTCCTTGTGCCGGAACGAGACGTAAGGTCGTCCTTCGAGGTACGTGTCCTTACGCTTAACCTTGTCACCGAGGCCGGCCTTCTTGAGTTGAGACTCAGTCGCCTTGTCGATCTCAATGTCAACAGACCACTCACGTTCATTCGTGAACTTATTCATGACAGGATCGCCGATAACCTTAGCGAACGAAGTCTTGCCACGGATTTCCATTTCATTATTACGTGCCATTTTCTACTCCTCAAACCTCAATAGTCATAGGTTTCCAGTTAGGATTTTCCCCCGGGTATCCCCGGGGGTTACAGACTACTCGCACACCTGAAACAATCTTGTCTGCTGCTTCATGTGTATGCCCGTGGCACCACACAAGGATCTGGTCTTTGAACTCCTCTAGGAGAGGGAGCATCAAAGGGTTCCAATACCACTCGTTGCTAAAATGCCCGTCGAACCTAGGGTTCAGAGTTTCTGTGCAAGGGGCGGTATGGGTTACGACGATACCCTTCTTGTGATTATACTTCCAGAGGACAAGCTTCTCGCGAATTGCCCTCGACTCTAGGATCGCCTGATGATTAACTTCCTCGGCAGTCAGGTCGCAGAAGCGACTGTCATTCATGTAAGCGTTCCAAGCCGGCTCATCCTTTACGATATACCAACCATTAGCGAGAACGATAGGGACTTCTTCGTCATGATAACGAGGATGAGCTTCGCGGAAGCTAGCTGTCGTCTCGGAGTGGTGTCGACCACGGGAGAAGTTCGCGTAATGCTCGTGGTTGCCGTCTACGGCGTAGACTGTATGACCTTTGTTCTTCAGCTTCTGAAGGAACTTCAAGCCTTCAAGACCGTTAGCCGTGTCGCCTGCAACGATCACCCGTTCCTCTAGGAGGTGGTACGGGGTCTTCGGTTGCGGATGGTCTAAGTGCATGTCAGATATCAGGGAGAACTTCATTTCACATCCTTCATCCTTGTACCGTTAGTATACCATGTTTTCGTAGGTTTGTCAAGCTAAATCGTTAATGGGTGCAAGCCCACGTTTCCCCTACGGCCGAGGAGCACGCAATAGGAACACGATAATTGAAATGAGTGCCAGCCCTAGCAAAGCAGGAGCCACAAATTCTGACGAAAGCATCTATATCTTCCTTTTTAACATCGAACTGAAACTCGTCGTGAACATCTAAAACCTTCAACACATCAAGCTTCTGGCGGGCTACCTCCTGAGCGATGAGGATAGCCGCCTTCTTCATGATCCGGGATTCGTCTCCCTGTAGTAGGTATCCAAGACGTGTGTGTGGAGCTGTGACTGCAAGGGGTGTCCCGTCACAAAGGATAATTCTTCCAGCTCTTTCCACCTGTCGCTCAAGGTCATCAAGTAGATCTGACAATCCAGGAAAGTTGCCGACAAAGATCTTTTTAGTTCTTCGGCCGTCTGCCGTCGTTCCTCCAATGATTTGCCCGATCTTCGCATCTCCTGCGCCCAGAAGGAAGGCATAGATGAAAGTCTTTGCAAGAGCGCGTGTTCTAAAGTTTCCAATCTCTTGGTTGTAACTGTGGGGGTCTCCATTGAGGACAGCATCTGTGAACTCCTCGTTGTTTAGATAGTGAGCAAGTACACGCAGCTGGATCCCTTTAGCATCAACCCCCACCAGACTACGGCGATGCCTGTCACGAGTACACCAAAGATCACGCGCCTCATACGTGTATACTCCGGCCTCACCGCGAAGTGGTTGTTCGTCACTACCAACTCGTACAGCAGGAATATTAGCGGTATTAGGATTAGAGTGGCGATAACGAAGAGTATTTGCGAGCCACAACTGGCCGTGTATGCAGCGAGTTTCATGGTTATAAGCCTCCATCCACGTGTTAATCATGTTCCCACGGGCGTTAAAGTCAATCCATTTAGCAATCAGATAAGCCCCTTCATCACCTGACTGTTCGACGAAACGCTCAAGAGATGGAGAAAGTCTTCCCTTTGTGACGGGCTTAGGCTGTCCATTAGGGTGCGTAGCTGACGCTTTTGTAAACTCTTCTGGTTCCCATCCAAGCTCCAACAGTCTTTGAACTCGTTGAGCAGGACTTCCAATGTTGAAACTAACGAACTGATAACAGTCGTACTGTCCTCCGGGTAACTCCCGAACATCATCATATTGTTCACGATGTCGTCGATAATTCGCAGTTTCTTCTCCATTCGCCTTACGAGATTTAGAGCCTGTAAAAACTCTTGTAAGGACGGGAGGCCAGATTCTGTGGATGTCATCTTGAAGCTCCTTTTCCTTTTCTCGGACTTTTGCGAGGAGGAGACTGGCACCTTCGTAGTCGAAGGCGACGCCGTTCTTTTTCTGCTGCTGGATCAATCCCCATGATCTATGCTCGATCTCTAGGCCCTCGTCAGTGAACCCGACAGAGAGCATCCGTTCACGCAAGGCTAGGTAAATACGACGACAGAGATGGCTGTCGTTCATGCAGTAGTCTTCCATCTCCTTCGACCAACGAGAATAATCTGAGAACTCCGTCTTAGGGAAGCGGAGACGTACCCCCCAATCATCTAGAGCATGGCCATGAACACCCGCGATGTTACCCGAAGGTGAGTAGACCATGCTCATGACGAGTGTGTCTATGATATGAGAAGGGTTGAGAGAGGTGCCTACGATCTTGTTCAGGGCAGGTGCGTCGTAACCAATGCCATTATGGAAGACAATCTTATTCTCGTTACGTATGGCGTCTCTCAGCCATACCCGGATATCTTCGTAGTTTCTAAGTCGGACTTCTACTTGTGTCTGCATGTTGACAAGACACAAGCACCAGACATGAGTCAGGCCGGGGAGGAGATCATTCCCCTCGATGTCCCCTGCCCAAATCTTCTCCAGTTCCTGGGTCAGATACATAGAAGTCCCTCTGCACAAGATTGTCTACGAGCATCTCAAGTCTAAGAATACAAGTATCCATCCTTTCGACATGTCGTTCAAGTTCGGCCACTCGCTTAGCGAGGAGCTTCTCTTTGACGCGGCCTTCGGCTCCAGGGTGTGGGCCGTGTCCGTAGGTGAAATCTTCGTCCCAGAAGTCCTCAGAAGGGTTTTTGCGTGTCATTTACCGATCCTCCATTCCTAAAGATTTTGCTCGATTCCTCGTCCAACTCGTAAAGCCGGGCAGTCTCTGCGTTATACCAGAGATGGCAGGCTGGCCCGCTCATTCCCGAGAAACGATTCTTTTCAATCGAGACAGAGGTGATGTTCCTTCGCCATTCGTTTTCTTCGTCTTTATCTCGACGTAGACGTATAACAATATTCGCGAGTTGTTCGACGCCAGCGGTCCCCCGGATTTGTCCAGCCCTATTTGTATGGATAACCGCGATAAGGCAAATGTCCAACTCCATACATAGGGTTTTGAGCTTGGTTGAGATTTCATCTAACTGCTTCCTTTCGTCCCCTGATTGGTCAGAAACGATAATAGACAGATGGTCCAGTACAATATATTTACATCCAAGAGCTGCCATATGGCGTACTTTATTGAGTACGGCATCAACAGAATTACTGCCGAAGTGATCCCAAAGAACAACCCTTGTGTTATTGAGTACAGTATCAAATCCTGAACGGAGTTCGTCCTCTTGCCAAGAATCACGAGGAAGGAGGTGATAAGGTTGAGAGTTATGAATAGACAAAAGACCGAGGGCTGTATCACCATTGCTTTCCTCCAGATGCAGGAAACCTACGCCGTATTCCTTCTCAATGACGGCAGGATCAGTCAAGAGCTTGTGCTCTATGGCCTTCAGGAAGGATGTCTTGCCGACACCAGGATCAGCAGTCACAACGATGAACTCGGAGAGGCGGAGCTGTGCCCGCTTCCTATTCAGGCCCTCCCATGGCGTATCCACGGTGAAGATATCCTTGCGCTCCATGACGTCATCGAACAGCTCAGTGCCGAAGCGGAGTTCGTCAGGGCGGTAGGACGGAGCCTGCCACCATTCCTTCGTGAAAGCTTCGGCATCACGAGAGAGAAGGTAGTCATTGGCATCCTTGTGCTTTCGCATGGAAAGGATTTTGATCTTATGGAGGGGGAGGCCGACGGCTGCGGCTTCTCGGGCAGCCTTCTTGCCGGGTTCGTCTGCATCGAATGCAAAGACGACGTTGTCAAAGCTGTTCAGATACTCGAAATCTCGCTTGACATCTCGGGCGGCGGTTGAAGCTGAGTGCACAGACACGACGGGGTACTTGCTGCCCATCATCTGGTAGGCAGCGAGGGCATCGTCCTGTCCTTCGACTACTGTGACGTATCGAGCTGATCCCGGGGGGAAAGCATGTCGGCCAAACAAACCAACCTCCTTGACGTTGCCTTCAAAGAGGAATTGCTTATCCGGATTCCGGACCTTGTTGCCGACGTGATCTCCTGCCACGTTAAACAACGGGTATTTTGCCTGATACGGCGCCTCAGGGCCTCCGACGTCAACCGAGTACCGCTTGACCGTCTCGGCAGAAAAGCCCCTCTCAGGGAAACCTCGGGCAATCCGAGACATACTAGAGAAGGGGCGTTCCTTTTGTACGGTCTCCGCAGTACGGAGCACAAGGTATTCACGGGTAGTCTTGTTGCACGAATGGCAGAAGGTGCTGCCGTCATCGTACACAGAAAGACAGTCTTTGTGCTGACACGAAGGGCAGGATTGATGAGTCTTGACGGCTTGAGCCATTCTCGTTTTCTCCGGGGCTTCGCGCCCTCTTATTAAGGGTTCTTATAAAGGGTATTTTATATGATAACTGTTATTAACTATTATCTTTAATAGATATCTTATATGATATAATCTTCTTATATACCCTTCTTAAGAGTATTATAACACATTTTTGAAGGGTTGTCAAGAGGGAAAATCGAGGTCAGGAACAATTTCCTCTGATAGGAAATCTCCCCACTCATCCATCAGGATACGTGTGATCTCTTCCTCGTCGTAGCTAGTGTTAAAAACCTCATCGATTGCTCGAAGGCAATCAGGACACGGGTCCCATTCCTTGTGATCGTGGTTCCAGGAGATCGTGTCTTCGCTGAGTGCGGCATCGCAGATGTGGCAGCGCATTGGATAGTTCCCCTATCTCTGTACCGTTAGTATAACATATTCCGACGAGATTGTCAAGTGATCTTTTTATCCATCAGCAGATGCCAGACTGTTACCTCGTTCCCGGAGTTAGCATTCCGAAAGGTGGTGACAATCTCAAAGCCAAGCTCTCCCAGAATTGGTCCGATATGTCTGGTCTGACCGAAGGGATCATCATTGCGTTCAGCGGTAACCGCCTCGATTAGATGTACACCTCTGCCTTCCCGCCACCACCCTCGAAGCTTGTTATTAGTGAAGGCTCGGTTGCAGGCGGCGACAATATGCTTCCTGCGTTCGGCTTTCAAGACTTCGTATTGGGGTGTGCCCTCTCGATAATAAAGAGAATCAAGAGCATAGATATGAGACATACCGCAGCAAGAGCCGCCGTGCCTACGAACGTTAAACATCACGCAATACTCCTAAAAAAGTCAGCATAGTCGAGAACAGTTTGCCCCTCAAGGCCAGGCGCTGTGTTCACCTCTAGGACGTAAGCCCGGGAAGTTCGTTCGTTCCAGATGACGTCCACAGCTCCAAAGTCGATGTCAAGTCTTTCAATACATCGCATAGCCGAATCCCGTACAGCATCCGGAACCTGGATTCCGTTTCGTTGGAACACGAATCCATTACCATGATTACGAATTCGCCAGTCCGTGACTTCCCGATCTCGATCTCGAACTTTCCGTTGTTCAGAGATGATGGTGAACCTAATAGGCTGGAAGCCGTCTTCTTCGACTGGCCCTCTGATCTCTCGTCCGACATGAATACGGTACTCCTCAAGCTTCTTGATGTACTTCACATACAGCGGAGCAGGAACAAGCTGGTCTCGACTATCAGCCATGACAATACCAGCACCAGAATGCCCGTTAAGCACGGTCCTGCAGACGACCGGGAATGCTTCATCTGGAATGTCCTCCTGTCTCACCCAGAAGGCAGGAGTCAAATCCTGACCTTCAAGACGTTGGAAGAATGCCAACTTGTTAGTCGCGTGTTCGACCCGAGCGTTAAGCATCGTCAGGTCAGTCCGAGGGTTGTTATTCCCCCAGTTCACGACGATATGATCTCGGAATTGTCGTCGGTATCGGGAGTCTTCGAGCTTTAGGACTCGTCCGTTCAGCGCGTCAGCCAAAGCACGAGCCGAGCGACTCCCTTGCTTGTACGGAAGGATACGATATTTCTTCATTCTCAGACTCCTTACCAGAGGTCTTCTTCGATAGGGGGCCGGCGGGGGGCCGCAGGAGGAGGTACTTCCCCCGCTCGCGCTACGCGCAAGGCCCGCTCTAGTTGTTCTTGCTGCGCTCTGATAACTCTATCAAGATTGGGAGGAACAGGTTCGACTCGTTGGAAGGCGTTCATCGCAGCATTGAATTGGAAGTCTTCAGGCGGCAGTCCTACATCCTCAGGCCGTGGGGCAGGTCGGATACGAACTCCTCGCGGGCGACCTTCGTCCTCAAGAGCTGGAATCTCGAAGTCCGGATCGGCTCTCGTTTCGGTTGTAGTCTTAGCCTTTCGATTGAACGGATCAGGAATATGGGCCTGACCAATCATCTCCTCCCAAGCCGGCCACGGGAATCCCAAGGAGAGTTGCTGGCATCGACGGAAGCCTTCCACAGACATCTTGTAAAAGTTCTCGTTGCCTTCGGTCTTCATCACGAGATCAGCAAAGGGCAGGATGTCAGCTCCCTCGCAGATCTCCATGAAGATATCGATGCCGGAGCGCTCAGACAGCTCATTGGCAATCAACGAAGGGTTCTTGTACTTCCGAGCGTACCGCGTCAGAGCCAGACAGAACTTCGACCAGAGGATCAGAAGCTCAGGGGACTTCTCCGCTCGCATACAGCGGTACTCGAAGCTACCTTGTGTCGTGATCGGACGGATGTTCAATGCGGAGTACTTGATCCCGTCGGGAAAGCGGATAATCCCCGTGTTCAGGAAATTCTCCCAAGCCTGGAGCGTTGCAGGGGACTCCTTAGCCGTCAGACAGAAGTGATTCGTCTTCCGCTGCTCGCCGCAGAAGTTTACGAGCATCTCCTCGAACATCGTCCAGAGGATGATGACAGCAGTCAACTCGTTGACCTTATAACCCCCTACGTTGACATGGACGTGGGTCGAGCAACGGTTTGAGAGATTCAATACGGTCCCTGCCCTCTCAAATACCCTATAAAGCCCCGTAAACAGCCCTTCCAGCTCCTCTTCGAGGCACGGCTGACTCAGGACATACTCCAAGCCTCCATTCCTCAGGGAGCCGTCCTGATGGACTAGCCACTGAGCCTTGGTCTTAGGGCCGATAACAGCCCCGAGAACGCCCTGAGCCGGGAGGTTGATACCTCTCGCAGGCTCTACTTCGAGTTCAAGACCTACATCTCCCAGTGCATTCGGGGGCGGATAGGGGCGAGACATTTCCCAGTTGGGAATCCCGCGAACACCCTTCTTCTCGGCCTTCTCGTACTTCTCGATGAAAGACATCTTAAATCTCCCGGATATTCTGGAGAGGCAACGCCTCAGTCTCAAGGATCTCCTCTCGTAGAAATACTCCATTACGTAGCAGAAGAAGAGAAACAGTATCAGCAAACATCCCGACTTTATTGCTGTGACGATATAGCCAACGTAGGCCGTATTCGTCGCGATGCATTGCGTAGAGTGGTGACAGAGCCAGAGTTGAATTGTCTCGAATAGCCTCGAAGACGCGTTCCAACTTCGGGTAATCGCCTCGACAAGCTGAGACATAACCTACATCCCTTGCGATATCGCCGAAGTTCCTTTCTCGCCAGTTAATCTGCCCAGACCCCTCGGAGAGTTCTCCAATCTGGACGTTGTTATTCGACAGACCATGCTGACGATTACGGACCATCCTTCGCTCAACGAGATAAGCCTTGCCGAGCCGCTCCGCATTGACCCAGCCGCAGACAGGCAGTTTCCGGAAACGATGGAACTTCTCATCTGAGAGGTTAATACGAGAGAGTGCACCGTTCACGAATCGTATATCAGCAATTGGAGTCTGCTCGTCAATCCGATCAACATGAACAGGCTCGTCTCCATAGAGGACATAAGTCCCGGACAACCTTTCGATTGCCTGAGTCGTGTCCTCCCAGAAGTAGTTCGTCGACATCTCACGCCGCCTCCCTCTTCTTGATCTCACTATTGAGATGCGCCCTGAACTGGTCAGAGATGTGGTACATCTTAATCATGTCAAGCCAGGCATTCTTAGCTTCGACGAAATCGCCTTCGTCAATGATGCGGATCATTTCTTCTTTAGGGAGAAAGCAGACATTTTCCGGTGTGTCGCTATTCGTCATCCTAGTGACAGCGAAATGACAAAGATCGTAGATGGCGTTCGTCCGTTCACGGGAAGTCAACCAAGCATTGCTAGGAGTGCGGTATTCCACTCCGTACGACTTAGGCCGGAAGGCGCCTGCTTTTCCGTACAGCTCGCGTCGACGGGCACCATCCTTGTCAATGATGGTCATGTACAACCCGACCGTCGCGTCGAGCATTTTGACGAAGTCGGCACAGATACTGATATGAGCAGGATGCATCGCGGGGATGTCCTTGTCCCATCCGAGATGGATATGGCCAGCAGCAGTCCGGAAAGGGCGCTCACCATCCGGCCGAGGATTCGGCTCAAGGGTGTAAGCCGAGAAGTCAGGGTCACAGCCAAGCTCTCGCGCTTCTTCAGGCTGAGCAGCAAGGTACTCAGGGTCGAAGTCAGCCACGGGACTGAAGACGAACTGGTACTTATCCCCCATCTCTTTCTTCAAGTCTGCCAAGACGTTATTAACGGCATCCGAGAAGGCCCTGCAGGGCTGCTTCCTTGGTTCTGTCCAAATCCTCCGGGCAAGCAGCGGCACAGGCTTTGTGTTGAACTCCAAAGCCATGCCATCGACCTGGATCGCTCCGTGTTCCGTCTGGTGAGGGGAGGACTTCGTCCCCGGCACAACGCCAAAGGCGGAAATAACCTCCGTCTTTCGCGCTCGACGAATGAAGACTTCCGGGTCACAGCCGATAGTAAAATCTGCCATTTCTTTTCTCCTTATAAGTTACATCACAGACTCAAGAGGGTGTTCAAGACAAGACACGCAAATGAATCGAAGGCTTTCTTCGCCTTTTCCAATAATTGTCTTGAGCGTGAAGATTTCACCGACTTCTGAGAGATCCCCGACGGGCTTGCGACAAAAGCAACAGCACCCTTCGGTCGCCTCCTCGAAGACCGTCATTTCCCACTCACGGCCCGTCTTGCAGTCCGTGATGTAAGTCATGCCGGCGACTTCACGCAAACTTGTTGAGGTCAAAAGCGACTGATCTCTTGAGGTCTTCCAACAGACGCTGGGCTTTTCGGAGGTTCCTCCTTTGCTTTCCTGCGGATAGTAGCTTGATTTTTTCGACACCAAGGAGAGCTTTGGCTTGTTGGTACTGCTCGAACTCTTCGAGTCCGTTCCCGTGGCCGAAGGATTCGATGAAGAGTCCTCGGATTTTTTCATAATAGAACTGATAGTCTTGAACTCTCCCCGACTCTGAGAAGGCTCCTTCGGGGCGGGCAGGAGTGCCTGGCTTTCTGGAGGCTTTCCCAGCGTTACGGTTTTCTGATGCTCGGTAAGATCGTCGTCCAGCGCTTCTAGCATGGCCTTCGCGCTTTCCCTCGCCGACCGAAAAGGGGAGGTGACTTCCTTGTCTCCCTCCTTTTCCCCGTACTTGTGGAATTTGCCGTCCGCCCAGTAGCCGCCTGTGTTACCAGAGTAGCCATGGGCGTTCGAGAATTTTCCCGCGTACCCTCGGACCTCCGCTGCCAGATCTACTGCCTTCTTCACTGTGAAGATCTTGTTAGGCTCATGCCCGTGCTTATTGATGTGGTAGGAAAAGAGCTTGTCAGTCTCAAGAGGAAAGTACTGGCGCTTGTCCTCGCCGCCATCCCAGATTTCAATCCGACGATGGACAGCCCCGAACATCCAAGGTTCAGACGCCCAGAAAAGGACCTTCATATCCTTGCTGTACGTGAACCACAACGGCCGCTCCTTGTTACGAATGAAGTTCAAGGTGTCATCGGACGAATCGTGATAGACAAGGGCCCAAGCCCCGCCGACGTTCAACTTCGGGATGACGTTCTCGACTCCGTACTCGGAGATGTGCCAGTACAGCAAGTCCGAATCGACGTCGAAGTCTCGGTTTCGCTCCCAAGAGTAATGGCCCTTAAGAGTTCCGTTATGAACTCCGACAATTGAACCATGTTCAAACGGATGCGCGTTCTTCGTGTTGACTTCGCCAAACGTCTTACTCCTACAATGCCCAATCAAGATCTTGGCGTCATTGTCGATTGACCTATCGAATTCCCGAGAGTCGAGTAGGTATTCAGGAGGACCGACCCTCTTCACCCATTTAGACTCACCTGCCTGAGTCACTCGAATGGCGCCTGTACTATCACGCCCTCGAAGCTGACAGACAGTTAGCATATCCTTGAAGATTTGACGGTGCTGGATCGTGAGATCCCCCGCCATGCCGACGATACCGCACAAAACACTTCTCCTTCAAATAGTTAGAAGACAGTCTTCAACCCATCTCTTCAAAGTAATCTTCAACGATCAAGGATTCTTCGTAGAAATCCCAGAGCTTGTTCATGCACCACGAACGATATTCAGGCGAGCCGATCTCAGGATGACCCTGGACGAAGAAGGCCTTCGACTTTGTGTAATACCCAGCCTCGATCTCCATCTCGTACAAGGATTCGTGCGGATGGTTGGCACGATCAGTCACAACGAGTTCACGCTGAGACTCGAACTTCGTGGCCACCTGCCGCAGAGAGTGAGCAACGATAGCAAGGTCAGGGTGATCTCGCAGCATCTGATGGTGCAGGCTCGTCGCTAGAACTGTGACATCATCCTCGATATCGAAGATATGGTGATCCGGGCCAGCATGGTTGTTCACGTCCTGCCAGAGCTTACCGCCATTCTCCGCATGGATGAACTGGGCGCCACGGCAGATACCAAAGAGAACCTTCCCCTGCCGAGTAGCACGGGAGTACATGAGCTTCTCGTAGGTATCCCGATCTTCGGTGAAGTAAGTCCCTTTAAGCGGAGTCTCGCCGTACATCGCAGGGTTCACATCCTCGCCGCCGATGAACACAACGATATCAGCGTCGTCTACGTTATCGGCTTTAAGGCATCCGGCTTCCGCCATCAGGGCGCAACAAGCCCCGTAGAACGCGCCGGGCAAGACGAAGGCTCGAAGACCCCCCATATCCGGCATTTCTGTCTTGGTGTATGTCGTCGCAGCGTTATACTGCGGCTGTACCTTCATGGGCATTTAACAGACCTTTCTGCTTCATGAATGGAAGAACAACCTCCTCCATTTCCTTCATCGTGACGACATGGTGTGCTCGCGGCGGAGGCGAAGGAGCCTTAGCGAAGGGATTCTTGATGGCTGAGGCTGCTAAGGAGCCTTCGCTTCTGAACAGCCTTAACTCCTTCCTGAAATCTTCGTCTCCGTCGTACAACTCTTTCGTGAAGTACCTCTCACGGTAGTAGCCTTCATTCTGTTCATAAGGCCGAGAATAACAGTACTGTACGCCACCGTAGATCGTGGGCTTTTCGCGGTACGTCTCGCTTTCCTGAGTGAAAGTCTTTCCGAACTCACCAGAAAGGAAGTTCTGGAGGGCAGAGACATCCCGCCACAACGACCACGCTCGATGCCCCGGCTCTCCATAGACATGCGTATCTAAGGGCATTTTTGTCAATTCAACTCGAAACGACTGATTGGTGTTGAACCAAAGGGGGTACGCAAGGTGCCCGTCTACGCCCTCCTCGACCATCTTTCGGAAGCCGGAGAAGGCTGCACCGCCACACTCCGCGAAATGGCGAGAGATAATGCAGATGTTCTGAAGGAGGGGGCCGGGGATATCAGCCGAAATCACAATGAAGTCGGTGATCTTCTCATCCCTATTCAGAATGAAACGGCCGAAATGACTGTCTTTCAACAGCCAATTCAAAAAGAATAGTTTGTCGGACTTGGCATTGTCGCTGCCTCCTACCCTACCTATTGCGATTTCAGTCAAGACGATTGCCGCCGGGCCGCTCGCTCCAAGGCCCCGAGAGATCTGATAATGGCAGCCCTGCTGTTTCCAGGTCTGTGAGTGTTTGTCATTCGCAATGACGTAGTTGCCGACGCCTGCCCGTCGACCAATCGTCTCGGCCCATTTCGATTCGGCGAGAGTCCGAGCAGCCTCCCAGTCTGAGCCGGGCTTGAATATATAGTCTTGTATCTTCATCAGTCACTCTCCAGCCAAAAAGTTCTGAGGCTCTCCCCAACGCGATTGGCCGTTGGAAAGAATCTCACGAGCGACAAATTGATCGCAATTCGGGTATGCCTGACTCGCCGCTAAAGGACTGAGAAATGGTCCACATTTACCCTTCTGTCGGCGGAGGGCGTAATATTCGGTGACAACGACCGTCACTGGTGGCGGGGGCGGAGGAGCAGCTGGCTGGGGGTTGGTTCCGTAGAACTCGATCTCACCTCGACCCTGAAAAGGCTTGTAGCGGTAGTAGGCATTGCAGTAATTGCCAGAATTGCCGTTCAGCCAGCGAGCGACCTTCACGAAGCCTTCTGCCAGAAGATCAGGCTCATGTTCCGCGACCTGGCCATCGGTAATAATAGCCTCTAGGACTCGATTTGAAAGTCCGTCATGCTGACCAATAGCCCAGTCCAAATCCCGGCCACTCCCGTCGCCATCAACGAAATCATAGGCGTGGTAAATTCCGCAGCAACGCCCGCCATGTTGACTATACCGCATCTTTAAGTCCTTTCTTGTTTTGGTTTAATCCTCAAGCCATCATCAGGTTGGATGAGTTCTGACAATCGGGGTTGACTTTGTAACGGTCAAGGCGGAGGCGATGACCTGTCACTCTCTCCGTCTCAAGGATGAATGAGATATGGCGACGCATCGCCGTCTCACAAGTCACGCCTTGCTTCGCGAGATGATCGCGGATTGAGAAGCATTTACAATCTTGCATCACTTAAATCCCTTTCGGATTTTCTTGCCAAGCCAGAATGGAAAGTAGACTGCCGCACTGCACAGCCCGACAATCAGGAGGAAGGGCCATCCGAGCGAGACGAAAAACGGAGGGCCTACATCGTCGCAGACCTTGGCATGCCACCCGAATAGTAGCTGCATAACGACGACGCCTGCGATCCATACCAGAAGAAGATGATCGGTCATCAGCAATTCTCCGCTTTTATCAGTTGACCTGTTTCTTTGTCGTAGACGACACGGATACAAGACAGGCGGCAGTCAGACGCACTGCTGTCTGCCCGCTCTTTTGTCTCGTGACACATAGGCCGATTTGTTGCGTACATATTGAGGTAGTACTCAACTTCCTCCGGGGCCTGGACGAGGTCGATGGCGTGCTCCAAGCCAAAAATATAGCTGCCATCCGAATACCAAGAACAGACGAGTTCTCGATCAGGCAGGTTCGGGTGCGGAATACATCCAAGAACTGAGCGTTCCGCCTCCATATCGGTTGTGAAGATACGCACAGGCAGACCAGAACGAGTCTGCACAGGTTTAGTGAAATCAATCATTTTAGGCCTACCTTTTCTAGAACTTCATCCAAGAGAATCGGACGGAAATTCGTGTGTTCGACGGAGACACAGAAGTATTGAGGGTCGATTTTACCTCCCAGCCTTCCTCCGAGAATGACTCGATTGGCGTGGAGATGGCCGTGGATGTTAACCTTCCACCTCCCCATCGATCCGGGATGAATCGGGATGTGAGACAGGATGAAGCCAGAACGTTGGACATACCCACGAACATCATCGAACAGGTCGAAATACTTCCGCATTTTCGGAGGTTCGTGGTTGCCGGGGATCAGGCATTTCCTGCCTTTCAACCGAGGGACCACGCGATGCATGTTGGCAGCCGAGAATGCTACATCTCCAAGGATGTAAACACGATCTTCGTGTTTGACGATTTCATTATAGAAACCGATCATGTCTTCCGTCATTTGGTTAGCATCGTCCCAAGGACGGAGAGGTTGCCCGTCTTCACGAGTGAACCGACACACACCTTGGTGCAAAAAGTGCGGGTCTCCGTATAACCATGTCCTACTCACATTCGCCTCACTTGATAAGTGCCGAGTCGGGAGCGCCCGAACGGACATGGTTTAGAGCTTGGATCATTCCCAGGCCCGGAACCTTTGACATTAGGACGCAAGCCTTGTCATGGTCCGAAACGAACTTCAAATCACGGGGCGTGCAAAGGACGTTGATCTTTGTCATTTCATTCCTCCGTTTCCAGATGAAGGGCGATGAGCAAACACATCAGCCCCACGATATAGATGAGCGGGAATAGTGGATTCATGTCGGAATACCTAGCATCTGGCACAAAGCCTTGCGGTTGGCGTGACGACGATCACGATTTTCGAGCTTCAGGCCGACTTCGGCGCAAGGGAGAATAGTGACGTGACGACGACGACCACGACCGATGGTGATTTGCATAGCCTTGCCTTTCGTAGTTGTGCACAGCGCACACAAAACACCCCCTAGCGGTTAGGCCAGAGGGTGTTTCTAGTGTACTGTTATCTAGGTTAGGCGGCGAAGACTTCCGGATCGGGCAGGTTGATGACGTTACCGTCGTTATCGACTTCCGTCGCCTCGGTCACGGGCACAAGGCCCTTGCCGGTAGCTTCCTTGATCCGGTCAAAGCGGAGAGCGGTGACCTTGGCAACAATCGCCTTCGCGGATTCCACGTCTGCCTCAGGCACCTTGCCATCTTCAATCTTCTTGTTGATGACCGAGCCAAGACGTTCGACCATCTTCACAAGGGCGGCGAAGTCATAAGTCTTTTCGGGCTTATCCTCGGCCATTTCGTACCAAGGCTTGGCAGCCGCACCTTCAAGGTCGAAAGGCCGGTAAAGCTTGCTGTCCGGCTTGTGCATCTTGGAATTCCAGTCATCGCTGTCCTTCACCACGATGGGCGAGAACGTAGCGAACCATTCGATAAGGATCGAACGGCGGAACGAACGGGGCATTGCGTTCAAGAGGTGCTGAGCACGCGAACAATCCTTATGGGTCTGAGCGTGCTTGAGAATGTCCAGCGCCGTTGTCTGAATGAGTTCATTCAAGGCAGTGGCGTTAGTGCGCACAAGAGCGATATTCGCGTCGATGTTGCGGCCAGAAGTCGCTTCGTCGTTACGGGTAGCCATTTTAGGTCTTCCTTCACATTTTCACTAACGAGCTAAGTCGTTAGCTATGTTCCCTAGGGCTTCATTGCTTACTAGGTGAGCCTCTCGGCCTAGGTTGAAGTCATTTATTCGTCACTAACCGAATGAAGCGAAGGGAAGTTTGCAGGTTGACTAGTGAGCAGCGGAGCGTTTCCATTTCCGCATTCGTCAAGTATTCTTGATTGGATTGAAGGTATTGGGACAGTGCGACGGCAGAAGCCGAGGTCACTGCCTCAATTGATTTGATTGACGCCTTCCTTCCAAAGCCAAGGTTGCCCTTTAGCTTCTGGTAATCGGCATGGCGTGTTTTTATCTGGGACATTTCTCGGCCCTTCTCATTTCTAGGTCGCGAAGGTCAGCGGTTTCTTCGTTCCAGCCGAATTCAAAGCCATCGTCGTAATCGGCTTGATATTCAGGGTTACTGAATACACGCTTTTTACGATCAGGCTTATGGCCCTTGAACCGGAACCAAGAGATAGCGCCGCCATCTACGCACCCTTCCTGCCACGGTGTCATGTCAATTCCCCGTATCAAGGTAGTCGGCCATTTCACAGCCGTAGCCGAGAAGGAAGCTATCTGCATCCGACATTTGACTGTCACGGATGACACGGGAGAATGAAGCTGAAGGGACTTCACCGCGAAGCTGATAGATAGCGTAAAGCTGTCCGGCTTGGAACGGTGAAGCTTGGGGCTTCTCTTTCAAGGGTTGGATTTGGGGGATAGTTTGATGTGTCATGGTCAAGCCTCTTCTGAGGGACCGAAAGGCACATCTAGTAAGCAAGGTTTGCTTAGCCGATAGCCGCTCCATTCTAGAGCCAGCATACGGCCGAGGGTTTTGCCTGATAGGTGAGGCTTTGTCGTGCCTCTGACCAATCATCGACTAGAGGGAAGTGCCAGCAATGCTTGAACACGCTTGGGCTCACCGTTCTCTAGCATGTTATGACCGAGTAGGTTTACCCGACGATCATAACCCCAGTTTCCCCTAGTGGCTTTTGAACCTGTCTGGCCACGGGGTGCTTAATCCCGTTCATTGCTTCCCTCGCATCGCAAACCGGAGCTCACGGAGGTAACGTCTCAGACCTAGAGGTATATTCACTCCCTAGCCGTTAACCGATCGGTTAAGATCAAGCTTCTTCGGGGGCTAGAGAGGAGCCGGGCATTTCCTCCCGACAACCCCCTAATCCCACAGTTCGTACCAGGGTGCAAGAGGAATAATGGCATCGGGTGAGTATCATTGTACGATTTTCCCGGCTGACGCCAGTCAGGCTATTAGCACGGATGAGGTGCTATTGTCTACACACAAGCATATATCAAGCCTGCGGCTTTCAGACGCTGGCGCTATCGTGCCATACGCAAGGGCGTGCCAGTGAGTACTGTCCTAGGTATGTACCATTGGCGATTCGTGAAGCGTCAGCAACCGATGGTCGCAGACTTGAGGATGGGCAAGTCACTGATATTGCTATGTTCATGTTCTGATGTTCATGGTATGTCCTATGTTTGTTCCTGGATACACAGGGCAGAAGAGGGGGCGGGGGGTAGGGGGGTACGGTAAAAGAATGCTTACTGTGGAGCGTATCTCAGTCCACCTCAGTTCCTAGAGAAAAAATCAGCATTTACCTACTATCCTCTATTTTCGGTAAAATGGCACCTTACAGCGCTTCAACAAAGAAATGGTACTCGGATAGCTCTCATATGTCTATTCGCTCTGTACGGGCATCCTCAGGCAATTTAGAGGGTATTGACAAACAGGGCTCGCATGGCTC
>Ga0209523_1000001_pt1 | contig 57510 bp, 73 predicted proteins | sample TexAe_OM3H0_M1_FD_187942 | JGI IMG/M metagenome (GOLD analysis project Ga0209523, IMG submission 187942) | Forest soil microbial communities from Davy Crockett National Forest, Groveton, Texas, USA - Texas A ecozone_OM3H0_M1 (SPAdes) (version 2) | ecosystem: Environmental > Terrestrial > Soil >... | reverse complement strand
GCCGACCGGCTACAGCCGCCGCTACTCGGTGAACGGCACCCTCGTCGGATCCGCCGACACCGGGACCGGATCGTTCAGCTACACGCCGGTTGCGGCCGACGCCAACAAGCCCTTGGCGTGCGAGTTCACCGTCAGCAACGGGGCCGGCAGCACGTTCCAAGTGTTCAGCATCGGCACCATTGCGGCGGGCGCCGGTCATCCTACCTTCACGGCAAATCCTACCATCTCCGGCACCGCACAGGTCACGCAAACCCTGACGTGCTCCGCCGGCACGACGTCCGGCACGGTTGACAGTGAGACCTACGCCTGGAACCACTACGACGGTGGGGCCAACACGCCTACCGGCGACACGGGTAACACGGTGGTTCTGGCCAGTGACGACTACGGTCATCAGATGACCTGCACGGTCACCCTGCACAACTCTGTCACCGGCGACGTGCTGTACACGACAGCTCCCACCAGCACGGTGGCGGCGGCTCCCGCGAATCCGACGATCCGCCAGCAGAAGTCGTTCAACCTGCCGGCCAACACCGCGACGGCGATGGCGTTCGACACGGACGTGCTGAACGGCAGCCTGATCGCGTTCTACGCGGTGTCGTGGGACCAGGCGCCGTACAACTTCATCATGACCGACTCGCGCGGTCATGTGAACGCGGACTTCACGCTCGGCACTGCCTACGCCACAGCCGGCGACAATCCCCATACCCAGTTCGTGTGGATTCGCAGTGGGGCCTCCGGCGCGTACTCTGCCACCTTCAACCCGCAGTCGGAGGCAGGCAACGCGGTTGTGATCATGCTGGAGATCCAGAATCCTGATCCCACCACGGTGTTGGATATCGTGCAGGACCACGCGGACGGAACCCTCGCGGCGGTCTCGCTCACTGCCACACACGCTGCCACCAAGCCGAACGACCTGATCCTGGTCGGCGTCGCGGCATGGGGCACGGCCCACACCTTCACGGACGACACAGGGTGGACTACCGTGCTGAAGAAGGACGGCACGTACTTCACGGCCAACCTCTTCTACAGGAAGCTCACCGCAGTGGAGACGTTCGCCTTCACCACCACGATCGATGCGGCGGTCACGTCCAACGCATCGTCCATGGTGATCAAGGGATCTTGACATGACGTCAGTCGTACTCATTAACTTCGACTCGCCGACCTTCGTCGACAGTCGTGGACACACCGTCCACTACCAGGAGAGCCACTCCATCGAGGACACCGTGGTCAAGCACGGTCCGACGGGTGGCAGTTTTCAAAGCACGTACACGTTCCGCAACCACCTCACGGTCGGCGGCGTTGGTGACGAGATAGGCGCCGTCACCACGGGCGAACTGGTCGTACGCTGCTGGTACCGCAGATTGGACGGATCCGGCACTCCTACCTGGGAGGCCACGCTCATGAACGTGTACACGAGCGATTCGGATGCGATGTACGTCGACATTCGTATCGGTAACTCGTCGACGGACGGTCACTACATCTCGTTCGGGGACTATAATCACAACTTCAACGTCGCCTACGATCTGCCGGCGGACCAGTTCGTGGAGATCGTGGTCGCCATCAGCGGATCAGTTGCGAAGGTCTACGCCGACGGGGTGCTGCTGGGCAGCGGGGCGTGCGACCCCATCCCGAATCCGATGGTCTACGTGGCCGCCGATTTCGGAGGTCTGCTCAACGACGAGCGGATGGACGACTTCGAGATCCTCATCAACGAGGCATATTCGCCCATCCCTCCGCCGCCTGTGTACGCCAACCCGTACGCGCACTTTTACCTCGGTTCCAAGCGCGGCATAGTTCAGCTCGACTGCCTGGAGATCAGCCATCCGTCGTTCTCGCAAGTGTACTATATCGTGCGGAACGCCTGCAACGGCCTGACCGTCACGCACGAGGACCTGACCGTTCACACGTACACCTACTACCCGCTGAAGCTTCAGCGGACCGGTGCTGCAGACGATCTGGACTCCACGATCCAGATCACGCTCGGCGATCTGGGCGAACTGGTGTCGAACGAGATCGACAGGGTCCGCGTCGCCAACACGTTCAACATCCGCCCAACGGTCAAGTTCCGCCAGTACAGGTCTGACGACCTCACCAGGCCGATCTGGGGACCGTACACCTTCGAGGCGCCGTCCTTCCAGATCTCGCGCGAGGGCACGGTGTTCACTGCCCAGGCCCCGCAGCTGAACGTCGTCACCACGGGCCTGACCTACTCGATGGACAGGTTCCCGATGCTGAGGGGCTTCCTGTGAGCGCGCGGCAGTCAGTCGACGAGTACCTCGGACGCAGATACGTCGTGGGCGAGTACAACTGCTTCCACTTCGCGGCCGAGGTGTGGCAGGACCTCACCGGCCAGGACCTGATCGCCAAGTACGGCGACGCCGTGGTCGACGGATCGCTGAGCCACCGTGCGATCAAGCACTTCAAAGTCCTCGACAAACCTCAGGATCCGTGCATCGTGCTGCTCCAGGTCAAGAGGCAGTCGCCACACATCGGAGTGTACCTTCGCGGAAAGGTTCTGCACATCCGATCGATCGGCGCCCGCTACGAGCCCGTTCACTTTGCCCGTGTGGGCTTCACCAAGATTCGGTACGTGCTGCCATGCTGAAGACCGTCATCATCGCCAAGGACGTCACCGATCCAGCCTCGTGGACAGAGACCGAGGTCGAGAACGTCCACGAGCACATCATCGGCGAGCTCGGCATCTGGGGTGCCAGCACTAAGATATACCACGGAAGCGTGGACTCGATGAACGACGTGACGCCGTTCGACGAGAGCGGTATCGAACGGATCAGCACACTGCCCGGACCCTTCTACGTGATCGTGTATCCAGAGTGGGTAGCTGTTCCGTACATCATTGCCGCCATCGCCCTGATCCTGTCGGTCGTGGCGATGAACAACGTGCCGAAGCCGGTCAGCATCGACCAGAACACGCCGTCGCCCAACAATTCGCTGACTGACCGGCAGAACACAGCTCGACCGTTCAAGCGGATTCCAGACATCTTCGGAACCGTCCGTTCGACGCCCGATCTGCTGATGAGGCCGTACTCCGAGTACATCAACAACATCGAGTATGAGCACGCCTACCTCTGCATCGGGCGCGGGTATTTCGACATCCTGGACTGCCGCGACGACAGCACGCCCATCACGTCGATCGACGGTGCAGGGGTGACGATCTACAAGCCGTACGACTCGCCGAACATCCCAGGGCCCGGCATCTTCGATCGAACCGTCTTCGGCCTGAACAATGCCGTGCCGGTGATGAACGTCTACAAGAGTACGTCCGTCAACGGCCAGGACCTGCTCACCGATAGTGACACGGAGAGCATCGGTTCGGTGTCGACGATGACGCTCTCCATGCCTCCGGCGCAGCCGAACGGCTACATCGACTTCAGTGGCGGCATCGACCTATCTGGCTTCGTCGTGGGCGAGTCGGTGTATCTGTACGTCAAGTCGTACAAGACCCATCACACGACGAAGACCACGTACCTCAGTGGCACGTACACCATCTTTTCGAAGACTACCACACAGCTCGTCCTGGCAAACGTTCAGTCGGTGGCGAATGACTGGGGCTGGCTCCGTGACTGGCCGAGCGAGTTCTTCGTCACCGACTGCCACATCGTCAGGACCGCAAAGCTCGCGGTTGGCCCGTTCCTGCTGACAGGTCTTGAACAGACTGAGGTGTGGATCAACCTAGTGGCCACAGGCGGAATGTACCAGGTGGACGGCAGTGGCAACGTCATGCCGGTGGACGTGTCCTTCACGGCGTCCATCCAACCGACAGACGCTACCGGCAATCCCACCGGCGACCCGTACGACGTGGTGAGACTTCTGGCCGGCGATGCGAAGAAGAACACGGTGGCCACCACCTGGAAGATCCCGCTCGTCACGCCGGGCCCGTGCACTGTCAGGGTGCTGCGCGTCACTCCCAGTCCGGTCAATTCGCAGGTAGTCGACGCGGTCAAGTGGAAGGACCTGCTCAGCATGTCGGCCGTGGCCCAGTACAACTTCGGCGACGTGACCACAGTGTACGCTGTCACCAAGGCCACCGAGGGCGCGCTTGCTGTGAAGGAGCGCAAGCTCAACATGCTCGTGACGCGTAAGCTGCCCGTACGCAATGTGGATAACACCTTCGGCCCCACGCTCGCCGCCACCACCAACGCCGGCGACATTATCTGTGCCATGGCGCTTGACACGAAGATCGGCAACCGATCGGCGGACGAGATCGACGTGGACCAGATCTATGCCACGATGGACGAGATCGCTGGCTACTTCGGATCGTCGCTCTACAGCCAGTTCTGCTACACCTTCGACGACGACAACACGTCGTACGAGGAGATGGTCACCGCGGTTGCGTCGGCAGTCTTCTGCACGGCCTACAGGCAGGGTCATCAGATGCGGCTGCACTTCGAGCGTCAGACCTCGGACAGTGGCCTTCTGTTCGGTCACCGCAACATACTGCCCGACACGCAGCAGCGAACGGTGTCGTTCGGCAATCAGAACAATTACGACTTCGTGCAGTTCAACTACGTCTCCGACAAGGACGATAGCCAGGTAACCCTCTACGTGCCGAGCCAGGGAAGCAACCCGCAGCAGATCACGAGCACCGGAATCCGCAACTACCCTCAGGCCTACGCGCAGGCCTGGCGGACGTGGAACCGGATCCAGCACACGAACACGACGATCAACTTCACCGCCACGCAGGAGGCCTCCATGCTGCTCATGCAGGATCGGATCCTGGTGGCGGACAACACCAGGTCCGGCGCGATGGACGGGGAGATCGTTGCGCAGAACGTGCTGGAGCTGCAGCTGAGCCAGCCCTACAAGTTCGTGTCGGGTACGGCCTACTCCATCTTCCTGCAGGGCGTCGACGGAACAGTGGAGAACATCCCGATCACGCCGGGCTCGAGCGAGTACGTCGTGCTCCTGAGCCGGGCGCCGGCCGTCACGCTCAGCCTCGACGCCGATGCGGCGGTCAGGACCCTGTACTGGATCGTGCCGGACAACGACGTCCGTCCTCAAGCGTTTCTCGTGTCAAACCGTGAACCGGCCGATGGGTTCACCGAAAAGGTGACGGCCACCAACTACGACGATCGCTACTACTCCAAGGATCTCGATTACAAGCACGGTACCATCCCAGCCGATCCCAACTGAAGAGGAGCCACATGCCACAACTCACCGAACACTTCTCGCTCGAGGAGTTCACCTTCACCGAGCACAGGAACATCGACAACACCCTGCCGAGGGACCTGGTGCCGAACGCGATCGCCACGTGCCAGATGCTGGAGCGGATCCGCGCTGCGCTAGGCCAGGCCAAGGGGCGCGAGATTCCCATGTACCTGACGAGCGGCTACCGCTGCCTGACCCTCAACCGATCGGTCGGATCGGCGGACACGTCCGATCACGTGAGGGGCTTCGCCGGTGACTGGCACGCGCCCGACTTCGGCACGCCGTACGAGGTGGCGATGTTCCTCAAGGACCACGTCGATCAGCTGAACATCGGCCAACTGATCCACGAGTTCGGTCGCTGGGTCCACTGCGGCGTGCCGCGACCGGCCAACCTCATCAACCGCGTCATCACGATCGACGGACAGGGCCCCCGCGCGGGCATCCTGAGCGTGCGCTGATGTGGGGTTACCTCATCGGACTCGTCGCCATCTGCGCCGCGCTCGCAGGATCCTACGTCAAGGGGCGTGAGGACGGGCGAGACATCGAGATCGCCTCGGACAGCCGGGCCGCCAAGGCGGTGACCGACGCGAAGGCCGACATGGCCCAGGTGGCGGCCTCTGCCATCGCCAACATCCAGGTGAAGAACACCACCATCATGGGGAGGACCGTTCATGACGTTCAGACCAATACCGTGTATCGCGATTGCCACCTCACTCCTGACGGGTTGCGGGACGTTAACGACGCCCTCGGGAACGCAGTCACCCCGATCGTCCCCGCAAGTGGTGTCAAACTGCCCTGAGCTGACGCCGCTGGCTGACGACTCGTTCGGGGCCACGAAGATCAAGCTCGTCGAGGTGGCCGGTATCTACTACAAGTGCCGCGCCGCAGCGCTGGGAACTGCCGAATAGGGTGTGTCAGCAGCAGGCCGTGACCCGCGGCCTTTGAGTACTGGCTCCGGTCCGTACTCTTTTTTATTTCCTAGCGCTTTGTGGCACGCTGTTGAGCGCGTCCGGGAGATAAGGGGATATGTCCGGGACTCCCGGACTACCTACCCATAGTAGCACCAAGTAGGCGGCTCCCGGATAGTTCGGATCATTTACGGACTATCAGCCGGTACGGTCAAAACGGTGTTCACATTCGCTCAACCGTGTTATAATGAAGAAGTCGGCGTTACTCAGCTGACGTGCAGCCTCTCGAGGTGGGAAGGCTTGGAGACCAAGGAACAATGTCAGAAGACCTAGTAACAGGCGTATTGACAGATTTCTTCACGGGTGGCTGGCGCGTAGCACCCTTCATCAAGACCTCGGACGGATACATCGGCGTGAAGCAGTGGCCCAAGCGGGCCGCTACCAACATGCAGGATCTGCAGATGTTGCTCGAAGAGCACACGCAGAAGACCAGTAAACCGATCGTGTTCGGCATCGTACCACCCAACGGTCGGTACGTCGTGGACATTGACACGAAGAAGAACGTCCAGGCGCTACAGCTGTGGAAGGACAAGGTCGCCGAAGCGTATGGTGATCCTGCCATGGGATTACCTGACCTCGTCGTGAAGACAAAGTCCGGCGGATTCCACCTCTACTACTCCGACGGCACTGACCGTCAGCTCCACTCGCCTACGTCCATCTTCTCGAAGGACTCGGGCATCGACATTCGCGGGTACACCGGCATGGTGATTGCCCCGACGTCGATCGGCTCAGCCATGGACTGGCAACCTGGCGAGTACACCATCATAAAGGGTCGGCCGACGGATAGGCTCACTGTCCTCGGCCTCAGCAAAATCCTCGGTGACTCGTACGACCAGGCGGACGTCTACATCGACACCCTCCTGCGACAGGTCAACGAGGCATTGCGCAACGACTCGGTCAGCGAATCCCTCAGGTGGCGCCTGATCCCAGACGCACTCGTCATTCCGTCGTCTTCGCGCGACAACACCCTCTACAAGTGCGCACGCCTCTGCCGATTGGCAGGGCTCTCGCAGGACGCCGCGATCCTCTTCATGTCGGAGATCGCCAAGCGGTGCGAGGCCACGCCGGAGGAGCCGCTCGAGCACTGGATCGAGCTGGCAGCCGACAAGGTCAAGAGGGTCTACGCGAACGAGTCGGAGATGAGGCTGCAGACCGCGTCAGGCTTCTTCCAGGAGCTCGACAACGCAGGCACCGTCCTCCTCCGCAACGTGGCAAAGTCCTACCTGCACTTTCGCCACGGCTCTTCCATCCTCAGATTGGACGCAAGGTCCACGTTCTCGACGGAGAACATCGGCAACGTGCTGATGGGCGCTGAGATCAAGAACGACGAGGGCTCCATCCCCTGCAAGAAGATCATCGGATCCTACTCCCCGAAGGAGGTGGCGTACGGCGCGGCGATGTACCCGAAGGCGAACATGCCCTTCTTCGACTTCGAGGACAGGCGCTACGTCAACACGTACCACGACCCCTACGCCGCGTTCGAGCCCGATCAGGAGCTCTACCAGGAGGCAAGGGAGTACGTGAAGGTCTTCGACGAGCTCGTCAACCACATCACCGGCTACGAGGAGGGGGACAACGTCAGACTCCTCGACAAGCTCGCGTGGATGGTGCAGAAGCCGTACCGCCGGATGTCCACCGCCACGATCATCTACTCGCACGTGCGCGGATCCGGCAAGGACTCGATCATGGGTCTGATGCGTGAGGTGGTGGGCCGCAAGTACTACATGCCCATCACGCTCGACGCGATCGCCGACCCGCACACCCTGCTGCACGACAAGATCATCTGCACGGCGTCGGAGGTTCAGCTGCAGACCAACGCGCGTGGCAGCATGGCGGCCGCGGAGTTCATGGGCAAGATCAAGGACCTCGTGGCCGCCAAGCACGTGTCGGTGAACGAGAAGTTCATCAGTCCGTACAGTGCACCGATCTTCACCAACTTCTTCGTGCTCTCCAACTTCGAGCTGAGCTCACTGCTTGAGCCGGGCGACCGGCGCTGGGACGTGTTCCACGCCGCTGAGGAGAAGATCGATCAGAGCAGGTTCGGCGGGCTGATCGACGTGATCTCGGACGGCATCTGGCTGGACCGCTCCGCCCGCGACAACCAGCTGCGGAAGCACATCATCTACGCCATCCGCATGGCCCTTATGGATCGGCCGGTGGTCGACACCATGGACAGGTCCGAGGCCTCGATGAACGAGGTGAAGCGCGTCCTGATGGAGAGCCAGAACCCGCCGGCTCTGCAGTGGATGTTCGAGAACCTGCCGCCCTACTTCACAGAGGACGTGCTGATGATGGCCTGCCACTTCTGCCCCATGCGCGCAGTGCCGGAGTGGATCGTGAAGCAGATGCGGGAGCACTTCGGCCCACAGCTCAAGACCCTGCACCGCACGAACAGGCAGGCTCACCGCCTGTCCAACTCGCCGGTGCTGATGATCAAGAACGATGGCAGTAGCAAGGTTCCTCAGCTGGACTTCAACGTCAAGAACTCGGGCAAGACGGTATACTACCTGGACGGGAAGATCCGCAACGCTTCCATCACAGACGCCAACCTGCGCGAGGCGATGAAGGCGTGGTACGCCACGATGGTTGCGCGGTACTACGGGAACGTGGCCCAGCTGCCGGCGCAGAAACCCGAGTCCTCCGCGGGACCCGAATTGATCTAGTCAAAGAGGTGTACATCCCGATAGGGACGCACTATAATAGCTGCTGAATGGAGTTAACTAAATGCACGCACTCGATCTGGAAACGGCCTCGATATCGGGGAATCTGTCCGACGGATTCGCCCTCGAGCCATGGCGTGTCCGACAGGGCAAGGCCTACATCTCGTACATGGACGTGTACGGGGACAGGGTCAGGAAGCAGGTGGTCCGGCCGTCCCGCGATCAGATCATCGAGGTACTCGAGGAACTGAAGGGCGAGGAGGTCTACTGCCACTTCGCGCTCTTCGACGTGGCGTGGATGATCGCCAGCATCGAGCCGAACAAGCTCGCCCGCCTGCACTCCGCCATCAAGGGCGTGAGGTGGCGTGACACGGCGCTCCTCGCCAAGTGGTGCGTCAACGGTCGCAAGGCCCAGTACTTCAGCTACAGCCTCCTCAACCTCATCGACACCTTCAAGGAGAAGATGGGTTACGAGGGTGCGGACGAGTTCATCCGCATGAAGCAGGCCGAGCACATGGAGGACACGACCAAGAACGACGATTACTGGCGGCAGCGCGGCTCCGCTGACACGCTCTGGACGTACCGCCTTGCCAAGTTCCTCGAGGGGTGCCTGCCCGAGACCTGCCGCCGAGGCTACGTCATCGAAGCGCGAAGCATTCCGCAGATCGCCAACAGCTGGCTGATCGGCGTGTCGGTGGACGAGAAGCGGCTGAAGACAGCCGAGATCGAGACGCAGAAGATCATCGACGAGGGCTGCGCCCTTCTCGGCATGTCGGAGGCGGTGCTGGGCAGTCCGACACAGCTCGCCCACGTCGTGTTCAATCAGTGGGGCTTCGATCCCATCAGCCGTACGCCGAGCGGCAAGCCCTCTGCCGACGCCGACACATGGATCATGTTGGCATTCCAGACCGGCGATCCTCGGATGAAGCAGATCCTGAAGGTTCGTCAGGCCCTGACCGTACGCTCGAAGTACATCGTCGCCGCGCACGAGGCAGTGGCCAGGACCGGCGACTGGTGCATGTACGGCAAGCCGATGATGTTCGGCACCGACTCCGGCCGTCTGACGTACTCGTCCGAGACGATGAAGGGCCTCCGCTGCTCCACCGCGCAGCACCAAATTCCCCGCAAGGACAAGCTCGTGCGGGCCTACATGGGACCACCGCCAGGGACGAAGCTCTATGAAACCGATGCCGCTGCCCAGGAGTCACGGATTATGGGCATTTGGTCCGGCGACGAGGAGATCATTCGTATTTTCCGCGACGGCATCAACTTCCACTCCTACATGGCGAGCCAGATCTATGGCTACGCGTACGAGGAGTTCCACAAGAACTACAAGGCCGAGGACCCTCTCGACGGTGGCGTATTCACCGAGCGAAGGCAGATGGGCAAGCTGACCAACCTCGCCTGCAACTTCCGAATCGGCGGCAAGTCCCTTGCGAAGAAGGCCCTGACGGAATACGACACGTACCTCACCGAGATCGAGGGTCGCAAGCTCGTGCAGACCTTCAAGCGGACATACCCTGGCGTGCCGGGGTACTGGGACAACATCATCGCCTTCGCCAAGCAGCATGGATACTCCTACACCCTGGCCCAGCGAAGGTACAAGGCGCCGATAGAGATGCTCAACAGCTCTGATGCCTGGAAGGTGGAGGGCACGCTCATCAGCCACCCGATCCAGGGCACCGCCGCCGAGATGTTCTACGCCGCACTGTCCCAGGTGCCGGACGCCCGCCTCCAGACCAACATGCACGACGGCCAGTTCTGGGTCCTCGACGACGGTCCCGAGGGCGTGGAGGAGGCCGAGTACATCATCGAACAGATGAACAAGACCCCGTACCAGCAGCTGTGGCAGCTCGACAATCCGCTGCCCATCGACCTGCTGTACGAGGAGTCAAAGATCGGTACGAGTTTCGCAGACGTCAAGTAGCAAAGGAAGCTGACAATGATCGCAGTCTCATGGTCTCGACTGAAGACCTTCAACGAGTGTCCGCGCAAGTTCCACTTGCAGTTCATCACCAAGTCCTTCAAAGAGGAGGAGAAATCCATCCACCTCGTGAAGGGCGAGCAACTCCACAAGCAGTTGGAGGACTACGTCAACGCTAAGAACGGCGCGACGCCCATGCCGCTCGGCTTCTCGCCCGAGGTGAGGCAGACCCTGCCCTACGTCGATCGCCTTTTCGACATGTTCGAGGGCGGCGTGTACGCCGAGGCGCAGATCGCCTGCACCAAGACATGGGACAAGTGCGAGTGGTTCGCGAAGGACGCGGCATTCCGCTCGATCTGGGACGTGACAGCCCTGTCCAAGGCGTCGATGTTCATCGGCGACTACAAGTCCGGCAAGGTCTACCCGTACGGAGACGGCTTCGGACAGCTCCACCTGTCCGCCGCGATGGGCCTCGCGCGGTACCCCGAGGTGCCGGCCATCAACACGGCCTACATCTACATCGAGCACAAAGTGATCGAGAAGGCGAAGGTCACCCGCGAGCCGACCGACGAGGTCGACTCCAAGGGCCGGCCGATCCCGCACCTGCAGCAGGTCATCACGCACTTCGACAAGGAGTTCGAGAAGGTCAACGCCGAGGTCAAGTGGGAGCCGACGCCCAACGAGAACTGCAAGTGGTGCCCCGCCACCAAGGGACAGTGCAAGTTCAGCCGGAAGCTCTGACATGGCCACCCCCGAGAACAAGGCGAAGCGCAAGAACCAGGCCTGGCTGGACATCCACATGCCGGGTCACGTGCGCGTCGCGCCTCGGGGCGGGCCGTTTGGCCAGGCCGGCGTGTCCGACTGGCTCATCTGCTGGATGGGCGTGTTCATCGCGCTCGAGGTCAAGTCCGACGAGGGCGAGCCAACTCCTCTGCAGATGGTGTTTCTGAAGAAAATCCAGAAGGCCGGCGGGATCGCGGCTGTCATCCGAGGATACGATCCCGTGCGGCTCGACGCCGTGCGTGTCCTCGCCCTTTCCAAATCACAAGGTGTCTCATGACGTTCACGTCCGCTGACTACACCTGGCCGATCAGGCCGGGTCTCAAGCCGCTCGCCCACCAGAAGGTGACGACGGCGTTCGCGCTGAAGAACAAGCGCTGCTACATCCTCAACGAGATGGGTACGATGAAGACCCTCTCCGTGCTGTGGTCCTGCGACATGCTCATGCTGGCAGGCCGGATCAGGCGCGTGCTCGTCATCGGACCGATCAGCACGATGCGCGCGGTGTGGTTCAACGAGGTGATGCTGAACATGCCGCATCGCAGGATCGGCATCGCGCATGGTAATGCCAGGATCCGTGAGGAGACCCTGAAGAACGTGGCGTACGACTTCGTCGTCATGAACCATGACGGCATCAAATCCGCCGAGGACATCATCATCGATCAGCAGTTCGACGTCATCATCGTGGACGAGCTGACCGCCTACAAGGCCAACTCCGAGCGGACCAAGTGCATGATCCGCATCGCCAACGCCCAGTACGCGGACCTGAACAAGGCCCGCACCCGTGACGGCGGCGTGTGGGGGATGACGGGCAACGCCACGCCGAACAAGCCGACCGAGGCGTTCTACCAGTGCAAGGTGGTCAACCCGCGGAACGAGTACCTGCCCCGCTACTACGGCCAGTTCTACGACGCGGTCATGACCCGCATCACCGAGTACATCGAGGAGCCGAAGCCCATCGCCCCGCACGTCGTGGCGATGGTCATGCAGCCGTCCATCCGCTACACACGGAAGGAGTGCCTGGACCTGCCGCCGACCACGTACCAGGATCTGGAGATCGAGCTGACGCCGGCCCAGAAAGAGGCGTACAAGAACATGAAGGACAAGTTCATGCATGAGCATGAGCAGGGCCTGATCACCGCGGCCAACGCCGCCGTCAAGCTCAACAAGCTTCTGCAGATCAGTGCCGGCGCGGTCAAGACCGATGAGGGGGCCGTGGTCGAGGTCGACTGCAAGCCCAGGCTGGACGCCCTGTTCGAGCTGTTGGAGCAGACGCCGCAGGGTAAGATCATCGTGTTCGCCACGTTCATCGCCACCATCAAGATGCTGATGCGCGAGGCGGCGAAGCGCAAGGTGAAGGCCGACTGCATCTACGGGGACGTGGCGCCCAACAACCGCGCGGCGATCATCGACAGGTTCCAGACCGGCGACCTCGAGATGATCATCCTGCAGCCGCAGAGCACGGCCCACGGGATCACGCTCGTCGCCGGCAACACGGTGGTGTGGTTCAGCCTGATCGCCAGCAACGAGCTGTACCAGCAGGGCAACGCGCGGGCCATCCGCGGTGGCCAGACACTGCCCACGCTCGTCGTGCGGTTCATGTCCACGCAGGCCGACCGCCACGTGGCGGGCATCCTGGACCACAAGGACCAGTTTTCCAGCGCCACGCTGAAGATCTTCGACGCGCAAGAGATCTGACCTATTCCGGCCAAAGCGGTGTACACCCTGCTCACAACGGTGTAGAATGTACTTGGATGGAGGAATGAAATGAGCTACGAACCAGACGAGGACGAGGATCCCGAGTTCGTCCCCGACTACTTCGCGGAGGTGGACGAGGGCGACCTGACCGGCAACGAGCCGAAGTTCGTGAAGGTCCCGTCCTCGGAGCACGATCCCAGCGAGCTCTCCGAGATGAGCGTCGCGGATCTGATCACGAAGAGCATCGAAATCCGCAACCAGCTCGCCACCGATCGCAAGGGCTGGAAGGCCAGAGAAGCCCGGCTCAAGACCGCTCGCGAGATCATCAGCATGCAGCTGCGGGACCGTGCGGACAGCCTCGGCCTGGACTCCTTTGCCGGAACCACCGGCACCGCGTACCGCAACAAGAAGGAGAAGTTCACGGTCAGCGACTGGGACAGGCTCGTGCCGTGGCTCGTCGAAACCGGCAACCTCCACATCCTGCAGAAACGGGTCTCGCCCAACGCCGTGAAGGAGATCCGCGAGGAGATCCGTCAGCAGGCGGAGCAGAACGGTGCCGAGGTTGACGACTACACCGCACTGCCGCCCGGCATCGGGCTGCTGGTCGAGGTCGAATTCGCCGTGCGCTCGCCCACCGCGCGGCAGAAGAAGCGCTGAGTGGGCATCCAACGAAACGAAAGACTGCTGACATGAGCACCAAACAAGAGAACATCACCGACCCGCAGTCGTGCCTGGGCAAAGCCCATGACGACGAGCCGATCTTCGTGCTGCGGGCCCACGACAAGTCCTCGCCCAAGATCGTGCGGGCGTGGGCGAAGAACTTCATGGACTACCACCAGAAGGCGGGCACCTCCGGTCGCCCCCTCGCGGCGGCGATCCTGAAGTACGAGGACGCGATGGAAGTCGCGACCGCCATGGAGAACTGGCAGGACCGCAAGCAGGCGGACTGAGCCGGAATCTTCGCAATCAGCAAGCAAGGAAGTCCAGAAATGGCAATCGAAGTACCCGAGCACCTCCGAACCGGTCCGATGGCCGAAGCGGCGGCACGAGCGTTGGCGGACGTGGCCGCAATGGCCGGCTCCTCCAACTCCGTGCCCCGCATCAGCTTCAAGGGCCGGGAATTCCACCTCATCGAGAACGGGGAGGAGATCGCGAAGTTCCGCGACTTCCTGGACGTGATCATCGTCGGCGTCGAGCCCGAGGCCGGTCGCATGATCAAGGCGTGGTACGCCAAGGGCTACCAGCCCGGTTCGAAGGAGCCGCCCGACTGCTCCTCGGACGACGGCGTTTCGCCCTCGCCGTGGGTCACGAACAAGCAGTCCCAGACCTGCCAGTCCTGCCCGAAGAACGCCTTCGGCTCCGCCACCTCCGCCCAGGGCAAGGCGACCAAGGCCTGCCGCGACAGCAAGCGGATCTGGGTTAAGCTCGCCGACAGCAACGTCGTGCCCGATGGCAAGGGCGGCAGCAAGCCGTACGAGGTCGGCCCGTTCGCGGAGCGCACGCTCTTCGGCGCCAACATCACGGTGGCCTCGCTCAAGGCGTTCAGCGAGCACGGCCGCGCGCTCGCTGCCCTCGGCCAACCGGCCGCGGTCTGCGTGACGCGCATGGTGATGGCGGACGGGGACTTCCCGCAGCAGGAGTTCATCATCCAGGCCTGGCTGGACGCCGCCACGGTGCCGCTCTCGCTCGAGCTGTCCGAGAAGCGGCCGTGGAAGATCCAGTACAAGAACGCCGGCCTCGCGCTGGCGGGCGGCGACGGTCCGCGCGGCAACGCCAACGCACTGCCCGGCGCCGTGCCGAGCGTGCCGCCGCACCTGCAGAAGGCGCAGCAACAGCAGGCCGTGGTCGATGCGGTCGTGGTCGACGCCAACCCGGAGGCGAAGGCCGCCGGAACTGCTGACCCGAAGAAGCTGGACGACGCCGTCGGCAACTGGTAATCGGTTTGGGTGGGCGGCGTAACAGCCGCTCCGGGTCGATCCGTCGTGGCATTGTCAGAAACCTCTGCCACTGGTACTTGTATCGGATAACGGAACCGCCGGGCGCCGGACGAGGAGTCCTCACCGCCCACCCTCCTTCACACAACAACGGAGTATCGAATGAAGGAACTTCTGCTGACGCTCGGGCACAACTCGAGCGCCATCCTGGTCGAGGACGGGAGGATCGTGTGCGGCTACGAGAACGAGCGGGTGACGGGCGTCAAGTCCGACAGCCGCTTTCCCGAGCACGCGATCGACTACATGTGCAAGCAGACCGGTCTGAAGCTGAGCGAGATCGGCCGCGTCTACGCCACGCACTGGGCACCGAGCGGCCGGCTCTCCGACATGGGCGCCAAGTACTGGCACCCAGGCGTCTTCGACGGCGTGAGCATCCGCAGTCTGGGCCCGGATCAGACGCACCACGACTGCCACATGGCGGCTGCCATGTGCTACGCGGGCTCGCTCTTCCCGTACGGCGATCAGGCATACGGATTCGTGATCGACGGATTCGGCATCATGGGCGAGCACTTCAGCATCTACGAGCTGCCCACCTCGGACCCCGCCTCGATGCGCCTCGTCAAGCGGTTCCGCGGCTACGACACGAGCCTCGGCCTGTGGTACCAGTACGCGACGGCGTTCATGGGCATGAAGATGCATGAGGACGAGTACAAGCTGCTGGGCTACGAGGCGCACGTCACCGAGGAGGACGCGGAGCTGATCCTGCCCCAGATCCAGAACAAGGTCAAGCTCTGGATCGACGCGCTCCATCGCCTGAAGTACGTCGATCGCCACGATCCGGTCTACGACGTGGCCGCACTGGACAACGTGCGCAAGACGTTCTTCTCCCACCTGGCGGACGTCTGCCAGCGCATCGGCGTGGTGGATCCGTCGTCCTTCGACGGCCGCGTGAAACTGAGCTTCTACGTGCAGGGCGTGTTGGAGGGCGTGGTCGAGCACTTCATCAACCAGTACAAGCCGCAGAACGTGGTGCTGGGCGGCGGCGTGTTCCAGAACGTGAAGCTGAACCTGCAGGTGGTTCGTGCCGTGCCCGGGCAGACCTGTGCCATGCCGCTGTGCGGCGACCAGGGAAACGCGCTCGGCCTCTACTACATGGACTACCCAGACTTCTCGCTCGGCAACGACAAGTTGCTGTGGGGCGAGCGCGACCTGAAGGACGTCGGCGTGGTGGAGAACATGCACTTCTGCTACGCGGAGGAGATGGTCGCGGCCATGGCCGACGATCTGCTGCGGACGCAGGGCTACGTCAACGTCGTGCGCGGCGCGATGGAGTTCGGCCCCCGTGCCCTGTGCAACACGAGCACGCTCGCCCTGCCGACCAGGGACACGGTCAGCACCATCAACTACATGAACGACCGCAACACGGTCATGCCGATGGCGCCGGTCATGAGGCGGGACGTCTACGACTCCACGTTCGAGCTCGGCAACCGACTCTGGCGATCGGAGGAGCACATGATCACCGCCCTGCCCTACGTCCCCGGCACGGAGCACGTCGCGCCCGGCGCGGCGCACGGGTACACGTGGCCGGCCAAGCACTTCACGGGCCGGCCGCAGGTCATCCGCGACAACGACCTCGTGATGGACATGCTGCTCGACCGCCACGGGATCCTCATCAACACGTCGTTCAACTACCATGGGAAGCCGATAGCGCTCGACATGGAGTCCGTCGTGCTGAACCACATGCTGCAGCGTCAGCGCGACAGCAGCATCCACACCATCGTCCTCTGCAACAAGTGAAAGCCATGACCGACATCATCGACCAGATCTACGACTTCAACGAGCAGGTCATCGGCACGCCCGAGCACCAGCCCTTCGGCCTGATCACGCCGAAGCAGCACACCTGGACGCAGACCTTCTGCTACGAGGAGCTGGCCGAGCTCGAGGAGGCCTTCGAAAAGCAGGACCTGATCGGCGTGGTGGACGCCGTCGGCGACCTGATCTACGGGGCCATGGGCACGTTCAAGAAGATGGGTCTGACCCGTGCCCAGGTCCGCGCGGTGTTCTCATCCATCCACGCCGCCAACATGAGCAAGAAGCGGGGCGACAAGGGCCGTGGCTCCGACGAGGACGCGGTCAAGCCCGCCGAATTCGTGCCGCCGGAGCACGCGATCGGCCTCATCCTGTTCGGCTACCACAAGGCCAACAACCAGTTGCCCGAAGACGAGGGGATCTGACATGAACTTCATTCTCGAGGGACCAGACAACGCCGGCAAGACCACGCTCGCCAACTTTCTGAAGGCGAGCGTCGGCCGCGCTAGGTACTTCCACCCGGGCGGCGCGCCGTCCGACTACGTCGGCGAGACCAAGTGCATGGAGGAGCAGCTCGATCTGCTGGTGGACAGCGAGTCGCTGATCCTCGACCGCTGCACGCCGGTTTCGCAGATGGTCTACAACTCCTCGATCAAGCACGACGACGATCGGATGGCCGTGGCGCACGAGTTCGGCAGGTTCGCCGTGTTCGTGTACTGTCGCCCGTCGACGGACCGTCTGCTGCGGACGCAGGACCTGACCTGGCGGGCCGATGAGACCGACGAGCACAAGGAGAAGATCATCACGCGCCAGCACGAGTTCGTCGAGCGCTACGACAAGGTGATGGCCCTCATCCCCTGCGTGACGTACGACTACGACTCGCAGCTCTGCTCCGCGGTGCCGGGCATGATGGTCAAGGCCCTGCAGGACGACCGTGCCGCCAAGGAGTGGTTCAAGAAGCTCATCAACTGGAGGTAGGAAGTGCAATACATCTGGGGATCCAACAACGTCGATGCCCTGCTGCGACTGTACGACGTCGTGCGACGGGGCCCGCCCGGCGAGGCCCGTGGCCAGGCGACGCGGAACGTCCGCGACCTGGTGCTGCAGCTCAGGGCGGAGCCCATCCTGACCAACTTCCGCGCCCGCAAGTTCAGCCCGAACTACGCGAAGCGCGAGTGGCTGTGGTACCTAGGCGCCGACGCCTTCGACGACAGCATCTGCGAGCACGCCACGATGTGGAAGAAGCTCGCACAGCCGGACGGCCGCTTCTACAGCAACTACGGCTACTACATCTTCGACCCCGACTACGGCGGCCACGGCATCAGCCAGTTCCAGTACGTGGTTCAGATGCTGAAGGACGATCCGGGCACGCGCCGCGCCAGCATGGTTCTGCTCGACGCGAACCACCTCTTCGCCGAGAACGTGGACACGGTCTGCACGTACGCCATCAACTTCGGCATCGAGAACGGCGGCCTGCACATGACCGTCAACATGCGCAGCAACGACGTCATCTTCGGGTTCACGAACGACGCCTTCTGCTTCTCACAGCTCTACGAGTTCGTGTACCAGCTGGTGAAGCTGAAGTACCCGTCGCTGAAGCGCGGCGAGTACCTGCACCATGCCAACTCGATGCACGTGTACGAGCGGCACTTCGACATGATCAAGCAGATCGTGGACGATGGCTACGCCGGCTACGCGCGGGCCGAGGTGCCGCACATCACGGCCGAGGAGGTGGTCCAGATCGTGAGGTCCAAGGGCAAGGAGGGGAGCGGTGATTACTGGAACTGGCTCACGTCCCTCGACTGAGCAGTACTTCCTTGCGATGGCGAAGCTCGTGTCCACCCGTGGCACGTGCGCCCGTCGCAAGGTCGGCTGTGTGATCGTGGACCACCACAGCTTCGTCATCAGCACGGGGTACAACGGCGTACCGAGCGGTGGGACCCACTGCATCGACGTTCCCTGTCCTGGTGCCAACATGCCGAGCGGCACGGGTCTCTCCCTTTGTCAGGCTACTCACGCGGAGGCCAACGCAATTTGGCAGGCCAAGCTCCGCGGACTGCTGGACGACGCCCACGCCCTCTACTGCACGGCCAGTCCGTGCATCAACTGCATGTCCACGATCGTCGCGCTTTGCCCGTCGCTCAAACGGATCTGCTTCTTCGAGAGGTACCCTCATGCTGAATCCGAACGACTTGCAGCTGATGCAGGAATTGCTTGGGAGCTCCACCCCGATCCAACTCTTGATGGACCAATTCCTGAAGCGAATGGCCGATGCAGGACACCCCGCGGAAACCATGGAGTTCGCCCGGGCGGGCTACCTGATCGGCGCCGTTGAAACCTACAACGCCATTCTCGGATCGTGGAGGATGAGCGATGACGGCACCGCGATGGCGGCACTCACCGCCTCGATGAAGGCGGACTTCAACCGATTGTTGTAGAAATAGGTGTACTCCGCTGTCGGGGCGGAGTACAATTGTCTTTTGCAAATGGAGAATATCGAATGGATGAAGTGAAACTGTGGCGGAAGAACTCCGTCGGGATCGGCACATGGCGAGTCCGGCTCCTCGACGCCGGCGCGGCGAAGGCCGTCATCGCGGTGTACCACACCATCGTGGAGGGGGGCAGCGAGATCTGCCACACCGACACCATCGTCACGAACCAGTCCGGTCGCACGCTCATGCAGCAGGTCGACCTCGAGATGGCGAGCCGCGTCAATCGCCAGCTCAAGAAGGGGTACAAGACCACCCGCGAGGAGGCACTGCTCGGGTCCACCAACAAGATGGGTCTGGCCAACCCGATGCTGGCCCACCCGCTCAAGCGCGTGACGCTACGCGGATCGGACTTTGACTCGGCGCACGTGCAGCCCAAGTACGACGGCCATCGCTGCCTGATCACCAAGCAGGACGGCGACATGCTGGCCTACAGCCGGCAGGGCACGCCGATCGTCACCATCCCGCACATCCTCGAACCGCTCGAGCGGATCATGCAGGACGGCGACACGTTCGACGGGGAGCTGTACTGCCACGGCACCAAGCTGCAGACCCTCAGCAGCTGGATCAAGGCGGGTCAGGACTCCAGCCGCAAGCTGAACTTCCACTGGTACGACATCGTGTCGACGGAGGTCTTCAGCAAGCGCATCGCCCTGATGAGGGACCTATCGTACTCGATCCCAGACTGTCAGGTACACCTTGTGCCGACGCACAGGGTTTCCAAGATGTCTGAGGTGTACGAGCACTTCAAGTCACAGCGCAGTCTCGGGATGGAGGGCAGCATGCTGCGCCTCGACCGTGGCGGCTACGCAGATGGCAAGCGGTCGGACCAGCTCATCAAGATCAAGGAGCGCGAGGACGGCGAGGTACTGGTCGTCGGATGCCGCCCCTCGCGCGACGGATGGGCCATCCTGCAGGTAGAGTTCAAGATCCCAGGCAAGTTCACGCCCGCCAGGTTCGACATCTCGGCCCCCGGCTCCGTGCCTGAGAAGACCGAGGTGCTGCAGAACTTCGAGGCCAAGTACAAGAACCGTCTGCTCACCATCGAGTACGCCATGCTGACAGACGACGGCGTGCCGTTCCACGCGGTGGCGACGCGGTGGCAGGAGCTGATCTGATGGAGCCCATCCACCACTCAAGCTGCAACATGGTGCTGATCGGCGACGGCACAGACAAGGTACGCGACATCCCTGCCTGCATGATCCGCAACGAGGACGGCTCCTTCAACAGCATTGCCTCGTTCTGGAAGCCGTCGGAGGACGAGCTCAAGCTGCTCAACTCAGGCGGCGCGATGACCCTCTACATCCTGTCCGAGCGGATCCCGCCGGTGTGGCTGGCGGTGAACCGTGACTGAGCACTACTGCGATCGCGCCATCTACACTATGCGATGGAAGTACTGCCTCGTCACGACAGAGGAGGCGTACTACGCGGAAATGGACCGTCTCGGAGTGCATCGATCGGAGCAGGGCAGCCCGACCGGCGGCAGCGCAGCGGCCGTCACTTTCGTCAAGGCCGAGGCCAACACAGCGAGGGAGGACGTTGCCGTCGTGTGCATCCTCGGGTTCGAGACCAAGTCCGGCATCGAGATCGCCGGTCTGCTCGTGCACGAGGCCGTCCACGTGTGGCAGAGGGAGGTCCGCCACATCGGCGAATCGGAGCCGTCCGACGAGTTCATGGCGTACGGCATTCAGTGGATTGCCCAGGAGCTGATGGAAAAGTTCTGGGCACAGGTTGTAGGAAAGGAACTGGTCGATGAGTACAAACGGAGCGACGCCGGACCGCGAGGACGTGACGGTGGCGGAGAATTCGGACCCGTGCATCAGGTTCGTGAAAGAGCCGAACGAGGAGGGCGAGCTTGTCCCGACGAAGAAGAGGATGGGGAAGCACCACTGGGAGTGGGAAGACCTCTTGAAGATGCGGGTCTGCACAACGTGTGGCGAGCGCCGGCCCTTCACGAAGAGATTTGAAGGGCAATGAGCCGCGCGCTCAGCTCCAAACTGACGGCCGAGTGGGCCAAGAAGAGGCAGGTCTCCGCCACCATGGTTGCCTTCGTCGAGGTGGTGAAGGCCCTCCAGCACCACGCCCACACGCGCATCGAACTGTGCGAGGTCAGCGGTCTCGGCAACAACACGGTCGTCAGCATCCTCAATCTCATGCGCAAGCGGCACATGATCTTCGTGAAGAAGTGGAAGCGGAGATCTGATCGTGGGCAGTGGGCCGAGGCGTTCATGCTCGGAGACGAGGAGGACGCGCCGAAGCCGAGGGCCATGACCGCCAAGCAGTACAAGGAGCGGTACCTCATCAAGAAGCGTCTCGAGGCTCAGGGCGTGCGCAACGTAGCGCTCGCCTACGACGAATAGTGCATCGTCCGGGAGCTTTCGGCGTACGTCCGGAGCTCCCGGAGTAGCTAGTCGTATAAGTTATCGATAGTGGCTCCCGGAAATACGCTCTCAGAAAATTCCGGGGAAGGGCTAAACACAATATTTGTAACACCTCGTTAACAAAGCGCAGGGTTCATGATCAAAGCGGTGTACATCCTGACCGGGGGCGCGTATAATTGATCTATCGGTTGGCACCTCCAGCACCTACGGACACGGTGTGCACAAAGCTCGGATCTCAGGCCAGCCGATGGCGCAATCTTCGCAGGCTGCCCGTTTCGACTGAGATCCGAGCGTCCTAGTATTCCGGGAGCCGGAACGCATTTACGGAGGATTCGATGGACAGATTTTTGCAGGCGTACATCAAGACGAATGTGCGCGTCGACGCCGGACAGAGAGTGTGGTGCAAGGGCGAGCAGCTCCAGGTCCACACGATCGGCAACGAGCGGAAGGTGGTGCTGCCGGTGAGCAAGCAGACCTTCACGTTCGACGACCTGAAGAGGGCCGGCGCGACGGTCGAGGTGGTGACCGCCAAGACGCTCGCGGTCGCCGGCGCGGAGGGTCGCTGGCGGGACGAGATCCAGGAGCGGGCCGAGCGCGGCCTGCCCAGCAACGTCTACATCGCCAACGCCCGCTCGATCCAGTACGCGATCGACAAGGGCAAGACGCCGCCGGCCGCCAAGTTCGTCGGCAGGAAGCGCAGGGACATCACGGACGTCTACGACACCGTGGACGAGGTGGTCGCCGCGATGGGTCGTGGCGATTGGCGCAAGGAGTTCGCCCGCGGTGGGCGGGCTAAGAGGAGGTGATATGAAATTCTATGCTCAGAATTACGCCGAGACTATCGGTGATCAGCGCGTAGTCACAAGATTTTTGTGGTGGCCCGTCCGCATCGGCGGGGAAACCCGCTGGTTGGAGTGGGCATCTTGGTTGGAGGAAGTGTGCATAACCTACGCCGATTCCACCATTCCGCCCGACTATCGCCGTGTCCAGTGGTTGGTTACGAGGAGGTGAAAATGGTACTGAACCCGTTCGCGTGGATGCGGAAGCCCGCGCCCGAAACCAAGGAGCAGATCGTCTCGAGGGCTGCCAACGCCCTCTGGCTCGAGCTGCACGATCGTCAGCTGAGGCTCATCGCCGACAAGCACGTCATCAACGCGTGCAAGGAGCAGATGAAGTACCTGTCCGACCAGGTGCAATCGTGACGGCCGTCGTCGAGCTGATCCGCACGATGGAGTGGATCATGGAGGGCGTGACCTGTGCCTACCGGATCGCCGAGCGCGACGGACTGCGGAGCGAGAATCTGCAGCACGTCTCGACACAGCTCGAGGTCGCCACGCACCACGGCGGAATGTACCAAATCGCCTGGTTCAACCGCATGCGGACCGGGGCCAAGGTCATGCACCTGTCGAGCGCCCGTCTGCTGGTGGACGAGGAGATCGACGTGCGCGAGATGGTGCTCAACTGCCTGGCCTCGTTCCTGCAGTGGTGCCAGCACGACGTCGAGCGGGTCCAGTACGCGGACGCCGCGCACCACGAGATCCGCAAGACGAAGAAGCCGAAGGTGCCGACCTACGGCGATCCCAAGTGGTCGTACTACAAGCAGGCGGTCAATGCCATCTGGAGGGCTCGATGAACTACCTCACCGTGAGGCCACAGTCCGTCAACGCGGGCGGCAAGCACAACCTCACCGAGATCAGGATCGTCGGCGAGGGCGCGACGGTCGACCACTCCCACTGCGAGGTGTGGGCCCTGGCCTCAGGCAACCAGGTTCTGGACGTCTACGGGCAGTTGGTGCGGAAGATGAAGAACTTCCACATGGCCGGCAACTTCGACAACGGCGCCGTGTACGTGATGGACTACGACGACGTGGTCAGGGTCTGCACGACGCTCCTCGGCCCGTCCGACAAGGTACGTTGCAGGATGCTCGAGGACATGGCGGCCGCCAATCAGCGCGTCGCCGGTCAGGAGAGGGCGCGTCGCACGACGATGATCGTGACCGACGTGCTGACCGGCGTCCTGCAGATCATGTGGACGATCGTCGCCGGCATCGGCAAGGTGATCTTCAGTCTGCTGATCACGATGCTGCTCATGCGCTGGATGAGGGGTCGCAGGCACCGTCGCTAGGTTCGTGATAGTCCTCGATCGAAACGGTGTACAAATCGGTCGAGGCGACATAAAATAGGATTTCACAGTCGATGAAGGCGCACAGGTCACAGCCGCTTCGATTGATCACCAAGTGACCATCTCGAGAGGATACATCAAATGAACCGTACCAACACGCTGCTGCGCTCCGTTCTCCGTCAGGCCGAGGCCGAGGCGGGCGTCGAGGGCGCCGCCCCCGAGACCGCCGAGCAGAAGGCCAAGCGCGCGGCCGCCTCCAACTTCCTGTCGATCGTCCGCGGCCGCCTGCCGCTGATCTTCGTGCACGCCCTGCGCTTCGACAAGACGCTGCTGGCGATGTCGAACAAGGACGCCGCGTCCAAGTTCGCCACCTCGGTGGGCAAGGTCTTCGACATCCGCAAGAACCGCAACTTCTCGTACGTCGGCGAGGCCTTCAAGCCGACCGCCGAGGACGTGACGGCCGCGCAGGGCTGGGTCGACGCGGTCGGCGCCGAAAACGCCAAGGGCCTGAAGGCCGTCGGCGACAAGACGCTGATGCAGAACGTGCTCGACACGTACAAGGCCGCGGGCCTGGCCACCGCCGAGGAGGCCGCGGCCTTCGCCTCGGCGCGCGGCGCTACCCGCACGGTCGGCGTGAAGAAGGAGGCGGCTTCGGGCGGCGCGCCCAAGGCCGACGAGGTGCAGGGCAAGGCCAACGCGGCCGACGACCTGCTGTCGTGATCCGGTGAGGGCCGCCAACACAGCGGCCCTCGCGTGAAGGCAGAGCCTGCAACTGCCGGAGGTAAAGCCGCACAGCTACGCCACTAACCCTGGCAACGCGCCGCGGAGGACTCAAACCAATTAGGTCGTGCGTAAGCTGCCTTCGACACGCTAAAATCGAGTCAGGGTGAAACGGCCGGACCCTCCTCTGGCCCGCTCGCCATATGGGATAACCGTCCCATATGGCGAGCGCCGTCGTCTACGGAAGACACACGTCCCTAGGACATGAAACGCACTGCATCGAGCTCTGCCGGCGCTCCATTCAGCAACCACTGGAGAACCCATGTCCGAAGAAACGAACGACCAAACCAAGACCGACACGCCGATCGCCTCCGGCGAGGGCACCGCGAAGACGACCGAGGGCGTCATGGAGGTGCCCGGCCTGCCGCCCAAGTCGCCGCTCGTCGGCGAGCGCCGCGAGCTGGTGTGGCAGGAGGTCCACAAGCTCGAGGCCAAGATCGCCGAGGTCTACGGCCATCTGCACGACGACGTCCGCGAGTCCATCGCGAAGATCCGCGCCCATCTGACGCACCCGTCGAACTGATCAACGTGGGACTTTAGCTCAGAGGTAGAGCGTCTGCCTGTCGCGACTTGCAGAAGGTCCTCGGTTCAAATCCCTGAAGTCCCACCACAACGTGCCTGAGAGGAGAGAGGCTTGAAACACCACTTCATGATCGACCTCGAGACGATGTCGACGAAGCCCAACGCGGCGATCGTCTCCATCGGCGCCGTCGAGTTCGGTCCAGATTTCCAACAGATCGGCGACCCGTTCTACACGCCGATCGCCCTCGACAGCTGCATCTCGGTCGGCCTCCACGTCGAGCAATCGACCGTGGACTGGTGGGCCGGTCAGCCAGCCGAGACGCGCGCCCACTGGGAAGTGGCCGACGCGCCGAACCTGTCCGAGGGTCTGAAGGCCTTCCAGGACTGGCTCTGGCAGCGCGCGGGCAACCGCAAGAATGTCTGCCCGTGGGGCAACGGCGCGGACTTCGACATGGTCGTCACCCGCTCGGCGTTCAATGCGCTCGGCGCGGAGGAGCCGTGGATGTTCTACAACGTCCACTGCTTCCGCACGGTGAAGAACATGTTCCCGCTGACCGCCAACGAGGTTCCGCTGCGGAACGGCGCGCACCGCGCCGACGCCGACGCGATCCACCAGCTCAACTGCCTGCAGGTCATCGCCGGCAAACACCTCATCACACTGCCATGACCGAAATCTCCGCCAAGGAAGCCGACAAGCAGGCCAAGCTCGTCGCCGCATCGCAGATGATCGCCAAGATCGTCTGCTCCGTCATCGACTACGCGAAGCAGGACGTGCCCACCAGCCAATCCCAGCAGATCGTCGCCGACGCCGTGCTGAGCGGCCTGCGGGCGCTCGACGCCATCAAGGACTGACACCCGGGGGCCTCGCGCCTCCTCCAATTTTCCGGGAGCCGTATGGAACAGGCCTTTGGCAAGTCCAACGATCAGATGATCTTCATGCTCGGCAAGCTGACCGAGCGCGGCGGTGGGAGGGGCCTGATGATCTGTGCGTCGTACCCTGCGGCCAGGGTTCGGATGACCTATCTGTGCGATAGGCTCGAGGCCCACGCCATCCCCTTCACCTGCCACGTGCAGGACATGCGCGTGACCATCGACTGCCTCGACGTGTCGGTCCACTTTATGGCAGTGCAGGACATGGCCCATCGCGTCCAGGGCATGGAGCTGGCCGAGATCGTCGACGAAGCGTCCCGTGCCAGAAAGCTCACGGAGAACGAGTGGTACGGCCTGCAGGTGGCCCGCAGTCGGGTCCGCGATCGGCACTGATCAAAGCGGTGTACATCCCGACTAGCGTGCTGCATAATAGGTACGTGATCAACAAACGGAGTTTCGAAATGTCTCGTAATGTTCCGAGCTGGTGGACCGATTGGAGCACCCAGGTTCGTCAGGAAATCCTCGATATGCTGAGGTCCGGCTACAAGCTGGAGAACATGCCCAGTTTCTGGCGCTACAAGTCCTACGCCGATCGCTGCCATGTGATCGAGCACCTGCGCATGACGGGCCAGCTCTCGCAGTGGCAGTTAGAGCGGCTCTTCTCGCCGGCCGTCCAGCACATGGATCCCGGCGGTCGCCACAACGAGGTCAAGCAGCTCTACACCGTCGGCGAGAAGGGTCGTAAGCGCATCCTGCCGCCTGTGTACCAGCGCCTGGACTCAGTGTGGCTCCGCGCCAACCGCCAGCCCATCGCGCCGGCCGACATGAACACGGGACACCTCAAGAACACGATGGAGCTGCTCAAGGAGTCACACTGCAACGTGGTAGCCGCGATGCACATGGCGCTCGGCAAGCTGCACACGGCGTTCATGGGCGATCCGCCGGCGCAGGACTGCCTCCTGGTTCTCTACGACCGCGTCGACATGACGTCCGTTAGCGACCTCTACCCGGTGTTCGGCGCGCTCGCCAGGGAGTACGCCGGCCGCGAGGACGCGGAGGTGCCGATCGACTACGGCATCGGCGTCTTCCCGCGCGACGCTTACCTGTCGCCCGAGGAGGACATCGAGATGCAGCTGAACCTCGGCCTGGACTCGTGGATCGGAGATCGCTGACATGATGATCCAGCTGAAGTATCCCGTCACGTTCGTCCGCAAGGACGGCACTGAAGTCACGATGCCGGTGGGCTCGTACTGCAACTACTCGAGCTTCCGCGTGGAGCCCGACGACATGCAGCACATCCTCACCTGCCACGACAAGAAGACCGGCGGGACGCTTCGCACGTCCGAGCGCGCGGCGCGGAACTACCGCCCGGCGTACCTTTGAGCGCCGTCCGGGAGATTCGGAGATACGTCCGGAACTCCCGGAGCGGTAAGTCGTAGTAGCACATAGCGGGCGGCTCCCGGCCGCTTCGCAGCAAAGGAGAATCGAAATGCACTTTACCATGGAGCGCGCCGGCGGCCTGAACCAGGCCACCAAGGACGCGATCAGGGTGTTCCTGCCCAAGGACGGGAATGGCAACGTCCTGCCGCCCAACCTCAAGGAGATCTCGCCCGGCGACTGGGCCTGGGGGCAGAGCTCCTACACTCCCACCGCGGAGCTCTACATCGGTCGAGTCGAACTGCCGGACGGGACCAAGGGCGACATGCGGGTCACCGCGTACCACGGCGGCTACCACAACCACGGCGGTGGCTTCGCCACCCTGTTCATGTACGACTACACGGGCAGCATGAACGGTCATCGCGTGAAGTTCTACGAGTGGGCGTCGTGCCAGCACTCGTACGAGTCGAAGAACATCGGCCGCTGCCTCAACCGCTACACGTGCAAGACGTGCGGCCACTTCTACGACGTGGACTCGAGCGACTGACATGGCCCAGCTCCCAATCCTGCTCGGCGGCGCGGTGCTCTTCGCCACGGTCGTCGTCCTCGCGGCCGTCCTGGTCGCCTGCGTCGGTCTTCTGACATGGGCCCTCGCCGGCGCCCTCGAGGTGGTCCGCGACGTCTTCATGACGGCGTGGCACTGCTCATGGTGGTCGGTCGACTCCGACGATTGGATCGGCCTGATCAGTGCGGCCGTCGTCATGTCGGCCGTCTTCGGCCTCCTCTTCGGGATCATGTCATGACCGCCGCGTACGAGGGCGTCCGCCCCGTCTTCCCGCCGGACTCGTGCATCGTCACGGCCATCGACTGGTCCCCGACCTCCGACAGGGAGGTGTTCGAGGGTTGGAACGAGGGCCGCGGCTTCAAGATCTGGAACGGTCCGCCCTGCTCGGGCGGCGATCGGATGCGCATGATCCTGTCGGACTGGCACCACCTGGTCTGCATCTACGCGCTCGAGGACCAGTCGGTGCACTACTGCATCATCAACCTCGACCGCAACGAAATCGTGAGGCCGCATTGAACGACGCCCTCCGCATCGGCCTCGACGTGCACAGGTTCCTCGACGTGTACGTTGCCAAGCAGCGGGCGCTGGACGCGGCCGGCAGCTACCAATCGGCCCAGTTCGCGCTCGACATGTGGTTGGACCGCGGCTACCGCCTCGACGCCGCCATCCGACGGGTGGAGGCCAGGTCCGCGCTCAACACGCTCCAGGAGCAGCAGGTCGGCCTGCCGAACGAGGAGTGGCGGATCCTGGTGGTGTGCGCCCTGCTCAACCAAACCCACGGTCGGCAGGTCCGGCCCATGGTCTCGTCGCTCTTCGCACGTGCCCCGGGTCCTGTCGAGTTCTGCGCGTGGATCCAGGACGGCGGCCGCTCGAAACTGTGCGAGCTGATCAAGCCGCTCGGGTTCTGCAACCGCAGATCCAACATCCTCATCGCGCTGAGCGACTCGATGGTGGCACTGAACCTTCCGCCCGAACACGTGTCGGGCAGCGGGTGGGCGCAGAACCTGCCGGGCGTCGGACCGTACGCCCTCGACTCGCTCGACATCTTCCGCTACGGAAGCCTCAGCACCACGTGCTCCGACACGTGGCTCAACGACTACGTCAAATGGAGAATCGAACATGGCAGGACTTAAGGATTTGCCGGACACCGTCCTGGCTAACGTGATGGCGAGGCGCAACGCCACAAAGGTCGCTCCCTGCAACGGTCGGAGCGCCGCCGAGCAGTTGGACCACGCTCATCGAATCGGCCGCGCCGTCAACGAGTGGGCCCGGCGCTTCGGCTGGTCGGACGACTTCGTGCTGATGATCGACGTGAACGCCAGCTTCGTGCACGCGCTGAGGTTCAACGTTACTTCGGCGATCAGGGTCAAGGTTGCCGGACCGGAGTTCACCCTTCAGTCGGGCGACGTGTTCGAGGTGGACCTCCACGGGGAGGGCCGCGTCGTGCCCCGGCCCGAAGAGGCTTACTTCGGTAACTCGGACACCGCCGTCAGGGCGATGAAGCGCAGGATCACCGCGCCTGGACCGGTCGAAGTCAAGGGCAAGCTCACGGGCGTGTGGATCGACCCGTATGCCTTTGTCCGCCTCCGCCACCCGTACGCTCAGCCGTCGGACCTCGACGCCATCCTGCAGTGGGAGGCCAGTCGAACCAACGTCGTGGCCGATGCCACGGGCGAAATCCGCTCGTTGGTCAAGCCTGTTCTGCCAAACGCGATGGTCGTTCGCGGCGGCCACGACACGGCGGGCTGGGTCAAGTAAATCCGTGCACGTCGCACGACAACCGCGGGCTCTGCCCGCACCACAAGGAGAAGTGTCGAAATGAAGCAGAACCTGAACACTTGCCAGTCGCTCATCGCGATGGGCGTGCTCGCCATGGCCAATGACGGCCGACTCAACGAGCTGAACAAGGACCAGACCGATGCGATGTACAGCATCACGGCCGAGTTCAACCCGGACGAGGTCGACCTGGACGGCGACGCCAGGATCCTGGCCATCACCGAGAGCCAGTTCGCGCTGATGAACGCGGACGACGTCGAGACCGCCTCCGGCGAGGAGGACGCCCCGAAGGACGGCGCCTTCGGTCTGCTGATCACGGCGCCCGGAGCGCCCGGCCAGCCGCTCACCATGGAGGAGCTGGTCTACAAGGACGGCATCTGGATCGATCCCGATCTCGAGGAGTGACGGCGGTCTGACAATGGGCGGCGGGTCCGCCCATTCCCGGACAACCAGGGAGAGAGAGCAATGGACCAAGTGCGCAGCACGTGGCACGTCGTGCGAAACGTCGTTTACCTGTTCGGCCTGATGCTGCTGGACTGGCTGCATCCCACCGACGAAATCTTGATGGAGAAGGAGCTGTAATGGCCGGTTTCATCACACCAGGCGAGCCGTCCTACCACGACCAGCTCGTCGCACTTCGCGCGTCTCTCAACAGCTACGGGGACGTGGTGCAGGTCTCCAAGGCCGCACTCGCCAACCTGTTGGAGGAGCACGAGATTCTCTGTCGCATCCAAGAGGCCAGCGACACGATCCTCTTTCCTAAGTCCGAGGAAGAGGAGGTGGCAAACGCTGAGCGGCAATTGGAGATGGCCGAGAACGACCTCAACGAGTTCAGGAGCACGTGATGGCCGAGAACGACCTCAACGAGTTCAGGAGCACGTGATGGCCGACTACAACCACTGCCCGATGTGTGGCCAGCTCGAGCCGCCGCGCAATCCGAACCGGCCCGACGAGGTGAACGGCATCGTCTCGGAGATGCGGCAGATCGCCGCGGCCCTCCAATCCACCAACGCGATCCGCTCGCGGCAGCTCTCCTACCTCGCGGACAGGCTGCAGTCCCAGTTCGGCCGCTCCTGACGGTTCTTCGCGCACGATTCTGTGTACATCCGATACCGGTAGCAGTACAATGGTATCAACGGTTGAATAAACGACCGCCATCACCGGAGAAGATCATGGTACTCAGACAAGCACTCGAACAGGTCCGCATCCGCGACGCGCAGGCGCTCGAGCGAATCCGCCGTCCGGCCCCCGCCTCGGAGACGGGCGACTTCGCGGACAACGTCGAGGCATGGATCCGCGGCGACAACTCCCGCAAAGTCGCCATCCTCGACTTCCTCTCCACCCACGGCCGCATCGACGAAACTCCCGCCCACTGCGAGGAGGCCTCGCGCGAGTTCGGCGTGTGCCACGTCAACTACGGCCGCAACGGCGATCTCTGGCTCGAGATCGACGAGGGCGGCAACGTCCTGGACCTCTGAACCATGCACATCGTCCCCAAGCTCAGGCTCCGCTTCGATTCGGCGTGTCGCGTCGGCGTCGACGGATCCCTCCTGCCGGCCTGGTACGCGGACATCCGCGGCATGGCCATCACCAACCCGTACCTCAGCGACTGTGGCCGCTTCGAGGTCGATCCCCTGGCCCACTACGGCATGACGCCGGAGCAGGCCGACCAACTGTGCATCCTCAACGGAGTATCGAAATGGCCGAGATCCCACGCACCCTCAAGACCTTCGGCGGCGTGCCGATCCAGATCGCCAAGCAGGGCGACATCGTCCGCGGCCACGGGCAGGGCACGTCGATCGTGAAGCAGGCGTACCCCGACGGCTCCGTGCGCTGCAACGACGGCGGTCGCGAGGTCGTCCTCGACGCCGGCGCGTTCGAGATGGTCAGTCGCGCCCTGGAGAACTGACATGGACCGAACCGTGCTCGAGTGCCTCCCGACCGAGGTCCGCAAGTGCGTCCGCGCCGCGGCGATCGCGTGCGTCCAGGACGATTACTGGGACATCGCCTACCACCTCACCGCCGCGGTCAAGGCCTACTGCCACATGCAGCCCGGCGCGGACGTGATGACGAGGCCGATGCCGCAGCTCCTCGACGATCTGGCCACGTACATGGCCATCACCAGCGTCCTCTCCGGACTCGGCATCGTGGCGCAGCACGAGCCGACCCCGCAACGGCTCCGCGACCTCTTCGACGCGGCCCCGCAATTCGTCCGCGACAAGATCCGCACGCCGAGGACCCGTGAGCTGACGGATCTGATGATCCGCCTGACGGAGGGCGTGGCATGACACAGCGCTTCGTGGGGCTGCCGCTCTCCGGCGGCCTCTCGTTCCTCCGCGCCGAGCACGTGACGGCCGTGACCCCGTTCCACGCCCAGAAGGATCGGTGCTCCCTCCGAATCCTCGGCGACCCGCAGGACGCCTGGTACGAGGTCCTGATGCCGGCGACCTCCGTGCTGGCGATCCTGGAGGCGGCGCTCGACGGATTCGAGCCGGCTCCGACCAACAAGCTCCCCTGACACGGCGTTCAACGCGCGCCGTGCCTCGCACCGGGCAGCGTCATCTTCGGGTGACGCTGCCCGGCTCCACGAAAGAGCTCAACAGTGCAAACTACGTTCGCGAAATTAGCTCGTTTTAGCGCTCCACCGTGTACGTCCGGGACGCTCGGTGATACGTCCGGGACTCCCGGATAGCTCTCCCGTATAAGTTATCGATAGCGGCTCCCGGACGTTCGGGGGCATTCCACCCATAGGCAAAGGAGATAGAGATGGCCTACGAAACGTCGGCACAGGAGCGCGAGCGCAGGCTCGCGGAGATCTACAGTCGCAAGACAAAGCCCTGCACACGGTGCGGCGTCGAGAAGCCGAACGACCTCGACCACTTCGGCAGGAAGCTCTTCTTTGATCGGTTCACGGTCGTTCCGACCGACGTGTGCCAGGCGTGCACGTCGGCCAAGGTGGCAAATCGATGGCGCCGGCAGAAGTGGGACGCCCACGAGTACGAACTCTTCAAGGCACGGGACGCCGTGCGCAGGGCCCGTGCCGAGCGGGGCGAGGCCCAACCGGAGGTCGAACCTGAATTGTGGACCGACCAGGATCGGGCCCTGTTCAACGCGCTTCGTCCGGTCGAACCCGATTGCCCCCGTCCCGACTAACGTCCGGGACCGCCGGTACCGTTACCGGTATCCACCGCTAGCCGAGATCTCCCGGAATCCGGGGTTGTTCATTGAACCACGAACATCGCGCCTCGCACTTCGAGTCGTAGCGGAGACCAGTTCCAGGATTGGGGCAGGACCGCCGCTACGTGGGACGCGCTTCGCACACTGATCTACCGCTACGCCGTGTGTGAGTCTGCAACACTTAAGTGTCGTCCGGGTAATAACTTTTAGTGTTTACCGCTATAGAACATTAAAAATAAATAAAGGTTTATAATAGGAAAAGTGAATACCAGATGTTACAATAAAACATATGGCATAAAACCATAGTTTTATTATATTAAAGGAGGGGTTTCGCTAAATTAATGTTGGATAGCGGTAAACACATAAAAGTTATTAAAATTAACGGCTTAAGTGCTCCAGATTCACATTAACATAGTGGTAAACCATGCTGGGACCTAGCGAGGTTATTAGAAGGGGCCGCTAAAACTGCCGCCCTCGAGGCTCGACGAGCCTCGTGCGATGTACCCCAGGTCGAGGCCTACCGACCCCGCGCACGATCCCCGTTTACAACGGGTGCCAGGGCGGTGCACAATGAACTATGAGCGATGTTGCTCAGGCGCAAATTGGAGATTTCGAGATGGCGACGAACCAGGAATTGGCGAAGAGGCTGGACGAGTTCGAGCGGAGGCTCGAGGAGTTCGGGGCGAGGTGCGACGCGCTCCGCGCGGAGTTCGACGCGTGGGGCGAGGGCAACCGCTCGAGCCCGGACAAGCGTCCGATGACCAAGGCCGACGCACGGCGCGTGCTCACCGGCGACGCGAGGGACGCGAACCACAAGGACGCGGCCGAGATGGTCGGCCTCACGTACGCCCAGGTCTACTCTGCCAGGCTCGAGTACACCTTCAAGGAGGTGCACAAGGAGCTCAGGGACGCCGGTTGGAGGAATCCCTGGAAGAAGTGACGGGGTAGGAGGCGAATCCGGGCGACGCGCGTCGCCCGTCGTTCGGCGCGGATTCCCATGAGGAGCGAACGGGCGAACGGGGGCGAACGGGCGGGTCCGGGAGGGCCCTCAGGGGAACGGGGGTCAAAGAAACGGCGCCCGAGGGCGCCGCCGTGCGGGGGCTCAGCGGTTCAGGAGCGCGAGCACGAACTGGGTGAGCCAGGAGAGGCGCCGGGTGGGCGCGAGGACCTGCCGGCCACGGTGCCGGGTCTGCAGGGCGAGGTTCGCGGAGTATTCGGATTTCACAGTTTTCCCCTTTTGGAGTAGAGTTTCACCAGGAGGTAGATCAGGACGACGCACATGGTTAGTCGGGGACCGAGGTCCCCGTCCCTGTTACTTCGCCCAGGTGTTCTTGAAGCCCGCCTCCTTGAGCTCCTTGTGGATGTGCTTGAAGGTGTACTCGCCCCGGCAGGAGTAGACCTGCCCGTAGGTCAGCCCGAGGGCTGCGGCGGCGTCCTTGTGCTTGGACTGGGCGTGCGCACCGGTGAGGACCGACCGTGCGTCCTCGTCCGTCATCTCCTTGGACGTCGCACTCTGCGGAGCGGACTTGGTGGAGAGCGCCTCGGTGAGCGACTTCACCTGGGACTGGAGCTCGAGGATGGCGAGGACCATCTCCTTGTTGGTCATGCTGCGGACGGCTTCGACAGTGGATTCAGACATTTCGTTACTCCTGTTACTGTTACCAGTGGTGAATTCCAACTGGTTATCAGATGGTTATTTATTCATCCGATGAATCTATTATGCTGTCGTTACATTCACTTGTAAACAGCCAATCGTACAGCCAGATGGTAACAGATTGTAATGATGTTTGTTACAGATAGATACACATCGTTACACAATACCGTTTCAGTCAACTATTGATACATATCATTACACACTTAACACATTGTTACAGTTCACATCGCCGTCGTCACACTTCTTTACGCATGGTTACAGATTTTAGGGGGCCCCTTTCCCCGCGGACCCGCGGCCCAGTGCGCCCGGCATTTTGAGAAAATTGGCTAAAACAGTGTTTACGACGTCGCGACGGGCGAGGTGCGAAGTTCAGTGGAACCGGTGCAATGTGATGGACCCGGACCAATCCTCCGGGAGAGTTGGGACCCAAATTCCCCGGACCGAAACGGTGTACGTCGCGCGTCGCGCGTGGTACAATGGTAGCAGCACGTAGGAGTTGAGCATGCCGTCATCTGTCGTCCGCGTGCGCTCGGCGTCGGACCAGGCGCTGGCGCTCGTCCAATCCGAGTACCCGAACTACCACCCGCTCACCAGTCTCGCGCGCCTCGCGCACCGCCAGGACGTCATGATGGACGCCAAGCTGGAGCTCGAGGTCCACAAGGCCATCCTGCCGTACGTAGCGCCGAAGCTCGCCAACGTCGAGGTCAAGACCACCGACATCGACGACCGTCGGGTCGTCGTCTCCCTCTTCGAGGACGTGGCTCTGCCGGACGGCCGGCATCAGATGGTTGAAGTTCCCCTGGTGCGCGAGGCGGTCGAGATCGTCCCGCTGGACTGACCGGAGCACGCACATGGCCAAACACTGGATCAAGTCGGTTTCGAAGGGTCTGGACCACGGCGCCCTCCACAGGGCGCTCGGCGTGCCGGAGGGCAAGACCATCCCGCACTCGAAGCTCGAGCAGGCCGCGAAGCACGCCGGCAAGATCGGGCAGGAGGCGAGGCTCGCCCTGACGATGGAGAAATTCCACCACGACGGGAGCAAGAAGTGACCCGAAGCATCGGCGTGCCGATCGATCTGATCCACGGGCGGTCGCCCTGGAGGGCCAACATGCCCTTCGGCGAGCGCGAGACGGACGCCTGGCGCGGCGTGAAGGAGGCGCCCGCGCCTCCGCCGGCCCCGTCGCCCGCGCCTCCGCCGGCCCCGTCGCCCGCGCCTCCGCCGGCCCCGGCGCCCGGGCCATGATCGGCAGGTCGAGCCGGATCGGCGCGCGGATGGTCTCGGTCGAGGCCACCGTGATCCGCGCCGATGGGACGCGCGAGGAGCTCGGCGTCGTGTCGTTTTGGCACGAGAGCTGGTACAGGAGGGTCGCCTGGAGGACCGGGCGGCTCGTGAAGCAGTTTGGAAACCGCCTGCGGGCGATGAGGAGAGCGAAATGACCCCGGAAGAGCAAGCTGCCGCCGACGCGGTGCAGCGTCACCAGACGGATTCGGACTTCCTGCGGGCCATCGGCCTCGCCCTGGAAGCGGAGTCCGCGAGGCGTCGCGGCGCCAACGAGGCGGCCATGACCACCGCGGAGGCCGCCTCGTTCGTGGCCTCTCTGAGCATCTGAGGAGAGCGACATGGCATTCGGAACCGCGACCGTCGTCACGAACGTCGGCAAGGGCATCGCCGCCAAGCGGCACATCGGCAGCACCCCGGCGCAGGCCGAGCCGAACTACATCGGCATGGGCACCGGCGCGACGGGCGCGGCCCGGACGGCAGTGGCCGCCGACACCGCGCTGAGCACGCCGGTCGAGTCCCGCGTGGCGGGCACGTCCAGCACGGTGACCACCACGCAGACGAACGACACGTACCAGACGGTCGGCACGATCACCGCGACGGCGAGCCGCTCGGTGGACGAGGCGGGCACGTTCGACGCGTCGACCGCCGGCAACATGGACATCAGCGCGACCTTCGCGGTGGTGTCCCTTGCCTCCGGCGACTCGCTGCAGCTCACGATGAAGAAGCAGTTCACCTGATCGGCGAAGGGGAGGCCGGCGCATGGCGTTCGTACAGGCCAAATCGGCCTCCCACGTCGGCAACGACTCGTTCAACGTCGTCTTCGCCTCGGCCGTCGGGGCGAACAAACTGCTCGCCATCGTCACGGACGACGGCACGGGCGACACGATCACCGCGCCGAGCGGCTTCACGCAGTACGCGACGAACGCCGATCTGACCGGTCCGGACAGTGCCACGATCCGGGCGTTCTGGAAGGACGCCACAGGTTCGGAGGGCACGACCTTCGCGTGGGCCAGCTCGGCCGGCCACGTGCAGGTCGTCATGTCCGAGCACAGTGGCCGCGCCACCGGCGCCCCGACGTTCTCGGCGGCGACGCAGAACACGACGTCGAACGCGACGCCGGTCAGCGCGAGCTTCACGGGCGTCACCGCGGTGGCCAACGACGACCTGGTGCTGCTGGGCGCGATCGATCAGACCAATCAGACCGACGTGTGGTCGGTCGGGACATTCCCATCCGGCTGGACGAGCCGCGCGAGCGTGTTCCCGGGCGACTGGGGCGGCGCGTTCCTGGCGAGCAAGGAGGCAGTGAGCGCTGGCGCGACAGGCGCCATCACCTGCACGCTCACCCGGACGTCCGGCACGGGCAATACCGGTTACGGCGGGTTCGTGGTCAGGCTGCCCGCGGCGGCCGGCACTACCTTCAACCAGACCTGCAGTGCGGCGACCGCGACCGCCGCCAGCAAGGCCACTGTCAAGATCAAGCACGCGTCTGTGTCCGCCGCCACGGCGACGGTCTCGACCCGGGTCAACCAGCCGAAGCCGGTCAGGTCCGCGGCCTCGACAACCTCGTCGACCAGGGTTGCCTCCGGATCGCGCATTCTGCTGAGCTCGAGTCCCACCGCCCCGGTGAGGGTGGTCAAGGCCTCCTCGACCAAGTCCGCGACGTCCGCGACGTCCGCCGCATGGGTACGGAGCTCGCTCTTCACGAAGCTCTGCTCGGCGACGTCGGTCGTAGGTGCCTCGATCCTGAAGCAGGTCGGAGCCATCCGGACGGTCGCGGCCGCCACGTCCACTGCCGCCGGCGTCGTGAGGGCTGCGGCTGTGTCGCGTTCAGCGTCCACCGCTACGACCGGTGGCGGCGCCAAGACCACCTTCGCGAAGAGGCTCGCCCAGGCAGTCACGGCGGCGACCCGGACCGGCTCGACGTTCACGGTCAAGAACGCCATTGCCAAGACGTGGACGATTACGCCGTCCGGCGACGGCAAGCGGTACTCGGACTACCCCGCGGGCGACAAGCCGGGCTTCAACCCAATCATTGTAGCCGTCGACTGCCCGTCCGGCAACACCTCGGGCGGCGAGAACAACCTCGGCGACTGCATCACGCTATACGGGTTCAACTTCGGGAACTTCGCGGACTACGGGAACACCAGCCACGTCTACATCAACGGCGTGGAGGTGGCGAACTACCGCTGCCTCGACAACGCGCCTGGCAGCGGGACGGCCGGATTCGGCAACGGCGTCTTCGAGACGTACGGCCTGAAGAGGCTCACGTTCCAGGTCGGCGGCCTCGGCGGCGCCTCCGCGGGCACGGCGTACAACATTTCGATGACGGTCAACGGCCGGTCGCTCGGCAACCCGTCGGTGGCGGGTCAGTACTACGATTATCTGAGCGGCGACGCGCTGACCTTCACGCCCCAGGCCGGTCCGATCATCTTCGTCGACGGGACCAACGGCAGCGACAGCAATCCGGGCACTTTCGCGCTCCCGAAGCAGCACATGCAGGCCTCCGGCGCCATCGGGGGTAGCGGGGCGCTCCGGAGCGGCTCCTCGTCGACCGATACCACCGGAACCCCGCCGGGAACACACGTGTACGTCATGAACGGCACGTACGGCTCGACCGGCACGCTCGCCAACGGGATCCATGGCTGCTGGGGCAACTTCTTCCGCATCAGTGGTCTGGCTCCGAGCGGTGGGTCGAACCGGGGCTACATCCACATCCAGTCCTACCCAGGCGCCGCCGGTGCGAATGCAAGGCACACGCCGTCGTACGATCCGGGCGCCGGCGTGTCGGCGGGCGGTGGCTTCATCTGGAACGATCAGGCTCGTGCACAGGAGGCCTGTGCCTTTGACACGTCCTCGATCGGTTGGGCCAAGTACATCACTGTCTCCAATCTGAAGATCGTCGCTGCTCCGGACGCGGGCTCTGACAGTGCGCCGCTCAATCTCGACTCCCGCGCCGACTACGCACGCATCATGGGGTGCGAACTGGTCTGGAAGACGACCGTCACCGACGCGATCAACGGCACCGGCGCGCACGCACGCGCCGGCGGCATCGCGGGCAACGGCCGCACCGTCCGCATCGGCTGCAACTACATCCACGACATTTGGGGCGACACTGCCTGGAATGAGAACCATGGCACGTACTTCGACGGAAGCGTCGAGTCCGCCAACGGTATCTGGTTCGGCTTCAACGTCATCAAGCACATCACCGCCGGCAACGGCGTTCAGACCTACAACGGTTCGGCGCCGGACACCATCCAGAACGTCTTCGTCCACAACAACTGGATCGAGGACGTCAACAAGAACGGTCTGAACATCAGCGACAATACGAGTTCGAGGCGTGATTGGAGCAACGTCGTGAAGGACTGCGGCGAGTACTCTGTCTACTTCAGCTCAGCCTCACTGACGGCGGCCAATGCCCAGAGCGTGGAGAACAACGTACTGATCGGATGGGGTCGGGTCAACAGTGCTCGCCCGGCGATCGGCAACACAGGCAACACGGGCTCCGGATCGACGCGGTCGCGCAACAACATCCTGTACCAGCCGAGCGGCTACAGCACCTCTGGCGGCTTCGTGAGTCTGGACAGTGCCGGGACGAACAACCTGGACCACAATCGCTACTTCGACGCCAACGGGGTGATGACCCAGCCGTCCGCAGATACGACCGGCACGTACGGCGATCCGCTGTTCAACTCGCTCACCAATAAGGACTACGGGCTCCAGTCCGGCAGCCCGTGCATCGACGCCGCGGCCACGACGCTCGCGACGCGCAACTTCGACTTCATGGGTCGGGTGATCTCCGGCACCGCCGACATCGGCGCCTTCGAATACGGAGCCCACCTGTGAGCTACGGCCTAACCCAAGCACCTGCGGTAGCGTCAGGCGCGGCAGCGTCCACGACGAAGTCGTACACGATCTCGCCCGCGACCGGCGCGACGGTTGTTCTGGTCGTCACGTACCAGAACGCGAACTCGATCGGCGTCACGGCGGTCAAGAACCAGTCCGGCACGGACCTGACGTACTACACGCCCGGCGCGCTCCACGACAACTCAAGCTACGCCGGCCTGACCGTCCTGGTCCTGCCGAACGTGCCCGCCGGCATCACGTCCATCCAGGTGACGGTGGACACGTCCACGGTGCTCGGCCTGCAGCCGTTCGAGTACAGCGGGCTCTGGACGAGCGCCTCGGCCGCGGGCACCAACAGCGGCACGCCGACCGCCACCCTCGCCACCGACAACCTGACGCAGGGCGTCACGCCCACTCAGCAGCCTGCGATGCTGTGGTCCGTGGCGATGGACATCACGCACAATTCCGGGCCGAATGCAGGCACCGGGTTCACGAGCCGCGCGCTCTCATCGCCGTCGCTCTCGTTCGGCACGAACACGTACCGCGTCGAGGACCTGCGCATCACGTCCACGTCGGCGGTGAACGCCACGTTCACGAACGTCAGTACGAGCGGTGACCAGTTCCAGGTCATCACGGTGGTGATCCCGGAGCCCCCGCCGCCGCCGACGCTGACCGCGGGCGTTCCGACGAGCGGAAGCACCCTCTCTACGTCCTCCACGGCGACGGTCGGCGCGACCACCGACAAGGGCGACGGCACGATGTACAGTGTCGTGACGACTTCGTCGCTGACCGGCGTGACCGGTCCGCAGGTCGCCGCGGGCCAGAACGCCGCCGGCTCGACCTCCGGGGTCGCCAACGCCAACGTGGCGATCACCGCCACCGGCGCGGCGACGACCCCGCAGTACACCGGGCTGTCCGCCAACACGTCGTACAACTACGCTGTTGTGCACAATGCGGCCGGCGGCTACTCCAACGTCATCGTCGGCACGTTCACTACGCACACGCCTGTGCCGACGATCACCGGCGTCACGCCGAGTCCTCTGGTGGACGGATCCGCCGGAACGATCGCCGGAACGACGTTCGGATCGACGAAGGGCACTGGCCACGCCGATCTGGCGACCGTTGCCCAGACGACGACCGCCTGGTCCGACACGTCCATCACCGAGACGGTCGCCATCGGCGCGAACGCGTACGGCGTCAACGTCAATCAGACTGTCACCAACAACGCCGGCGACACGGGCTCCGCCTACGTCGTCACAATCAATCCTCCGACCGGATGGAACTACGTCAACGTCGGCACCCCGAACACCACTGCCGCCAACCGCCTGACCGCCAGCTCGGACGCGGCGAGCGGCGACCAGTGCGCTTGGGGCAACATCGTCGGAACAGGCTCCGTCACGGTCAACAGTGATCTGACCTTCGTCGCCGATAGCGGCGTTTCGAGCTTCGACGTCAAGTTCTGGACGCCCGGAAGTGGCTGGGGCTCGGTCCAGACGCAGACCGTGTCCACCTCGACGGCCTATTACCTGACGCTCACCGCCGCCATCACGCTCGCCGTGATCTGCATCAGGGCCGCCCGCTCGATTCGTGCGGCGGCGAGCGCCACGACCTCCGTCGGTCTGAAGACGGTGTCGACTGCAAAGTCCGCCGCGTCCGCAACGTCCGCCGCGATCAAGCGAGCGGCCCAATTGGCGCGCGCGGCGACATCCGCGACATCGGCGACGGTTCTGAAGACGGCAGGTGCGATCAGGGGCACTTCCACCTCAACTGCAGCCTCGATCGCCAAGGCCGCGATCGCCACGAGGTCCGCCGGCACGACGGTGCTTGCTGCACTTTCGCAGATCAAGGTGAAGCTGATGACCCTGATCGCGGCCACGGCGACGGCCTCAGCGATCGTGAGGACCGTCGCTAGCGCCAAGTCCGCGTCGCTTACCCTGATAGCTGTCGCGGCGAAGCGCGCCTCGCTGCCGAAGCTCGGGCAACTGACGACCTCCGGCACGATGGCCAAGACGGTTCAGGCGGTGAGATCGGCGGCGTCTGCCACGATTGCGGCCCTTCAGACGATCAAGGCCAAGCTGCTCCAACTGATCGCCACCACGGCGACGTCGGCGACGACTCTGAAGAGGATGCTGACAACGAAATCGGCGTCGGTCGCTACCGCATCGTCGAGTGTCAGGAACGTCCTGGTCCAACGGGTCGTGACGATCGCCACATCCGCGACTTTGACCAAGTTCGTGACGGCGGCGAAATCGGCGATCACGGCGACGGCCGCGATCCGAACACTGAGCCGTTCGATGACCTTCGTGGCCGCAACAGCAATCGGCTCACTTGTTGCGAAGCGGATCTCGGGCATTCGATCGGCGATCCTCACGACGTCGTCGAGCCTGGGTCGGGCAATCGCGATTCGCCGGATCGCCGCAACCCAGACCAGTGCTCTGCTCACGAAGACCATCTCCATGACCAAATCAGTCACGGTCTCTGTGCTCGGTGCACTATCGTTCAGGCGGATTTATCAGATTACCCTGGCGGCCGCGACATCGATCGGTGCGTCGATATTCTACCCATCCTCACTCGTCTACTCTATCTTGCGAAAGTTCGGATTCTTGGTGGACTCCAGAAGCTGCCGTCTTCCGTCGGACGGACCTCGCTCGTACACATTCCCTCAGGAGTAACAAATGGCGTTCGACCTCTCCAATCCGGCCAAACCTACGACGCTGAAGGATCCGGACGCGTATCTGGACTACACCTGGGATCTGTCGAGTGTGTTGGACGGTGGCGATCCAATCGTCAGTTGCACGTTCACACCCGCCACAGATAGCGGACTGACAGTCGGTCAACAGAGCCACACGGATACTGTGTGCACGGCGTGGCTCTCGGGTGGCAACGTCGGCAGCACGTACGGCGTGACCTGCCACTTCACTACTGCTGCAGGTCGCGTAGACGATCGCACTCTCTTCTTCAAGATTCAGGAGCGGTAAAATGACTGATGCAACGACCCACGAAGAGGATCGTCGCCACAACGACCGTCGATTGGGAGATCAGAGGATGGAGATCATAGCGAATTCCCCACTTCTGCGGATACTGACGTACATGGTCACCGGCCTCGCCATGCCGGTGATCGCGTGGTCCCTCACCGGACTGATGACTGAGATGAAGTATCTGCACGAGGCGATCAGCCGTCAGGATACGACGGCCCAACTGCACGAGCTGAGGATCACGACGCTCGAGCACGTGTATGTCAACAAGGACGCGGAGGCTAAGGCGATGAGCGACAAGCTCATCGAGCACGACATCCGCCTCAAGAACCTGGAGACCAAAAAGTGACCAAGCTCATGGGATTGGTCCTGGCCAAGGACGGGTCGCTCTCGCAGACCAAGCTAGCGGCCGCGACCTTCCACTTCGCCATCTTCGTGACCGTGATGTACATTACCTTCAAGAAGGGCGAGTTCAACGTGGACATGTGGGGACTGTACGCGGCCGTGGCGGTTGGCCATGCCGTGGTGGACAAGGTGTCCGCGCAGGTGAAGGACTATAAGGACGCTCAGCTGACAGCTGATTCCAAGGTGCAAGCGCCGTGATCGAGTTCAAGCTCTACCCGAAGCAGCAGCGGGCGCTCATGTCGCCGGCTCAGGAGATCCTGTACGGCGGAGCCGCCGGCAGCGGGAAGAGCTACTTCATGCGCGTCCTCGCCATCCTCCTGTGCATGGAGATTCCGCACCTGAAGGTGTTCCTGTTCCGGCGCCTCTACAAGGAGTTGTACATCAATCACGTGTACAGTCCCGACGGTTTCCTGGTCATGCTAAAGCCCTTCATCGACGACGGATCGGTGGTCTTCAACAAGTCGGACGGCGTGATCAACTTCTGGAACGGTGCACAGATCTACCTCTGCCATGCGCAGCACGAAAACGACATCAACAGCTACCTGGGCGCCGAGATCCACTGTCTGTTGATCGACGAGGCCACCCAGTTCAGTGAGAAGATGATCCGCTTCATCCGCACCCGCGTCCGCCTCGGCGGTCTGCATGTGCCCGAGCGGTGGAAGCCGGTTCTGCCGAAGATCATCTACGGCACGAACCCTGGCGGCCTCAGCCACGCCTACCTCAAGCGGGGCTTCGTCGGTTACGGCGCCGGTCACGTGTACAAGGCCCCGCTCGCTGACGGTGGCATGATGCGGGAGTTTATCCCGGCGCGCGCCGGCGAGAACACGATCATGATGAGGAACGATCCGGCCTACAAGGAGCGGATCATGGGTCTGGGCGACGATCGACTCGCGCAGGCCTATCTCGACGGCAACTGGGATCTGGACGAGGGCAACGCGTTCTCCGATCTGTGGGATCCGAACGTGCACATTGTCAACGATCTGGAGATTCCGAGGTCCTGGTCGATCGACCGGTCGCACGACTACGGCTACTCCGCGCCGGCGGCGACCATCTACACGGCGGAGAGCGATGGAACATACGCCAAGATCAACGGGCAGCGGATCGCCCTCCCGCGACGCTCCATCGTCCTGTTCAGCGAAATCTACTTCGCCGATAAGGAGGACAAGGGTCTACGACTGCTGCCGAACGAGCTCGGTCTTCGGATGCGACAGCACGAGGAGATGCAGGGCCTGCGCATGCGCACTCAGGCCGGACCGGCTGACTCGTCGATATTCGACAAGGACAAGGGAATGGCCGCGATCCACGACGAGTACATCAACCAGGGTGTGCGCTTCACGCGCGGTGACAAGCGCCCAGGAAGTCGAGAGCGCGGATACATGCTGATCAGGCAGGGCCTGAAGGCCGCGGTGACGCGCAACCCGGAGGCCCCGTGGCTCCTGGTGCACAGACAGTGCGTGAACACGATCTCGCAGATTCCCGAGCTGCCGATCGCGCCCGACAATCCGCAGGACGTCAATTCCGCGGCGAACGACCACATCTACGACGCCATCCGGTACAGAGCGCTCAAGGCGATCATGCGTGCCGGCGAGGGCATCGTCTACGGAACATAAGAGGAGTAGGGAATGACCAAGGACATCACCAAGTGGGCGTCCCCGGACTATCTGAAGTTCGTCGGGGCCTGGGACAAGATTCGTGACTGCTACGAGGGCGAGGACAGGATTAAGAGCCTCGGCACGCGGTATCTGCCCCAGCTGAGCGGACAGAGCAACGCGGACTACAACAACTACCTGACACGGGCGCTCTTCTTCCCGATCACCGGTCGGACCGCTGAGTCGATGGTTGGTCTCGCCATGACCAAGGACCCGAAGATCTCGGCCAATGCCCTGATGCAGCCGTTCTTCGACGACGATCAGATCGGGTACCAATGGTCTGAATTTCTCATGACCACGTTTCTGGAGATCATCTTACAGGGGCGGTACGGCGTGCTGGTCGACGCGCCCGAGGACGGATCTCCGGAGCCCGACATCTGTCCGTACGTGGCGGAGAACATCATGAAGTGGACGCTCGATCCGAAGACTGGCAAGTGCGTCAGCCTCATCCTTCGTGAGATTCGCGAGACGCAGGATCCGGACGACAGGTTCTCCGTGCAGACCAAGACCGTGCTCCGTCACTGCTTCATCGGCGCTGATGGCAACTATTGGGTCGAGGAGCTCGACGAGGACCTTGAGGTGACGAAGCCGGCGATCCAGCCAACCTTCATGGGGGATGCGATCGACTACATCCCCTTCACGGCGATCGGAGCCAACGGCGTCCATTGGCAGTGCGACAAGCCTCCGATGCAGGACATCTCGACGCTCAACCTGTCTCACTACCTGACGTCGGCCGATCTCGAGTGGGGGCGCCACATCGTTGGTCTCCCGACCCCGGTCATCAGTGGCGTGGACGCATCCACCCAGCTCAAGATCGGTGGCACCGCGGCGTGGATCCTGCCGGCGGCCGAGGCGAAGGCGTACTACCTCGAGTTCCAGGGCCTTGGTCTGAAGACGCTCGAGACCGCGATGCAGGACAAGGTCACGCTGATGGCGTCGATCTCGGCCCGCCTCGCCGACGGGTCGAACGGGAGCGAGGCCGCCGAGGCGGTGCGCCTCCGCTATCTCGGGGAGTCGGCCACCATCTCCAAGATCGTCACGTCGGTGGAACTCGGCATCAACCAGGTCTTCGCCATGGTGGCGAAGATGATGCGGACCGACGCCCCACTGGTGGAACTCAACAAGGACCTCATCGGTCCCTCTATGACGGTCAAGGACATGGCCGTTCTGTTCGAAGCGTACCTCGGGGGCGCCCTTGACAAGGACACCCTCGTCTACAACCTTCGTCAGATGGATCTCCTGGATCCTGAGACGACGGACCAAGAAGTGGCAGGCAAGATCAAGGATCCCCCGCCGAAGCCGCAACCCGCTGCTAACCTGGGCAACAAGTCGCCCGCAACTGCCTGAGGAAACACCATGGCTCTCCAATTCGAAGTCACCGACATCAACACCGTCCCCGAAGCCCTCCGGGCCCAGTACAAGCAGGACGGCACCGTCTTCCGCCTCGACGTCTCCGGCGTCGTGCCGGCGTCCCGTCTGGACGAGTTCCGCGCGAACAACATCCGCCTCCAGCAGGAGATGGAGAAGTTCAAGGGCGTCGATCCCGTCAAGTACGCCGAACTGCAGGAACAGGCGAAGAAGCTGGCCGAGGGCGAACTCATCAAGAAGGGCGACGTGGACGGTCTCGTCAACCTGCGCGTCGGCGAGATGAAGAAGACGTACGAGACCCAGGTGCAGGAGCTGACCGGCAGGCTCGGCCAGTCCGATCAAACCCTGAGCCGTCTGCTGATCGACAACGTGGTCAAGACCGAGGGCGTCAAGGCTGGCGTGCTGCCGACCGCGCTCGACGATCTGACTCTCCGCGCCGGCTCGACGTTCTCCCTGAAGGACGGCGTGCCCGTCATGAAGGATGCGCAGGGCAATGTGATCTACGGCAAGGACGGCGTGACGCCGAAGTCGATCGCCGAGTGGGTGGCGGACACGCGCAAGTCGGCGCCGCACCTCTTCGCCGGCTTCAACGGTTCCGGCGCCGGCGGCGGCGCGGGCCGTGGCTCGGTGGACGTGTCGAAGATGACGCCCGCCCAGAAGATCTCGTACGGTCTGTCCAACAACGGTCTCCAGACCCCTGCGCAGGCAGGTCTGACCGGCTGAGTCCCTGAGGACCCTCGGCCGAAGCGGTGTACAACGGCTCACGGTCGAGTTATAATGTACGCATAGGGTGACCGAAGGGACTTCTGGACACCCTAGCGTACAAATCGGTACTTTCTTAGCGGTCGGAGACCGCTAAGAAAGCGCGGCAGAGCCCTCCGGTGGAGGGATAGTTGGCGCCAACGTCAATCCCCACCACTTCGGAGCAATCCATGGCTTCCCTGACCCTCGTCGAAGCGGCGAAGATCCAACAAAACCCGCTGATCGCGGGCGTGATCGAATCCGTCGTCACCGTCAACCAGATGTTCTCGAAGCTCCCCTTCGACCACATCGTCGGCAACGCCCTCCTCTACACCCGCGAGAACGCCATCGGCGGCGTCGCGCCGATCGGCATCGGCGGCGGCTCGAACATCATCCCGTCCGGCGCCAAGGATCCGGCGACCTTCACGCCGGTCACGACCCCGCTGAAGGCCCTGATCGGCGACGCCCTGGTCGACCACTTCGTCGAGACGACGATGGGCACCCAGAACGATCAGCGCGGCGTGCAGGTCTCGTCCAAGGCCAAGGGCCTCGGTCGCGAGTACCAGCGCCAGATGATCCTGGGCAACTCGTCCACCAACGCCCTCGAGTATGACGGCCTCCAACTGCTGGTGCCCTCCGGCCAGATCGTGGACCAGGCCTCGGCGGCCTACACGCTGGAAGGCATGGACGCCCTGCTGTCCAAGGTCATCTCCAAGGACGGCGCGGTCGACTTCATCATGATGCCCGACGTCGTGATGCGGAAGCACCTCCAGATCCTGCGCGCCTCCGGCGGCGCGAGCATCAACGAGGTCCAGACCCTGCCGAACGGCGAGCAGCAGCTCTACTACCGCGGGATCCCGATCTACCGCAACGACTGGATCCCGATCACCGGCACCACGACCCAGCTGACCGACGTCTACGCCGGCTGCTTCGACGACGGCAGCCGCAAGGTAGGCATCTCCGGTCTGACGAGCCAGGTGCAGAGCGGTATCTTCGTCTCGTACGTCGGCGAAGCCGAACTGACGAACGACACGATCACCCGCCTGCGCTTCTACTCGTCCCTGGCGGTCTTCTCGCAGCTGGGCATCGCTCGCCTCGAGAACGTCAAGACCAACTGATCGGCGGTCGACGTGCCACTGACCCTGGACAGCACCCCGCTGTCTCCGACCCAGAACTCGTACGTGAGTTCGTCGGAGATGGTGGACTACGTCCAGGGTCGTGTTTCGTCCGTGGATACCCAAACGGCCTGGCACAATCTGGACCAGTCGGCCCAGATCGCCTACATCGTGAACGCGACGCGGTCGCTCGACAACATCGTCAACTGGATCGGCGAGCAGTACAGCCGTAACCAGACCCTGCGGTGGCCGCGAGTGGCTGCCTTCATCGAGAACTTCCAACTCGACGTGGACACCACGCCGGTGGCCGTGAAGGAGGCTACCTGCGAAATGGCCCTGTGGCTGATGGGACTCGGCGGCGCAACATCTGTTCAGGGAAACGAGGCCTTCCAGCGACTCTGGGTCGGCCCGATCAAGCTCCAGTTCAACGACCAATCAGGCTCACCGGCCACCCGCTACATGCCCGACATCGTCGCACAGATCCTGCGCGACTACGGGTCCTTCGAGTCCCCGGCGACGCCGGGTGGTCGCACCGCCCGCATGGGCTCTCTGCAGAGGGCCTGACATGCTCAAGCATACAGTCCTCTCTGCCGTCGCACGGACCAAGGTCATCCTCCAGGATCTGATCGTCGTGGCGACGCTCGTCAAGCGCGGGTCCGCAACCTACGTGCCGGGCGGCACGCCCACCTACGACGAGACGTCAGACTCGATCAGGCTCGCCGTACTGGGATTCGAGTCCCAGGAGATCGACGGTGATCGCATCCAGGCCTCCGACATGCAGGGACTCGTGTGGCCTGAAGACGCCTTCGTCGACGTTTCCCCGAATGATCTGCTTCAGGCCACCGTGAAGGGCAAGTCCAACACGTTCCGCGTCATCACCAACAAGCCCGTGATGGTGGGAGACACGATCGCACTGCACCAACTGCACCTGAGGCTGACGTGATAGTTTCAACTATTTCCTCTGAGTGGCCATCGCTCGATGACTTAGAGGAAATAGCTGAAGAGCAACTCAAGGAGTTCACCGGAGAGCTTTTCCGTGCGTGCGTCAAACTGAGTCCTGTGCTTACGGGTGAGTACAGTGCAAGTTGGAGGGTATCCTTCAACGAGGCCAGGACTGACATCACGACCGGGGGCACGGCGGCATCTCCGATACGGGGCGCGTCGTTCAGATGGCCGAGCGGATTTCAGCTCGGCGACGAGATCGTGGTTTCGAACAACGTGCCGTACGCGGAACTCATCGAGTACGGCTGGTCAAATCAAGCACCGTTCGGTGTACTGAACGTGGCGTTGGCGGGATTAGGCTGATGCAGTACGACGTGGCGCAGAAGATCATCGAGGACTTCGTCTCCTCTGGTTGGACCGCGTTCTCGGATCCTACTGCTCTCCAATACGACAACGTCGCGTTCAACTCTGATCTGTACGAGGAGTATGCCAGGTGCACCGTGGTATTCGGCGAGGGCCTTGCGAGGACTGTCACCGTCGGATGCTACCGCCAAACCGGCGTGCTCATGTTTTCGGTATTCACAAAGCCGGCCACGGGCACCGAGCGCCTGAACAAGCTGGCAGCTCGCGCCGCTGACATGGTGAAGTCCGCTCGGGCACGTCCGCAACTTCCAGCGGTCAGTCCGACGGTGGTGTTCAAGGTTCCGACCATCCATCGGGATCTGAACGAGAAACTCGGGTGGGTCATGGCTCAGGTGAGCTGCCCCTTCTACTACGACATTTGAGAGGTACATCATGGCTTCGTCCGATCTCACCACCCTGGCCGCCGTCAAGGAGACGGCCTACGGCGTGGTCCCGACCACCCCGGCCTTCAAGTACATTCGCTACACCGGCGAGTCGATCAAGGCCAGCATCGTCAACACCAAGACCGCCGAGATCCGCCCGGATCGCGTCGAGTCCGACCTCGTCCAGACCGGCGAGTCGGTGGACGGCGGCTTCAACTTCGAACTGACCTACGGGTCGTTCGACGACTACCTCGCCGGCGCCTTCTGCTCTACCTGGGGCGCGCCGGTGTCCGGCGTGTCGACGCTCAAGAACGGTGTAGTGAAGCAGCCATTCACCATTCAGAAGCACTTCACCGATATCTCGGTGCCGGAGTTCCACACGTTCACCGGCTGCTGCATCGAGGCGATGGACCTGAAGTTCGACATCGGCAAGATCGTCACCGGCACGTTCACCGTGATGGGCGCGAAGGTCGTGCAGACGGAGACGGCTCCGACCGGCGCGACCTACGCCTCGGCCAACACCAACGTGCCGATGAACGCGGTCACGGACCTACAGAACTTCGCCATCGACGGCGTGCCGTACTCCGGCTGCATCCAGTCGCTTGGACTGGCGCTCAAGAACAACACCCGTGCCATCCAGTGTCTGGGCAGCATCGGTGCGAAGGACATGAAGCTGGGAACCCTCGAGGTGACCGGCGACATGGTTCTGTACTTCAACGACGGATCCATCTTCGAGAAATTCGTGGATGGGACGGAGTTCGCGTTCGGCTTCGACATCACCGACGAGGCCGGCAACAAGTACAGCTTTTCCATCCCCAGGGCCAAGTTCGAATCCGGCGAGGCTCTGGCCGGCGGGCGGAACTCGGACGTGATGGCGAACCTCAAGTGGCGCGCCCTCTACGACACGACGACGAACATGGTGATCTCGCTGGCCGCAACTCCGCATCCGTAAAATCATGTTCAATGCTGACGAAGAAAACACCGCCGTCACAGACGGCGTCTGGCGCGAGTTCAAGGGCTCCGAGTTCCTGATCGCGCATCTGTCGAGCGTGCCGTTCCAGCGGGCCCTGGCCCGCCACCAGCAGCCGCACTCGAAGAAGCTGGCCGAGGGCAAGCTCGATCCGGAGATCAACCGACGCGTGGTCGCCAAGGCCATGTCGGAGGGCCTTCTGCTCGACTGGCGCAAGGTGCAGGGCGATCCGGTCTACACGCCGGAGCTCGGCTACAAGGCACTGATGAAGCAGCCCGACTTCCGCGACTTCGTCTCGTCGGTGGCCGCCGACCTGACCAACTTCCTGAAGGAGGAGACCGAGGAGCTGGGGGAAGACTGAGGCACTGGATCGAGTGGCGCTTCGAGTGGGGAGAGCAAGAGCCCAACCTGAAAAGGATGGAGCTCGAGTTTAACAAGACCCCTCAGGCGTTGCTCGACAAACCAGTGCTCTTCGGCACGGCCGCCGAACTTGCCCAGGCGTACAACATCCTGGCATCGCGCCGGACCTCCGGAATGGTGCCAAACCCGATCAATCTGTCGGAGATATTGGCGTTCGTTCAGATCTACGGGCGTCCGACCATCGCGATCGAAACCTTCGTGGAATTGATCGGGACCATGGATATGAAGTACTTGGAGCTCTTCAGTGGCAACCTCGGCAAACATTCAGGTAAACGCTAACACGCAGCAGGCGGTCGGGGCCTTCAACAACCTGGCCGCCTCCATCGCTGCCGCCCAGCAGAATACCCAGCAACTGAATGTTTCCTTCTCCGGCACGACGCAGCAGGCAAACGCCTTTGCCCAGGCCATCGGCACGGCCGGCGCACAGCTCAACCGGCTGAACCTGAACGTCAGGAACGTCAACTCGGCGTCGTCCGACTCCATCGACATCCACAAGGGATTGCTCAGCACGTTCGATCAGCTGTCGAACGTGCTGAGCAAGTTCTTCGGCGTCCTGAGCATGGTCGCCTCCGGCATCGAGCTCGTGTTCGACTCGCTCGTTCACGAGATGGACAAGATCCAGGGCTTCAACGCCATGATGCTTGTCACCACGAAGAATTCGCAGGACGCAGCCAGAACCTACGACTTCCTGCGCGCCACTGCCGACAGGCTCGGTCTACAGTTCGACGCGGTGTCCAACAACTACGCCAAACTGGTGGCTGCACTGCCCGAGGGCAACAACCGTCTCAAGACGGCGGAGTCTATCTTCCTCGGCCTGGCGGAGGCCGCCCGCACGCTCCACGCGTCCAACCAGGACACCCAGCTCATGTTCTACGCCGTCACACAGATGGCGGCCAAGGGCGTGGTGTCGATGGAGGAGCTCCGCAGACAGCTTGCCGAGAAGCTCCCCGGTGCTCTGCAGATCGCCTCGAAGGCCGTCCACGCCTCGCAGGCCGACTTCATCGCTGCGGTGAGCAAGGGCTCTGTCGACTCCGCGAAGTTCCTACAGTACTTCGGCGACGAGCTGCAGCGGACGTTCCACGATTCGTCCGAGAAGGCCTCGACCTCGGTGTCGGCCGCCATCAACCGCCTCACCAACGTGTGGGTGGACTTCGTCAAGAACGTCCTGGACTCAGGCGCAGGTCAGTCGATCATCAACATATTCGACGCGCTCCGCCAGAAGCTCTCTGACCCGTACATCATCAGCGCGTTCTCCGAACTGGTGAAGGAGCTCGGCGACAAGATCACGGGCTTCGTCAGGGGACTGAGCGCCGACGACATCCACAAGGGCTTTGACACCTTTGCCAAGGGCGTGAATCTGCTCACGGACGCGCTCGGCGGCCTCATCAAGGCGATGACCTGGCTCATCGACCACGCGCCGGTTGCGGGCGGAGCCATCGGAGCAGTCGGCGGAGCCGTGGTCGGTGCGAAGTTCGCTGGCGGCCTTGGGGCTGTTGTCGGTGGACTGGTCGGCGGTGCTGCCGGCTACGGCATCGGCAAGAACGTCGAGGACGCCAACGCCGGCAACGGAATCGACGACGCCAAGGTCAAGGCCGACGCCGCCCTGAAGGCCCTCATCGACAAGACCAACGCGGATCGTGCCTACGCCGAGGCCGCCAACAGTTTCACCAACGCCCTCGACAAGGCGACGCCGGAGTTCAAGGCCGAGGTCAACAAGTACTTCAAGGCCCAGAGCCTGACGACCGCCCAGTTCAATGCCCTTGCAACCATCCTGACATCGGAGACGTACAAGACCGAGCAGCAGAAGGAGGGCGCGGTGGAGGATCTGGCCTCCTTCGGTCAGCTGATGAATCCGCGCGCTACTGGTCTGAAGGACGTGCTGAACGGCAAGCAGAAGCTCACGCCTCACGAGCGCGCCCTCAACGCCACGCAGGAGCGCGCCTATGGTCTGGACGCCGACTACGCCGATCAGATGGCGAATCTGAACGAGCTGTACCACGTCGGACGTCTGACGCTCGAGGCGTACAACAAGGCCGTGGTCGACCTCGTGATGAAGCAGCCGATCGAGAAGGCCAACACCGAGGCCCTCAAGAAGGCTCAGGAGGAGTACAACAAGGGCATGGAGCTGGGCATCGATCAGGCCCTGAAGCAGGTCGAGGTGAAGGAGAAGATCAAGACTGCCTGGGCCGACGAGGTCCGCGCGTCCACCCTGTCCACGGCCGAACTCGCCGCGTACAGTGAAGCGGTCCGTACCAAGAACGAGCTCGAGAAGGCAGGTGTCGATGTGACCGAGGCCGACTTCCGCGCCATGATGCAGCGGATCGAGGCAAAGAACATCGAGATCGCCCAGAACAAGCTCGGCAACTCCATCATCGATCAGACCATTGGCAAGTACGACAAGTTGATCAAGGAGCAATCCGCAATGGAGAAGCTCACGAAGGATCCGAAAACCGGCTTCACGAAGAAGGATCAGACGGACTTCACGGTCAACCAGGACCCGAACATGAAGGGCTCCGATCAGTGGATGGACGCCCAGAAGAAGCAGCTCCAGGAGTATTACGATTGGGTGGACAGCCTTCGCAAGAAGGACGTCATCAGTGAGCAGACCGCTCAGCAGGCCAAGGGTCTTGCCCAAGTGCAGTACCAGCAGACCTTGCTGTCCGGCACAGATCAAATGTTCAAGGACCTGGCCACCCTGTCCAATTCCAAGAACAAGGAGCTCTCCCGCATCGGTAAGGCTGCGGCGATCGCAGATGCCACCATCCAGGGCTACCTCGCCATTCAGCGCGCCATCGCAGCGCCGCCAGGATGGCCGTACAACGCCGCCGGCGTCGTGTCGGCCGGCGTGATGACCGGTGCCACCATCGCCAAGATCATGTCCTCCGGCAGCTTCATGTCGGGCGGCTACACCGGCGACGAGTTCGCCACCGACGAGGTCGCGGGCGTGGTCCACGGTCAGGAGTTCGTGGTGAACGCCTCTGCCACCGCGAAGAACAGAGCAGTGCTGGAGTCGATGAACCGGGGCGAGGCGGTCCGCTCCAACGCCGCGTACTCCACCGGCAGCAACAGGCTTGCCGGCATGCAGATCGAGGTGCACAACCACGGCACACCCCAGGACTACACCGCGGTGCAGATGACCGAGAGCCGCGTGCGACTGATCGCGCAGGACGCGGTCAGGACCGGCGCACCGAGGGCCGTCGCCGATGACATGCGCAATCCCAACGGCGTGACGTCCAAGTCGATGAAGCAGAACACCCTCACCGCTCGGAGGCGCAAGCTGTGACCATCCCGAAGCTCGATCTTCGCGTCGATCAGAACGGGTACTCCGTCACCATGCCGACTGCCCTGGTGCAGGCGTCGCTGGACGGCGGCGCCCCGCGCACGCGTCTTGACATCCTTGGCCAGTGGATCACGGTCGGAGTCCAGTGGACGACCGGCCCGCTCGGGTACAAGTACCTGAAGCAGGTTCAGCGCTACGTCGAGCTCGGCGACAGTGCGGGCAATGGCGGTGGTGGGGCACACTTCACCATCGACCTGATCATCGACCACGACTACATCGAAGAGTACGAGGCCACCTTCGTGCCCGGAACCTTCAACCTGAACAACCAGTCCGGCGATCTGTACGTCGTCACCGCCAGCCTGTGGGTGATGCCCAAGGTCGGGGTGGACGGCAGCTGGCCCACCCTCGAAGAGTATCAGAGCGTCCTCCTCGACGAGGGCGGCGGAGCCATTCTGCTATGACCACCAACAAGCGCATCACCGATCTGGACAACCTGCCGTCGCCGCTCACGGGCGCGGAGTACATCCCAATCGTGCAGGGCAGTGTGACGTACAAGACCACTGCCGCGAACATCCGGGACTGGGCCAACACCGGCGTGAACCATGCCCCGTACTCGCTCAGCTTCAGCACCTCGTCGGACGACACCGCAGCCACACAGAGTGGCAATCTGTTGACCGGCGCCGGCGATGTGGACGGCGATCCGATCAGCATCGTCGGCCTGTCGTACGCCGGCACGAGCTTTCCCATCGCCACTGCCCTGCACGCGGCGTACGGAACCATGTACGTGGGCACGGACGGCAGCTGGACGTACACGCTCGGTTCGGCGGCGAGGGCCCTCACCACAGGCGACGTGGTGCACGAGATCTTCACCTACGTGATCGGCGACGGCAAGGGCGGTCTGTCCACGCAGCCTCTGACGGTGACCATCATCGGCACCAACAGTGCTCCGATCGTGAGCTCGGTCAACGGCTCGACCCCGTTGAACCAGGTCCTGACCGGCAACATGCTGTACCGACTGGCGTTCGACTACGAGACCGCGGTCACGATCGGCAGCTACACCATTGCCGGCATGAGCGGTAACCAAACGCTCGGTGCCAACGTCACCATCACCGGCGTCGGCACGATCAATATCACCGCAGCCGGCGACTACACGTTCACGCCCGTCACCGACTTCGTCGGTCCGGTTCCGCTGATCACGTACCAGGTCACGGACGGCGTGAACAACACTCCGGCGTACCTCACCCTGGCGGTGAATCCGTCGATCGCCGGCAACCAGCCGGTCGTGCTCTACACCGACGTGGTGAGCGGTCCGGTCGACGACGGGTCCGGCGTGAACGCTGGCGGTGCGTGCCTCCACATCCACGGCGTCCGCTTCGGCGATCCGTCCGGACTCGGTACGACGACCAAGGTCTACATCGGCGGGGTCGAGGTCGGCACGTACATCGTGATGGATACCGACCCGTACGCCAAGCCAGGCTTCGGCCGTCAGCGGATCGCGGTCCGCGTCGGGGCCCTGACCGGCCTCACGCTCGGCAAGCCTTACCACATCGACGTGGTGGTAGGTAGCCAGCACAGTAACACTGACTCCGTGTTCACGCCGAACCCGGGCCGCATCTTTTACGTGTCGAAGACCGGCAACGATTCGTCCGCGGTGATCGGCGACATCAACCACCCGTACAGGTATCTGCAGGGCACGACGATCGGCAGCACGGTGGGCGTGTACCCGCACATGCGTGCCGGTGACCAGGTGCTCGTGCGAGGTGACGGCGGCGCGGACTGGACCGACATCGGCCGAGTCGACACGTGGATGCGCTTCCTCGACGCCCCGCAGCAGGGCTCCATCCCTGCCGGCACGATGGGCACGGGCTGGATCTCCATCATGGGCTATCCCGGCGAGGTGGTCAAGTACCGCACCGTGGCCGGCATGCGCGGCGGATTCCAGGGACCCGGTCAGAACATCACTGGCGTGACCGGCGACTTCGTGAGCTTCTCCAACTTCCGCATCCGCGTCGATGGCGGAGCCCAGCGGGACGCCGGTCCCATCAACATGCAGTACAACGCCCAGCGCTGTCGCGTTGTGGGCAACGAGCTTGGTCCGTGGGTTGCTGGAGATTCGCAGGTCCTGAACTGTGCCGGCGTGTCAGGTCAGGGCAACTTCTTCGACGTGATCGGCAACCACATCCACGACATCGAGGGAACGTCCGCCCTGCAGAATCACGGGATCTACCCCGGCACCAACTCGTACGGCTGGACCATCGACCACAACTGGATCCATGACATCACCGGCGGATCGCTCATCAGCTTCAACGACTCCGACGGCGGCACCGGAACCTTCGACACGCCGTTCGGCACGTGGACCGGCTTCACCAACATCAAGGTGCGCCACAACTGGCTCGAGAACTCCGCCAAGTACGCCGTGAGCTTTGCGGACGTCGGCACCGGTCTGGGCGATCTGAATTTCCAAATCACGAACAACGTGATCATCGGCACCGGCCTGCCACCGATCCGGACCGGTACCACCACCTTGACCAGTGACGGCACCGTCGCCTTCAACACCTTCTACAACTGCAACGTGTCGACGTCCGGCGGCAACGGCATGTACAGAAACGATGGCTGGCAGCAGTCGCCCGGTCACTCGATCAAGCTCTACGACAACATCTTCGCCTTCGGTCCGTCGACGGTTCACGGCACAGGGTGGATGAACGACTACAGTGGTCTCAGCTCCGGTGTTTCCTGGGCCCGCAACCTGTACTGGAACAACGGCGACACCTCCGCGCCGGCTCCTACGATGGACTCGCTCGCAGTGGTCGGCGATCCGAAGTTCACCAACGCAGGATCGAGCGACTTCTCGCTGCTCTCCACATCGCCTGCCATCAACTCCGGCACCCAGGCTCTGCCTACAGGCGTGAAGGTCGGCGACGACTACACCTGCCAAATCACGAGGCAGCCGGGCGGCGCGCCGGACATCGGGGCCTTCGAGTTCACGACGCCGTCCCCGTTCCTGATCACCGCCCCCACTTCGAGCGGCGGTCCGCAGGTAGGCGTGGCGACGTCCATCAACATCGGCAGCTGGGGCAACACGCC